>Ga0265340_10001288_pt1 | contig 14393 bp, 9 predicted proteins | sample 4CB225metaG_FD_202082 | JGI IMG/M metagenome (GOLD analysis project Ga0265340, IMG submission 202082) | Rhizosphere microbial communities from Carex aquatilis grown in University of Washington, Seatle, WA, United States - 4-CB2-25 metaG | ecosystem: Host-associated > Plants > Roots > Rhizosphere...
TTCATGGATCAAATGGCCGGCGTGTTTTCACCCATTTCGGAACGTGTCAACGCCATCGCGATTTTGTCTTCGATATCGCGGTTATCCACGTAGGCGTGTTCAATCTGATTGGCGTAACGGCTGGCGTAACCATCCAGCTCCTGGGTGATGGCGCGGATGGAGGTAACCATGAAGTTGTAGGCAAACATGGCTGGAATAGCCACCAGCAGGCCGGTGACCGTGGCCACCAGCGCAGCAGCGACACCGGGCGCCATGGCGGTGAGCGTGGCGGCCTTGCTTTCGGCGATGCCGGCAAAGGTGGACATGACGCCCCAAACCGTGCCCAACAACCCGATGAACGGCCCGCCCGCCACTGCCGTGGACAAAACAATCATCCCCTTCTCCAGCGCCACCGCCTCGTTGCCGGCAGCTTCTTCCAGCACCACCTTAACCGCGTCAAATGACGCGTTGCTGATGCGGCGTTCGCCCTTTACAGTGACCGGATTGTTTTTCAGCTGGTATTCCAATTCGTCCGCGCCGCGAATATAGAGTTCGTAAGCGGGCGCACCCTCGAAGTTTTCACCCTTGCGTTTGATGTCCAACGGGTCACGCGTTGAAGCGTAAGCGGCCAGGAATTTTTTGGCCGCCTTTCGTGCAATCATCAACTGGTGGAACTTCTTGATGATAATTGTCCAACTGAACAGCGACAGGACAAGCAAAGCGATGACAGTGGCCTTGCCTTCCGTGGTGGCGTTCTGGATGGCGTACACCGCCGCGTTGGCGGCGAACAGCGGTTGAATGAGCGTGGTCATGAATAACAATTGGGTCTAGGTTCCGGGTGCTGGTGTCTGGGCCTTGGGTGGTTGTTGTTTGGATGGTAAAATCATGGTCACACGACTGGTTTTCTGCGCCAGCGCAATGCCTTTTTCCTTCTTCTTGTTTTCCTCGTTGTCCTGATCATCGGTTTTGGCGACCACGGTTGAGGCGTCATCAGCGGTTTCAGCATTGTTCTTGGCGACGTTGGATTGCGGGATGCCCTCGGTGGCGCCGCTGATATCGCCGGATGCGGACACGGATTCGGAAATCAGTGAAGCGGTGATCGAATCGCCGCTCACGTCCAGGTTGCCACCGCCGATCACCGTGCCGGCAATTTCGCCGGACGCGTTGATGTTCACATCGCCGCCGCTGACCGCAACCACGTCCACGTTTTGCGCCGAGGCGATGTTGACGCTCTGGCTGCCGAATATGAAACCGTTGATGTCGCCGCCTGCCTGAAGTCTGACGTTGCTGCCGATGATGCCGGAGCCTTCGGCGTTGATGTCGTGACCGGCGTTCAGTTCTATGAAGCTGTTTCGGGCGTCGGTTTTGTTGAATGCAATCTGGATGATGCCGCCGCGGCTGGCGTTGATGCTGCCATTTGGCGCATCCACGGTGATGTTGCCAAGCGAGGCGTCGGAGCCAAAAGCCGTCGTCGCCAGAATACCGCTGCCGGGAATCGTCGCGGGAACGCCCGTCAATTGTCCGGTCGTCGGATCAATTTCCAAAGCATTCAAAGTGACATAGCCCTCGCCGCCCATGCCCGCGTTCACGTCGCCGTTGGCGGATTTTATGTTGAGATTTCCGCCGTTGTAGGCGGCGATGCGCGAGCTGTCCATGTTCACGTCGCTGCTGGCAGCAACGGAAATATTTCCGCCGCTCGTGGTAAAAATTCCCTTCGGAGAACTTGGATCGCCAAACGTGCTGAATTGTCCACCGACGTCCAGCGTGCCGCCGACCATCAGGTTGATTCCGCCGAGATAACTCTCGTTGGCAATCCTGGTGGAAGTCATTTCCAGATCGCCGGCGGTGGTGACATTGATGTTCGCGCCGACAATGTCCTTCTTGTTATCGGCATAAAGCTGATGGATGGCGGCCAGCTGCGCTGCATCCAATGTCACCGGTTGAGTGACAGGATTGCCTTTGGCGTCGGAAGCCACCGTGGTTGGATTCAACAGGAAGGCAAACTCCGCCGGACTCATGACGCCGTCGAAAACGAGCGTGCCAGTGGTTGAATCATAATGAAGCTTGTCGGCAAGTTCGGAATCACCGCTTTGCGCCGGATCAAATAACGCCGCAGGCAATGAGTCGGCCAGCAACACGCTGGTGGCGACATTGATTGGGGCAAAAACAGAAATGCCGCCGGAAATGCCGAGGTCGATGTGGTCGGCAAAAATATTAAAATTGCCCTGCCCGGAAATGGCGAGCCCCTGGTCGCCGAGCGTCGCCGTCTGGCTGTCGGCAGCCAATTGCTTGATGGTGTTCTGCCAGGCCGTCAATTGCGCGCCGTTGAAAATGGCGTTGCCGCCGGCATCCGTTGGGTTTTTCAGAAATTGACCGGTCGCCGAATCCATCACACCGACGAATGAGATTATGCCACTGGTGGCATCATAACGCAGCACTCCGGCCAATGCAGGATCGCCGCCGATGACCGAATCAAACTGGCTGGATGAGACGATTGGAACGGTATTCCCATCAGCATCGGTTACAGTCAATGGTGGCTCGGTGGTGAGATCGCCTCGATAAGCAATGTTGCCGCCCACGTGAAGATTTGAATCCGTGGCTGGATTCAGCAGGCCGCTGTTTTCCATGTTCTCCCTGGCGGTCTGGCCGACGTTGATCGAAGTCGTTTGCGCTGGCGAAAGATTTTGTCCGACGAAACCGAAATTGTAGGTGTCGCCCACAACGTTGATCCGGGCAAACGTCGGCACCGTCAGCCCAAAACTGCTGATGTCACCGGAAACATCCACCGTCACTGGACTCGAATCATTCAAATGCAGCGGTGTAATCGCATGACCGGCGGCGAAGGTTGTGTAGTCGGACGAACCGCTGTCCGACATGACTATTCCCGTAAGGGCCGTCGAACCGGCGAACACCGCCCCGTTCAGATCGCCGCCATCGCGCGTGACGATTTGCAATGAACCTTCGCTCGAAGGTGCCAGAATGATGGAGCTGTCAATCGTGATGCCGCCCGCCCCGGCGTTGAGGCCAAGGCTGGGCGCATAAATGATGTTGGCATTTCCGTTCCGCGTCAGACTCCCGCCGACAGTCACGCCGTTGATGGTTGCGCCGCCCGCCAGTTCAATGGCGTTACCGGCCCAAAAATTTGCCGCCGCGTCCGGCGCATAATCATACAAGTAGGGCTGGGGCGATTGACCCGAATTGAAAGTGCCGTTCGGATTATTCACCTCCTTGAGCAAGATGTTTTCGGTCGCCCAGACATTCCATGAACCCTGGATCAAACTCAATGTCACGCCCGTGCTTGATTTGCCCGCAATTTCAACACCGCCGATGTTGCCGTTGGGATTTTGCGTTTGGGTCGCCGCCGTCTCCAATTCATCCAGCGTGGCGGCGTAGGTCACAGGATTGGCGCCGGGATTTTGAAGCACACCGACCTGTCCGCTTTGAACCGTCACACCCGCGAGCATGGTGCCGCTGCCGTTGGCCAGCATATAATTTCCGCTGATTTGATTGCCCGCGATGATGGTCACGTTGCCCGCGCCATAAGCGCCCGATGCGGCAGGCCACCACGATCCTGCCTTCGTGGGAGGAACTGGCGTGCTGTCAATATTATTGCCGGCGATCAAAGTAACATCGCCGCCCGCCTTCGTCGCAATGCCGCCCAACGCCGAATTAAGACTGTAACCGGAGTTGCCGAAAATATAATCGCTCGGCTGGGTGCTCGTGCCGCCGTTAAAGGTTCCGGCATCTATGCTGCCCGCCAGCGCATACGCGAAAATGCTGCCGCCGCCCGTGGTGAACACCGAGCCGGAAGCGATGCTTCTGCTGTGATTGTTTTGCGAAGCGAGCAGAATGCTTTGGCCAGCCAGCAAGTCGATTGACCCGGCGGCCAATTGAATCGTGCCGTTCTGCGACAGGCCGCTGCCGCCGTTCAGATAAATGTTTCCCACGCCGGACGGAAGCGACTGGACCGCGTTGTTGGCAAAATTGTATCCCGCCGCCAGCGTCACCGACCAATTGTTCGCGTCGGTGATTTTGGAGTTGTTCCCAAACGTGATGTCACCGCCCGCTTCCAGCGTGAGCTGGCCGTCCGTCTTGCCGGTGCTCGAACTCAAATTCCAGGTGACTCCCGGATTGGCGGCAAAGGTGAAGACGCCGCTCGAATCCACCGTGCCATTGCCCACATAAATGTTGCCGGACGCCTGCAAAATGATCTGCGAAAAATTCTTGAACGACCCGCCCGCATTCACATTCAAGTTCAGCGTGTCGGGAGCGCTGCTGTAAGCCACCGTGCCGGAATTGTCCAATGTGCCGTTTGCACTGGCCGTGCCCAGGATGATGGTCACCGGATCGAGAAAAAATTCGCCGGCGACAAAACCGCTCTGCGCGCTGGCGTCCATCGCCGAGTTCAACGACTGGATGTTTGGCGCGCTGATTTCAATGTTTCCGCCACTGCCGCCATTCGCGCCGCCGGTTGTAATGATTTCACCGCCGCTCGCGTCGCTGAAATTATTTTCCGATTTCAACGTCACATTTCCGCCGGAACTGCCGGAAACAGAATTGTCGCCGCGCGCCAGAATTTTTGAGTCCGCGCCGAGATTGAGCGAGTCGGAAGCGACAAGTTCAATCACGCCATTCTGGTCGCTTACTGAATCGGCTTGAAGCATTCCGTCCTGGTTCACGACTTTGGCTTGCAGCGCAATTGTCCCGGCGTCGGCGGTGATTTGACCGAAATTATTTATCGAACCACCTGATACCTGCATCGTCGCGCTCAAGCCGCGACCATCGGGACGGTCACTGACCAAAATACGTTCACCCGCGTAAAGCCCGACACTGCCGCCCGGCGCATCCAGTTCACCGCGGTTTTCGATATTTTCAGCGATGAGAAAAAGCGATTTGCCGTTGCCGACTTCAACCTGTCCGTAATTGACGATGCTCGCGAGCGGCGGCATCCCGGAGAACTGCCACGCCGAACCCGCGCCGAAATCCGGCGCGAGCGCCGCCGTCGTGGCGATAAAACTGCCACCGACTTTGATCATCGAGTTCGGCCCGAAATAAAATCCGTTCGCGTTGGCGAGGATGACGGTTCCGTTCGCGTTAAGATTTCCAAAAATTTGCGACGGGCTTGCGCCGCCAATCTGGTTGATGGCGATGGAATTGGCCGAAGGTTGAATGAACGTGGTCGTTTCGCCCTGCTGGATGTTGAAGCTGCTCCAATTCAAGAAGGCGGACTGGCTGGTGGTCACGTTGAGTTGCGAGCCGTTCTGCTGGGCAGTAGCCGAACCGGAAACGACCGTCAGGCCGGTTGGATTGGCGAACAGAAAATTGTTTCCGGCGAAAAACAGCACGGCAGCGAGCAAAATCTCATGGAGATGGTATTTCATGATAGCGTTTAGAATTGGTAGCCGACGCTGAAATAAGCCTGAATGCTTCCGGCGGAAGTCATGGGCGTGCCGAGCAGCGCATATCCCAAAGTCAGGCGGGCGTCGAAATGTTCGCTGGCGGTAAGATAAAAACCCACGCCGGTTCCCCATTCCCGAATCGTCGGGGCGGCAGGCTGGTCGAGATGATATGTCTCGCCATAATCCATGAACCAGGAGCAGCGCAGATTTGCGGGAAGATCTCCGCTGCCGGTGGGAAAATAACCGACGTTGATGGCCGGGGCGCGCACATCGCACAATGCGCGCCAGCCGGTGTCGCCGTATTCCTCGCCTTCCCGATAACCGCGCACGCCGCTTGTGCCGCCGAGCGCAAATTGTTCGTTGCTGATGAGCGGCGCGCTCGACCACTGGCCGTTGGCGCGCAAAAGCAACGACCAATCGCGCGGCAGATTTTGCTGGCGCGACAGGCCGAGATTGATTGTGGTGTAATCGCCGCCGGCCTTGGTCAAACCGGCGACGGTTTGAAAATCCTTTCGCGCCGAGGCAAGGGGCGTCAAGAAAATGCTTTGATTGTAATTGAAACTGAATGCGCCCCATTTGTCGGGCCGCGCGGCGATCCAGCCGAGCGAAAGCGGAAAATAGTAAAGCGAATTGTGCGTATTGTTGGGCAGCGGAACGGTTGAAGATTCCACCAAGGGACCGCGCCTGGTCGGGTCGAATGGGTCGAGCGTATAGATGTTTATGTAGGTCAGATTCGTGCTGAAACCTTTCGCCTCGTAAGATTTGTAATCGAGGCCAAGCTGTAGCGACGATTTTATTCCCAAAAGGTCCCGGAGTGGAATGGTGAGTTTCCCGCCGATGTTATTATTGAAAGTCAGGTCGCGTTCAGCCGATTGCGACGAGACGTCCTCGGAAATATTATTGGTCACCAGCGGAGTCAGCGGACCGAAACGGACAGGCGTGTCGGAAACGGAACGCGAGGCGTAGAAAATCAATTCGGGATTTCCCGTCGCGGGCGGCAAATTGAACCGGTGCGTGACTTCGTCGTAGCCGAAAGTCACCGGCAGATTTTCATAATCGTCCCGCAGGCCGTGACCGGCCCCGAGCGGCAGACGATAGTATCCGCTGTAACTGGCGACCATCGGCTGGTCGTAAAATTCCGGCGAGTAACTGTCCGGCTTCATGGACTGCGGCGAAAAATTGTAGTCGAAGCCGGCCTGATGATTCCGCTGCCAGAGATTGTCGTATTGAACCGCCGTGTCCACGCGCAGCAACGGCGTGTCGGGCGTGGACTTGTCGTTTATCTCGAGATGCCCGTGAAACGGAGACCGGTCCTTGACCTTCAAAGTCAAATCACTCGTGCCGGGGTCGGGTCCGGGACCGATGACGGGATAAATCTGCCGGTCTTGATTCAGATTGGCGCGGTCGAGTTCGGGCTGAAACCATTTTGTGTTCAGCAAAACGTTTGTGTCGAGACTCGGCAGCGCACGCAGGACATTGCCGGAACTGTAGTAACGATTGCCTTCAACGTGAACAGCAGCGAGCCTGCCCTCGACAATTTTTATGCGCACAAAACCGTCGGTCAGTTTTTGCGGCGGCAACGTGACGCTGATCGTCGCAAAGCCGAGGTCGCGGTAACGCAATTGCAATTTGCCCAGGCCTTCGCGGATGCGCGCGAAATCCAGCTCGCCGATGTAATTGGTGAGAATGGAAAATTGCTCCGGTGGGAGCGCCGTGTTGCCTTCGATGCGATAGCCGCGCACCTCAAATGTCTGCTTTTTTTTGGGCGCGACGAAGAGATTCGTGATGGATGCGGCCAACGTGGCCCCGGCATTTGTGCCAACACTGTTTTCGATGATTTGGACACGCACGAGACCGTTGGTGAATTTTTGTTCCGGCACCGTGACCTTCACATTCGAAAAACCGAGGTCGCCATATTGCCCCTGCAATTTTTCCAAACCTTCGCACAAGCGTGTGGAATCCACCTTGCCGGTGTAATTGGAAAGCATTCCAAATTCTTGCACCGACAATGCGGTGTTGCCTTCAATCCAATAAGCGCGCACATCAAGCGCCGGCAGCAGCTTGACCGGCGCGTTGGTGGCGAGCGGCGCGGCAAAAAGGTCTTCGATGACGGCGGGTGAATTGGTTTCCGCCGCCGCAACGCCGCATAAAATGGTTGTGAACGCGAGCATCACGATCACCCCAGGTTGAAATCTCATTTGCTGTGGTTGTCCTCCCGACAAAGTGAAATCGTTGCGGCAGGCCCGGTTTCTGACCAAGCCTGCCGCGTGTTTTTTCCAATGCGTTTTATTGTGTCGTTATATTGTAAAACTCGGCGTTATCGGTCGTGTTGGTGTGGTTCAGGGTGTTGGGGTTTCCGTCGCCGATCAGCGTTGTGCCATCCACCGGCCAGGTGGACACCGGCCCACCGAGCGTATTGGTGTGGGCCACCGAATAAGTATTGCCCACCGTCGTGGTGAACTGAATTGAACTGACATTTCCGGAGCGGGTAACTCCGATGATGTTCGACGCGCGCGGCCCGGCGACAAACGTCAACACGCCATTCGCGGTGATGGTGAAGGTGCCGATCAACTTGTCCGGAACTTGAGTGGCATTGGTGGGTTGGATCGCCCAGAAGTCCAGCAGGCCGGGGATGGCTTGCTCGACGATGAACGGCGCATGGCCGCCGAATTGTGAGATGAAGCTGCCACTGCCGCCGGAAACAATGTAATCATAAGATTGCTTTGCTGTGGTGCCAATCGAATACGCATTGGTTTCCGTCGGAGTCAGGGCCGGAGTAGTGATCGGTTTATTACCGATGGCGCTGATGATGCCATGCAGATTGGATGACCAATCCGAGAGATTGCCCCGGTAGGCCGTGGTGTTGGGTTCAGCGCTGCTAAGCCATGCCGTCGGGTTTGGATCCACCGGGCTGGTGGTGGCCAACAGAATGACATTGACCCCGGTCAAGTCCGTCCCGAACTCGCCGGTCACGAGGCTGTCATCCCATCCGGTGACAATGGAGGTATAGCCATTCGGGTGGCCAAGAAAATTGGTCACGCTTCCCAGATCAAATTCGATGTCCGGGTGCAGGCCACCGCGAAACACCAGCAACAAATCGCCGTCGCCATATGTCCAGGCTCGCGCCTGCGGCGTTGCCAGCAACGCCAGCAGGGCAACGGTTGATAAAATTATTTTTTTCATACAATTGAATGATATTTTGCCAGTTTATTTTTGCCGGCTGGATTATTGGAAGTTGCTGCCCAATGGTGTGATTGGGCCGCCATCAACCGTCCGCTTCACCTTAAGCGATGCATTCGGGATGAAGTTGTTGGTGAAAACCGGGTTGTTGATGCTCTGGAACGTTGCATTGGTGACCAGGTTGTAAAACGCATTGATGACCGCCAGTTGGCCCGATGAAGGTTCGCCCGTGTAGTTGTGGCCGGTGGCAATGTAGTAATAGTTCTCATAGCCCCAGAGCGGGTAGCTGCCATTGATCACGTTCGTGACGGAATACGGAACTCCTTCATAAGCGAGAGGCGTCACAGACGACTTGAGGTTCTGCACGGCTATTGTGCCGATGGAATTGGTGAGCGCCGCCACGGTGGTTGTCACCGCGCCACCCGACGGCAATCCAGGATCGCTGCTTCCGTCAAAAACGGGCTGCCCTGCGCTGTTGCTGTAAGTAATGATCTGCGCGGTGTTGTAGATGCTCAAATCAATTTCCGTGCGGACGGCGGCCTGCGTGTTGCGTCCCACAAAATAAATTTTGTTGGTGCTGGTGCTGCCATAATATGCCGCCTGTAGCGGCGTTGAAGTTTCCAAAGACACGGCCTGCCGCTGGGTCAGGTTGGTGATCGCCGCGGTATCCGCGGAGTTCACATTCTTGATGTAAACCAAAGGAACGACAAAGGTCGGCAAGGGGGCGGCGAAGTGTGAACTGTCAATGTTGCCGATCCCAACGGGCGAAGCCGCGGAATCAACCAGGTTGGGCACGACCTGGACACCCAACACATTGGTGTCTCCCGGACCGGTTACCTGGGTTGCCAAGGCCTGAAGACCAGCTACGGCGCCGTTGGCTACGTTGATATCGAACGTAACCGAACTCAATCCTGACAGCGCTCCGCCCACGGTGCCTTGGAATCGCGAAACCGTATTCGTCCCACTGCCGATAACGTTCGTAAGCGAACCGCCGTTGGCGGCGAAAAAGTTGGTGGCTCGATCATAGAGAATGCTTTGGCTGGCGCTGCCACCTTCAATAAAAACTGTGACGTCCGCGCGCAGGTTGGGAGTGAATGCCGCGCCGACCGCAGTCAGGCCCACGGCAATGATTGTTTTAAGGTTGGGTATTTGCATAGGTTTACAATTTTTCGTTGGTTACGTTTTGGTTTTTGTCGAAGAAACAAATTCGCGGCTTGCGAGAGGCAGCGCCGCCTGCACAAGCAGGCGGCGGATTCCGGCGATGTCATTTGACGGCCGGAATCGGGCGGTGTTTTGCCCGCTGTCTCGTTTCACACACACGGTTGCGTTTTTGTTCTTCGTCGAAGAACCTCCGGTGAACCGGTCAGCCTTCTAAATTGTTCGAGTTGCGCCTCGCCCGGTCGGCGTCGGCAAATCCATCATTTATTTTGGTAAATCTGGTCAAAGATTCCGTCGTCGGCGAAATGGACCTTCTGTGCCTTTTGCCAGCCGCCCGCGATTTCATCCACCGTGAATAATTCCAACGGTTTGAAACGTGTGGAATACCTCGCAAGAATGACTTGGTTTTTCGGACGGAAAAAATGTTGAGCTGCCAGTTCCTGGCCCGTGTCACTGTAAAGATACTCGAGGTAAGCGCGCGATACGGCCTCCGTGTGATGGCGCTCGACATTGTGATCAACCCACGCCACGGGATTTTCCGCGAGAATGCTGACCGGCGGGAGGACAACCTCGAGTCCGTCGTTGGTAAATTGTTCCTGGATCAAGGCCGCCTCGTTTTCAAACGTCAGCAGCACGTCGCCGATGCCCCGGTCGGCGAAGGTCGTCGTTGCGCCGCGTCCGCCGGTGTCGAGCACGGGCACGTTGGCGAAAAGTTTCACCACGAACGCACGCGCCTGCTTCTCGTCACCGGCGGATTTCTTCAGCGCATAGCCCCACGCCGCCAAATAACTGTAACGCCCGTTGCCGGAGGTTTTTGGATTCGGAATGACTACGGAAACATCCGGCCGGACAAGGTCATCCCAATTTTTTATGTTCTTCGGATTGTTTTTGCGAACGACGAATACAATTGTCGAGGTGTAGGGCACGCTTTTGTTCGGCAGCCGCGCCGCCCAATTTGCCGGAATCAATCCGCCGCCTGTATGCAGGACGTCAATGTCCGGCGCTTGATTCATCGTCACCACGTCCGCTTCGAGGCCGTTGACGACCGACTGCGCCTGTTTGCTGGAACCGCCGTGAGACTGGTTGACCGTTACAATGTCGCCGGTTTTTTCCTTCCAATATTTGGCAAAGGCGACGTTGTAATCCTGGTAGAATTCGCGCGTGACGTCGTAGGAGACGTTGAGAATCCTTGCTTCAGACGCGCCGACGGCGCCCGCCGGCCACAGCAACCCTGCAGTCAGCACCCACATCAATCTTGGAACCCAGTTCCGCATGGAATATTTGTATTCTTTTTTTCATGGGAACCTCCGGTGGTCCGGTCAGTCTTCCGAATTGTTTATAATTATTTGGCTTCAGTTGTCTGAAGCCTCAACCTGATTCAGTCGCGGCCGCCCAATCATTCCTGCTACGTGTTTGACCTTGATTCCAGCCTAATAACGACTTATTGTGTCGTTATTATCTACGGTTTTCAGAATCTGTCAACCGCTTTTTTTAAAATTTTTTAGATGCCTTCTCCGCCAATAAAACCGGCTGAAACCTCGCGTTTGGATACCGGCGTGCTCTTGGCGACCTCGGCCAGGGTCGCACGATCCATCAATCCCGCGACGTAATTGCGGGCGTCCAGAAACACGCGCCGAAACCGGCAAACCGGTTCCTGCGAACAGCGTTTGTAACCCATCACGGAAACGCAGTCAATTGGCGCAATAATGCCGTCGAAATGCCGCACCACCTCGCCCATGGTGATCTTCGACGGACTTTTGGCGAGCACATAACCGCCGCGGACTCCCGCCACGCTGTCCACCCAGCCCTGGGACTTCAACGCCAGCATGATCTGCTCAAGAAATCGTTTCGGAACGTCGTTCCGCCGGGCCAGCTCACGAATGGGTATCGGCGCGCCTCCAAAATGATCCACCAATGTGAATAGGGCGCGTAGCGCGTAATCTGTTCTCTTCGATACTCGCATCAGGAAAGACGATAAAGCATGTCGGAGTTAAGTCAAGCCCGGCAAACTGTGGGTGGTGGTGTACTTTGGAACGCCGAGCACCGTCTCGGCTCGAAAGTGACTTTTCACCCAAACTTGCCGAGGCGGTGCTCGGCGTTCCGTTGATGCAAACAATGCCACTGCCAAACTGTGCGCCGAAACAGGCCGCGTTGTCTCAGGAAAGAATCCGCCGGCCTTCGTCGAGGAAGATGCCCTTGAAATTCATCTCAAGAGCCTGCGGATTGGTCGCCTTGGACATCGCCTCCCTTTCCGTCACCCGGCCCGCTTTGACCAGATTGAAGAGCGACTGATTGAAGCTGATCATCCCGTCATCCAAACCGGTTTCGATGGCCCCGGCCAGCTTGTCCAGCCGGTTTTCCTCGATGAGCTTCCGCACCAATGGCGTGTCGAGCATGATCTCGAACGCCGGGGTCAGCTTGCCGTCCACCGTGCCGACCATGCGCTGGCAGATCACTGCGTGCAACGAGCCGGCGAGCTGCCGTCGAAGCTGGTCGCGTTCATCCGCCTTGAAAAAATCGAGAATGCGATGGATGGACTGCGACGCGTTCGTGGTGTGCACGGTGGACAGGACGAGATGTCCGGTGTCCGCCGCGCTCATCGCAGCCGTGAAACTGACGTCGTCGCGCATTTCGCCGATCATGATGATATCCGGATCCTGGCGCAGAACGTGCACGAGCGCGTGGTGAAAAGACAGCGTATCCAGTCCGATTTCGCGCTGTTCGATGACGGATTGATTGTCCTCAAAAACATATTCCATCGGGTCTTCGAGCGTGATGACGTGCTTTTTGAAGTTGGAGTTGATGTGCTCGATCATGGCCGCGAGGGTCGTGGATTTGCCGCAGCCGGTTGACCCCGCCAGGAGCACGATGCCGCGCGGCGATTCCGCAATTTTCCTGATTTGCGGCAGCAAACCGAGCTGCTCGAAGCTCGGCACACGGGTTTTGACGTACCGCATGGCCAGACACCACTCACCACGCTGTTGAAACAAATTCGTGCGGAACCTCCCCAATTCCGGAACATAGTAGGAAAAGTCAACTTCGCGCTGCTCCTCAAGGCGTTTTTGTTGGTGCGCCGGGGTGATGGATTCGACGATCTTGTTCATCCATTCCGCCGTCGGAAAGGGGGAATCCACGGCAATCAATTCGCGGTTGATACGGTAAATGACCGGCGCACCGATTTTCAGATGCACGTCCGATGCGCCCCCTTCAACGGCGGTCTTGAGAATTTGATAGAACAGTTCCATAAACCCAGCATATCTGATTTATTCGTGAACACCAGTCGGGAAAAACAGTGGCGACTTTTGACCGCGCCAATGCTATAAACCCGGCATGTCTTACTATCGCATCGGCATCATCGGCGGCACCGGCCTTTACAATATCGAAGGCTTCACGAGGCAAAAATGGGTGAAGGTCAAAACGCCCTTCGGTCCGCCATCGGATGATTTGCTCACCGGCAAACTGGCCGGACGCGACGTTGTCTTTCTGCCGCGGCATGGCCGGGGTCACCGGATTCTGCCCGGCGAACTCAACCATCGCGCCAACATCTGGGCGATGAAAAAACTCGGCGTGGCCTGGATCATCAGCGTCAGCGCCGTCGGCTCACTACAGGAAAAATGCCGACCCTGTGACATCGTGCTGGTTGACCAGTTTGTGGACCGCACCAAGCAGTCGCTGGCCCACACTTTCTTTGGCTGCGGCATTGTGGCGCACATCGCGTTTGCGCATCCGATTTGCGAGGAACTGCGGCAAATTTTACTGAAAGTGGGGAGGGACGAGTTACACGAGTCCCCTTCTTCAAACAAACCAAACAGGGACTCGCAGAGCTCGTCCCTCCGAAAAATAACGATCCACGACGGCGGCACCTATGTGAACATGGAAGGCCCGGCGTTCAGCACCCGCGCCGAATCACTCACCAATCACCGCGCCGGTTATGACGTCATCGGCATGACGAACCTCGGCGAGGCCAAATGCGCCCGCGAAGCCGAAATCGCCTACGCCACGCTGGCCATGTCCACGGACTACGATTGCTGGAAGGAAGACGAACACGTCACGCTGGAGATGATCATCGGCAATCTGAATCGCAATGCCGGCACGGCGAAAAAAATCGTTGTTGCCGCCATCGCCGAGATTCCCGCCGAACCAAACTGGCCGTGTCATTCCGCGCTCCAGAACGCCATCCTGACCGACAAAAAATTCTGGCCAAAGAAAACCGTGGCCGGGCTGAAACCAATTCTGGCAAAATATTTGTGAAAACCAGCGCCGCGGGCGCGACATATTTGTAGTTTGTGTTTCTACAAAGATGCCGCCTCTAACGAGGTTGATGGCCAGGTCATAACCAGCGCAATTTCATGCTGGACAACGATTTTAGCCCAACTCACAGTGTCTTTCGTGAGACAGGATAGGCTGCACAAGGCGCCGTCCATCACTAGTTGGGCATCATCACACTTTGAGGCATGAGTCATCCATACACAGAGTTTGAGAACACCGCACTTTGGGAAGCAGTCGATGCGGCTCTTGCCGAGTTGGAGCGGAATCGAGACGTTAAGTTGAGCACACCCAGAGAGTATGTCGTTGGTTATTTGTGCCAGCAGATTGCACAGCAGAAGCTCGCCACTGATGATTCGGTTTTGCGAGAGTGATTTATCCGGCGGTCACAGACCGCCGCTACAAAAAATG
>Ga0265340_10001290_pt1 | contig 14381 bp, 9 predicted proteins | sample 4CB225metaG_FD_202082 | JGI IMG/M metagenome (GOLD analysis project Ga0265340, IMG submission 202082) | Rhizosphere microbial communities from Carex aquatilis grown in University of Washington, Seatle, WA, United States - 4-CB2-25 metaG | ecosystem: Host-associated > Plants > Roots > Rhizosphere...
CGCCGATCGACCAGCCGACACTCGTCTCGAAGGCTTCATCCCACCAACCATCGAGAGTCGAGCAATTCAGGCCGCCGTTGACCAGCACCTTCATACCGCTGGTGCCGCACGCCTCCCATGGCCGGCGCGGCGTGTTGATCCAGACGTCGACGCCTTGGACCAATTCCTGTGCCAGTGAAATTTCGTAGTCCTCCAGGAACACGACGTGCCGGCGGTATTTCGGCTGGCGCGCAAAATTAATCCATTCCTGAATCATTTCCTTGCCGACTTGATCGGCCGAGTGCGCCTTTCCGGCAACCACAATCTGGACGGGCCGGTTCGGATCCAGCAACAGCTTGCCGAGACGTTCGCGATCGCTGAGCAGCAAGTTGGGTCGCTTGTATTCCGTGAAACGACGGGCAAATCCCAACGTCAGGACGTTCGGATCGAGCGCGGTGTCGGCCATTTCGGCGTCATCGGCCTCCAATCCGCGTTCTCGTAACTGCCTGGCGAGATGCCCCCGTGCGATATGCACAACGCGCGCACGCCCCTCGCCGCGCATCGCCCAAAGCTCTTCGTCCGATACGCCGCCGAGGCGTTCGCCATGATCGGTTGGGGGGGAGCGCCAGCGTTCCTTGCCGTAGGCCTTGGTCCAGATGTGGTCCGCACTCGCCGAGTCCCAAGTGGGAATGTGCACGCCGTTCGTGATGTGCGACACGGGCACTTCGCAGGACGGCCAGCGCGGAAACAGCGGCTGAAAAATGTGCCGGCTGACCTCGCCATGCAGGCGGCTGACACCGACCGAAACTGCCGATCCGCGCTGCGCCAGAAACGCCATGTTGAACGGCTCGTTCGGATCGTTCTGGTCGGACCTGCCGAGCGCCAGAATATCTTCCATCTTGACGCTGCTTCCGGCCATTACGCCTTTGACGTAAGGCAGATATTTGCGCAGGAGATCTGCCGGAAACCGGTCGAAACCGGCCGCCACCGGCGTATGGGTGGTGAAGACATTCCCGGCTCGCGTCGCCCACAGCGCTTCCCAGAAATCGAGACCGTGCCTTAGCGCCATGTGGCGCGCGCGTTCGATGACCGCAAAGGCCGCATGACCTTCGTTGACGTGGCAAATCTCCACTTCCGGATGAAGAGCTTCCACCACCCGCCAGCCGCCGACGCCCAGGACAATTTCCTGCATCAGCCGGACTTCCGACCCGCCGCCATAGAGCTTAGAAGTGATACCGCGATCGGGCGGACTGTTGAGCGCGTCGTTGCTGTCCAAAAGATAGAGCTTCACGCGGCCGACCGTGGCCTGCCAAACGCGAAGCTGCAGCGTACGCCCCGGCAGCTCGAGCGGAATGCGCAGCCAACCGTTATCCGGAATCATCACCGGTTCGACCGGCATCGCGGCTGGTTCGTTGTAAGGATAGAACTCCTGCTGCATGCCGTCTGCATCGATGAGCTGGCGGAAATAACCTTCTTGATAGAGAAGACCGATGCCTATTACGGGGACATCGAGATCACTGGCAGATTTCAGGAAGTCGCCCGCGAGGACGCCGAGACCACCCGCGTAAAGCGGCAAGGCCGCGCCCAGACCGAATTCCATGCTGAAGTAGGCCACGCCCCCAAGTTGCGCTGCACCCTCCGTACTGCGGAACCAGCCGGGTGTCTGAAGATAGCGCTGGCGTGCTGTTACGAATGCGTCCAGCTTCTCCTGAAACTTTCCGTCGCTGGCCAACGCCTTGAGACGATCCGTCGTCAGGCTTTGGAGAACCGTCCACGGATTATGCGTACGCTCCCAGAGCTGCTGATCGACATGAGTCCACAGCGCGTCGCCCTCGTGACTCCATGTCCAGCGCAGATCGAGAGCCAGCGACTGCAAGCCGGAAATCTCATTTGGCAATTGCGGGAGAGGCGGTGCGACCATGTTCGTGTTCCGTGTCGTTTTATAGGTGAAGACGGCGGCAATTTGGGCGCCACCAGCGATTTCGATGTGTTGCGGTCCCCGTGACGAAGCGTAGAAGCGTATCTTGATTGATCTTTATTAAAAAAGTTCCCTTCGCCGACAAGCGCGCGGCGCACAACCGCCTGCCGGGACAAATATTTCCGCCATCGGGAATCAGTTTGGACGTCATTGGGGCGCACCACGAATCACTGTCTGGGTGCATTTGACCAAATTTGCACCGAGTCTGAAATTCAATCGCAAGAAACGCGCGATGACGCCGCCGGGCCGATCAAAGCAGGATGCCGTTCGATCATGCCGACAATCCAACAAATATAGGTCGCGAAAAGAATGAAGCCAACCCTCGGTTTACCGCGAGGATTGGCTTCAAGAGGAGACTTCCAAATTTCCTGAAAACTTAGAACCGGCAGTGCGAGGCAACCAGGTTCTCAAAGAGCTCCTGCTTGCCGGAACGCGGCTTCGGATCCAAACCCGATTTCACAGCGTGATCGGCGAGTGACTCCAGTGTAAAGCCTCCGGTTTCGATCTTTTTACCGAATTCGCTGTTCCAGCCGCTGTAGCGTTCGTCGCGTAGCGCGGCGAGGCGCTTCTCCTTGATGATGGATTCGGCGACGAGCAGCGCCCGTGCCAGAGTATCGATGCCCGCGATATGTGCGATGTAGAGATCCTTCGGATCGATAGACTGGCGGCGCAGCTTGGCGTCGAAGTTGAATCCGCCGGTGCCCAGGCCGCCCGCCTCGACGATTTGAAGCAGCGCCGGCGCCACCTCTTGGGCGTTGTTGGGGAACTGGTCGGTATCCCAGCCATTGCGCGGATCGCCGCGGTTGATGTCGATTGAGCCCAACACGCCGTTGGCGATGGCGACGGCGATTTCATGCTCGAAGTCCAGCCCTGCCAGCGTGGCGTGATTGACCTCGATGTTCACTTTGACTTCTTTTTCCAGTCCGTGCTTCAGCAGGAACCCGTACACGGTAGCCACATCGCGGTCATATTGATGCTTGGTAGGCTCGAACGGCTTGGGTTCGATCAGGATCGTGCCCTTGAAGCCGATCTTGTGCTTGTGCTCGACCACCATCGAAAGGAAGCGGCCAAGATGGGCCTGCTCCCGCTTGATATCGGTATTGAGCAGTGTGTCATAGCCTTCACGGCCGCCCCACAGCACATAATTCTCGCCGCCAAGCCGGTTCGTGGTCTCCAGGATGGCGCGCACTTGCGCCGCCGCATAGGCGAAGACTTCGGGATCGGGATTGGTCGAGGCGCCCGCGGCAAAGCGCGGTTCGCTGAATAGGTTGGCGGTGCCCCACAACAGCTTGACTTTGGTCTCGGCCATCTTCTTGGCGAAGTAGGCCTCGATCTTCTTGAGGTTTTCGACATGTTCCTTCAGCGAGTGCGCATCCGCCATAACGTCGGCGTCATGGAAGGCGAAGTAAGGTGTGCCCAGCCGGCTGAAGAAGTCGAAAGCGGCGTCGGCGCGTTGCTCGGCGATTTCCTGGGTAATCGGGCCGGCGAGCCAGGGGCGGGGCAGTATGCCCGAACCGAACATGTCCTTGCCGTCCGAACTGAACGAGTGCCAGTAACAGACGGTAAGGCGCAGCCAGTCAGCCATGCGCTTGCCTAGAACAATACGGTCCTTGTCGTACACTTTGTAGGCAAGATCGTTCTTGCTTTCCGGTCCTTCAAACCGGATTGGTGCGACATCGGAAAAAAGGCTCATTTGGAAAGCTCCCTGAATGATTTCTTGAGGTTTTGGTAGAGACTTACGAAGATCGCCCGGCGGGGTGCCAGTTGTTCCTTAAGCAGGGCGTCAGGCGTGACGATTCGTGTGACTGGCGGAGTGACGCAGACCTTGTCCGGATTTTCCCCCGTCACTGCCAGGCGCCCGAGCCTGGCCGCTCCGAACGCGGCACCGACCTCGCCGCCCTCGCGATAGGTCAAGGGTTGATCGAGGGCGGAAGCCAAGAGGCGGCCCCAATAAGGCAACCGCGCGCCGCCGCCGGTCATGCTGATGTCGCCAATCTTGCCGCCATTCTCGACGAGCGCATCCTTACCATCGGCAAATCCAAGTGCAACGCCTTCGAGCACCGAGTAAACGAGATCCGCGCCGTTGGTTTCCGGTGTCAGCCCGAAGAACACTCCTCGAGCAGACGGGTCGTTGTGGGGCGTGCGCTCGCCCGAAAGGTATGGAAGATAGATCGGTGTCTGCGGGCGCAGTCCCTGCGCTTCCGCCGCCGCCACGGCTTCCACAACGTGTTTGAACCCGGTCAGTTGCGTCACCCAATCGAGACCGGCGGCCGCGGTCAGCATGACTGACATCTGGTGCCAGAGCCCAGGCAGGCAATGGCAGAAGGCATGTGCCGCTTTGGCAGGATTCGGACGGAAGCGGTCCGTGACGACAAATAACACGCCCGAAGTACCCAGCGACAAGAAAGCCTGTCCCGGCGAAACCACACCCAGACCGACAGCGCTCGCTGCGTTGTCGCCGCCGCCGCCAGCAACGACCACGGAGGGAACACCCAACTGTTCGGCTGCAGCAGCTGTAAGTTTTCCGCTCGGCGCGTTGCCTTCCACCAGGCGCGGCATATGCGAGCGGTTCAAATCGGTCGCCCGCAACATCGCGTCTGACCAATCGCGTGCACCGACATCGAGCCAAAGCGTACCAGCGGCATCGGACATATCACCGACCTTCTCACCGGTGAGCTTGAGCCGCACATAGTCCTTTGGCAGCAAGACCGTATGAGTGCGCCGGAACACGTCCGGTTCATGGTGCTTGATCCAAAGCAGCTTGGGAGCGGTAAATCCGGGCATCGCGAGATTGCCGGTAATCTCGCGCGAGTGTGGTTCGAGTCGCTCCAATTCGGCGCATTCTGCTTCAGAGCGCCCGTCGTTCCACAAGATGGCCGGCCGCAACGGCTGGTCCGTACTATCGAGCAGCGTGGCGCCATGCATTTGCCCGCTGAGCCCAATTCCTTTGATGGCGCGACGTTCCTCCTCCGGCAGCGCGCGCACCGCCGCAATCGTTGCGCGCCACCAAGAATCCGGATCTTGTTCCGACCACAAAGGCTGCGGACGCTCAACCGTGAGCGGCGCCGAGCCTTGGGCGACCAAACGATCACTATCGTCGATCAAGACGGCTTTCACACTCGAAGTGCCGACGTCGATACCGAGAAACATCGCTTGCAGCTCCCGCGCCTGGAATTCGGCCGCTTAGGAGGCGGAAACCCACCCTGTTTGGGCCCACCGGTTACGTTTTGTTAGCGTTATCATATAGCAGCCCGCGCCGACGTAAACCCGCAAATCGCGACCTTCGGCGGCGGCAAAATGGAACATTCGCCGGACCCGGCTAGGCGGCTGCCAATGCCTCAGAACCATGGCCGTCCGCCCCGGCCGTCAGTTCTCGCGCTGTCCCCGCCTTGCCAGCCTCTGGGAGAGAAAATGCGCGAGGACTTCGACGCGCGCCGGTCTCGGCCCCCCTGGCGGCGTCACCCAATGCAGTGCCGAAGACGGCAAAGACCAGTCGGCAAGCACGACCTCCAGACGTCCATCTGCCAGCGCCGGCCCGGCAATGAAATCCGGCAGCACGCCAAGGCCCAATCCGGCGATCAGCACCGGCAACATGGCGTCGCCGTTGTTCACCCGCAGCGGGCCCTCGGGACGTACATTGGCGACGTCGCCGGATTTGGAGGTGAAGCGCCAAGTATCCGGCGTCGCCAGATAGGCATAACTGACGCAGGCATGCTCTGATAGATGCAACGGATGCTTGGGAATACCGTGCACTTTAAGGTAGGCCGGCGCCGCCACCAGCATCGCTTCGACCCCGCATAGCCGTCGAGCGACCAGCGACGAATCCGGCAAATTGGCAATCCGCAGGGCTGCATCGAACCCTTCCCCGATGATATCGACTAACGCGTCGCTAAGATGCAAATCGACCAGAATGCCGGGATAAGTTGTCAGAAACTCCGGCATCAATGGAGCGATATGCAGCACGCCGAACGACATCGGTGCGGCGAGGCGAACAAGCCCGCGCGGACTGATTGACTGCGCCAGTGTCTCGCTCTCGGCTTCTTCTCCCTCCGCCAGAATGCGGGCTGCACGCTCGGAGAGCCGTTTTCCGGCGTCCGTGATGGCGAGCCGGCGCGACGTCCTGTTCAAGAGGCGGGCTCCAAGCCTAGCCTCAAGCCGGCTCACGGCCTTGGAAACGGTCCCCTTGGAGAGATTCAGCTCGGCGGCCGCTCTCGCGAAAGAGCGTGTCTCGACGATCTTGGCGAAGATCGCCATTCCCTCAAAATCAGGCAGATTGGACATGTCAATATCAGAAACAATGAGTTTCATTAGTTTCTATTTTTAATTCACGGCTTTGTCCATAAGTTTGGGACCGACGAATGCGGCTCAATTGCAAGGAATTGCCCATGATTGAACTTAGACCCTTCGACCAACTGGGCGGCGCCGATCATGGCTGGCTGCGCGCTCGTCACCATTTTTCCTTCGCCGACTATCATGACCTCAACAAGATGGGGTGGGGCAGCCTGCGCGTTTGGAACGACGACGAGATCGCACCCAATTCCGGATTTCCGCCCCATCCCCATGCGAATATGGAGATCATCACCTACGTTCGGCAGGGCGCCATCACCCACAAGGACAGCATGGGCAACGAAGGCCGCACAAAGGCCGGCGACGTCCAAGTGATGAGCGCCGGGTCTGGAATCAGGCATGCGGAATTCAATCTCGAATCCGAGACGACCACGCTTTTTCAAATCTGGATTTTGCCGACCCGCAACGGCGGACAGCCGGCCTGGGGCGCAAAACCTTTTCCGAAGGGCGAGCGGTCGGGCCGCTTTGTGACGCTGGCGAGCGGCTTTGAAGGCGACACGGACGCTTTGCCCATACGCACGAACGCGCGAGTTCTTGGCGCAACCTTGAAGGCGGGCGACAGCACAGAATACGCGATCGGCGAGGAGCGTCACGGTTATCTGGTGCCCGCGACTGGCGCGGTAGAAGTGAACGGTGTACGCATCGGCGCGCGCGACGGAGCTGCCATCGAAAAAGTCCCGCTGCTCACGATCAAAGCGCTCGAAGATTCCGAATTGGTACTGGTAGATGCGGCGTGACGGACACCGCAGTCGTCATCCCCTCACGTTTGGAGACTCAAATGACTAAGGTTCTCGTCCTTTACTACTCCGCCTATGGCCACATCGAAACAATGGCGCACGCCGTTGCGGAAGGCGCACGTTCGGCGGGTGCCGACGTCGACGTCAAGCGGGTCCCCGATCTCGTTCCCGAAGAGATCGCGCGCAAATCGCATTACAAGCTCGACCAAGCGGCCCCACTTGCCAAAGTCGAGGACCTTGTGGATTACGACGCCATTATCGTGGGCGTTGGCACCCGATTCGGTCATATGGCTTCGCAAATGGCCAATTTTCTTGAGCAAGCTGGCGGTCTGTGGGCGCGCGGCGCGCTGCATGGCAAAGTCGGCGGCGCGTTTTCCTCGTCAGCGACACAGCACGGCGGCCAGGAAACGACCTTGTTTTCCATCATCGCCAATCTGCTGCATTTCGGGATGGTGGTCGTGGGACTGGACTACGGGTTCGCCGGCCAGATGACGTTGAGCGAAGTGACGGGCGGTTCGCCCTACGGTGCAACCACGATTGCCGGCGGAGACGGTTCGCGCAAACCAACGACGAACGAACTGGAAGGCGCCCGTTATCAAGGTCGCAAGATTGCAGAGACGGCAAAAAAACTACACGGCTAAAAAAGGCGGCGGCTTCTTTGGCGGCAGCCGCCCTCTTCTTAATTTGAGTACGGCAAGGTGTTGCGGTCGGGAATCGAATAGTCGCTCAGCGGATTAGTCCAACCACGACCGTTAGCTGTTCCGGCTCGCGATCCGAAAACCCGTGATTACGCGCGATCAATTCCAACCGCGCGATTCTCAAGAGCATCGCGGTCAGGGTCGCTAATGCGCCATCGTCGACGCAAACCTCAGCCGCGGCCAACGAACGGCATACGATTGGCCATTATCGTCATGCTCGGCACGTTCGCATCGAGCGGCAAATTCGCCATGTAAAGCACAGCGTCGACAACATGGCGCACGTCGATTGTCGGCTCTGCCGCCAGTATTCCGTTGGCTTGCGGCACACCACGGGACATCGCCGCAGCCATCGCCGTGGCCGCATTGCCGATGTCGATCTGACCACAGGCGATATCGAAGCCACGGCCATCCAGCGAAAGCGATTTCGTGAGCCCTGTGACGGCATGCTTGGTCGCGGTATAGGGCGCGGACAGAGGACGCGGCACATGCGCGGATATCGAACCGTTGTTGATGATGCGTCCGCCGCGCGGGTTTTGCTCTTTCATCTGGCGGAAGGCTGCGCGCGCACAGAGAAAGACGCCGGTAAAATTGACGCTCACCACCGCATTCCATTGCGCGAGACTTAACGACTCGAACGGAACTGGCGGCGCTCCCACACCGGCATTGTTGAACAGGAGATCGAGACGGCCGAACCGCGCCACTGTTTCTTGAAACAAGGCCGTTACAGATTTCTCGTCGCCGACGTCCGTCGGAATGACCACTGAGCGCGAAGGCACATCCGTCATCGCTTGCGTTTCGTCCAGTGCGTCCCTGCGCCTCCCGGCCAAGGTCACCGAATAGCCCGCGCCAAGCAGGCCGAGGGCGACGGCGCGGCCGATACCGCTTCCAGCGCCGGTAACAATTGCGATCTTTTCCATGACGCCGAATATGGCAAAGTTCCGGTCTTTATGAAATCCGCTGCGGCCCGGTACCCAAGTCCTGCTCATAAGCCGACAGCGCATCCGGGAACGGCGACAACGCGCGATGGAGCACGCCTTGCAGCACCGAAATCGCCAGACCATAATTCGTCATTGCCACGTGCTCGCGATCCGCCTCCGACAGCCGCGAGAGCATTTCCTGACGGGTCATCACGCAGCCTCCGCAATGAATAACCAACCGGAAATCTTTCAAGTCCGGCGGAAAATCGTGACCGGCACAGGAGCTAATATTCAGTTCGCAGCCCGCGAATTGGCGCAGCCATCGCGGGATCTTCACGCGGCCGATGTCGTCCTCCAACGGATGATGCGAGCAGCCTTCTGCGAGCAGAATTCTGTCACCTGCCCTCAGCCGGTTAAGCACGCCAGCGCCGCGCGCCAATTCGGCTAGGTCGCCCTTGTAGCGCGCAAAGAGAATTGAAAATGTCGTCAGCGGTATGGCAGGCGGCGTATCGGCGACCACACGCGCGACAACCTGGGAATCGCAGACCACAAGATCAGGAGCCATGCTCAAGCGAGCCAGCGTGGCGGCGTATTCGCGGTCCTTCACCACCAGGGCGCTGGCATCATTGTCGAGCAGATCGCGCAAGCTTTGCACTTGCGGGACGATCAGCCGGCCCTGTGGCGCACCAAGATCGATTGGCACGACCAGCACGGCCATGCCGCCTGCCGGAAGCAAATCACCCAACAGCGACGGCGGCGCCGTAAACAGTCGCGGCAGAAGATCGCGGATGCCAGCCTTGAACGCATTTCGATAGGCTTCCTGTTCTGCCTTGCTGCCGGTGGAATCGCCCTGAATCCAGTGAAGGCGCTTCACATCGAGCAGCGCCAGAAAATCGGGCGTCGGTTCGGAAAGATCGGCCTTGTTGATGACGACAAGGACGGGGACGGAATTCGCGCGCGCTTGGTTCACCAAAGCGTCTTCGTATTCACTCCAGGCGTTGGAAGCGATGACAATTGCGAGGATGTCGGCCCGGCGCAGGGCCTTTGTGGTCTTTTCGATGCGCGCGACGGAGAGCGCGGATTTATCGTCGACGCCAGCCGTGTCGATCAGCGTGACGGGACCGAGCGGCAGAAACTCCATCGTCTTCTCGACGACATCGGTGGTCGTGCCGGCAATTGACGAGGTAATTGCGACATCCTGTCCCGCGAGCATGTTCAGAAATGACGATTTGCCGACATTTACGCGCCCGGCCAGGCCGATATGCAGCCGGCTCGCTTTGGGTGCGGAAGGAAGGATGTGCGCCATCAATCGTGGCCGAGTTTGAGGAGGTTAGGCGCTGAAAGAACCTCGTTCACGGCTGCCTCGCCGAGTATCCCAGAGAGAAAATCGCGAAGTGTAAGCGCGGAATTGTTCGCGCGAGCTTGCGCAAATTCTTTGACCAACGTGCTGGCGCGCGCGTAGCCGATCTGAGGCAGAAATGCGGTCAACATACTCGGCCCCTCGCCGAGAAGCGCTGCACAGCGCGGCCCATTCGCCTCAATGCCTTCGACATGCAAGGCAAAGGCCCGCGCGGCGGCGTCCAGCATGTCGATTGACTCGAGTAAAGCCAAGGCCAACAGAGGCATGAACTCGTTGATCTGCAGCGTGCCGTGCGACGCGCAATCCGTGACGATCATGTCATTGGCACGCACCGCCATGCCCACCTGCAGAATCGCTTCCATCATCACCGGATTGACCTTGCCAGGCATGATCGACGACCCGGCCTGCAACGGCGGCAACGCGATCTCGCCAAGAAAATGCAGCAACCGCAGATCGCCTGCGATCTTGCTCAAATTCGCGGCGGAGGCCTTCAAAATGCCGGAGACTTCTACAAACGCATCGGCATTGGCCGTGGCATCGATTACATTCTCATTGCGCGACAGGCCCATGCCAGTGAGCGTGCGCAGCACCTCGATGACGCGGAAGATGTAGCGACGCGGTGCGGTGATGCCGGTCCCGATGGCGGTGCCGCCGAGATTGACCAAGCGCAATCTTTCTTCGCATTTGAACGTACGCCAGCGATCGCGCGCGCTAGCTTCGGCAAAAGCGGAGAACTCCTGGCCCAACGTCATGGGTACGGCGGGCTGCAGTTCCGTGCGCCCCATCTTGACAATCGCTTGAAACGCCGATTCCTTCACCTGGAACGCGCCCTGCAATTTCGCGAACGCATCGCTGAGGCGGCGCATGCCGGTAATCGCCGCGATGCGAAGCGCCGTCGGATACACATCGTTGGTTGATTGGTGCAGGTTGACGTGATGCAGCGGATGAACGCTGTCATAATCGCCGAGAGACTTTCCCAAATGCTTCAACGCGAGGTTGGCGACAACCTCGTTCACATTCATATTGGTGGACGTGCCGGCGCCGCCCTGCAACGCATCAAGCGGAAAATGTACTTCCATGCCGCCTTCACAAATTTGCGAGCAAGCGTCAACGATGGCATCCGCAATTTCCTTCGGAAGGTAGCCCAGCTCGGCATTGGTGATAGCGGCGGCATGCTTGACGGTGGCAATGGCGGAAATCAACGCATGAGGAGTGCGCCTTCGTGAGAAGCCAAAGTTCTCCAGCGCGCGCTGGGTGTGAATCCCCCACAACGCATCGCGCTCGATTTCTTTCTCTCCTAAAGCGTCGCATTCCTTGCGGAATGACCTGTCCGGCGTCATCAGACGCAGCTCCGTTCCTTCGCTTTACGCCTCGCGGCGTGTGCGGAGTCGCCCCAGGCGTTAATGCCAATCTTGCGGCCCGCGAACTCAATGCGCATGCCGAGACAGGATTGGCACTCCCGGGCGTTTTCTTCCAGACAGGGTTTTCCCGGATAGAGCTGATAGTCCTTGCGGACATCCTCCGGCGTAACCAAGGGCATGATGATATTTGCCCCGAATTGCAGGCCTTTTTCGCGGCCCATGGGGTCCAGTGCCTGCAGGGCCGTGGTGGCCGCAATGTTAACGTCGCGCAGGCAGATGCGGGTGGCGGCAATCATCAACAGGCTGAGGCGCATCCGCTCGCGTGCATCTGGGCAGGGCTCGTGCCCCAGCGGCGTATCGGGATGTGGAATGAATGGCCCCATACCGATCATATCGATGTCGTTGGCCTTGAAGAAGAGGATGTCGTTCGCGAGGTCTTCAGCAGTCTGACCCGGCAGCCCGATCATCACCCCGGTGCCGACTTGATAACCGATCTTCCTGAGTAGACCGAGACTCTCCATGCGAGCTTCAAAGGTCTGGTCGCCGGGATGGATCTTGGCGAATAGCGCCGGATTGGTGGTTTCGATGCGCAGCAGATAGCGATGCGCGCCAGCATCGTATAGGCGTTGGAAGGTTTCGCGTGATTGCTGGCCGATACAAAGTGTGATGCCCAGACCGTCCGGCTGCGCCGCAGTGCGGGTCTCGGTCTTAATGCGCTGCAATGCCTTCATCGTCATATCGATGAATTTCTTGTCGGCGCGCTCGCCCGACTGAATCACCATCGAGCCGTAACCCAGTTGCGAGCACAGCCGCGCGCATTCGAGAATGCTGTCGACGGATAGCGTGTAGCGGTGCACGTCCTTGTTGGACTTGCGGATGCCGCAATACAAGCAATCGCGGGCACACGCATTCGAGGATTCGACGAGGCCGCGCAAGTAGACATCCGGGCCGCATTGTTCCAGTAGAACAGACTCTGCGGCCCGGCGGATGATGTCGATATCCTTGACGTCTCTCGCACCCAGTATCGCTACCAGATCGTCGCGGCCGAACGTTTGCCCAGCGGTCAGGCGTGCAAAATCCGTCAAGGACGACCTATACCCTTTCCGTATAATGGGTGTGCAGTAGCTCGTGACTTCTGTGGCTGCACGGCCCTTCTTTGAAGAATTCGCGATAGATGCGCAGCACATCCTCGTTTTCATGCGATTTACGCACCACATACGCCGCGTCTTCGGCATAGAGCGCCTTGGCACGCGCCGCACGGATCTGCTGAGTTGTCGGGATCGGCTGTCCGCCGCCGCCCAGGCAGCCGCCCGGGCAGGCCATGAACTCGATGAAATGGCAGCCAGCGAGGGGCCCGCCCTCCTGAATGTCCTGCATGACCCGAATGGCGTTGGCCGTGCCGTGCGCCAAACCGACTTTCAACGTCACGCCGCGCAACCATTCGAAATCCGGTACCAGGTGCGAGAGGATGGCAGGCACCGGTCCGGTCTTGCCGATCTTGATCTCCGCCATGCGAACGCCGTCGAAACCGCGAACCGGTTTGATGTCGGCTTTTTCGAACAGGCTTTCGACTTTCTCGCCGGTGACGATTTCGATCACGGTGCGAAGCGCCGCTTCCATGACGCCGCCGGTGGCCCCGAAAATGACGCCCGAACCCGTGGAAACGCCGAACGGGTCGTCGAAAGGCGATTTTTCGAGATGGGGCAGATCGATGCCGGCTTGCTTGAACATCCGTGCAAGTTCGCGGGTCGTTAGTGCGTAGTCGACGTCGCGGTATCCGCTCGAATCCATTTCCGGGCGTGCCGCTTCGAATTTCTTCGCCGTGCACGGCATCAGCGATACGCTGACTATTTTCGACGGATCCCATCCGTTCTTTTCGGCGAAATAGGTCTTGATCACCGCGCCCATCATCTGTTGCGGGCTTTTGGCCGAAGATAAATTGTTGAGATGGTCAGGATAAAAATGCTCGATGAACTTGATCCAACCGGGCGAACAAGACGTGAATTGCGGTAGCGCCGCACTGTTGTCCTTGAGCACCAGCGCCTTGTAAAGCCGTGAAATCAGCTCGGCCCCTTCTTCCAGAATCGTAAGATCCGCAGAAAATGTGGTGTCAAACACTTTGTCGAAGCCGCAACGCCTGAGTGCCGTATTCATCTGGAAGGTCATGGGCGTGCCGGGCTCGCAACCGAAGGCTTCGCCGATGGCGGCACGCGGCGCGGGCGCCGTCTGGATGACGACGATTTTGTCCGGGTCCTCGATAGCACGCCACACCGCCTCGGTGTCATCGCGTTCGGTCAACGCACCCGTCGGGCAACGATTGATGCACTGGCCGCAATTGACGCACCAGGCGTCCATCATTTCGCGACCCATAAACGTGGAGATGCGGCTGTGATCGCCGCGCCCTTCCGTGGTAAGCGCGTAGACTCCTTGATATAAGGCGCACATGCGCACGCAACGGCGGCATAAGATGCACTTGTTCATGTCGCGTTGAATGATATTGGCGGGGTTTGCCATTTCGAACACTGGCTCGTGTGGCCGGCCGAAACGTTCGGAAGTCACGCCGTAATCGGCGCAAAGCTTCTGCAGCTCGCAGGTGCCGTTGCGGGCGCAGGCGAAACAGTCGCCGTAATGTTCCGACATCATAAGTTCCAGGATGTCGCGTCGCGCATGGCGGATTGCCGTAGAAGTCGTGCGGATTACCATCGGCGAATGAACCGGGACCGCGCAGGAGGCTTGAAGCGCGCGGATACCTTCCACTTCCACAAGACACATGCGGCAGCTCGAAGGCGTCGCCAGCATGCCGCTTTCCGCGTGCTTGTGGGTGGCGTCGTTGTTGCCCTTCGCATCGGTCTGAGAATAAAGCGCCTGCGCGCACAAATCGTCGTGGTGGCACAAGGTCGGAATATGAATGCCTGCTCTTTGTGCCGCCTCCAGCACCGTCGTGCCGGGGCTGACCTTCAACTCTTTTCCATCGATTGTGATGGTGATTGTCTCTGCCGTCATG
>Ga0265340_10001291_pt1 | contig 14372 bp, 12 predicted proteins | sample 4CB225metaG_FD_202082 | JGI IMG/M metagenome (GOLD analysis project Ga0265340, IMG submission 202082) | Rhizosphere microbial communities from Carex aquatilis grown in University of Washington, Seatle, WA, United States - 4-CB2-25 metaG | ecosystem: Host-associated > Plants > Roots >...
GACGTGCTTGGAAATCGTCGCGGCGGCCATGTTGCCGGTTTCGCTGATCGAGCGGGTGATTTCCTCGGTGCGCCCTTCGAAGCCGGCGATGAGATCGGAGCCGACCTGCGACAGCGTGTCGTTCACTTCCTGGCCGCGCTCGGCGATGGTGTCGGCCATCGCGCGTCCGGTGGAGGACAGCGTGTCGTTGATTTCCTGCGAGCGGGCGAGCAGTGCGTCGGTGACCTCCGAGCCGGTCTGCGCCAGCGAGACGGCGACGTCGCTGACCGTATCGGCCAGACGCGAGACGAGATCTTCGCCGCGCGCCGAGAGCTGGTCCACCATGGCTTCGCCGGCGGTACCGAGCGCCGAGGTGATCTGTTCGCCACGGTCGGTCAGCGCCGCGGTGATGCGGTTGCCGGCGGTGGTGACGCTTTCGGCAATGGATTCGGAGGCGATGCGCAGGTCCTTCGACAGCGATTCCTGCGCCGAGACGATCGACGTGCGCACACGCTCGGAATTGATGACGATGGCCTCGCGCTGGCTGGCAAGGTCGTCGATCAGCGAGCGCATGCGGTTTTCGTTGTCGGAATACGAGCGCTCGAGCGCGGCGACCTCGTTATGGACGAGGAGTTCCAGCTCGCTGGCGCGGGCCAGCGCGCGCTCAATACCATCACCCACCGCGGCCACTTCGCGGCGCACTGCCTGGCTCACGTTGACCACCGCGTCGACGGCGACGTTCTCCGGCTCGGACAGGCGGATTGCCATGTCGGAAATCGAGCGCGCGACGAATTTCAGTTCCTGCGTGCGCCAGATGGTGGCGGCCAGAGCCCAGATGAAGCCGAGCGGCACGAACAGCAACAGCGCTACATTCAGGAAGCGCGGATTGGAAAGGAGGTCGCCACCATTCCCCAATATGCCGCCTGTCGACGTCGCGTAGATGAGGACGAAGAGAGCCCAGATGCCGGAGGCGACCGAGGCGGCGGGATAGATCAGGCGCGACGGCCGGCGCTGGAGCGTGGCACCGAGCGGACGACGATCGTCATTGGCCGCAAAACGGCCACGACGCGGCTCGGCCGCGCGCGGACGCGGCGGCTGGGCGGCATCGGCTTCAGCGGCAGCATCGGCGAATGCGCGCGTGGAGCCACCGGTGTTTTCGCTCTTTTGCGCCTGTTGACGCGGTGCCGGCGGCTGGGGCGCTTCGTTGCGGCGAGGCGCGGGGGGGCGGGGCGCCTGATTATCCTTGCGCCGCCCAGGTTCCGGATTGGCCGCTCGCACGTCCCGCCGTTCGCGGCGCGCGGGCTCTTCCGCGTCAGCCGCAGCGGGCGCCTCGTCAGGCGTGTAGTCGAGCCTCAGAGCGTCCTCGACAGCTGACAAAGCCGTCTCGTTCGGATTTTTCGGTCTCGGATTGGTCGCCATTGCAGTCCGCCTCGCGCCGTACGCAAAACCTTTTCTCGGCTCACCGGGCTCTCGTCCGCCCGGCAACGCGTATCGGACAGCGGCGGCGGGATTTGCGGTGGCTTTCGTGCCTCCGTCCCCCCACGACCATCCTCACGCAAGGCCAGCCTTACGGCCAGCCCGGGTCGCCTCAAACCCTTCCGCTACACCATTCTAATGGCACATTCATGGCTGCGGAACCGAAAAGCAAGCGCCCTGCCAGCCGAAGACCACAAATCGGTTCAAGAACATGGCCGCGGCAATTCGAGGCTCTCGCGAACGGCGACACGTAAGCCACCGTGGTGCCGCGCCTTTTCCGTGACCGGAAAATGGCGGTTGTGGAAGCTGCGGTTGCCCGTGCATCGGTGAAAACGATGGTGGAAAACTCGCCGCCTGCCGGAGCGCGTTTACTTCGGTCCAAAGTTTTCCGCGGGTATCGAGGGTTAAGGGCAAGGGGCATAGGTTTTCTGCCTGATACCGGCGTCTTCCGCGGGCTGATCCCGGCAAGAGACTGAGGACGCGACTCGTGTGGGTAAGCGTAGTCCCGTTTGCGTCAGAGCCCGCATGGCGATTAACGATGTCCGCAGAATCTTCAGCGATGGTCACGCGCTGAAGTGGCTTTATGGATAGCTGACGCGTCATGAGAGCAGAAGCAGCCGATACGGTTCTCGACCTCGATCTCCTGCGCCAGCAGACCGGCGGCGACGAAGGGTTGATGCGTGAGGTGTTGACGCTGTTTCGCACGCACGCGCCGGCAGACCTGGCCCTGCTGGCCGCGGCGACCGGCTATGATCGCCGCGTCTATGCCCATCGGCTTGTCGGTTCGGCGCGTGGCGTCGGCGCCGGACTGGTGGCGCAACTGGCGGCGTCGGTGGAGGCGGGTAACGACGGGGACGTCTCGGCGCTGGCGGAGGCGGTCCGGACGGCGGCCGATTTCATCGAAGCGCGGTTCGGGCTATGAGCGCCGCGACCTTCGGCGAGGCCTCTGCACACTGGTGGCGCGCCTCGAAATCGCCTATAGAGCCGCCCGCATTTGCCGCGGGCTCTAGTTGCAGCTCGGCAAAGACGGTCCGGATAGAATTCTGAATGGCGAAGATCACCTACATCGACCCGGCGGGAACGCGGCATGAAGTCGAGGCCGAGAACGGCACGACCGTCATGGAAAACGCCATTCGTAGCGGTGTTCCCGGCATCGAGGCGGAGTGTGGTGGTGCGTGCGCCTGCGCAACCTGCCACGTTTATGTCGACGAGGCCTGGACCGAAGCCGTTGGCTCGCCGGAGCCGATGGAAGAGGACATGCTGGATTTCGCCTTCGAGGTGAAGCCGAACTCCCGGCTTTCCTGCCAGATACGGGTTCGCGACGCTTTGGACGGTCTGACCGTTACGGTTCCTCCCCGACAGGGCTAAATTCAGCTCCGCGACTATTTTCGGGGTAGTTGGTGGTCGGTCATTCCGCTGGAAGCCGTGGCAGGCAAATGAAGTTGCTTTTCGACGGGCGCCGCACCGGCTAACTGTCGCCGCGGATTTCCCGGACTTCAGAGGACCGCAATGGATCAGTCTCTCGGAACCGCAGCCGGCGGCACGGTGGAAACCGATGTCGTCATTATCGGCGCGGGGCCGGTCGGCCTTTTTGCCGTGTTCGAGCTCGGGCTCCTCGACATCAAGTGTGCGCTGATCGACATTCTCGACAGGCCCGGCGGCCAGTGCGCGGAGCTTTACCCCGAGAAGCCGATCTATGACATCCCGGGCTATCCGGTGATCACCGGGCAGGGGCTGGTCGACAAGCTCGTCGAGCAGATTGCGCCGTTCAAGCCGACGTATCATCTCGGGCAAATGGTTGAGAGCCTGTCACGCGAGGGCGACGGACGTTTTCGGCTGAGCACAGACGCCGGCACAACTTTCCTTGCCAGGGTTGTCGTGATTGCGGCCGGGGGTGGATCGTTTCAGCCGAAGCGGCCGCCGGTGCCGGGCATCGAAGACTACGAGGGCACCTCGGTCCACTATGCGGTCAGGCGCATGGACGATTTTCGGGGGCACGACGTACTGGTCGTTGGTGGCGGTGACTCGGCGCTCGACTGGACGCTGAATCTTCAGCCGCTGGCGAAGTCGGTGACGCTGCTCCATCGCCGCGACGAATTCCGCGCTGCTCCCGACAGCGTGCGCAAGATGCGTGAGCTGGTGGAGGCAGGGAAGGTCAGACTTGTGCTTGGACAGGTCAGCGCGCTCAAGGGCGTGGACGGCCAGGTCAGCCACGCCGTCGTCAAGGACAAGGACGGCACGACGATCGAGCATGAGACGACGCGCATCCTGCCGTTCTTCGGCCTGACCATGAAACTCGGCCCGGTCGCGAACTGGGGCCTCAATCTTTCGGAAAACCTGATCCCGGTCGATACCGCGACGTTCGAGACTTCGGAGCCCGGCATCTTCGCGATTGGCGACATCAATACCTATCCGGGCAAGCTCAAGCTCATCCTGTGCGGCTTCCACGAAGCGGCGCTGATGGCGCAGGCTGCCGTGCACATCGTGGCGCCTGAGAAGAAAGTCGTCTTTCAGTACACGACATCCTCTTCGAACCTGCAGAAGAAGCTCGGCGTTATCTGATCTTTCGCGATGCGGACTGGCACTCGGGGCCACTTGAGTGGCAAACTCCCGCTCATGGAAACCGCCACTTTCCGGTTCGATGACGAGGGCGACATCCCGAACAGCCGGCTGCCGCTGATCGTCTACGCCAGCGCGCTTGCACCGCTGCCCCGCGAGGCGGCAGGGGCCTTCGAGGCCCTGTTTCACTCGCACGGCTGGGGCAGCTCCTGGCGAAACGGCATTTTCCCCTTCCACCACTATCACTCGACGGCTCACGAGGTGCTGGGTATTGCCGCGGGCGAGGCGCAGGTCCGCTTTGGCGGAGAGGGTGGCGCCACATTGACAGTTCGCGCCGGTGACGCGGTGCTCATTCCGGCCGGTGTGGGGCACAAGCGGCTTGCCGGCACGCCGGATCTTCTGGTCGTTGGCGCATATCCTGCCGGACAGCGGGCCGATCTCATGCGCGAGGGTGCGGAGGACAAGACCGGTATCCGCGTCCGCATCGCCAACGTCAAACTGCCGGCGTCCGATCCCGTGTCCGGCGTGGCTGGACCGGTGATGAACTGCTGGCGCCCCTAGGGCGAGGTCATTCCGCCGGTGCCTCAGGCTAGGTGCGCGCTTGATCGAGACCGAGCCGCGATTGCGTCATCGTGCGAATGCGGCCAGCGATATCAAGTCCGCGCTTGAAAGCTATCTCGCCGCGCTTGCCCGTGAGGCAGTGGCGAGAGGTTAACGCGCGCCTGCTTCGGCCGCCGGCTTCAACGCCGCCAGTACATCGGAGAGCCGCGGAGGTGCACCGGTGATGTAGGGGAGCGGACGGCACACTTCGATCGCAGCAATGCCAACCCGCGCGGTCAACATGCCGTTGACGACGCCTTCGCCCAGCCGGGCCGACAGCCGCGCGGCCACTCCGTGTCCGACGATCTGCTGCACGATGGAATCGCCGGCTGCGATACCACCGGTGACGGCGAGATGGCCGATGGTGGCGCGCGCCAACCGGTAGAAGCCGATCGCGCCGGGTCGACCTCCGTACAATATCGCCAGGCGGCGGACGAGACGCAGGATCTCGGCGCCGACGAACAACAGATCGACCAATGCGCGAGGCGAAATCGCGGTGACAAGCGTGACGCGACGGGCGGATGCCATCACCATGCGCCGGGCGGCGTCGTCAAAAGGCAGCAGGAGTTCCGTCTCCGCCAGGCCGAGGAGATCGCGGCCGTCGATGATCTCGCCCCGGTGACGCGCGAGCGCTGCGCGTCCCTTGGCCGTTTCCGGTCGGCGGCGGTAGAGCGCGTTCATTTCGCGAAGGACTGTAACCGCTGCGTCGCGGTTATCGGCGTTTGCCGCTTCGAGCGCCCGCGCATGGATGTGGTTGACCCGTCGCAGCCGCAGGAGTCCGGCAATCTCGCGGCCACCCACGACGAGCAGAGCCGCGACCGTGACCGCGGTGAGTACTGACCCCAGCCATCCGAGCACATCGCTGCGGACGAAGAGTTCGCGGATGAGGCTGTCGATCGCCAGTCCGGCTGCCAGCAATATCAGTCCCGCCAGACCGGCGAAGAACACTGTCAGCCAATGGCGATTCCATCCACGGCCGTCGATCGCGACGACCATGCCCTTGAGCATGGCCGTCTCCTCTTCCGCTTCGGCTTCCGGGTACAACTCCTCGGGCTCGTAGCGGACCTGGCCAAGGTCGAAAGCGGTCGGGCGGCGGCTCATGCGAGCTTGTCTCCCAGGAGGAACTCAAGCGCCCGGTCGAGGCGGATATGGGGCAGAGACAGTGTCAGATCTTCGGCCGTGCGTTCCAGCTTGGGCGGCCGGAAACGAACGAAGCGCACATCGACCGGAGGAGCCCCGGCGCTCACGGCCTTGGCGGCGTCATCAGGCAGATCGCCTGGGAAAAGGGCCACTTCGGTTGATCCATCGAAGCTGCGCCCGTCGATCTTTTCGCCGGGCAGGGGGACACCGATGATGCTGGGCAGGGTCTCGCCAGCCGTTGTTACGCTGGCCTCGCGCGTGGCGCGCACTGACGCGAGCGCAAGAACCTCGACCTTTGCGCCGACAAATTTCGCACGCTGCACCGCGCGGGCCACGATGCGGCTGAGGATCGCTTCCAGACGGTCGTGGTCGCCATGGTGCAAGTGGTCCGCCTTGGTTGCAGCAAAGAGGATGCGATCGATGCGGCGTGAGACCAGGCCGGACAGCCAGCCTGTTCGGCCGAGGCGGAAGCAGGCGAGTATGCCGCTCAGCGCATCCTCAAGTTCGGCGATAGCCTGCGGGCCACCGTTCAGCGCGGTGAGGACATCGACCAGCACAATCTGCCGATCAAGGCGGGCAAAGCGCTCGCGGAAAAAGGGCCGGACAACGACGCTCTTATACGATTCATAGCGCCGCTCCATCATGCGGGCGAGCGAACCCTGTGGCTCGCCCGGACCGACGTTCGGCAGCGGACAGAAGGTGAGCGCCGGCGAGTTGTCGAGGTCCCCCGGCATCAGAAAGCGCCCCGGAGGCTCGGTGGCGATGGCGCCATCAAGGGCGCGCAGCCCGCGCAGATAAGCGGTGAACGCGGCTGACAGTTCGCGTGCGGTCGTTTCGTTTTCGGGCGCGCGCGGATCCACGCCGACCAGCCGTGCCAGCCAGGAAGAGGCCAGCGCACGATGGCCTGCGGTGTCGGCCTTGGTGATCGCGGACGCCGACCAATCGGCGTAGCTCTTGCCGAGCAGGGGAAGATCGAGAAGCCATTCGCCCGGGTAATCGACGATATCAATATGAAGCTTGCCGCTGCCGATGGTGCGTCCGAGAAAGGACGCCGATTCGTAGCGAACGGTCAGCCGGAGCTCGCTGATCTGGCGGGTAGAGTCGGGCCAGATGCGGGCAGAGACCAACGCGTCGACATGCTGCTCGTAATCAAAGCGCGGAACGGAATCGTCCGGCTGGGGTTCGAGTGCGGCGCCCGTCACGCGTCCGGACGCGTAGGCCCTGAACATCGGCAGACGGCCGCCGTGCACGAGATTGTGCACCAGCGCTGTGATGAAAACGGTCTTGCCTGCGTGAGTGAGGCCAGTCACACCCAGGCGGACCGCCGGCGTCACCAATCCTCGTGCCCGCTCGCCGAATGTGGTCAGAGCGAGCCGTGTCTCGTCGGTGATGGTGGTCAGCTGCACGGACTGCGGCTCCGGTTCGGCCCCCCATGTAAGCCGTGTGCAGCTCTGCCGCCAGTCGGCTAATCCAGGGCGCCGCCACCAAGGTCGGCTGGTGTCAGGAAGGCGACAAGCTTTCCGTCGGTGCCGTCGACCTCGGGCCACGATCGGACATCGAAGGCGATGATGGCATACGCGGCGGTTGGAAACTTCTCGGCGAGCCGCGCCCGGAGCGCTCGCTCGCCACTTGCCGCGGCCGTCTGGGCTGTGGCCTGGATCGTTGGATTGTGACCGATCAGCATCAGCCGACTGGCAGTACCCCCGAACTCGGCGAGGATGTCGAAATAGTCGGCCCGGCCTCCGTAAAGGCTGTCGATGACTTCGATCTTTGGGCTGACCTGGAAAGCATGAACGACGACGTCCAGAGTCTGGCGGGCCCTTGTCGCCGGGGAACAGAGGACCAGGTCCGGCAGCCGCTTGTCATGCCGCAGTCGTTGCCCCGCCAGATCGGCATCGACCCGCCCACGGCTGGTGAGAGAGCGCCGCCGGTCGGCAGCGTTCGCGGCCGCCGGCTCGGTCTTGGCGTGGCGCATCAGGATGAGTTCAAGCATCGGCGTCGCCCTGACAACGACGCGCCCGCGGGGTTCCCTGCGGACGCCTCAGATACTTGCAGGTCGCTGCGACCTAGTGGAAGCGCAGGATGCTCTGGCTCATCCAGTTGCCGTCGGCGAGCTTGCACCAGCCATCGTTCGAGCACCACGTCACACTGACATTGGTGCCGTAGGGGAGGGCGTAGACGACGGGGAAAGCCGTACCGCGACCGGCGCGGACGTTGCCGGTCGGGCTGGCTGTGGTCGTTGCCTGGTGCGACCAATAGGAGGACGGCGGGCCAGGCGGGGGCGGCGGCGGGGGTGGCGGTGCGTAGCCCGCCGGGCTCCCGTACATGCAGTTATTGTAGGCGTCGTTGTAAACGCGCTGCTGCTTGTCGTTCGAAACGGCAAGGCCGGCGACCGCGCCGGCGCCGCAACCGCCGATGACGGCCGCGCCCTTGCCATTGGTGAGAAACTGCCCGAGCAGGGCCCCGGCGCCGCAGCCGACCAAGGCGCTGCCAGCGGGATGGGTGTAGTCACTGACCGCCTGGTCCGCGACCCGGCGGCAATAGTCCGGTGATCTTGCCATGGCGCCGGTCGCCACTGACGCGATGGCGGCGGCCAAGGTGATGGTGCCCAAGAGTGTCTTCATGGATAACTCCGCGATAATTCGTAGGCTTTCGGCCCAAAACGCACGTCTTGATGCGCTTCGCTAGCTGTACGGACGCTGAACAGCAAGCAAGCGCTGGTGCGGTGGCAAACGCTATATGACCGCGGTTGGCGCGGAATTGTGACATAGGTCATAGGCAGGCGGAGGCACCGCGGGCGGGCCGCCCCCCCGGTTCCGCCGCTATTCGTCCCTGTAAACGCGCTCGCGGCGCTCGTGGCGCTCCTGCGCCTCGATGGACAGAGTAGCAATCGGCCGGGCATCCAGCCGCTTCAGGCTGATCGGCTCGCCCGTTTCCTCGCAGTAGCCGTATGTGCCGTCATCGATGCGCTGGAGGGCGGCGTCGATCTTGGAGATCAGTTTGCGCTGACGGTCGCGGGCGCGCAGCTCAATGGCACGATCGGTTTCCGAGGATGCGCGATCTGCAAAATCGGAATGGTTGGCGTTTTCATCCTGGAGATGCTGCAAGGTCTCCCGCGCCTCGCGCAGAATCTCTTCCTTCCAGGTGAGCAATTTTGCCCGGAAGTATTCGCGCTGGCGCTCATTCATGAACGGCTCTTTTTCCGACGGATGGTATTCCTGAACGCGCGACTGCGGCATGCGTTGTCCCTTGGCATCGGCTTCGAAACGGCGCGGAATATAGCGACGCCTTATGGCGCCTACAATAAGCCGTGCCAGGATGATGCGAAGAGACCTAATGCCCTGCGGCGATTGAGAGAATCACCCGCGGTCGTGGCCCATGTTACGGGCGTTTGACATTGAGTTGCCCCAAGAGGCGGGCCATTTCCTGCTCAAGGTCGCTGATCTTGGTCAGAGTCGGCTCGTTGAGAGCCGACGATGGCGGCGGCTCGGGCTCGGCATCTGACTGGACGACGCGAAAGTCCCGTCCGTAGACAGGCGGGGAAACCGGTGGTGCGGGCTGAGGCTCCGTAAATGGGAGTTCAGCCGAGGCTGGTGGGGGTTCGCCGAAGGAATCGAAGATCCGGCGGGTCTCGACGCCCGCACCCGGCCGGTGATCGGGGCGATACGACGGCGCAGGTCGCTGTTCGAGGCGCTCGACGTTGGCGAAAACCGGGGTCGGTGCGGCTGCGACCGTTGCCGGTGGCTCCATGACGGGCGGTGACGGTTCGCCCAACCCGCTTCGTGCCAAATCATGGACGATGGGGCTCTCGGCCGCGGACGCCGAGGATGCCTGAGCCTGAGGACGGGCAGTCTGGCGGCGTACCCGCACGATTGCGGGCTCAACCACGATATCCGAAGGTCCGCCGATCAAGATGAGATGCTCGACGTTGTCGCGACGGACCAGCAGCAGGCGGCGGCGGCGATCAACATTCAATGCATCGACCACCGCCAGACGTGGTGCGCGCCCCCGACCGATGCCACCAAGCCCGATCGCCGCGTAACGGCGCACCAGCCAATAAATGACGCCCGTCAGCGCCAAGATGACGGCAATTGTGATCCCGATCTTCAGGACCAGATATCCCCAGTCGCCCATGGGCTCCTGTGCCCCGTCTTCGTCCGGCGTCCGATGCCGTACACGACAATGCGGCCGAATCGGCCGCCAAGGCAACCTGCGACATCGGCGCGGCCCGATGCAAGCACAGGGAGCCGTCGCGGGTGATCCGTCCCTCGCGTTGCGGGCTGCCGCGTTGAAATCCGGCGCCTTCGCCGTCATTCTCCGCTACCGATGCTTCGAATTGATTCGAGCGGCACGGCGGACCGGTTGCGGTGGGGCTGAGGCGGACAAACATGAGCGACCGCGCCACGCCCGCCCTGCGACGCCAGCCTGCCGTTGACCGGGCCTCGGCGGTCGGTGGCGTTGGCCGTCTCATCATCATCGCCTTTGCGCTGGTCGGCGTATCTGTCGGGTTCAGCGTCATCACGCCGGAACGCGGGCAGCCGCTCATTCTCGGCCTCCTGGCGATATTGGCCATCCTGGGTGTGGTTGCCCTGCTCGCCGGAGCCGCCGGATTGATCCGCGTCGGCTCGGCTGTACAAGAAGAAGCAATCGGCAAGGCGGTCGCCGATGGCATCGACGAGGGCGTCCTGGTCGCCGATCGCAGCGGGAGGGTTGTCTACACCAATTCCGCATATGCAGCGCTTACCGGTGCGCGAAGTGCCCGCGAGGTACCTTCCGTGGAGCGGGTGTTCGCGAGCAACGCCGAGGCGACCGAGGCGATCTATCGCCTGTCGCAGTTGCTGCGCGAGGGGCAGGCTGGAGCCGAAGAGGTGCGGATGGCCGGTGGCCTTGGCGAAACCGCAGGAGGCCCAGCCCGCTGGTTCCGGATCTCCGCTCGTCCGCTCGTGATAGACGATCGGCGGCAGCTCTCTGCCTGGCGGGTCGCTGATATTTCCGAAGAGCGCGCGCGTCAGGAAGCCGTGTTCCAGGAACTCCAGTACGTCATCGACTACCTCGATCACGCACCGGCGGGGTTCCTGTCAGCGGAGCCGGACGGCCGCATCGTCTACATGAACGCAACACTGGCCGAATGGCTGGGCGTTGACCTAGCCCGGTTCGAGCCAGGATCACTCTCGCTCGGCGACATCGTGCGCGGCGAATCCATCGCGCTCCTGTCGTCGCCGACCGAGCTTGAGGCTCGCAACCGCACCGCCGTCATCGACCTCGATCTCACCAAACAGAACGGTCAGAGCCTGCCGGTGCGGCTGCTGCACCGTGTGCCGGTGACCGCGGATGGTGCGCCAGGCGCCACACGGACCCTCGTGCTCAATCGCAGTCCGGGGGAAGAATCTTCGGAAGCGCTGCGCTCGGCGGAAGTGCGGTTCGCGCGCTTCTTCAACAATACGCCGATCGCAATCGCGGCCCTCGACAGCGAGGGTCGTATCGGGCGGACGAATGCTTCGTTCCTGCGCCTGTTCGGTTCGGCGATCATGAGCGGCGCACCGCGGAAACTGGTGGACCTTGTGCGGCCCACGGATCGCCCGGGGGTCGAGCAGGCGCTGAAGAACGCTTCCGCCGGTGCGCAAGGCGCGATCCAGTTCATCGATGCCATCCTCGTCGGCGACGACGAGCGGACTGCGCGCTTCTTCATCAACCCGATTGCAGATGGTGGCGGAACCGAAGCGGTCATCGTCAATGCGCTCGATATCAGCGAGCAGCGCACGCTCGAAAATCAGGTTCGCCAGCAGCAGAAGATGGAGTCGGTCGGCCAGCTCGCGGGCGGGATTGCGCACGACTTCAACAATGTGCTCACCGCCATCATCGGCTTCTCAGACCTGTTGCTAGCCAACCACCGGCCAAGTGATCCGTCCTTCCAGGACATCATGAACATCAAGCAGAACGCCAACCGCGCGGCCGGGCTGGTACGGCAGCTTCTGGCGTTTTCACGGCGGCAGACGCTGCGTCCGCAGGTGCTGGTGCTGCACGACACACTCTCCGATCTCTCGATCCTGCTGGAGCGTCTGCTCGGCGAGAAGGTCAAGCTGCAGCTTGTCCACGGGCGTGACCTGTGGCCGATCAAATTCGATCTGAACCAGTTCGAGCAGGTGGTCATCAATCTCGCGGTGAACGGCCGCGATGCCATGCCTGCTGGTGGCACGATGACGATCCGTACCCGTAACCTCGCGCCGGGCGAAGTCGCCCAATTCGGTTACAAGCCGCTGCCGGCGACCGAGTACGTGCTGATCGAGGTCGAAGATACCGGCCTCGGCATGCCGCCCGAAGTGCAGGCGAGAATCTTCGAGCCATTCTTTTCGACGAAGGAGGTTGGCAAGGGTACCGGTCTCGGGCTCTCGACCGTTTATGGCATCGTAAAGCAGACCGGCGCGCATATCTTCTTCCACAGCACCGTCGGCAAGGGCACGACCTTCCGGATATTCGTTCCGCGGTATATTCCCCGCGAGGGAGAGATGCCGAGCCAGGTCGAGGCGCAGGTCGAGATCGCCGACCTGACCGGGACTGCGACCATTCTTCTGGTCGAGGACGAGGAAGCAGTGCGGGCATTTGCGGCGCGGGCGCTGCAGTCGCGTGGTTACCGTGTGTTCGAGGCGGCCTCCGGCGTTGAGGCCCTGGAGGTGATGAAGGAGTCGGGCGGGGGGGTCGATCTCGTCGTATCTGACGTGGTCATGCCGGAACTTGACGGGCCATCGATGCTGCGCGAACTCCGCAAGACCAGACCGGACCTCAAGATCATCTTCGTCTCAGGCTATGCCGAGGACGCGTTCCGGAAGAATCTCCCCGATGGTGAGAAATTCCATTTCCTGCCGAAGCCGTTCTCGCTGAAGCAGCTTGCCGTCGCCGTCAAGGAGACGCTGGGACAGTAGGCGCTGGCGATCTGTGTCGTAATGCGATCGCCAGGTCGGTGAGGGCGCGCGGGACAAACGGCAAGCCCAGCATCATCAGCGGCGTGTAAAACGCGCCCCAGTAGACATCGAAGGCCTTACCGACGAACAGGAACAGCACGAGATAGGCGCCAACCGTTAATCTGACGCGATCGCCGGCCGGGCCATCCCATGCGGCGAGTCCGAGGATCGACAGCGGCGCGACGATGGCAGTGATCCAAAGGGGCGCGGCCAGTAACACTCCATTGAAGCCGGCCGTCGCCAGGACGAAGGGCAGACCGCCGAACTGCAGCCATCCCTCTCGATAGGCAATATCGCCGGGGGCGATGTGCGCCTCGACCATTCGCGCGTGCCAGAGAAAGAATGCGGAAAAGGCGCCAAGCGCGACCAACCATGCGGCGAGCTCGCCGTAGCGGCGTCCGCGCCAGGCCTGAATAATGCAAACGACGATGTACGGAGCAGAGAGCTCCTTGATGAAGAGGGCTAGGACGGCCGTCAGAAATCCGATGGGCCGCGCGCGCAGACCATAGGCCGCGACGGACACGAGAATAAAGACGCCCGCAACCACGTCAGCCAGCAGTTCTGCCCCCGTCGGCAGGCAACCGGCGAGATTGAAGACAACCGGCGGGACCGCCAGAAGGCCCATGAGCGGACTGACGCCCGACGTAAACCAGGTGAACACAAGCATGAGGGCGATGACGGCCATCGTGAGCAGTGCGGCCTTCGCCCAGATGGCGTTGGGCAATTTGCTCCACGCCCAGGAGAGCGTTGGCAGGCGCCAGTTGAACACGGAGCGCGTACCGTAATGCCCGGCGACCAATTCTTTATGCGCGGCCGCATAGTAAGGCTCACCCTTCCGCATGTCGTCGACGACCTGACTGTAAGTCGCCAGATCTCCGTTACCTGGTGTCGAAACAATCGCATCGATCGGGCCGCGGTAGGTCACTGCGAAGGTCGTCAAAAGTCCGATCGCCAGAAGCGTGAGGAGCAGCACCACCAGTGCCGGCGCGCGGCCGAGGCGAGCAAAGCGGGTGGGCGGCAGTTGGGCGAGAAGGGCGAGGGCCACGGGTTGTGTTCCGGTCAGCGGCGCGGCTAACGGCGCTCTTTCACGGCTTGGCGAGTGCGACAGCGATGCCTGCCGCCAGCCGCGCGTTGTTCTTGATCAGGGCGATATTGGCAACGAGACTTCTGCCGGCGGTCTGTTTCAGAATTGCATCAAGCAGGAATGGCGTCACCGCCTTGCCCTCGACACCCGCCTTTTCTGCTTGCTGGAGTGCCGCTTCGATGGCGGGCCGGATTTCAGTCGCGGGGATCTCGCTCTCCTGCGGGATCGGCTTGGCTACCAGAACGCCGCCCGGCAATCCGAGCGCCGTACGCGTGCGCATGAGCGATGCAATTGCGTCCGGATGGTCGAGGCGAATCGGCGTCGGCAGCCCGCTGTCGCGCGACCAGAACGCGGGGAAGCGATCGCTGCCGGCGGTCACCACGGGCACGCCCAGCGTCTCCAGGTATTCCAGCGTCTTGGGAATATCGAGCAGGGCCTTGGGTCCAGCACAGACTACTGCGACAGCAGTCCGCGCCAGCTCGGTCAGATCGGCTGAAATGTCGAAAGTGTGCTCGGCCGCGCGGTGGACCCCGCCGATTCCGCCGGTCGCGAAGACGCCGATGCCCGCGAGCTTG
>Ga0265340_10001293_pt1 | contig 14364 bp, 9 predicted proteins | sample 4CB225metaG_FD_202082 | JGI IMG/M metagenome (GOLD analysis project Ga0265340, IMG submission 202082) | Rhizosphere microbial communities from Carex aquatilis grown in University of Washington, Seatle, WA, United States - 4-CB2-25 metaG | ecosystem: Host-associated > Plants > Roots > Rhizosphere...
GTAGAGACCGGCCGAGTCCTTCAAGAAGATCTGGAGGAGGTATCGACCGGGTCCGTCGCCATCGGCGAGAATTTGCAGCTCTTCGAGGGCTTCGAGCGACTCGCCGATCGCCCCGACGCCGAGGCCCTTCATCCTCTCCGGGAGCGCTTCGTAATAGGCTTTGGGAGTGCCCATGAACTCGACCCCGCGGCTGCGCAGTCCGCGCACGGCTGAGACGATGTCCGAGACCGCGAGGGCCACGTGCTGCACGGAGTCGCCGCGGTGCTCTTCGTGGAAGACGTTGATCTGCGACGCCTTGAAGTTCGGGCGTCGAGGCTCGTTGTTGGCGAACTTCACTCCGCTACTCCGGTCCCACATGACCGCCGAGCGCAGGCCGGACCCGGTCCGGTCGGCGAGTCTCGCGACGTCGTCCGTGTGAAACTCCACTCCCCAGAAGCGCTCGAACCCAAGGACGTGCTCCATCCACAAGAGCGCCGGCGACATCGTCTCGAAGTTGCTCGTCACGTGATCGAACCGGACGAACCCGAACGCGTTCTGGCCGCCGGTGGGCACGTCGTAGCGCGCGAAGCCGGGGTACAGAGGGAACTCGCCCTTCCGCTCGACGAATCGGAACGTCGTGTCCCCGATCGGCGTCGCGAGCACGAACGTACGAAATCGGCCGGTGTCGCACTCGGTGACTCGAATGTCGTCGACCGGAGTTCCGCCGCGGCCCTCGAGAGTCGAGAAAGCGCGATCGATGTCATCGACGGCAAAAAGGATGCTGCCGATTCCGTCCGGATGTTTCTTGAGATAGCGGTGCGCCCTGCCCCCTTCGCCGGCGGGCGAAGAACAAATGACCCGGCAGGTGCCGGCCTGGAACGCGAGCGACCGCTGGCGCCCCGCCCTCTCGAGCTCGGGTCCGCTCGCACCGACCTCGGAGAAGTCGAGCCGCTCGGTGTAAAAACGGCGGCTGCGCTCGATGTCGCGCACATAATAGTGAATCGCTTCGACGCCGAGAATGCCGATCGGGCCGGCTTCGCTCATCGTTTTAGCTTAAGAGCGCCGACAGGCTCGGACAAGGACGCCGAGTCTGCCTCCCCCTCTGTCCGCTCCGTTCGCCGCGGCCCTCTCACACCACGCGCTGATCGATCGCCCCGCACACACTCCGGCCCCAGCCGTCGAACGCTTCGATGCGAATCGTGTCTCCGACCGTCATGAAAGGCGTCCGAGCGGCCCCGAGCTCGAGCGTCTCGATCATCCGGCGCTCGACGAGGCAGGAGACTCCGCGCGCACGGTCGCGATTGGACACCGTACCGCTCCCTAGGATCGTGCCCGCCGTGAACGAGCGCGACCTCGCGATGTGCTCGATGAGGTCGAAGAACGAGAAATGCATCTCGGGACCGGTTTCGGTCTCTCCGACGACGGCTCCGTTGTACGTCGAACACATGCGGAGGAAGGGCCGACCCTCCCGCCAAGCGGGGCCCAGCTCGGCCGGCGTAATGGCAAAGGGCGAAAACGCGGTTGCGGGCTTCGAGACGAAGAAGCCAAAGCCCTTTTCGAGTTCGGGCCGGACGAGGTTTCTGTACGTCACGTCGTTCGCGAGCATGATGAGGCGCACATACGGCGCCGCGCGATCGGCGGTGAGGCCCCGGGGGACGTCCCCGAGGACCACGCAAACTTCCGCCTCGAAATCGAGACCCCACGCCGCGTCCGGCAAGACGAGCGGGTCGGTCGGCGCGAGAAGGACACCCGAGCCGCCCTGGTAGACGAGCGGGTCCTTTTCCATGCCGGGCGGAGGCTCGGCGCCCCGCGATTTGCGCGCGAGAAGGATATGGTTGAGATAGCTCGACCCGTCGACCCATTCGTAGGCCCGGGGCAGCGGCGCCGAGAGCGACGAGACATCGACCGGCTCGGCCCCGACGCGGTCGCCCTCGAGATGGCGCGACAAGGCTTCGAGCGCCGGAGCGGCGCGGTCCCAGTCGTCGAGGGCGCTCTGCAAGTCCGGCGCGACGTGCGCGGCCGACGTGAATCGCCGTCCGGCGGCGTCGATGACGACGAGCGAACCGTCGCGCGATCCGTCGCGGAGGGTGGCGAGCCGCACGCTCGAAGTATAGCAGCCCGCACGGGCCGCGTTGGTCCCACGCGCCCCATCGCGCTACGCTTTTGTGCATGGGTGACGTGGGACCGAGCGTGCCAGCCCACCTCCGCCGGTTCGTCGTCGAACAAGACTATTCGCAATATACGGCCGTCGACCAGGCCGTCTGGAGGTTCGTTCTTCTCCAGACTCACGCGAGGCTCGTTGACACGGCGCACCCTGCTTACAGGGAGGGATTGGCGGCGACGGGCATATCGGTCGATCGCATTCCAAGCGTCGCCGAGATGAACGACAAGCTATCGCGCTTCGGCTGGGGCGCGGTGTGCGTCGACGGATTCATCCCTCCGCGCGCGTTTCAAGAGTTTCAGGCCAACGGCATTTTGCCGATCGCGGGTGAAATGCGCACGCGCGAGCACCTGGTGTACACACCCGCTCCGGACATCATTCACGAAGCGGCAGGACATGCGCCGATCCTACCGGACCCGGTCTACGCGGAGTTCCTCCGGCGTATTGGAGATCTCGGGCGGAAGGCCTTCACCTTGCCGGAAGAAGACCGGGTTTATCGCGCCTTCTACGCGCTCAGTGAAGCCATGGAAGACCCAGCCGTAGCTCCGAGCGAACTCGGGCGCATCGAGACGGAACTCGCAGCGGCGGTCGCAGGTGCTTCCGAGGCGAGCGAAGCGGCGCGGCTCTCGAGGCTCTACTGGTGGACTGCCGAATACGGCCTGGTCGGCCGAGTTGACGATTACAAGCTGTACGGAGCAGGGCTTCTCTCGTCCCTCGGCGAGAGCCACTCGTGTCACGCGCCGGCGGTCGCGAAGCGGCCGCTCGACGAGGGGTGCATGAACGTGCCGTACGACATTACGCGGTCGCAGCCCCAACTCTTCGTGGCTCGTTCGTTCGAGGCGCTCCACGACATCCTCGATCGAGTCTCCGGCGGGTTAGCCTTCGAGGTCGGGGGAGAGGTCGCGCTGTCGCGCGCGATTCGAAGCCGCGATCTCGCGAGCGTTCATTTCTCTTCGGGCGCGAGCGCGATCGGAGTCCTGGCGCACGCCGGGCCGAGTCTTTCTTCGCCCGCGTGGCTCACATTCGAGGGTCCCGGGGCCTTCGCATGGGACGGCTCGATATCGCGAACCGACGCCGTCACGTGGGAAGATTCGTTTTGCGTCGTGGCCGGGCGCCTCGCGAGCGGCGCCCTCGTCGAGCGCCTGAGCGAAGATGACATCGGTCGCTTGCGGGATAAAGCGCGCGATCGGATTGCGTTCGACTTTGCCAGTGGGGCCCGGGTGGAAGGAAGCATCGTCCGAACCGTCCGGCACGCGGACGGCCGGCTGACGCACGTCGACCTCGGCAACGTCCGGATAGCGCTCCCCGGGTCGCCCACGCGCCACTTGGCGCGCCATTCACTCGTCGCTGCAGGAGACCCAGTTTCGGCGCGTCCGGGGGCGATCGATCCGGCTTTCCATCCGATCGCGTCTCGCCCGCGCGTGAGCGTCCCGCGACCGCGGGAGCGACCCGAGAGCGAGCGCCGGTTGACGAGCCTCTACGAGCGCGCCGAGCGGGCACATTGCACGGGGGACGACGGGATGGAAGGGGAATTCGGGCGGGTTCTCCGGGAACTCGACCGCGACTACCCGGACGAATGGCTGCTCCGATGGAACATCCTGGAGAGTCTGCTCAAGGTCCGGAGCGACGGGACGACCGCCAGGGCGCTGAGGGGCGCGCTCGAGCGCCTCGAAGTCGGTTTCGAACACCGTCAGCCGATTGCGTCGGGCTTGCGCTATTTGGCGGGTCTCGGGGCGTGAGCCGCGCGCGCCAAGCGCGTCTCGCACGACGACCCCTCATGGACCGCAGTATTTCGCGCCGACCCCCTTGAGCCAGGCGCCGAAGTTTCCCTGATACGTGGCGGGACTGCAGAAGGCAGCCTCCCCGGCGAGCGCTTGCGCGACGCATTCGTCCGCCTGGGTGAACGCGACGCACGTCCCGGTCCGAGCTTGCGTCTCACACGAGACCAAGGCGTCGCTGGTACAGAGAAAGCAACTCTCCGCGGTGCACTCGTCGATGCAGGCGCTGTTGTGGTTGCAGGTCTCGTCGAGGAAGGGCGCGACGCACGTGCGAATCCCCGTTTGGGCAGGGAAATCGAAGTCGAAAGGCTTCAAACAAGCGGCGCATGCCGTGTTCGAGCAGCCGAAGAAGCTGTCGCACGAAGCGGAACTCGCGCTCGCGCCGGCGGCACAGTCCTGGGCGGCGGTCTCGAGATCCGACGTCGAGCACGCGGGCTGCGGGGCCGGAGCGCGCTCCTGCAACGAAGGCGGGCACCCGGACACCCTTGCGGGACAGGACGGACCCGCGTCGTCCGATAGGGGGACGCACTGCTGCATGGAGGAACACTGCTCGAAGTTGCCAAGACAGTTCTGGCAATTCACGCCGAGCGCACCGCACGCCAGGCTGGTCACGCCTTGCTGACATTGGCGGGACGAGTCGCAGCAGCCGGCGGGGCACGTTTGCGCCGAACATGTGCCGGCGTCATTTCCCACTTCACATTGTTGGAAGATGCACTGCTCGCCGCCGGCGGATTCACATTCCTCGCAAGCGTTGCCGGAGTTTCCGCACGCCGTGTTCAAGGAGCCTGGCTGGCAGTTGCCGAGGCTGTCGCAACACCCCGCGGGACACGTCTGCGAGTCGCAACCCGCCGCGCCGGACAAGGGCACGCACCGCTGCTGCAAGCATAGCTCGCCGTGCGCCGCGCACGGCTGACAGGTGCTGCCGGCGCCACCGCACTGCGCAGCGCTGGTACCGAGCTCGCAAGCGCCGAGGGCATCACAGCAACCTCCGGAGCAGGTCGACGGGCTGCAAGCCGGCCGTGTGGAGCTTGGGTCGCCGGCCGAGCAGCCGCCGCCCCCGGCTACCAGAAGTGCCCAGGCAGAAAGAACGAATGCGAGGATCGGGGAAGCGACTCGGTACAAGACCCCGGACTATCTCGCACGGCTTTGGAGAGCGCTACGGGGAGAAGGCCGGGAGCGGCCGGCACCTCACGCGCACCACGCGTTCGAAGTGGGACCAATTACCGCGCTCGGCCGGGTCGCCGGGACCTTCGGTCATCCTCTGCACGAATCGCGGTTGCGATTTCGGGCTCCGAGGCCACGTTCACGGGAATTTTCGCGGCGGGCACGAGCCATGCTTGACAATCGTCCCATAGGAGGTTTGGCGTCATGAAAACAATGTTCGCTGGACTCAATACGCTTGTCGTTTGCTTGTCTTTGACTGGTATCGCGGGTGCGCAGGAGCAAGCGCCGCCGCCGGAGGTCGCGACGCAGGCCGAGCTTGCGCCGTCCGGTCCTGACCTGGAACGAGCGGCTTACTCGCCGGCGGGACGGGTTTACGCGTATCCCGCGGGCCGGTGGGTCTACACCGTGGACCGGTGGGTGTGGGTTCCGTCGGGGGCCACGTCCGTCGCAATCGGCGGGACTCCGCACGTTTATCTGTACACACCCGGCTTTGGCTGGGGGTGGTGTGTCTCGCCCTGGGGGTGGGGCGGGTATCGCTACGGCGCGTGGGTCGGCCGACCCTGGCATCCCCATCTCTGGCGGGGCGGATACGCCGTTCGTCCGCATGCAGCGGAACATGGCGGTTTCGGCCACTACGGTCATCGGCGCTAGCACAGCGCATCGCGAGCGGTCGCGCGCACCATCGCATCCGTTGGCCGGGCCGGCACGGTCTGCTAGATGCAAACGCGCTCGCGACGAAAAACCGGCGCCCCGGTGGTCCCCATGGCATCCAACGCACCGATACTGGAGTGCCCCGGGTCAGAGCTAGCGTCGCTTCTTTCGCCAATCACGCCGACGACGTTCGTTCGCGAGTACTGGGCGAAGAAGCCTCTCTTCGTCAAAGGCTTCCGGGACAAGTATAAGGGGCTCTTCAGCCGCGAAGCGTTCGTCCGGGCCCTTTCGGCGCCCGGCCCCGCCCCCGAAGACTTTCTCCACGCGAGCTTCGACAAGGGAAAAGGCTCAACGTCGTCGAAGGCCCCTGAGGAATGGGCGTCCGCTTCGTTCAAGGCAAACCTCGACGAGGCGATGCCGCTCTTCAAGGCCGGCGCGACGCTTTGCGTCACGCTCCTGGAAACGCGCGTGCCGGCCTTGGCGCCGCTGCTGGGAGCGGTCAAGCGTCAGCTCGGGTACCCGGGGAACGTTCACTTCAACGCCTACCTCTCTCCTCCGGGCGTCGGTTTCAATTGGCACTTCGACGGACGGATCGCGAGCACGCTCCAGATCGAAGGGAGCAAGCGGTGGCGGTTCTCCAATCGACCGGCCGTGCCCTGGCCGCGGTCGAACGGGGCCCTTCGGGCGGACGGGACCGGGCAGTACACCGATCCCTTCGTTCAGCAGCTCGAGTCGATCGGGTTCTGGCAGGCGGGCCAGGAGTATCGAGGGATTCCGTTCGACGAGAAGGACACGACCGAGGTCGTGCTCGAGCCGGGCGACCTGCTGATCCTTCCGGCGGGTGTCTGGCATGACGCGTGCGCCGGCGACGGGGGTTCGCTCGCGCTCAATCTGTCGTTTTCGGCCATTTCGTACACTCTGCTCGCCCGCAATCTGCTCGACGCACTTCTCACGCCGGACCCAGCCTGGCGCGCACCACCGCCCCTCCTGCCGGTTCCCGGAGGCGCTCCCGGCGAGGTCGACCCGAACGGGATCGCGGAAGTCAAAGCCCAGCTCACGGCCGCAGCCGACGCGCTTCGCGCACTCGCGGGGGACAGCGCGGCGGTCGTCCGACTCTGGGGGTCGTTCGTCCAGAACCCGAACCCGGGCTTCCCGGTGCCCCCCTCGCCGCCTCTTGCCTCGTCGAGCCCCGTTTCTCCCCGCGATCGACTTCGCGTTCGGGCCGACGGCAACTTTTACCCCCGGTTGGCCGACGGCGGAGCGCGTCTCTGCATCGCGGTCGGCACCAGCGGAGCCGTCGAAGTCATCGAGGAAGCCGTTCCTTTCGTGCAGCGTCTCCTGAGCGAGAAGGAGTTCACCGCGAACGACTGCCGCGACTGGAAGGGCGATGGGGGTCGCTTCGACTGGAGCGACATCGAAATGATGCTGACCAAACTCAAGAACGACGGCCTGATCGAAGCAGTCCCAGGCGACGGCCCGGTGCTCTAGCCCCAATCCGACAACGAGCCGACGGCCCAAGCGCGGCTAGAGTTCGCGACGAAAAAACTCGAGCGTTCGAGAAAACGCGTCGCGGCTCGCCCTGGCGTCGTAGCTTGGGCGCGTATCGTTGAAGAACGCGTGCTTGGCGCCTTCGTACACGTGCGACTCGAAGCGCTTGCCGTGCTGCGCCATCGCCGCGGTAAACTCGGCGATTCCCGCGTTGATCCGGGTGTCGAGCCCGCCGTACATCCCGAGCACGGGGCAGGCGATGTTCGGGATCTGGCCCGGAGGGGGCGCGCTTCCATAGAAGATGACCGCCGCCGAGAGCTTCGGATCGGCACACGCGAGGCGGGCCGAGAGGCCACCACCGAGGCAATACCCGACCGCCCCGACCTTGGCCCCCCGCGACATCGGTTGCTCGGATCGTAGGTATTCCGCCGCGTCCAGAAGCCTCGGCACGAACGCTTCTGTTGGCCCAAGGGCGGCGGTCACCAGTGTACTGAACGACTCCTTCATCGCGGATCGACGCGGCTCGGAAACGTTCGCGAGCGCTTCCTCGCGGGCGGCGGGATCGTTCCAGGCAAATGGCGGCCTCGTCGTGTCGATGAACGCCTTGATCTCGTCCAACCGCGTGCGCGCCAGCGAGGCCGGCCGCTCCCCGTGGTCGGCGAAAAGGTCGGGGGCGAGCGCCACGTAGCCGGCCTTGGCGAAGCGCAACGTCACATCCTCGATATGGGCGTCCACGCCCCACACTTCCTGCACGACGATGAGACCCGGCAGGGGCGCAACCGCGCGCTCCGGCCACGCGCAGAACCCCAGATGCTTCGGGTCTTTTCCGAAGCGGGCCCATTCGGTCTTGAAGGACATCGGCGGAGCCTCCTGATGAAACGCGGTTCGGGGCGGCGCGGCTACGACTTCCCGCAGGCGGAAGGTATCGCTGCCCCCCGAGGGCCACAACCGGCCGCGGGCAAGGCGTTCATCGAGCCCATCCGCCGTTCGTGCTCGAAGGTGCGCGCTGGCCAGGTCAGCGGGGGACAGCCGGCGGCGGCGCCGGCGGCGCAGGCGGAGGCGGAGGCGACGGCGGTGGTGGCGGCGGCGTGGCACTCACGATCTTTTGAGTCCACTCCGCGATGTGGTTCGACGTCGACATGTCCTGAAACGGCAGGAAGAACGCCGGAAAGCTTCCGTCCTGCCCGCTCACGATCTTCGCGGGATCGACCGCGAACATCCACAGGAGCTGCTGGGTGGCCCCGGTCTTTTGCCGCAGGCCGGGCTGCCGCTGAGAGGCCACCGTGAACCAAAAGAGGACTCCGGATCCCTCCGCGGTTTTGAACGGCGTCGAGCGTGGGAACGTGTCGATGGGGACCGCGCCCTTGTCGGCGAGACCCGCGCCCCCGGCGTTGTCCAAGTGGATGGGCGTGGCGGTCGCCGTCGGCGTGGTAGCCCAGGTCGTCGTGTTGTGGTTGTTGGCGACATCGCTATCGCATGTGTCGCTCTTCTCCTGGCCAATGGGACACGTCGTCCGGCTGAAGACGAAGAAGGACGAATCGGGCGCGAAGCTCGGGTTGTAGCTATTGGTACCGGGCACGAGACTGGGAACGACGACCACCGGATCGCCCAATACGCCGCTCGAGAACGAGGCCACGTCGATGCCCCCACTGAACTCCCGCTGCGAAGTGCCGTGGGAACCGACGTGAGTCATGGCGATCATCGTGCCGTCCGGCGACCAGCACGGATGATCCGGTTCGAACGACAGGAGCTTCTCGGCACCGGGAATGATGGCGCCGGTCGTACCGTCGTGAAACCAGAGTTTGTTGCGATCGAGGACGGCGCCCCCATCGGGGCCGACCGTCGTGGAGTCGGTGTCACCGTACACGGCCACGAACTTGTCTCCGGCCGGATCGAACGACGCGAACTGAATGTGATCCTTCGCGTCGTCGTTTTGCGTCAGATAAGTCGGATCGGATCGCGCCGGGGGCGCCGGACTGGTCGCCTTGCCGATCTCGGCGACGTACACGAGCTGTCCGCCAGACTGACCGTTTTGAGACGCTGCGATCTTCGTCCCGTCGGGGGAGAGCGCGTGGCATCCGATGCAGTTGCCGTTCGTTCCGTAGTCGCCCGGAGCGAGAAAGATCTCCGGCGCCGTCTGAGCCCCACCGAAATCGAAGCGCATGATTCGTGTGTGCGTGACGTCCCAGTAGTAAACGCCGCCGTTGACCGACTCCTGCGCGAATTGGAGGTGGACCGGCGTCGACACGCCGTAGCCGCTTCCGCTGTCGTCTGCCCCGGCCACGGTTAGAATCACCGTGCCCTGTCCGGCGTTGGATTGCGCGAGATAACCGTAGCCCGCGGGATCGAGCGCGAGTGCACAAGCTCCCGAAACGAGTCCGGGGCTGGCAATCGTGGGCCCGCCGCATCGCACGTAGTAATCGATGCTCGCGGCGGCGCTCAGGAAAGAGACGCGGTAAAGAGTATTTTGCGAAGAGCCCGGCTGCCAGTGCACCTCGAGCTGCTTGAGGTTCGGTGGGAGCATGACGCCGTCGTTGGGATAGAAGACGGTTGGCGCCCGGGTGGGATCGGACGCCGTCGTCGACGGGCTCGCATCTGCGACTCCCGAATCGGGAGCGCCGCCGTCGGACGATCCGCCGAACAGGGCCTGTGCATTCGCCGGCACGCCGCTGCCCGTCGGGCCGGCCAGCGTGGCCATCAGCTGGACGGTGAGGGTCGTCGTGGCCGTGACCAGGGTACTGTCTGCGTTCGTGGCCTGCGCTTGAACCGTGAGTTTGCCACCCTGCTGCGGCGGATCCGCCGCGGCGGACGGCACACGCGAAGCGAACGTCGGGGCACCGTCCGCCGGGAAACCGCCCACGAGGTAGTTGTCCGGAACGTAGAAGACGAATCGGGGGGTGACATCGACCTCTTGCCCCGCTCCGTCGACGGTTGCCAGCACCTGGTAGGTCTGCATGCCCTGGGACCCGGCATCGACGGAGAGTAGGGCGTCGGCCGGCACGATGTGAACGCGCGAGAGCATCCCCGCGCCCGTACTCGCCTCGTTCGTCGAGGCGCTCGCGTCCGCATGGAGCACGGCGTTTCCGAACACGAGCGAGGCGTCGCCGAACGGCGGCGGCGCTGCGTCCACGACCGGCGCGGCTGCCCCCGCGGCTCCGTCGGGATTCGAAAATGAACTCGTGGGCGCGTGCGACGAACACCCACCGAGCACGCAGGCGAGCATCACGCCGGCGCACAAAACAACGTCAGTCCGCATTCCGATAACTATGGCCGCAGCGTGGCCACAATTGCATAAACGAAGTAATTTTCGTATCAGACTGTACGAAGCTCCTGACAATGGTACGAATGCTCGCTCGAGTCCGGGAATCAGGTCGCGTATGCGATGAATCAACCTTCGCGCACCGATTCCGCCGGACCCGAGACGGCCGAGTCCCGACGAACAGCGTCTTCGAAGTGGGCCAGATCGACGCTCGGGCCAACGAACGTGCGGCGAACGGCGAAAAACCAAAGGGCCGCGAGCCCGACGAGGAGCCCGGCGAAGAGCTGGACGGAGAGGGTGTTCGCGAGACCGCACACCACGAATACGAATAGGGACCATCCGACAGCCGCCCAGGCGACGGCAACACCGGCCCGACCGAGGTTCCACGGCCCCGGCCGCGTCCAGCGCGCCTGCATCCGCGCCACCGCCCCGAAGAGGATCGGCAGCGCGTACGACGCGTAGAGGGCCAGCGTGGCGAGCGCCGCGACGGCGAGAAAGACTGTTTCGCTGATCCAAGCCGTGAAGGCGACGAGCGCGAGAGGCGCCAGAACGCAAGCGCCCGTTGCGTAGAGCGGCGTCCGCGTTCGGGGATGAACGGCTCGAAGCGCGGACGACCACGGGATTCCCCCGTCGCGGGCGAATGCGAAGAGCATCCGCGACGCGCTCGTGACGCTCGACAGCCCGGCGAACCACATCGCGACGATCGCGAGTCCGAGCGCGAACCTGCCGGCCCGATCGCCGAGCGCGCCTCGCAGCACCTGCAACGCGGCGTCGGGTGCGCCCGCCGCCGTGGAGCCCTTCGGGATGGCGAGCACGAGAGACGCGACGAACGCGTAGCCGACCACGGCGCTGACCGCGACCGACGAGACGATCCCGAGGGGGGCTCTCTGCTGCGGGCGGTGCGTCTCTTCGCTCACATGAGCCGGCGCATCGAAGCCCGTGAAGGTCCACACGCCGAGTACGAGCGACCCTACGAAACCGCGCGCCCCGTGCGAAGCGGAAGCTCCCGCATCGGCCAGGTAGGCGACTTCGTGCACTCGCCCCCGGGTGAGCAGGAGACCGGCGAGCCCGACCACTCCGGCGACGTGCACGGCGGCCGAAGCGTCGTTGAGCCACGCGACCAAGCGGACCGACGTCGCGTTGAGTGCCCCGTGGGCCGCGAGCAGGGCGCCGAAGAGCGGATACACGAGCGCGGGCCGGTCGAAGCTCTGGGCCATCGCTTGCGCGCAGGCGAGGTCGATCGCCGCGACGATGCCGAGTTGTCCCACCAGATTCAGCATCGCGGTGGTCCACCCGACGCGCGCCCCGCCCAGGAGCGCGGCCCAATGGTAGAGCGCGCCGGCCGTCGGGAATGCGCTCGCGAGCTCTGCCATCGCGAACGCCACGATCAAGGTGCAGGCCGATACGAGCGGCCAGCCCAGGCCGAGCCCCACCGGTCCGCCCGCTCCGAGCGCATCGCCGAACGTGGACGTCACGCCCGTGAGAACGCTGATGACCGAAAAGCCGATCGCGAAGCTCGAGAAGCCGCCCAGACGCCGCAGGAGCTCCTGCCGATACCCAAAGTGCGCGAGCTCTCGAGCATCCTCCCGGTCGCCGTCGGACATCCGCGGGCACGATACGCCGCCCGACGGGCGGCGGCTGAACTCGTTGCGCTCGGCTGAGGCCCCATCCGATCGTCGATTTGTTGAAATAGCGCGTCGCCCTGCTCGGAAGTGGCCTGCTCCGGGATATTATGGTTGGGATTCTTCGTGCGACTGCGTCTGCGTTCGTTCGCCGTTGCTCCCGCCGGAAGGGGTCCGGGCAGAAGTCGCGAGAAGGAGCCCCGCGACACCCCAGAGCAGAACCAGCGCGATCGCGACGATGAGCCGGCGGGCACGATAGGCCTCGGGTAGAGGCGCGGGCTCGGGGCTCGTCGAGAACGCGGGCGCCGGACCTTCGGCGACCGACGCCGCCACGAGTTCGGGGGGCGGCTCGAAGACCCGGGTCGGCATCTCGACCGTCACCGGGCGGGCGGCGGCCGATCGGGACGCGGTGGAGTCCGAGACTGGCGTCTCCAAGTCGAACGCGGCGACCTGCGGCGCCTTTCGAAAGGCGCCGCTCTCCCAGTTGGAGACGAGCACGCCGGCGCCGGCTTCGCGCCGGACATATTCGCCTACGACGCGCGGGGTCGCCGGCGCGACCGGGAGCGCTTCGAGGGCAGCGAGGAACTCGGCGGCCGAGTGGAAGCGAGCGGCAGGGTCGCGATTGAGAGCACGAAGCACAATGGGGTTCAGAGCCCGCGGGAGGCTCGTTTCGACCCTCGACGGCGCGGGGACTTCGCGCGTCAGTACGGCATGAGTCGTCGCCGCGTCGCCGTCGCCGCAAAAGAGGGCTTGGCCGGTGAGCGTTTCCCAGAGCACGACACCGGCCGAAAAAATGTCGGCGCGTTGCGTGACGTGCTCGGCGGAAAGCTGCTCGGGAGCCATGTGCGAGAGCTTGCCCTTGACGAGACCGCGCCCTTCCACGACGCGAGCCGCGGCCCTCGCGATTCCGAAATCGGTGATCCGGGCCGTCCCGTCGATGCCGACCAGAATGTTTTGGGGCGACACTGCGCAATGAATGAGCCCGAGGGGCCACCCGTCCGCACCGCAGCAGTCGTGGGCCGCCTGGAGTCCCGCCAGGGCGTCGATCATGATTCGGAGCGTGACTTCGAGGGGGAGCCGGAGTCCCCGGCCAGCAGCGCGCCGGGCCAGGGCGGACAAGCTCTCGCCCTCGACATATTCCATGATCAGGTAGAGGGCGGGCCCGTCGTTCACGTCGAGCGTCGCCACGACATTGGGGTGCCGGATCCTCTTCGCAAGCCGCCCCTCTTCGAGGAACATCGAGACGAATGACTCGTTCGCCCGAAGGTGTTCGTGGCAGCACTTGATCGCGACGATGCGCTCGAAACCGACCGCGCCGCGCTCCCGAGCCACGTACACCGTCGCCATTCCGCCCGAGGCGAGCTCGCCGAGGATCGAGTATCGGCCGAGCTCCGTGAGCACCGCGCGAGAGCCCATCGAGCCTCCGGAGCCTTCGATCGGCGCCCCCGAACCGTGCTCGTGCATCGGCACAGACGGCATGATTGCAGCCATGTTGGCCTCCTCGCTTTGTCTTCCGGCAGGCGGCGGACTTGCCGCTCCGGACACGGCGGACGTGTCCCCCCCCTCGGGCCTCTGTCACCGAGCTCTAGCCCAGTCCGCCCACCCCCGACGGTGCCGACACGCCTTCCGAGGACAATGACGTCCGCTTTCGTGGAGGGAATAAGTGCGCGGCTCTCCTTGGCGAAAGATTCCTCGGCGGAGCGGGTTTTCAGCCGTTCGTGGAATTCGTCCTCGGTCGGCCGTTCCCCCCACAAGGATCCGTTCGCGGCCATCGAACGTAGTGATCCGGACGCTCCGAACGGCGTCTTGCGTAGGAAGGGACAAAACGATGACTGGACTAACTTCGAGAACGAATGACTTGGTCAGGGGCGCCCTCGGTGCCTTGACCTTGGCGGTCGCGCCCACGTTTGCCGTGGGGTGCGACTCGAACGACGACTCGAGCCCGGGGCCGGCAGCCGATTCGGGCACCGCCGACAGCACCGTGACGCCCCAGAGCGACGGGAGCGCGCCGGACGCGGTTGGCCCGGATACCGGAAGCGCCGAGACTGGAGGTTCGACGCTCTACGGACGGCTGGGCGGGCACGCCGGGATTCGCGGCGCAGTCAACGCGATCGTCGCCGCGGAGCTCCAGAACGCCGACATCGCCAGCTACTTCTTCTTCCAGCAAGGCGCGCCCGGAAACGGACATCCGACCGCCGATCAGATCGAAGAGTGCTTCACGGACCTCGTCGGCGCAGCAGCGGGCGGCCCCGAGACGTACCC
>Ga0265340_10001297_pt1 | contig 14335 bp, 11 predicted proteins | sample 4CB225metaG_FD_202082 | JGI IMG/M metagenome (GOLD analysis project Ga0265340, IMG submission 202082) | Rhizosphere microbial communities from Carex aquatilis grown in University of Washington, Seatle, WA, United States - 4-CB2-25 metaG | ecosystem: Host-associated > Plants > Roots >...
CGTTTTGGCTCGGCAAGCGCGTGCGGTCGCGATCCCGGACCGTGGGCTCGACGAAGGCGGCCAACAGCCCGTCGCTGAAAAGCCTGCAGGACCGCAAGTCCGAACCGGCCGGCCGCGACGCCGCCACCGATCAGATTCCATCCGATGGCAACGACGTGCCCGGGGATCGCGCCGGCGAAGGCCGCATGGAAGGCGCCTCGCGCGCGCAAAATCTTTCGGAGGTGGATTTTCGCAAGATGGCCGACCCCGAACAGATCGAGGAAGCCCACGAGGTCGCGGCGCGCCTCGCCAAAACCATGCGCACGCGGCTGACCCGGCGCGACCTGGCGCGGCGCCGCGGCTACCGGCTCGACCTGCGCAGAACGATCCACAGCAACATCAGCCATGGCGGCGTGCCGATCAGCCTCGTCAAGCGGCAGCGCAAGGAAAAACCGCTGCGGCTGGTGATGTTGCTCGACGCCTCCGGCTCGATGAGCATGTATACCGGCGTGTTCCTGCGCTTCATCCACGGTGTGCTGGACGAATTCCGCGAGGCCGAGGCGTTCCTGTTTCACACGCGACTCGCCTACGTCTCCGACGCCATGAAGGAAAAGGATGCGAGCCGCGCGCTCGACCGGCTCTCGATCATGGCGCAGGGCGCCGGCGGCGGCACCAAGATCGGGGAGTCCTTGCAGACCTTCAATCGCTGGCACGCCGCGCGCGTGCTGCATTCGCGCTCCTGCGTGATGATCGTGTCCGACGGCTACGAGACCGGCGACGCGGCATTGCTCGGCCGCGAGATGGCGGCATTGGCCAGACGCTGCCGCCGCATCGTCTGGCTCAATCCGATGATGGCGTGGGAGGGTTATGCGCCCGAAGCCGCCGGCATCAAGGCGGCATTGCCTTATGTCGATCTCTACGCGCCGGCCAATACGCTGAAAAGCCTGACCGAGCTCGAGCCCTATCTGGCGAAGCTGTGAGGAACATCCCCATGACAAAGCATGTCGAAGTGATGAATCTGGTGGCGCAGCTCAAGGCCGCCGAGGAAGCGTTTGTGCTGGCGACCGTGGTGCGCACGGTGTCGGTGACCGCGGCGAAGGCCGGCGCGAAAGCGATCATTCGTCCCGATGGCACCATCGTCGCGGGCTGGATCGGCGGCGGCTGCGCCCGCGGCGCGGTGCTCAAGGCCGCGCGCGACGCGCTGGCCGACGGCGTGCCGCGCATGGTCTCGGTGCAGCCGGAGAACCTGCTGGCCGAACTCGGCGTCAAGTCCGGCGAGAACCGCGATGGCGTGCGTTTTGCCTCCAACATGTGCCCGAGCAAGGGCACCATGGACGTGTTCGTCGAGCCGGTGCTGCCGCATCCCTCGCTGGTCATCCTCGGCGCGAGCCCGGTAGCGCTGTCGCTGGCCGCGCAGGCCCGCCAACTCGGCTATCACGTCACGGTCGCCGCACCCGCGGCCGACCTGACCGATACGCCGGATACCGACATGCTGATCGACGGCTTTACGCTCGGACATCTGCACGAGGCGCGGCGCTTCGTCGTGGTCTCGACGCAAGGCAAGGGCGACGAAGCCGCGCTGCGGGCGGCGGTGAAGACGGACGCCGCCTATCACGCCTTCGTCGGCAGCCGCCGCAAGATGGCGGCGCTACGCGACAAACTGGTGGGCGAGGGCATCGAGGCCTCCGCCCTCGACCGCATCAAGGCCCCCGCCGGCCTCGACCTCGGCGCCATCACGCCGGAAGAAATCGCGATGTCGATTCTGGCGGAAATCACGGTCGAGCGAAGGCGGGGGCAGCGAACCCCAACCAGCATTGCGAACTGAGGAAATTCCACCATGCAGATGAACGGCAGCCAGCGCATCGCCGCGCCAAAGGAAAAGGTTTGGGCGGCGCTCAACGATCCCGAGGTGCTGAAGAAATGCATCCCCGGATGTCAAAGCCTCGAGATGTCGTCGCCGACCGAAATGACCGCGACCGTTGTCTTCCGGGTCGGCCCGGTCAAGGCGACGTTTGGCGGCAAGGTGACGCTGTCCGATCTCGATCCGCCGAACAGCTATCGCATTTCCGGCGAAGGATCCGGCGGCGTCGCGGGTTTTGCCAAGGGCGGCGCCACCGTACGTCTGGAATCCGAAAGTCCTGAGCTGACGATCCTCCATTACGACGTGGACGCCCAGATCGGCGGCAAGCTGGCACAACTCGGTCAACGGCTGATCGATTCGACCGCGAACAAACTGGCGGGCGAATTCTTTGCCGCGTTTGGGCAAGTCGTCGGGGGCGCTGGCGATACGCCGGCGGAAGCGGATGCCCCGCGAAAAGGTTGGATCGGCAGGCTGACCGGTGCCAGTTGAAGCGCGGTGAATACGGATGTGGGAAGCCGATCAGCGGGGCTCGCCGGCGAACGGCTGCCGCAATGCGGACAGCCGGTCGAGCGCGGCTTGCGGCAATGGGCCCTTTTCGACCGCGGCGAAGGCGTCCTCGAATTGTTGCGGCGTCGCCATGCCGACCAGGAGTGTGCCCATCGCCGGGTGAGACAGCGCAAATCGCGTGGCGGCCTCAGTGAGGCTGGCGGCGAACCCTTCCGTGACCAGCGGCATCAGGCGACGCGCACGATCGACATCGGCATCGTAGCTCATGGCGGAACCGATCGGCTCGGGCGCCGGACCCGCAATCGGGTGACGCTCGGCCGAGCCCGATAATGCGCCGCCGGCCAGCACGCGGATGCCCACCACGCCGACGCCGGCGGCCCAGGTGTGATCGAACATTCGTCCATAATCCTGTGCCGGATAGTTCGCCGGCAATTCCTCGCCCGCAGATGGATTGAGCATGTTGTAGACCACCTGGGCGCTGTCGAAGGCCCGGGCATCGATCACCTCGTTCAGCGCCGCGGTGTCGCCGACCGCCGTCATCCCGAGAAAACGAATCTTGCCCTGCTGACGCAGCCGTTCGAATGCCGGCACCACATCGTCAAGCACCCGCCGGACGTCCAGCGCATTTCCGCCGCCTGTCGCGGTGATCGGATTGTGCAGGTGAAGGATGTCGACCCGCTCGAGCCCCAGGCGCGCCAGGCTGCCTTCGAGCGACGTCGTCACGGCATCGGCGATGCGGCCGAACTCGCCGGCCGGCAACCGGACCTTGGTGCCGACGGCAATGTTGGCCGGCTTCAGCTTCCGCAGAACGCGGCCAAGGTTGTTTTCCGATTCGCCATCGCCGTACTGAACCGCGGTATCGAAATAGTTCACGCCGGCGGCGATCGCGCGGGCGATGATACGTTCCTGGTCGGCGGGATCGCCGCGGACCATGAACCCGCCCACCGCGCCGCAGCCGAAGCCCAGCACCGAGAGCTGCATTCCCGTGCGCCCAAAGACCCGCAATTGCATCGACGTTCCTCCGGCTGACCGCGGAAGGATACTCTAAATTGCCGCCCCGGGTCATTCGCTATCAATGCCATTGCGACAGAGGATCAGGCTGTGGGCGTCGGCCATTCGGTGGCGGTGCGATGGGCGCGCGTGCAACACGGCCCCCTTGTCACGCGGGGTGAATCGATGCTTATTCCGCCGGTCCGAGCGCCCCCTGTCGCGGAAAATCTTGATGCCGAAAATTGCGATCGTCGAAGCCGGTCTTGTTTCGCGTGAGGTTCGCGCGCAACACGGTTCGTTTCCGCAGATGTTTGAACGGATGATCCGTGCGGCGGATGCCTCGGCGAGCTTTGCGACGATTCGGCTCGCGGACGGAGAAGGGCTGCCCGATCCCGCCGGGCTGGAAGCCATCCTGATTACGGGATCATCAGCCGGCGTCTATGACGATCTCGACTGGATCGCGCCGCTCGAGCGCTTTGTAGGCGCGGCGTATGAAGCGGGAGTTCCAACGGTCGGAGTCTGCTTTGGCCATCAATTGATCGCCCAGGCGCTTGGCGGAACGGTGCGGAAATCGGAGAGGGGCTGGGGGATCGGGTGCCACGTCTATGATGTCATGCCCAATAACGGCGTGATCGATGGGGAGAAGATCGCGATCGCCTGTTCGCACCAGGATCAGGTCATCGAGCCGCCCGCCGGGGCGACGACGATTCTCCGTTCCACGTTTACGCCGCACGCGGGACTTCTCTATGCCAACGGCACGACGCTGTCGGTGCAACCGCACCCCGAATTCACCGCGGCCTTCGCGCGTATTTGTTGCGAGAAAGCCGGCCAGGACAGCGCCCCCGAAGCATTGGTCGCAACCGCCAAGGCTTCGCTGGAACAGCCACTCGACAGCGCCGACCTCGGCTTTGCGATCGCGCGCTTTCTGGCAAAGCCCCGCAAATCGTGAGCCGGTTCAGCCCCGTGCTGCGCCAGTGCAGCACGGGGCCCTCTGTGCGTTTTATTCCCTGCTTCCGCCGCATATGCCCATGCTGAACCTTTTGCCGCCTACGCGTACTTATCGTTGGCGCTGCGGCTGGGGAGACTGCATGACTTCGTTCCGTCCTACTGAAATCGGTCAATTGGCGATTGAAGCGAAACTCAGCCTTGTGCTCGGGGCAGAGACCTACGACGGGGTTTTTTCCGGTTTCGAGGTCCTGGAGGTCGTTGACGGAGAACTGCGCGCATGGGCTCCCTCGGAGCATCAGGCAGCCGTCATCGACGTTCATTATTCCGGCACGGTCGCCAGGATTGCCCAGACCGTGTTCAACCGCCCGATCGAGCGGGTCAGCGTCCTGCTGCGCGGATTGAAGCACGACGTTTGCGAGCAGCCCGCCTTTGGGGCAGGCAGCCGGTTTCATGGCGACGCGGACAGGCTCCGCGAGGACCAGCGCTAGGGCGTGAACTCGACGCGAATGACCCATCTGCGACATCAGTCGCGACCAACGACATTCACGTTGCTTGAGAAGGTCTCGCATTTCCGAGATGAGCCTTGCGTGTGCGGCCACTGCAGCTATCGAAAGCGATCCGAGATCGGCTGGTCCTAATCTCGCTAAATTTGCTGAAGGCGAAGCGGTAGACAAAAACCACCGGCAACTCTCGGCTCGTGCCACAATGGCGGTCATTTTTCAATTTTGTCCGTAATATTACGGGGGCTGCTCTTAAGATTGACTTGGAACTTGCGGCGGTATTGCTCTGACGCTGGCGCCGATTTGTTGGAGCGCTGCTGACATCGAGCTCTCCGAGAGCACGGCGTATTTCAAGGACAAAAAAACTATGTCCATCCGTCTCACCCACAAGATCATGGCGATCGGTGTTATCGGCCTGGCCGGGCTGCTCGGGTTCGGCGCGATCTACCAGATCGGCGGTTGGTCGCAGGATGAGTCGCGCACTATTGCCGACGGTGCCCGTAGCATCTCAGATCTCAACAACCGGCTTTCGACGCAGATGCTGGAAACACGACGCGCGGAGAAGGACTTTCAGCTCCGCCGCGACCAGTCGTATTCGAAGCGCCATGCCGAGCTGTCGGCCGCCATTGGTCGCGACCTGCAGCAACTGAAATCGCTCGTGCGGTCCGCCGGCTTCAATGAGATCTCCGACAAGATCGAGATCGTGGAGAAGGGCTTCGGCAGCTACGCGAAGGAATTCGCAGCGCTGGAGCAGGCCGAGGTCGAGCTCGGCCTCAACGAAACCTTGGGATTGTCGGGATCGCTGCGCGCGGCGGTCCACGACATCGAGGCGAAGCTCAAGGAAAAAGACGAACCAAGACTGACCGGCGGGATGCTGATGATGCGCCGGCACGAAAAGGACTTCATACTGCGGCGGGATTACAAATACGTCGGTGAATTGAAGAAATCCGCTGCGGATTTTTCGAAATTGCTGGCGGTCGCCGACATGTCGCCGGCGCTGAAGGGCGACATCGCCCAGAAGCTGGAGACGTATCAGGCTGATTTTTCCGCCTGGGCCGACGGCGCGCAGGAAGTGGCGCGTCATGGCGCGGCGATGTCGAGAGAGTTTCACGAGATCGAACCGGTCATTGTCGATATCCAGCACAGCGTCGAGCGGCGCTACAAGCAGGCTGACGCCGCCGAGGCGGCCACACGTGGGTCGGTAAGAAGCTGGATGCTGATCGCACTCGGATTGGCGGTCGTCGTTGTGAGCGCGGCCTCATTCGTGATCGGCCGGTCGATATCGACGGCGCTTTCGGCGATGGTCAGGGCCATGGCCGGGCTTGCTGGCGGCGATGCCACGATCGCGATACCAAGTCTCGGCCGCAAGGACGAGGTCGGTGAAATGGCCGATGCGGTGCAGGTGTTCAAGACCAATATGATCGAGACCGAACGGCTGCGCACCGAGCAATTGGAGATTGAGGCGCGGCAAGCGCAGCGACGCCGGGCGGACATGATCAAGCTCGCCGCCGACTTTGAAGGCGCTGTCGGCGAGATCATCGAAACCGTGTCGTCGGCCTCGACCGAGCTTGAGGCGTCCGCCGGCACGCTTACTGCGACTGCAGAGCGCGCCCAGGAGCTCACCACCATGGTCGCGGCGGCGTCCGAGGAAGCCTCCACTAATGTGCAGTCGGTGGCCTCGGCGACCGAGGAGATGTCATCATCCGTCAACGAGATCAGCCGTCAGGTGCAGGAATCGGCGCGAATCGCCAATGAAGCGGTCGACCAGGCCCGCAAGACCAACGATCGCGTCGGCGAATTGTCGAAAGCGGCGGCCCGCATCGGCGACGTGGTCGAACTGATCAACACCATCGCGGGACAGACCAACCTGTTGGCCCTGAATGCGACCATTGAGGCGGCGCGTGCCGGCGAGTCCGGACGCGGATTCGCCGTCGTCGCTTCCGAAGTGAAGGCACTCGCCGAACAGACGGCGAAAGCGACCGGCGAGATCGGCCAGCAGATCAGCGGTATCCAGGCGGCGACGCAGGACTCGGTGGGGGCGATCAAGGAGATCAGCGGCACCATCGAAAGACTGTCCGAGATTTCCTCGACCATCGCGGCGGCGGTCGAAGAGCAGGGCGCGGCGACACAGGAGATTTCCCGAAACGTTCAGCAGGCCGCACAAGGCACCCAGCAGGTCTCGTCTCACATTGGCGATGTGCAACGCGGGGCCGGCGAGACCGGCTCGGCCTCGTCGCAGGTGCTGTCTTCAGCACAGTCGCTGTCGAGCGAAAGCAACCGACTCAAGCTGGAGGTAGGCAAGTTCCTGGAAACTGTGCGCGCGGCTTAAATACCCGTGGCGGTGAGCCCGCAATTCCGCCTTCTGGCACAAACCGGACCAAGCGCGATGTCCGCCTGGTGTCCGGATTGCGGTCCAAAGCCGACGTCCGCTGGCCACCCTGAATTTATGAGTTCGCGCTCGAGCAAGAAGCTCGCGGTATTCTCGCACGTCGTGGAGCGCGACCCGCTTGCGCGGCGTCGGCCCGCCTGACCGAGCCGGCGCTGTCACGGCGGATCGTTGCGCGGGACCCCAGGCTCTCGAGGCTCTCGGGCCGCCGGGCGTTGGGCCGGATCGCGGCCGAGCTTCGATTTCAGCTCCACCAGATCGGTGAAGACATCAGCCTGGCGCCGCAACTCGTCGGCGATCATCGGCGGCTGGCTCGAAATCGTCGAGACCACAGTCACGCGGACGCCACGGCGCTGCACCGCTTCGACCAGCGAGCGGAAATCGCCGTCGCCGGAAAACAGCACGATCTGGTCGACATGCCCGGCGAGCTCCATCGCGTCGACCGCGAGCTCGATGTCCATGTTGCCCTTGACCTTGCGGCGGCCACTGGGGTCGACGAATTCCTTGGTCGCCTTGGTGACGACAGTGTAGCCGTTGTAGTCGAGCCAGTCGATCAGCGGACGGATCGACGAATATTCCTGATCTTCAATGACGGCCGTGTAATAGAACGCGCGCAACAGCGTGCCGCGGCTCTGGAATTCCCCGAGCAGCCGCTTGTAGTCGATATCGAAACCCAGTGTCTTGGCGGTCGCGTAGAGATTGGGCCCGTCGATGAAGAGCGCGATCTTGTCGGAGTGCTCCCGCACCATATGGAATCCTTCTTGCCGGTCGGCATGCCCGACCGGGCAACACCATCAAAAGCGGTTTTAGGTGTCAAGCATCCTCTGCCACGCTTGGAAGGCGAGGCGCTTCGTCGTGGTTTCCATGCAACGCCACGGCGACGACTCCGGCGGAGGTCGGGGGCTGAGCAGTCGCATCCGGCAGCCGGCTTTCGATCGCGCCGTTTGGGCGCACCTGGTTACGTCAGGCAGATCGTCCCTGTGCGCGAACGAGTATCGTTCCGAACTGGCGCTACGCCTGAGCGACGCGTCCACCCAGGAAATAAGTCAGCATCTCACCCTTGCCTTTCAAAGCCACCGGCCCCCGCAATTCGCAATGAAATGTATCGCTGACCCTTTGATAGGTTGTCTCCGAGATGTGAATGCGATTGGGCAATCCGGAGGACTCCAGACGACTGGCCGTGTTCACGGTATCGCCCCACACGTCATAGATCGACCTGTGCTGGCCGATCAGGCCCGCCACGACTTCGCCAGAATGGATTCCTATCCTGGCTTCCAGCGTTTCGCCGAAGCGTTTGCCTGTATCGAGCACCGCATCGATCATGCCGAGCGCCATATCGGCAATGGCGTGCGCGTGACCGGGACGTTCTTCCGGTATTCCGCCGGCCACCATGTAAGCGTCGCCGACCGTTTTGATCTTTTCCAGCTTAAGCTCCTTTGCCAACGCATCGAAAGCTGAAAACAAGCTGTTGAGGAGGTCGACGATGCGCGCCGGCGAACTTCTGCCGGCAAGGGTGGTGAAATCCACCAGATCGGCGAACAGGATGGTCGCATCGGCAAAGCTGTCGGCGATCGCAACGTCGCCTTTTCGGATGCGGCTCACGATCGTTTCCGGCAGAATGTTCAGCAACAGCGCTTCGGTCTTGCCCTTCTCGACCCGCAACTCGTCGATGAAAGCCAGTTCGCGGTCGCGTAGCCGCTTGCGCTCCAGCGACGCTCCGATGCGTGCGCCGAGCAGTACGGGATCGAAAGGTTTCGGGATGTAATCTTCTGCTCCCGCCTCGATGCAATGAACGATGCTGTCGATCTCGTCCAGCGCCGAGATCATCATGACCGGAATATGCTGGTCGACAGGATGGGCTTTAAGCCGTTTCAGCACCTCCAATCCATTTATATCCGGCATCATCAGATCGAGCAGGACGAGGTCGAATTGGGATTTGGCCACCGCCTCCAGGGCCGATCTGCCCCCGTCAGCCGTATCGACCGTATGACCTTGTCGCCGGAGCCTGCGCGAAAGCAGTTCGCGATTGGCCTCTGTGTCGTCGACCACGAGGATCCGACCCGCCAGCAAACTGGGCTTTTGCCTGGACGTAATCGGCTGAATTGACCGCATGATCTCGCCGACCAGATCGCGAGATGCCTCGGCTGATGGAGCTGTGCTGGAAGGCCCCCGATTTCCGGTATCCGTCAAATCAATCAGATTGTCGATTTGCCCGAGCAACTGGTCGGCGGCGGTCATGATCTTTCCGATATCACCAACCAGATCTTCGCGACCACTTTCGCGCGCGTCCTCCATGATCAATTCACTATAACCCTTGACCGCGTTGAGCGGCGTCCGAAGGTCGTGTCGAAGCGTGTTCCTGACAGACGCGGAATTGTTTCCAGCTCCCGACGAATCTTGCGTGGCTAAACTCACCAGCTGACTGAGCTGTTCCCGCAGCAAAAGTCCGGCCGAATGGATGCGTTCAAGGTCCGAGACCAGCGATTTGTCCTCGCCGCGGCGGGCATCCTCGATCAGGATTTCGGTCAGTTCCAGAATGGTAGCGATCGGCGCTGTGAATTCCTGGCGCATGAAGGCAGCGCGGGCACGCTCCAGGCGCTGGTCAGGATCAGTCACGTTAATTCTGAACCGACATGGTTTTCCCTAATGGCGTGCCAGCAGCGCGTCGATTTTTTCGAGCAGGCGCGGCATTTCAATCGGCTTGGTGTCGTAGTCGTCGCATCCGGCGCCGAGCGCTCGCTCCCGATCGCCCGACATGGCATGTGCCGTGAGCGCGATGATGGGAATACGAGAAGACGTTTCGGCCGCCTTGACGCGCCGTGTCGCCTCCCAGCCGTCGATGACCGGCAAGCTCATGTCCATCAGAATCAGATCTGGTTTCTCACTCTGAGCCATGGCCACGGCTTGCTCGCCATCGACCGCCATCACGACTTCATACCCCTTGCGGAGAAGGCGGCGCGAAAGCATGTCGCGGTTCATTTCGTTGTCTTCAACCAGTAAAATCTTCGCCATCAAATCACCATCACGTCATCGCTCGACGATTACATCTCGATATCGGCACGCGCCGGGCGCCTGCCCACTGCTTTGCCGATCGCCGCGGCAATGTCCCTGTCGATCGAATCGCCTTTTTCGATGATAGTACGCACCGCGAGCAGGCCGCGCTCGGCCTCTGTCAACTGCTTGGCCGTGATGACCACCACCGGCACATGGCGCCAATCGGCACGGCTGTTGAACGTGTCGAGAAACTCAAAACCGTCCATCTCCGGCATCATCAAGTCGAGCAGGATTAGCGCCGGTGCCGGATTTTCTGCGAGCCAGGAAAGTGCCAGCCGTCCATTGGTCACCTCCGCGACGGCTAAACCCATCTTTTCAATTGTATGACGCACCGTTTCCCGAGTCGCGAGGTCATCCTCGACAAGAAGGATGGGACCGTCACGAGAGAGGAGATGGCGCAATAGCGCGGTCAGTTCCGCGCGATCGACCGGCTTGGTCATGACCTCGGCTGCGCCCAGCGATAGACCAATGCCCCGATCCGGCGCTACCGTGACCATGATAATCGGGATGTCGCGAAGTTCGGGGTTGGCCTTGAGCGCGCCCAGGACGGTCCAACCGTCTGTCTTCGGCATTAAAACATCGAGCGTGATCGCGTCAGGCCGCAGTTTGAGGGCGAGTTCCAGCGCCTCGTCGCCGCCGCGCGCCTGGACCGTGCGGTAGCCCTCGCGCCTGAGACTTGTCGTCAGTAGATCCCTCGAAGCGGCATCGTCGTCGACGATTAGCACCGTGACCGACGCGCTGTCCTCATGGGAGCTGGTGGTTTGCTCCACAGTTGGCTCGTTTGCCGCCTCTGGCCGCGGTGGGCCTTCCGCCTGATCGGGAATGATGATTGTAAAGGTCGAACCTTTCCCAACCTGGCTCGCAACCGATATGTCGCCGCCGAGCAACCGGCAGAAATGTCGCGTGATGGCGAGACCGAGGCCGGTACCGCCGAACTTCTTGGTGGTCGAAGCATCGGCCTGGCTGAAGGCCTGAAACAGCCGGCCAAGCTGCTCCGGGTTCATGCCGATGCCCGTATCCGAGATCGTCATCTGGACCATCGCCCGATCCGTGCGCTCGATTGCGAGCGTCAGCTTCCCGTTCTGGGTAAATTTACTGGCATTGCTGAGGACATTGAGGAGGCATTGCTTCACCTTGGTGCGATCGGTGCGCATGGCGCCGATGTCTTTTGCCACACGAAGCTCGAGGGTGTTGCCGCTTTTGGCCACCAGCGGCCTTATGATCGCTCCCACCTCTTCGAGAAGGGACGAAATGTCGATCTCCTCGATGAATACTTCCATCTTGCCGGCCTCGACCTTGGATAGGTCGAGGATGTCATTGATCAGCCCCAGGAGATGACGTCCGGCACCTTCGATTTTCTTGAGGTCGGGTACCAGCTGCTCCTGGCCACCGTCGGCCGCGTCTTCCTGCAGGATCTCGCTGTAACCGATGATGGCATTGAGCGGGGTCCGCAATTCGTGGCTCATGTTGGCCAGGAACTGGCTCTTGGTTCGGTTGGCGACTTCCGACAACTCGCGCGCCTGCTCGAGTTCGAGGTTGTGCTGCCGCAGCTCGGTAATGTCGGAGTAGACCGCGACGGTTCCGCCTCCCTGAATGCGGCGCTCGCTGATGCGGATGTAACGGCCACCGTATCTGTATTCGGCAAAGCCGCCTGAATGCTCGCGCCGCGCCAGTCGCTCGGCGATCCAGTCCTGCGGACTCTGGTCGCCAAGGTCGACCAGCGAACGCGAGACCACGGCCTCGAGCACTTCTCCGAAGGTCGTTCCTTGCTTGATGATGTCGGCAATGCCCGGGTAGATGGCGCGGAATTGCTCGTTGAACAGAACGATCCGGTCGTCGGTATCGTACAGCACGAAACCTTCCGAGATGGTGGCGATCGCGGCAGCTATGGTTTTTCGCTGCGCCTCGGCTTCGGCCGCAAAGCGGTCGCGTTCCCTGAGGCTATCCCGAAAAAGCGCAAGGGTGCGCGCCATGGCACCGATCTCATCAGGCCCCGCGGAAGGGATCGGCACCGACAGATCGCCGGCGCTGAGGCCGTCGATTGCGCCCACAAGGCGGTGAAGCGGGAGCGCGATCGAACGCAGAATGGTGAATGTCAGCGCGAAGCCCAAAGCCAGGATGAAAAGATCGGCGATCAGTGTTCTGTTCGTCGCCGCGGTAACGTCACTGACGATGCCATCTCGCTCGGCCGTAAGCTCGCCGCGCAATTCGTTGATGAGCGAAGTCAGCAGTCCGTCGACTTTGACGCTGTGCTGGCGAGCCTGTGCCAGCAGCGAATTGCCTATCACGCGCTGGTCGTTGGTGTATTGATCCACGGCATCGTTGGCGGACTTCTCGAATTCGTCGCGCTCGGCGCGAATCTCCGCCACAAGCTTGGGTTTACGCAGCGCCAACCGGTCAAGGTAACCGTCCATGCGGCCGCGTGCCGCCGCCGCGCTACGCTCCGAAGGGGTAAGCAGACTCACCGCCAGATCGGTGAGCCAATAGCGCATTTCACCGAACGCAATGCGCGCGCCGTTCGCCGAATCGATGATGCCGCTCAGTTCAGTCTCGGTTGCGACGGCAGTCGAGTTTTTTGCAAGCGTTCGTATCAGATATAGATTGGTCGCGATCAGCATGCACAGCAGCACGCCCGACAATATGATGAGTCTGGCGCGAATGGTAAGGCGGGACATCACTCGCGAGCCCCGGCGGCGGACGCCGCAGTCCATCTTCGGTCGCCGCCTGGAGAGCGGCCGCAGCCTTCGCACGATGATCGGGGAAACCGCTTCATTACCGGTTATGGCTTGAAGAGCGTGACGCTGATGATGGCGCCGAGATCGCCTTCCTTGCCTCCCTCCTTGGGGTAGCCGGTAATGTCGGTTTCGCCCTTCGGTGATCCGTGACAACTCAGGCATGAACTCGCATAATATTCCGGCATCATCATCCGGTATGCCGGCCGGCCTTTTGTGTCGACTTCAGCTGCATAGGCCTGCCCGCGCGGCCAGTCCGCCTGAAGTAGCTTGCCACGGATGACTTCGCTTTCCCAGGGGTCGGGCCGCGACTTCCGGTTCCTCACGAGTTGTTCGGGGGCCGTCACCTTGATCTGCGCTTCATTCCTGGCGCGGCTTTCGAATGCTTCGTTGACCAGCCGGGCAAACACTGCCGGAATGAAGGCTTTAAACCCAACCCCCTTGGCGTTGATGGTCGCCTGATTGGCCTCGGTGGCTTCGACGATGGCATCCATCTGGGCGTGCATGAGCCTGCCGAGGCGCGACGCCGGATCGATGTTCGCGGGATCCGTTCCCGTTGTCTTCTTGAAGATTTCGACAGCCTGCTGCAGGACCACCTGTCCCGTCAGCCCTTTGTCGCCGAGATTTGGATCGTTGATGCGGGCCTGGTTGCTGGAGATCACCTGGCGCGCGGCACGGAGCATGTCCGCCAGATTTTTTGCGATATTCGCATCGTCATCCGTTCCAGCTTGCAGAGGTGCTATCGAGAAAAGGCAACTGACAAGAAACGCGCCGAAAAAAAGTCGATTAAAAGAGCTGGCCCGGTCAATCCGTTCGCTCATGTTAAATCTCCTGAATCCAATGATGATCCGTAACATTAATTGACCAAAGACGATATAGCCGGACCTGGAATCGGATCGCCAGTTTAGCGGCGTCGGAGGCCCCCGGCCAGTTCCCTGAGGCCATGAGACTCTGCCTGTCGCCAGTCGTTGCCGGCGAGCGAGGTGTCGTGGGAAGGGATCCCGAGTGATCTGACCCGTCGGGCAAATCGCTGAGCTGTTTTTCAACCCCTCTGTCAATCCCATCAATAAAAAATATTCTGATTTACAGAAATGGCAAATCAGTTCACATTGCGCTGGTCCCGTCCCACTTGAGGGGCGGCTCGCGATCGTTACGAAACGCGGGGCGGGATGCGGTGGACGCGGATGGTGCTGCTGACGAGAGCGCCTGAGGCGGACGGCCAAGTCGTGTGGTTCTGACGCCTCGGTGCTGGCGTCAAGTTCTTGAGAAGCAGGCTTCTCAGGGATGACGGTGACAAGAAAGCCGATCGCCGGGAAGAGCGCGAAGTAAGCCGTAAACCATTGCGCGGGGAATGCCGGGTGTTTGCCGGTGTGACCTG
>Ga0265340_10001299_pt1 | contig 14311 bp, 15 predicted proteins | sample 4CB225metaG_FD_202082 | JGI IMG/M metagenome (GOLD analysis project Ga0265340, IMG submission 202082) | Rhizosphere microbial communities from Carex aquatilis grown in University of Washington, Seatle, WA, United States - 4-CB2-25 metaG | ecosystem: Host-associated > Plants > Roots >...
CAGGCGGCCAGGCCGCCCGTGTCGTGACTGCGGAAGAAAAGGCCCCCGATGCCTGTCACGCGTTCCACGGCGCGAATCCTGCCAGAACACCAGGCATCAGTTGGCCCGGCACCGGAGGTGGCGGGATGATTCCGCGACCGGAGCGCCGTTCTTATCCGCTGCTGTCACCACTGGCGGCGGCATCACCGGCGAAGTCCTGGTCCAGCCCGTCCAGCGTCGACTGGGCATCGTCGATCGTGCCCTCGAGTTGCTTGACGGCCTGCTGAGCGGCGGCGTTCGCCGCGGCCGACCCCTGGCTGCCGGCCGAACCCTGGCCACTGGTCGTGATCCCGCCGGCCGCGGGATGGTGGCCGGGCCCGCCCGCCGGTGAGGTGCTGCTGGTGGCCGTCGGTCCGGCCGCCGGGGTCCCGCCGTCGCAGCCGGAAAGCGTGGCCGCGGCGAGGACGAGCAGCGCGGCGCCGAGCGCCGTGCTCGGCCACCTGGACCCGGTCCCGGCGCGCAGGTTCACGAGGCGTTGCTGTCGGCAGAGCTGGAGGCGCTCGCGGTCGGCGTCGGGGTCGGCAGGTTCAGGCTCGCGCACTCGGTGGTGGCGGCGGCGAGTTTGGTCTTCAGCTCGGGCAGCCGGGCCAGCCGCTCGGTCCGCCGGTCGATCCGCCGCTCGATCCGCTTCACGACCAGCGGGTGATGATTCGCCGTCGCCTTCGCCTTCCGCGCCTTCAGCCAGGCCAGCGATCCCCTGGTGCCGGCGTCGGCGTTGATCCGGGCCTGCGCCTGGTCCGCCCGCTGGATCAAATTCGGCACCCGGTGGCAGAACCCGGTGATCCGCTGCTCCAGTACGCCTCCGGAAGGCAGCGTGATGCCGGCTGGGGTGGCGGAGGCCACTGGGGCGGCCGCGGCCGGGCTGGTCGCGCCGGCGACCTGGGCTCCGGTGAAGGCCAGCCCGGCGGCCAGCCCGACGGTGGAGATGGTGGTGATGAGACGCATCGGAAACTCCCGGATGAGGTGATCAGTTCTGTGGTGCGGCCTCGCCCGTCCCGGGTGGGGCCGCACTGATTACTCTCCGGTCTCCGGGTGGCCGGGGAGTTCGTGGAATGTACGCGCCGTGTTCGGGTTCGGCCCGGTCACCGGCGGCGAGGTCGGCAGGACGACGGCGAAACTCGCGCCACCCTCGTCCGAGCGCCGGGCCACGGCGGAGCCGCCGAGCCGCCGGGCCAGCTCGCCGACCAGGGCCAGTCCCAGCCCGCTGCCGACCGGACGCCGGCCGCGGTAACGCTCGGTCAGATGACCTCGTTCGAAGGCGCCGGCCAGGTCCTCGGGCGCCAGGCCGGGCCCGTCGTCCCGGACCTCGATCCAGGCGCAGGTCCGGGAGGCCGGGTCCGGGTCCGGCCCGGTCCGGGAGATTCCACAGCCGAAGGTCAGGGTGCGCCCGGGGGACAGCACCCGCAGGGCGTTGTCGGCCAGCGCGTCGATCGCCTGCCGGACCCGTTCGGCGTCCGTGTCCACCATGACCGGAAGGTCCTCGGCGGACACCCGCAGAGCCACCCCGGCCGCCTGCGCCTTCGGCGCCCAGGCCCGTCCCGCCGTCCGGACCAGCTCGGTCAGATCGGCGGGGGCGATCAGCAGCCGGAAGTCATCGGCCTCGAGCCGGGCCAGAGTCAGCAGATCATCCACCCGGCGGTTCAGCCGGGCCGCTTCGGTGCGGATCACCGCTCCAGCGGCGACGGCCTCATCACCGGTGATCACTCCGTCGGCGAGGCCCTCGGCGTAACCGGTGACGGCGGTCAGCGGGGTCCGCAGTTCGTGCGAGACGTTCATCAGGAACCGCCGCTGCCGGGCCTCGCTGTCGGCCAGCGCGGCGGCCAGACCGTTCAGGGCCTGGGCGACGTCCGCCACTTCGCGGGGGCCTTCCGGAGGCACCCGGACCTCACGATCCCCGCTGGACAGCCGGCGGGCGGCAGTGGCCACGCGCCCCAGCGGCGCGGCGATCTGCCGGGCCAGCACCAGGCCGGCCAGCGCGCCGCCCAGCAACCCGAGCAGCAACGGGATCACCAGCCGGCGGCGCCCCAGCCCGGATTCGGCGACCGCCTGATCCACCGGCTGAGCCAGCAGCAGCACGGTTGTCCCCTTGGCCCGGCCTTCGATCAGGTACGAGCCGGTGCCGGTGTCCCGCTGGGTGCTCAGCGTCCCGGTCCGGCGGACGGTCGACAGGTCCGCGGGCATGAACGGGAGCCCGAGTTCGGCTGCCGTCGGATCCTGGTCCGCCGGCACCGTGGCCAGGGTGATCTGGCGGCTGTTGAGCAATTGCCGGCGAGCGACGGTCCGGATCCGCCGCTGCCGCAAGGTGCGGGCCTGCCCGGTGGTGGTGGCCGCGACCGTGTCCGCGTCCCGGGCCAGGGCCGCCTGGGCCGCCTGAGTGGCGCCCTGGCGGTACAGACCGACCGTGGCCAGCCCGGTGACGGCGACACTGGCCAGCGCGACCAGGGCCGACATCATCACGATCCGGCGGGCCAGGGTCCTGGGGGTGGGCACCTGGATCCCCTACGGCTCGATCGAGTAGCCGACGCCGCGGACGGTGCGAAACCGGACGGCGGCCCCGAGTTTGGCCCTGATCTGGGCGATGTGGACGTCGATGGTCCGGGTCGCCGTCCCGACCGGATATCCCCAGACCTGGGCCAGCAGTTCATCCCGGGGGCAAACCCGCCCCGGCCGGCTCATCAGGTACATCAGCAGATCGAATTCGGTCGTGGTCAGTTCGATCGGCGTTCCGTCCGCCTGCACCCGGCGACGGCTGGAATCCAGGACGAGCCGGCCGATCCGCAGCGGGCCCGGCGAGCCGTCCGCCGCAGCCCGGCCCGACGGGCCCCGGTCGGCCGGGTCCCGGTTCAGAGGATCTTGACCCGGATCGGAGACCGGCTGGTGACGGCGCAGCACGGCGCGAACCCGGGCCACCACCTCACGCGGGCTGAACGGTTTGGTCACGTAGTCATCGGCGCCCAGCTCCAGGCCGAGAACCCGGTCGACCTCGTCGTCCCGGGCGGTGACGAACAGCACCGGCGTCCAGTCCCCGGCCGCCCGCAACTGGCGGCACACCTCGATCCCGTCCAGGCCGGGCAGGCCGACGTCGAGAATCACCGCGTCCGGCCGGTGCTGCCGGATCGCCTGCAGCCCGCTGGGCCCGTCGCCGACCAGTTCGACCGCGAAGCCGTCCCGGGCGAGATAGCTGCGCAGCAGTTCGGCGATCGCGGGCTCGTCCTCCACGACCAGCACTGTGGACGTCGTCATTTGGCCATCTTGGCGGATCGGCCGCGGCCCCGGTGGTTGCGCCGGCCGGCGGCCACCTGAGCGCCGATCAGCGCCGGCTCAGGCGAAGGCCGGTACCGCCACGTTCGCCGGTTCAGGCGAAGGCCGGTACCGCCACGTTCGCCGGCTCGCCGTCGTCGGTACTGGTCATCTCCTCGGTGACGAGGTACATCCCGGCCGTTGACCAGGGGTCGTCGCCGCCGCAGAACACCCGTTTGCCGACCGCGACCACGCCGACCCAGGTCCGGCCGTCGTAGATACCGCCGCGCAGGATCAGCCGCCGGTTGTCCATCTGATAACCCGACACCGTGCGGTACTGGTGCCTGGTCGGTGTGCCCTCGCTGTGCTCTGTCACCGGTTCCATCGGTCGCCGCCTCACCGGGACGGATGACGCCCGACCGGCCGGCCGAGTGGCCGAGCCCGGACGCCGCACGCTCGTCACGTCCCTGTGGGTTCAGGTTACGTCATCGGCTTCCGGTCGGCGCGCACCACGAGCAATGGCCGATGATTTGGTGATCGGGACATCTTGACCCGTGAGGCACGTCGCTTATCACCCCAAGGCACGGCAAGATGCAGCCCGTGACTTCTGAGCAGGATGTGTCGGGCGGACGATCCGAGGGTCACCATCCCGGAACGGGACTCGGGGTCGGACGGGGGCTGGTTTCCGGGCTGGCCACCACGGCCCGGGCGCTGCTGCGTCCCTCGCACACGGGCGAGTATCCCGACGTCAAACCGGATCTCCCGCCGCGCAGCCGCGGAGTGATCGCGTTGCTGGCCGAGAATTGCACGAGCTGCATGCTGTGTGCCCGGGAGTGCCCCGATTGGTGCATTTACATCGAGTCGCACAAGGAAGAGGTCCCGGCGGCCGAGCCGGGCGGCCGGGCCCGGCAGCGGAACATGCTCGACCGGTTCGCGATCGACTTCTCGCTCTGCATGTACTGCGGGATCTGCATCGAGGTCTGCCCCTTCGACGCGCTGTTCTGGAGCCCGGAATTCGAGTACGCCGAATTCGACATCCGCAACCTGCTGCACGAGAGCGAACGGCTGGAGGGCTGGATGGCCAGTGTTCCGCCGCCACCGCTGAACAATCCCCAGGCCCCGGAGGCCAAAGAAGTGACCGTGGCCCGGGCCGCGGCCGAGAAGTCGATCGCCGCCCAGATCGCCGCGGCGGAGGGGGAGGCGAACCCGCAATGAGCGGGCTCGAGCTGATCTTCATCGGGCTCGCCGTCCTGACCGGCGGCTCCGGTCTGCTCGCCGTCACCAGTCCCCGAGTGGTGCACTGTGCGCTCTGGCTGGTGGTCTGCCTGGGCAGCCTGGCCGGGGTCTACCTGGTGCTCGGCGCCGAGATCGTGGCCCTGGTCCAGTTGCTGGTCTACGTGGGCGCGGTCGTCGTCCTGGTGATCTTCGCGTTGATGCTTACCCGGGCCCCGATCGCGGCCAGCCGCCGGTTGGACGCCCCGCCCGGCCAGCGTTACGCCGCGGCCCTGAGCGGGATCGCGCTCGCCGCCGTCCTCGCCGGCACCCTGCTCTACGCGCTCGGTGACGACACCGTGGCCGTGCAGCAGGGTCAGGGCTCGGCCGCGGGCATCGGCACGGCCGTGTTCGGGGCCTGGGTGCTGCCCTTCGAACTGCTGTCGGTACTGCTGCTGGCCGCCCTGATCGCCGCGCTGGCGATCTCCCGGGCGGGGGCGGATCCGGAAGTTCGGCTCAATTCCGGCCGGGACGGCGGTCCCCCTCCCGGCCCGGCCGCTCACCCGGACGGCCCGGTCCAATGATCCATCTCATCGGGCCGGCCGTGCTGGCTTCCGCACTGGCCGGGATCGGGATCTACGGAATGCTGGCTCGCCGCAACGCCGTGCTGGTGCTGATCGGCGCGGAGCTGCTGCTGAACGCCGCGAACGTGCTGCTGATCACGGCCTCCGCGCTGCCCCCGGGCGGGCTGGCCGCGATTCCCGAGCCGGGTCGGCCCGGCCCCACCGAACTCACCGACCCGCTGCTGTCCGGCCAGGTGATGGCCATATTCGTGATCACGATCGCGGCCGCCGAGATCGGGGTGGCGCTGGCCATCGTGCTGCTGCTGTTCCGGTCCCGGGGCACCGTCGACCTGACCGCGGTCGAGGAACTCGGGGAAGCCTCCCGTACCTACACCGAGAATCCGGCCGGTTACCCGGAGCCCGGGCCGCGGCCGCGAATCCTGTCGCTGGTCGACCCGATCGAAGCTCCGGTCGCGGCCTCGGGTCGGGCTACCGGCGGGGATTCCGGCCGGAACGAGGGGCCGAGATGACCGAGTCGGCGGCGCTGCTCACCGTGACCCTGCCGGTCGTCGCGGCCGTCCTGGGCCTGCCGATGGGCACCCGGTCGCGACCGTGGGCCGGGGACTGGGCCGTGCTCGGCGCGATCGGCGCGCTGGCCGCCGCCGTCACCGAACTGGTGGCCGTGCTGCGCACCGGCTCGATCACCTCGATCGGATTCCTCGGCCAGGCCCGGCTCGGTGCGCTGACCCTCGGCCTGGATCTGCGGTCCGATCAGCTCTCGGCCGCGGTGGCGGTGGCGGTGGCGGTGGTCGCGCTCTGCGTGCAGATCTACTCGACCGCTTACCTGAGCGGCGAGGGAACCCCCGAGGCTCCCACCCGCTACCCCGCTTACGCCGCCACCGTGTCGCTGTTCACCGCCGCGATGATGCTGGTGATCCATTCCGGCGATCTCGTCCTGCTGCTGATCGGCTGGGAGGTGATGGGCCTGGCCTCGTACCTGCTGATCGGCCATCACAGCGAGCGGCCCGCGGCCCGGGCCGCGGCGATGAAGGCCTTTCTGGTCACCCGGGTCGGTGATGTCGGCGTCCTGCTGGCCGTCGTGGTGCTGATCGCCGGCGCGCACACCACCTCGATCTCACAGCTCACCGAGGCGGCGACCGAGGGTGCGATCGGCCACGGCACGCTGCTCACAGTCGCCGTGCTGCTGCTGGCCGGGGTGGCTGGTAAATCGGCGCAATTCCCGCTGCACACCTGGCTGCCGGACGCGATGGAGGGCCCGACCCCGGTCTCCGCGCTGATCCACGCGGCCACCATGGTGGTCGCCGGGGTGTTCCTGGTGGCCCGGATGCTGCCGCTCTATCTGGCCGTGCCCGGGGCGCTCCAGGTGGCGGCCGTGATCGCCTCGATCAGCATGGTCGGGGCGGCCCTGGCCGCGCTCGCTCAGGACGACCTGAAGCGGTTGCTGGCCTACTCCACGATCAGTCAGGTGGCCTACATGCTCGCCGGGGTGGCCATCTCGCGGGATCCGGCCGGCGCCGGAGCGGGCCTGTTCCACCTGCTCTCGCACGCCGCCTTCAAAGCCCTGCTGTTCCTGGCGGCCGGCTGCGTGATCCACATCGTCGGCTCGACCATGCTCGCCGACATGGGCGGCCTGCTGCGCACCCATCGCTCGCTCGCGCTGCTGTTCGGGATCGGTCTGGCCGCGCTCGCCGGGGTCCCGCCGCTGGGTGGCTTCTGGTCCAAGGAGGCCATTCTGACCGCCGCCGACCAGGCCGCCCGGGCCGGGGCCTGGAGTGGCTGGCTGGTGCTCCTGGCCGGGCTGCTGACCTCGCTTCTGACCGGCCTCTACGCCGGCCGGGCCTGGTCGATCGTGGCTCTCGGACCGGTGCCCCAGCGCCCGGCGCCCGGGCGCCCGGCGGCCGGCGATGCCGAGTCCGAGGAACCGCACGAGACCCTCGAGCCGGTCGAGGACGCCCAGTTGCATGCCCACCACGTTCCGCACCGCATCCCGGTGGCAATGATGCTGCCGCTCTACCTGCTCGCCCTGCCCACCCTCGGCTTCGGTCTGGTCCTGCTCGATCCGCCGTCCCTGCTGACCGCCGTGCACCTCGATCTGGTCACGGCGGTGACCGGTTCGATGCTGGCGGTGGCCGGCCTGGGCTGGGCGGTCTCGGCGCCCCGGCTGGGCCAGCCGGACATCGCGGTCGCGCTGCCGCTGAGAACCCGCGCGTTGCTGCGGGACGGATTCCGGGTGGACGTCGCCCAGCAGGTGCTGATCGTCGCCCCGGTGCTGGCCCTGGCCCGGGTGGTCAGACTGGCCGACCGGAACGGGATCGACGCCGGAGTGCGGGCGGTCGCGCCGACGTTCCGGGCCGCCGGGCTGGCCTTGCGTCGCGCCCAGACCGGCCTGGCCACCGCCTACACCGCCTGGCTGGTGCTCGGCGCCGTCGCAATCGCTGTCGCAGGGGTGGTCTTCGCGTGAACTATGCCTGGCTGGTGCCGACCGCGGCCGGGGTGCCCCTGGCCGGTGCCCTCGTGCTGCTGATCCTGCGGCGGCTGCCCGACCCGGTCGCCGCCGCCCTCGGGGCGCTGATCGGCCTGGCCACCCTGGGGGTGGCGGTCGCGGCCACCGTGATCGGCGACCGGAACGGGTTCGATCGCCGGCCGCTTCAGGTCGATGCCCGGTGGATCCCGGCCCTGGGGCTGCGCGCGCACCTGGGGCTGGACGGCGTCTCGGCGCCCCTGGTGCTGCTGACCGCACTGCTCGGGACGCTGGTCTGCGTGCACCTGTTCCGGGTCCGGCCCGCGGGTGGCCGGGGCCGGCAGTTGGTGGCCTGCGTGCTGGTGGTGACCGGCGGGGCCATCGCCACCTTCACCGCCCTGGACCTGCTGCTGTTCTTCATCGCCTTCGAGACCGTGCTGATCCCGATGTGGTTCGTGATCGCGGTCTGGGGTGACGATCGGCAACCGGAACCGCCACCGGGCCGGAAGCGGCGGTCCGCGACCGAGCCGGGCGGGGAACCGGCCCGGCGGGACGCCGCGAACCGGTTCGTGCTCTACACCGCCACCGGTTCGGCGCTGATGCTGCTGGGGATCATCCTGGTCGTGCTGCGGACCGGGACCACCGACCTGACCGCGCTGGCCCGCTCGGGCGGTGCCGGAATGTCGACCTCGATCCAGGTCACCGCCGCCGTGCTGATCGTGCTCGGGCTGGCCGTGAAGTCTCCGATGTGGCCGTTTCATACCTGGCTGCCGCCGGCGCACACGATCGCGCCGACCGCGGGCTCGGTGCTGCTGGCCGGGGTACTGCTGAAAATGGGTACCTACGGCCTGATCCGGGTGGCCGTCCCGGTGCTGCCCCAGGGGTTCACCGAACTGGCGCCCTACCTCGGCGTCTTCGCGGTGGTCGGCATTCTCTGGGGTGGTCTGGCCTGCCTGGTGGAACGGGACCTGAAACGGCTGGTGGCCTTCTCGTCCGTGGCCCACATGGGATTCGTGCTGCTCGGGGTGGCCTCGATGACGTCGACCGGGCTGCAGGGCGCGCTCTACGGCAACATCGCCCACGGGGTGGTGACGGCGTTGCTGTTCTTCGTCGTCGGGGCGCTGAAAGACCGCTACCACAGCGCCGACCTGGGCGTGCTCGGGTCGGGGCTGAGGGACCGGCTGCCCCGGCTGGGCTGGCTGCTCACCCTCGGGGCGGTGGGCGGCCTCGGGCTGCCCGGCCTGGCCATCTTCTGGGGTGAGCTGCTCTCCATCGCCGGAGCCTGGCAGTCGGACAGTCTCGGTGGGCTGGGCCGCCCACTGGCGGTGCTGGCCGCCGTCGGCACCGTGATCGCCGCCGCCTACTGGCTGCGGGTGCTGCGGGTGCTCTGGCAGGGCGAACCCGACTCGACCTGGGTCACCCCCTCGCCGATCGCCTCGGCGGTGCTGACCGATGCCAGCACCCATGAGTCAATCACCACGGCGCCCCTGGTGCTGGCCACGGTCGCGCTCGGGCTGGTGCCCGGCCCGTTGCTGGCGCTGACCGCGCCGGTGGTCCGGCTGCTGCTGACCGCCGTCCCGGGCGGAGGGGTGGCCCCGTGACCGGGCTGCGGGTTCACGCCTCCGGGGTGACCCTGGCCGGGGTGCCGTCGATCGATGCCCGGGCGCTGTCCCCGGTGATCGCGGTGGTCGCCGCGCTGATCGTCGTCCTGCTGATCGATGCCGTCGCGCCGGGGGGCCGGCGCTGGCGCGGGCTGATGAATGTGGTTGCGCTGGCCGGTCTGGCCGCTGCCGGGGCCGCCGTGGCCGCGCTGGCCCTGGAGCACCGGCCGAGCCGGACCACGGCCTGCGTCACCGGTTCGCCGTCCTTGCTGCCGCAGTGTTCCTACCTGGCCTCGGACCTGACCCTGGTGCTGCAAGCGGTGATCCTGGTCGCGGCGGTCGGCTGCCTGCTGCTGGCGATCGACGGTCCGGGAGCCCAGGACCGGACCGCGCATCACGTCCTGCTGCTGGCCACGGTGGCCGGTGCGCTGGCCCTGGCCGGGGCCCGCGACCTGGCCACCCTGGTGGTGGCCCTGGAAACCGCGACCCTGCCGGCGATCGGCCTGGTGGCGCTGCGCCGGGATGCTCAGGGGGCCCAGGCCGGCGTCACCATGCTGGTGACCGCCATCGGCTCGCTCGGCCTGCTGCTGCTGGGCGTGGCGATGATCTTTCTGGCTACCGGGTCGCTGTATCTGGCCACGATCGCGACCACCCTGTCGGATCCGGCCCTGGCCCGGCCGGTGCTGGTCGTCGCCGTGCTCGGGATGACCCTGTCGGTCGCCGGCATCGGGTTCAAGATCTCCCTGGTGCCCTTCCACCTGTGGACGCCGGACACCTACGCCGGGGCGCCGCTGCCGGTGGCGGCCTTCCTGGCCACGGTGTCGAAGGTGGCCGGGGTGAGCGCGCTGGTCGTGCTGCTCGGGATCGGGCTGCCCCCGCTGGCGCACCTGTGGGCGCCGCTGATCGGGGTGCTCGCGGTGATCACCATGACGGTCGGCAACCTGGTCGCGCTGCGGCAGCGGGTGGCGGTCCGGCTGCTGGCCTGGTCGACGGTCGCCCAAGCCGGCTGGGTGCTGGTTCCGTTCGCCTCGGCCAGCGGCTCCAGCGAGGCGCTGCGGGCCGCTGTGGCCGCCTCGGCCGGATATCTGCTCGCTTACGTGGTGGCCAGCCTGGCCGTGTTCACCGTGGTCGTGCTGGTGGCCCGGCATCATCCGGCGGGGGAGGAACACACCCTGGAGGCTTACCGGGGGCTGGCCCGCGCCGAGCCGGTGGCCAGCGCCGTGCTCGGCTTCGGCCTGGCCTGCCTGGCCGGGCTGCCGCCGGGGGTGATGGGGCTGATCGCCAAACTGGTGGCGTTGCGGCCACTGGTGGACGGTGAGGTCTGGCCGATCGCGATCATCGCCGCGGCCAACGTGGCCATCGGGCTGGCCTACTACCTGCGCTGGGCCGGGCTGCTGATCGCGATCCCGGGCCGGTTGCCGCCCCGCTGGCGGGTCCGCCCGGCCGAGGGCCTGGTTCTCGGGGCCTCGGCCGCCGCCTGCGTCGGTCTGTCCGTGGCCGGCCAGGTGATCGCCGGCCTGCTGCCGGGAGTGCTGCGCTGAGCGCGTCCTGGTTGCCCGATCTTGTCCGTCGTGTACAGAAGACTCACAGGAATCTCCCGGTCGCTGTTCGGTGTTGATCGGGAACGTGGGCTCATCGGGTTCCGTTGAATCCACTGCGGGCGTCGACCGGGCGCCTGGAGATCGAGAGGGGTCGGGAGACACCGAAATGGGTCATCGTCACTACAACGGACTGAAGACCGCCGTCCTGCTGGGCGGGATGTCAGCGCTGATCCTGGTGGTCGGCGGGTTGATCGCCGGTCGCGGCGGCCTGTTCATCGCGTTGGTGATCGCGCTGGGGATGAACGCCTACAGCTACTGGAACTCGGAAAAACTGGCCCTGCGCTCGATGCATGCCCGGCCGGTCAGCGAGGCCGAGCAGCCCGCGATGTACCGGATCGTGCGGGAACTCTCGAACCAGGCCCGCCAGCCGATGCCCACTCTCTACGTCTCGCCGACCCAGGCGCCGAACGCCTTCGCCACCGGTCGCAACCCGCGCAACGCCGCGGTCTGCTGCACCGAGGGAATTCTGCAGATCCTGGACGAGCGAGAACTACGCGGCGTTCTCGGCCATGAGCTGATGCACGTGTACAACCGCGACATCCTCACCTCGTCGGTGGCGGCCGCGCTGGCCACCACGATCACGTTCATCGCCAACTTTGCCTTCTTCTTCGGTGGCGACGACGAGGACCGGCCCAACATCTTCGCCCTGATCGCGTTCTCCATCCTCGGCCCGGTCGCGGCCGGCGTGATCCAGATGGCGATCAGCCGCACCCGGGAGTACGACGCCGACGAGGACGGTTCCAAGCTCACCGGCGACCCGCTGGCTCTGGCCTCGGCCCTGCGCAAGCTGGAACTGGGTACCCGCCAGCTACCGCTGCCGCAGGACCGCGACCTGGTCAACGCCAGCCACATGATGATCGCCAACCCGTTCCGGAGCGGTGGGGTGGCCAAGTTGTTCTCGACCCACCCGCCGATGGCCGACCGGATCGCCCGACTGGAGTCGATGGCCGGTTACCGCCGCTGACCGATTGTCACGACTGACCCGGGCTGTCGGCGCTGGCCGGTGGCCCGGGTCGTTCTCTGTCCGGCCACAAGTACTTGATGATTCAACTAAATGAGCGTACTGTTGGGTCATGAGATCAACCGTGGATCCTTCGGTACCAGGCGGTGCGTTCGACGAGTTCCTGCCGGCGGCTCTGGAGACCAGTCGGATCCAGCGCACCTGGACCCCGGCCGACGGCCCGCTACCATCCCTGTACCTCAGCCACGGCGCGCCGCCGCTGTTCGACGACGCGGCCTGGATGCAAGAGCTGTTCGGCTGGTCGCAGCGGCTGCCCAAGCCGAAGAGCATCCTGATCATCAGCGCGCACTGGGAATCCGCGCCGCTGAGCCTTTCGGCCTCCGGTGCCAACACCCCGCTGGTCTACGACTTCGGTGGCTTCGCCCAGCGCTACTTCGAGATGAATTACGCCACCCCGGAGGCCACCGAGCTGAGCCGTCAGGTGGCCTCGGTGATGCCCGACAGCGAGCCGGTGCACCAGCACGTCAGCCGGGGCCTGGACCACGGCGCCTGGGTACCGCTGAAGGTGATGTACCCGCTCGGTGACGTTCCGGTGCTGCAGTTGAGCATGCCTACCCACGACCCGGAGAAGCTGCTCGACCTGGGCCGGCGGCTGCGCTCGCTTCGGGCCGAGGGGGTGCTGGTGATCGGTTCCGGCTTCATGACTCACGGCCTGCCCTACATCACCCGGGAGATGATCTTCGGGGCGGTTCCGAGCTGGTCGAAGGACTTCGACGCCTGGGCCGCCGAGGCCCTGGCCCGTGGCGACGTCGATACCCTGGCCGGGTACCGGTCCAAGGCTCCGGGGATGCCGTACTCGCACCCGACCGTCGAGCACTACGTCCCGATGTTCATCACCCTGGGGGCGGCGGACCACCCGGAGAAGCCGGTGACGACCACGATCGAGGGCTACATGATGGGCCTGTCGAGGCGCTCCTTCCAGCTCGACTGACGCCGATCAGCTCGCCGGGGCCAGCTCCGGATCTGGCCCGGGGGGCGACGCCAGCGCGGAAGCGGTGGAACAGGCCCGATCCCGCGCCCGAGCTAGCCGGCGCCCTCCGGAGGGCGCCGGGCTGTTTCAGCGTGCACCCGGTTGGCCTCAGCGTGAGCGTCTGCGGGTCGGCGGGCGATGCGCGATCAATCGTCGTCCCGAAAGCGTTCGGATTCCGGGCCGGGCCCCGGGCCCAGCTTTACGCCGTCTCCTGGCGATTGCCCAGCTACCCATGAGGAAGATCAGGTAAGCGGGTCCGCACACAGCGGTGGCCGCATTGGTCGCCCCGAGAGCACTCAAACCGTCCCACGATCTGAAAAGCTGCCTCACCAGGAGACAACTGAGCGCGCCGAGCAAGAAACCCAGAACTGGCAGCAGCCATGACGGCGGCGACCAGCGACTGTTCTGCTCGAATCCCGACCGCATGTCTTCGCTCACAATCATTGACTCGAAGCGGTATCGGGGAAAGTTCATCTGTTGCGCATTCACCGGTTGCGTTTTCATCGGTCGCCGTCGGCTTGCCGGGACGCATCGGGACCTCGTCGGGCCACTGCGGCGGCCGGTTGGGCTCACAACACCCGAGCTGCGGCGGTCTCGGTCCGGATGAGACTGGTTCAGTCCTCGGTGGCCAGGCGCCGTAACTTCCGGTTCACGCTGATCGCCGCCCACAACCCGACCGCAATCATGATCACCCCTGCTCCGAGGCGCCAGACGTTGACTCCACCGATCAGCCCGGAGACCGCGAAGGCCACCCCGACCAGGGCCAGGGCCAGATCCGAGATCAACTGTGAACGAAGACGCTTGTACTCGGAGCTCGTCGGCGTCGCGCTAGGTTGATCCATGCCGCGCAACCTACGCCAGTGGCCGGGCCGCCTCCAAGACCTGCGCGTAGGAGAAACCCGGCCCCCGGGGCCCAGGTACTGACCAGTTGGCCGATCGCGGCGGCGGGTGGGGATGTCGATGTATCGCAGATGTGGCGGTCTCAAGTTCGCGAGGTGCACCGAGCGCTGTGGGGACTGCTCGGGCTGGCGATCCTGCTCGCGGTGGCCGTCCCGGCGTCTATCCGTGTTCATGACGCTCGGGAGCGGCACGCGGTGGCGCATATGGTGTCCATCGCCCAGCACATCACGGACCCTGCACCCATGATCCCGCTCGTTCTGCATCACGATTGCAACGGCGACTCCTTGGTCCGCTGCGGCTGGACCAGTAATCAGGACATCGACGGGCTGGCTCGCCAGGTGAAGGCTGACCTGTCCCAGGTCGCCGATCTGCCGGTGCGTACGCAATGTTCTGACATCCGTGGACGAGTCAGCGCCCATTTGCGGTCCTGCCTGATCCAGGTGGCTGACGGCTCCCATGCGGTAACTATCTTCCTGGACCCGTATGTGCGGACTGTGGATGCCCAGTCCAAGTTGCTTGGGTCCCAGTACATCGTGACGGCTGGATGACGGCGCCGTGGCTCTGGTCCTGGCCCGGGGAGGCCTCAGAGTCGAGTTTCGTCGTACGGGCGGCCGTGGGCCATGGCCAAGTCCCGTAGCGAGCAGGCTCGTTCGATCTTGTCGTTGTCTCTCACCAACTGCCG
>Ga0265340_10001300_pt1 | contig 14310 bp, 15 predicted proteins | sample 4CB225metaG_FD_202082 | JGI IMG/M metagenome (GOLD analysis project Ga0265340, IMG submission 202082) | Rhizosphere microbial communities from Carex aquatilis grown in University of Washington, Seatle, WA, United States - 4-CB2-25 metaG | ecosystem: Host-associated > Plants > Roots >...
TCCGAGCCGCCATCTCATCGGAGCGGGAGGCGCGACGCAGAAGAAATTCAATCGTCATCGGCTGGGGAAATTTAGGAGCCTGCCCCCAACCTCCGAAACCCCAATCATAGCCATCGTTCAGGTGTTTTACGGCATTCTCAAGAAGCTCTTGTGAAAAAGCCGGACCTGCGTTGGAAGATGTGGATTGACGCTTGAGATGATCGGTCAGTTTTCCACTGACGCGTTCCACTTCAGCAAGGTCGTTCTGCCAGGTATCGGATATGGATGTCAGGACGTCACGAAACGATGGCAGGTTATAACGCGACACCGGAGGAAAATATGTACCTGCATAGAAAGGGCGCAGGTCAGGGGTCAGGAAGACTGACATTGGCCACCCGCCTGACCCGGTTAATGCCATGGTGGCAGACATATAGATCGCGTCGAGATCAGGACGTTCTTCGCGGTCGACTTTGATGCTGACGAAACGTTCATTCATCAAGTCCGCAATAGATCCATCCTCGAAGGATTCATGCGCCATCACGTGACACCAATGACAAGCTGCATAACCAATACTTAAGAAAATAGGTTTGTTTTCCGCCCGTGCTTTTTCCAACGCTTCTGGTGACCAGGGATACCAGTCAACAGGGTTGTTGGAATGCTGAAGGAGATAAGGTGAAGTTGCGTTTTTAAGGTGATTCATTTTGCCGATTAATTCATGCAAGGGCTATGAGTAAGTAAGAACGTTTTGGATCAGAATTAGGACTCACTTCGAATCTCATAAATCATTTAAAAAAGATGGGATAGCTATTACCACTACCCCGCCTTTTTTATGAGAGGATTTTATGCCGGGATGAAAATTATTGAATGTTCAAATCCAGCTCGTAATTAACGACTTGTCCAGCTATAGGGACGACTTGGATGATGTAATCCTGCGTGGTTGGGAGTTTCATTGTGAAAGATGTCTGTCCTGTTACGGAACGCACATAGGGCTGGCCGTCCGTATATCCGTAGATCGTAAGGGCTGCACTGTTCGCCGGTACATTCAAATGCACCGTCATCTGCTGTCCCTTGGTAGCCAGGGCGATGTAATCAACTATGTAACCGGCGACTGTCTTTCCGGTTACGCTAGCGGAGATACTGCCTTCTTTGAAAACAATGCGCGAGGGGATCTCGAGTGTGAGTGTGAAGTTTTCTGAAGTTGAACCTCCGTAAACCCCGATGTAGTAATCTTCGGTTTGGGGAAGCATCGCCTCCCAGCTTGATAAACGGGAAGATTGATTAAGCATCGTTGTGCCACCCTGGGTTCTAACCGATAAATAAACGTCGTTATTCAACGAATTGACCATTACGATCAAAGGCTGGCCTTGTGATGCCTTTACGACATAGTATTGGATTTGGCCTGCCTGAATAGGCGCACTTACAAGGCCCATAGTAGCTCCGGTCAGGAAGTTAATACGAGTTGCGGAGGGTTGAACGAGCGTGGGGACCAGAGGCGGAACCGTTGCCGGTGCAGAAGTAACGGTGGGGACCAAAACAGGCGCTGATGTGGCAGTAGCCATTTGGGTAATGGCCTGCATCGTCGCAGCGACGATCGTCCCAACGGCATCCGGAGAAGAGGTCGGGGTGCTTGATGCGATGCATGCGACTGTCAACGCAAGAACAGCGACACAGGCTGCGAAAATTTTGTTTGATCTCATATGATAAAACTCCTTATATGTGCTTAATTGTAATCAAATTCAGCTTGGAGGGAAAATCATTAATGCGGAATTTCGATTCAATAGATTTGTGGGGTAAAAAGGTGTTCAAGCTTAAGGGTTTACTGCCAAATTCAACACCCGGAGAGTGCTTCGCAGAGGGGGCAAAGAATAAATCACGAAAGAGTCAAATACGGCCGCGTCTGAACTCTTGAGGGAGATGATTTAAATTTTTGTAAGAGGCTTGAGTCGATAAGAAATTTTGTTGTTTTATTATTATTCAAATTCCAGCTCAATCTCTTCGTCTTCCTTCCAGTCTTCAAGGCGGTCAATTTGAATTTCGCTGAAGATCGATTCCTGATGGGCTTCGACGCGATAACGTTTTACCAACTCAAGCAGAGCCAAAAAGGTTACAACAATTTCGAGGCGGGTAGGATTATCGCCAAGCAACGAGCGAAAGGAGGCGCTCGATAAGGTTTTGAGGGTTTTGGAGATCAGGTCAATCTTTTCACGAATCGTGATCCTGGGAGCTGCGATAACGCTTCCAAGTGGTTCTTTCGCCTGCCCCCTGGCATAGACGGATTGGGCTGCGGCTAGCAATGCATCGAGGGTGAGATTCGAAAGATCGAGTTTTGCCTCCACTTTGGGAGGCGGAGCGACACGTAAAAAGGTCCGAAGACCGGCTACCTGTCGTTCATCCAAAGAAACCGCGATTTCCTTGAAGCGTTTATAAAGTTTGAGCTGATCGACCAGAGACTGCCCCACATCTTCTTCACCGGGTTCCCGCTCCGGCGGGCGCGGCAGCAAGGCTTCAGATTTGATCTGTAATAATTTTGCGGCGATCACAAGGAATGCAGAGATATCATCGGCACGACCCTGGTCCAGCCCGTGTATAAAGCCGAGATATTGGTCGGTTATGAGCGCGAGAGAAACCGTGGTGATATCCAACTCGGCGCGTTCGATCAAATTAAGTAATAGATCAAGCGGCCCTTCATAAACGGGGAGCTGCACCGTGTAAGCGCTCTGTCGTCCGAGCATGTTGTCCATAGAGGGGTGCATTATAACATCCATGCAAGCGCGGTTATAATTTGTGAATGACAACGAAATTAAGTCACCTCGATGAATCAGGCCGGGCGCGCATGGTGGATGTGGGCGCCAAGCCCGACACGGAACGAACCGCGATCGCCAAAGGCGAAGTCCGAATGAAGAAGGAAACGCTGGACTTGATACGGGAAGGTCAGATCAAAAAAGGGGATGTGTTAACCGTGGCACAAATAGCCGGCATCACAGGTTCCAAAAGGACCTCGGAGCTTATCCCGTTATGTCATCCGCTGCCACTTACAAAAGTAGACGTCAACCTGGAGCTCGACGATTCTTTGCCTGGTGTGCTTATCACTGCCACTGCTAAAACCATCGGCAAGACCGGTGTCGAGATGGAGGCCCTAACTGGTGTCTCCATCGCTGCGCTCACAGTATATGATATGGCAAAAGCCGCAGAGAAAACCATGCGCATCCAAAATATCCGGCTGGTGGAGAAGCACGGTGGACAATCGGGCGATGTGATAAACGAATAAGGGAATCTGAGTCCCGTTTAAATTAAAGCCAGAAATACGTAAATCCAAGTATTGCATAAATAAATTTAACAATATGACATTCCCGACAATTTTTTCCATCACCGAAAAAGAAATCGATTTAAATGAACTTTTGGCAAATATTACCCTGCCCACAACCGGGGCCGCGGCGATCTTTACGGGTATGGTGCGCGGAACGACCCTGCGAGGCGACCCGCATCAAACTGCTTACCTTGAATATGAGGCCTATGTACCAATGGCCGAAGCGAAAATGAAACAAGTGGCGGAAGAAATCCGGGAACGATGGCCGACGGTGGAAGGCATTGCCGTCATCCAGCGAGTAGGGAAACTTTACCCAGAAACGCCGACCGTCCTGATCGCATGCACTGCGGCACACCGCGATACCGGCATATTCGAGGCGGCGAGATATGGGATCGATCGTCTCAAAGAAATCGTTCCCATATGGAAAAAAGAAGCCGGACCTAATGGGGAGTCCTGGGTCGAAGGTAAATACATTCCCAAACCGGGGGAATGATGAAAATCGTCTGTCTTAATTGCGGGCGACCTTATCCCGACAAGGGCGCACCCTACCAATGTCCAAAATGCGGCGGTCTTTTTGACGATAAAGAACCAACATCATTTGGAAGTGTAGACCTTCAGCAACCGGGAATTTGGCGATACGCTTCTTCGTTTGGACTGCAATCGTCCCCGGTCTCGCTCGGGGAAGGCAATACTCCCTTAATACCGATTAATGCGTTTGGCAGAGAGGTTTATTTCAAATGCGAATACGCCAATCCAAGCGGATCATTTAAGGATCGAGGAACGGCGACGCTTGTTTCTTTCCTGCGTTCACGCGGTGTAACTGAAGCGATCGAAGATTCATCGGGAAATGCAGGTGCGTCATTCGCGGCATACGCGGCTCGGGCGGGAATCAAAGCATGCGTCTTTGTCCCGGAGTCGGCCTCCGGCCCGAAGCGAAAGCAGATCGAGATGTATGGCGCGAAATTAGTGCCTGTCCCCGGGCCGCGATCAGAAACTACCGAAGCTGTAAGGAAAGCAGCAGAGGATGGAATGGTCTATGCAAGCCACGCGTTCCTCCCGTACAACCTTTGTGGATATGCAACCTGCGCCTATGAGATCGTCGAGCAGCTTGGGCAGGCTCCGGGTGCCGTAGTCATCCCTGCTGGACAGGGTGGACTTTTACTCGGTATGGGGCGCGGCTTCCAGTCTCTGTTGAGAGCTGGTAAGATACAAAAGATGCCCGTCGTCATCGGTGTACAAGCGTCGGTATGCGCACCGCTAGCTGCATACTTTGCCATGGGCATAAACGGTTTGAATTTCGTCACTGAAGGCGAAACGGTAGCCGAGGGAGTGAGAGTGCGCTCTCCATTACGAACCGAGGATGTCGTGAAGATCACGAATGAAAGCGGGGGGCGCTTCGCAGTGATTGACGAGGCGTTAATACTGCCGGGGCGTGACGCTCTGGCACGTTTGGGGTTCTATGTAGAGCCGACCTCTGCACTCGTGTGGGAAGCATTACATGAAACAATATCCGAATTGTCAGATCCAGTTGTTGCGATATTAACGGGTTCCGGATATAAAGTCCGTATATAGAGGAGAAAATATGGAGCGAATTGTGATTACCGGGATGGGGACTGTCAACCCACTTGGTTTGAATGTGTCGGAGACATGGAAGAATTTGATTGCGGGAGTCTCTGGCGTTGGTCCGATTACAAATTTTGATTCCTCGTTATTAGGCGTCCATTTTGCCTGTGAAGTAAAAAACTTTCAGCCTGAGAAATACATGGATAGCAAGGAAGCACGCCGCCGGGATCGATTTGAGCAGATGGCTACCGCCGCTGCCAATGAGGCTATCGAAAATGCCTGCCTTGAGATTACCGAGGCTAATGCGGGGCGTATTGGCATCGTAGTATCCTCTGCAATCGGCGGCTTGAAATCCATCGCCGATGCCGTGCTAACCAACGATAAAGAAGGTCCGCGGCGAGTAAGCCCGTTCCTTATACCGATGTTGATGGCAAATGGGGCGTCTGGACTCATCGGGATAGATCATGGGATCAAGGGTCCGTGCTTTTCAGTGGCATCGGCTTGCGCCTCCGGGGCGGATGGGATCGGCATGGCGTTAATGATGCTTAAAACCGGCATGATCGATGTTGCGCTGGCAGGGGCGTCCGAGTCGACCGTTACATCTGTTGGTGTGGCGGCATTCGACCGTGTTGGAGCGATGTCACGGCAGAACGAGGATTATTCCATGTCGCCTGCACCTTTCGATAAAAATCGGGACGGGCTGGTAATGGGTGAGGGAGCGGCTGTAGTTGTGTTAGAAAGCGAATCACATGCCAAGGCTAGAGGCGCAACGATCTACGCCGAACTGGCCGGTTACGGTTCCACGGCAGATGCCTTCCATATCACGGCACCCCATGAGAACGGCGAAGGCGGCACTGCAGCCATCAAACAGGCGCTGGCTTCGGCACATGCAAACCCGGAGGATGTAGGATACATCAGTGCACATGGAACAGCCACGCAATTGAATGACCTATCTGAGACCAAAGCAGTCAAAGGTGCTTTCGGCCAGCTGGCCTATAAAATCCCGATCTCATCCACCAAGTCGATGACCGGGCATATGATGGGTGCAACCGGCGCACTAGAATTAATCATTTGCACCCAGGCCATTCGGGAGGGGATATTGCCACCGACCATTCATTATCAAACACCCGACCCAGATTGTGACCTGGATGTAATACCGAATAAAGCCCGCGAAAAGAAGATCGATCTTGCGATCAGCAATGCGTTTGGATTTGGCGGCCATAATGCGGTGCTGGCGGTGAGAAGGTATAGTTAGAAAAGTACAAAGAATAGAGAATAGTAAGTTGTTTATAATGAGGTGCGGAGGCAAGATAGCCTGCCCTGGGCATCTACCGTACTAAAGGATTGAATGAGGCGAAAAGGACTTGTGAACTGGGGAATCGCATGCTATAATGGCAAGTCGCGTTAGAAAAAAGATATTATAGAGACTTGAGGAAGAACGATCATGGCAGACTTGTTGAAATCCGTTGAGGCCAAAAAGAACGAAAACATCCCCGAACTGCGCCCGGGCGACACCGTCAATGTACATGTGAAGATCAAAGAAGGCGATCGCGAGCGCATCCAGGAGTTCAAAGGCACCGTCATCCGACTACGAAAGGGCGGTAATGAGGCTTGTTTCACCGTCCGCCGTGTAGCTTCCAATGGCATCGGTGTGGAACGCACATTCCTGCTCCGCTCACCGCGATTGGATAAAGTGGTGGTCGAACGCCACAACCAGGTACGGCGCGCGCAGCTTTATTTCATGCGCGGACGAACGGGCAAATCGGCCCGACTCAAACAGAAATTCGAATAATCCAGATAAAAAGGACGCAGGAACCTGCGCCCTTTTTGTTTATAATAAGGGGATGCGACCCATTATAGGTATTACAACCAATCAAACTAACAATTCCTACCGGCAGACGATCGTGAATCTTTCGGAAGCCTACGTGAAAGCCATACTTCAGGCTGGCGGCGTTCCTGTCCTTATTCCTTCAGCAATTGCAGATGGAGGGTGGAAGAGTCTATACGCCCGACTCGATGGCATCCTGTTCTCAGGAGGCGGGGATATTTCACTCGATCATTTTAAGGGCGATCCGCACCCGCGTATCGATGGCATCGAACCGGAGCGGGACGATATCGAATTGAGCATGCTACAGGCTGCAGTCTCGGACAGCAAACCAATCCTGGGTATTTGTCGCGGCTGCCAGCTGATCAATGTGGGGTTGGGAGGCACGCTGTATACGCATATTCCCGACCAACTGTCAGGCGCACTCGATCACGATTACCCAGGTAACATGCGAACGGTATTGGTGCATGAAGTCAAGATCGAAGAGGGGACAATGACCGCGGATGTGTTGGGGGAGCCAATTGTTAAAGTAAATAGCCTTCATCACCAAGGGTTAAAAGACATTCCTGTGGGTTTGCGTATAGCCGGATATGCTCCCGATGGGCTGGTAGAAGCGATCGAATTAACGGGCCATCCGTTTGGGATCGCGGTACAGTGGCACCCCGAGTCGTTGACGGATCAACCTTCCACGCGAAATTTATTCAGGAGGTTTGTTGAATCAGCCGGTTCGAAACGATAATCAAAAGCCAATAGGTATATTCGACTCAGGGGTGGGCGGCCTTTCGGTCCTGCGGGAGATCCGCAGACAAATGCCCGAGGAGTCGATCATTTATTTCGGCGACCAGGGACACGTACCGTATGGGCCGCGGTCTTTGCAGCAGGTGAGGGATTTTTCTGAAGGTATCACACGGTACCTGCTCGATAAGGGTGCAAAACTGATCGTAGTGGCTTGCAATGCCGCCTCGGCAGCGGCACTCACTTACCTACGTGAGACATTCTCAAATATTTCGTTTGTGGGGATGGAGCCGGCGGTCAAGCCGGCGGCAGAACATACTGAAACCGGTGTGGTAGGTGTGCTGGCAACACCGGCGACCTTCCAGGGCAAATTATATGCTTCGGTCGTTGAACGATTCGCAGCGGATGTTAGGTTACTCCAAAGCACATGTCCAGGGTTGGTACAGCAGATCGAATTGGGCGAACTTGAAAGCCCCGAAACGCGCGCCATCCTTGAATATGCACTTCGACCCATGCTTGAACAAAATATCGACACCGTTGTATTGGGATGCACCCACTATCCATTTGTGATCCCGCTCATTCAGCAAATTGTTGGAGAAAAAATAAGAGTGATAGATGCCGCCCCAGCAGTGGCGCGGCAGGCAAAACGTCTTTTAGATGCAGTTGGATCGAAGGCTCCGGTGGGAGGCTGTGGTGATGTTCAGTACTTTACATCAGGCGATGTTAAAGCCTTGAAAACCTTACTGCCTAATTTAATGGTCAATGCGACGAGCGTCTCAGGCCTTAAATGGGAAGGAGATAGGGTATTAAAATTGCCATAGTTTTATGGTAGTGAATACGTGGGGAAAAGGGTATAAAGGATAAACAAAGGACGAGATTTCTATCAAGGAGTTAAGAAATGAAGACTCTCCACGATCCAATTCGATGTATTATCCCCCCCCATATGTTGAAGAACATACTTATTAACGGTAATAACGCTCAGAAAAAAGTGGCGCTGGCAGGCATAACCGGCTCTGCCCAATTTCGTGCCCATCGCCAGGCGTTAGCGGAATCTATTGCTTATTTAATACCCGGTGCAGCGGGAGGCAAGCAGCGTAAAGTATATACCTCCGACGGAGGTAACTCCTTGCCGGGCAAACTTGTTCGGGATGAAGGGGGAGGACCTACAAATGACCCGGCAGTGAATGAGGCTTACGATGGAGCAGGTGCAACTTATGACCTGTATTGGGAAGTGTATAAGCGCAATTCGTTGGATGGAAATGGGCTGCGACTAGATTCGACAGTACATTTTCAAAAAAATTATGACAACGCTTTCTGGAGCGGAGAACAAATGGTGTACGGTGATGGCGATGGACAATTATTCAATCGCTTTACACTGGCAGTCGATGTGATTGGACATGAACTAACACATGGTGTGACCCAATATACCGATAATCTTAACTACAGTGACCAATCGGGCGCATTAAACGAATCCTTTTCAGATATTTTTGGTTCCTTGGTTAAGCAACGCCAACAGGGACAGGGCGCGGCTGACGCAGACTGGTTAATCGGGGAAGGTTTGTTTACTTCGAATGTGAAAGGCGTGGCCTTACGATCGATGAAGGCACCAGGAACTGCTTATGACGATCCGATTCTCGGCAAGGACCCGCAGCCTGCACACATGCGCGATTATGTAGATATATCGGACGATAACGGCGGCGTCCATATCAATTCGGGTATACCTAACCATGCATTCTATCTAATGGCAACGGCCATAGGCGGTTTCGCCTGGGAAAAGACCGGAAATATCTGGTATGTCTCTGCACGGGATAAATTCACCAGCAATACCGATTTCCAAAATGCGGCAGACCTGACATTCCAGACAGCGGGTGAACTATACGGCCAAGGGAGCGCGGAACAGCAAGCAGTCAAATTTGGTTGGGATGGAGTTGGAATCGCCATCGGAGCACTAGACCAACCCCAATCGAGCGGCTGTTTAGGAGCATCGGCAGCTTTAATGCGGTCGTTATTAAGCGGAAATTTAAAAGGTAAGTAACCTATAACCCGGTAAAAATTATGCATATTGATTATGTTCGCAGCGGCGGATTTGCCGGCATACGACTAGCGGGAAGTTTCGATACTGAAAAACTACCCTCGGAACAAGCAGCGACACTCGGCAAACTAATTGACGGAGCCGGCTTCTTCCGACTTCCAGAGCAGATCAAATCGAGCTCGCAAGTACCGGATCAATTTGAATATCGGGTTACTATTTCCCCTGCCGAAAAGACGCATTCCGTGGTGGTAGATGAGTCTGTGATACCCGACAGTCTACGTCCGCTTCTTGATTTTCTGACAAAATTAGTAATCTCTAGTAAGAAGCAGTGACTGCTTCGGGGAAAAAGGTACCTCACAAGAACATCACCCAAGCATCCGCCTAAATAAGACGGAGCAAATTTCAAAATAATGGATGTATGCGGGGCGTGTATACCCCGCATACATCCATTATTTTTCAGTATATCCAATAGGAGTTGTAAATAAATAACGTCGAAGCTACGTTCCTAAAATCACGAAACGATAAAACCCCATCGTGTCCTGTACACGAGGCCAAAAGGCAGGAACACGCTTCCGATAACTTGCATAATCCGGAAAACTTTCGAGCAGCTCTTTTTCCTCCACCAAGCGAATCCAGCCAGTGAGAAAAATGGGCAAGATCAGCGCGACGAGCAACGCGTACCAATTGGCATGAATGAAGGAAAGGCCAATCCCAATATACAGGGCCGCGGCATAAACAGGATGACGGAGGATCTGGTAAATGCTCGAGTCCGTCATTTTCCGTTCCGCAGGGAAATAGACATAAAGCATTGTGAGATTATCTACGCCGAAAGCCGTAACCGAGCGTATCCAAAGTGCTGCTCCAATCACAACAAAAACCCAGCCACCGGCAATGAGAATGGGCCTCCACCAAACGCCAGGTATTGCTGGGCCGGCTATGTAACCTAAATGGGCAATCGAGGCAAAGACTATGCCGAGACCGGGGATATTGAAGCGAGCAAAGGCATTGCGAAAGGCCGATTCGCCATATTTTTGCTGGTAGGCTTTTTTCTGAGAGTAGAAACGGGACATGATCAAAAAACCGAGGGCCATAATGACTATTTCGCCATCGGGTAACCATTCAATAAACCGGATATCAACAAGAACGAAAAACAAAGAAGTTACGACAAAGACAACCACGAAAGATAAAATAGCGAGCGCGATGCCACGTGTGGTTTGTATTTCCGGGACATGTTTACGAATCACTTCCAACCCTTTTATTTCCATAAAGTTCCACTCATGATCAGTATATGCGGCTAAAGATCAAAGCTAAGTTAACTTTGTGATAGAGTATAAATAATTGGATCGGCTAAAGATCGGCGGGAACGACACCCAAATCGGCGGGAACTATTTTAAGACTTTTGAATTTCTCGAAAGTCAGATCCCGGAATGCTAGATTTTTTGACATGGAGACACGATCAAAGAGCGTGTGATAACTGGCGGGGATGGCCGCATCCCAGTTGAAATGAAGTATTTTTGAAAGAGGCTTCAGTTCGTTAAATTCACCTTCGATTTCGATGAAATTTCCATAGGGCAACTCATCCAACATAATGTGAGTTTTGATATTATCAGCACCGGCAGTCATCCCTGGAAGAGCATGCGTTGTGCGATATTTTTCGTATACAAAAACGACTTCATAACCTAATGCTTCCATGAACAGCTGCGCCGAAGCAAAATCACTGACAGAAAATTCTATTTCGCGGCGGTTCAAGGCGCCATCCTTTAGCTGAGTCCCGTCTTTATATGTCAGCCGTATTGCCTCATCCTGGCGCAAGCGCAAGACGCGGCCTTCACGCGATAAATCCCGGGCAGAAGTATCAAAACGCAAATTGATTTCTAAAGTTCTGGGTTGAATCAAGGACGCCTCCAAAGACTGGAGGCGTCCTTTAACCGCGGAGATATCGCGAACATAGAACTTGACTTCGGTTTCACGATTTTCTTCAGCCATTTAAACCACGGTCAATAATATTTGTCTCTGTTCTACAGTCTCGCCGACTTTCACTTTAATGCGCTCCACCGTGCCCGAACGCGGTGATTTCAACTCGTTTTGCATCTTCATTGATTCAAGAATAACCAGCACCTGACCTTTTTCAATCGGCTGATCTTCCTGCACGGAGATCGCGACTACTAATCCGGGCATGGGAGCCTTTAACTGAAAACCACCCGATTCCTGAGGTTTGGGGCCTCCACTGGATGTGAGGCGCTTGGCGCGCTCATCCTCCACCCTAGCCGGATACTGCTGCCCAAGGAATAAAACCTGCCATTCATCTTCATGTTCGTAGACATAAGCCTCAAAGGATTTCCCGTCCAGGATCAATGAATAGACAGGCTGACCACTAATCGACTCGAAATTCACTTCCATGACTTTGCCATTGAAGCTGATATGCCCGCTGTCAATGACCTCGATTGTATATTCCTTTTCGCCAATCGTCGTTACATATTTCATATAGTCTCGTTTTACCTATGCATCCGTTCCCAACGACCCATCCATTTCCAATTGCTGGTATCGCGCTCGTTTCTCATAACGAATTCGGCCGAACGCTGGGTCTCACGGTGTGCAACTAATGTAGCAAAAACAGCCGCGATATCCGGGAGATGAGTCTCCAGTTCCTCTTCGGGTTCAGGCATCGAAAAACGTTCCTCCACAAAGCGGGTATCATATTGTCCGCCCATAAACCTGTGCGAATTCATCATCGTCTGGTGAAAGGGGATATTCGTACGAACGCCTACGATACGATATTCTTCCAACGCCCGCCGCATACGAAGAATGGCCTGGCCGCGGGTTTCGCCCCAGACGATTAGCTTGGCAATCATAGGATCGTAAAACGAAGTGACTTCGAAGCCAATATACACACCCGTATCCACTCTTATTCCGGGGCCGGTGGGTAAGATGCTATGGGTTATGCGGCCAGTGGAAGGCAAAAAACCATTATACGGATCCTCTGCGTTGATACGGCATTCTATTGCGTGTCCGCGCAGGACTACATCTTCCTGTTTATAGCTAAGCTGACGTCCACGCGCTATGCGGACTTGTTCTGCAACTATATCCATTCCGGTCACAACTTCGGTGACCGGATGCTCAACCTGCAAGCGAGTATTCATCTCGAGGAAGAAGAAATTTTTATCCTTGTCGACAAGAAATTCAATGGTACCTGCGTTGACATATCCGACCGATTTGGCGGCCTTTACAGCAACTTCGCCCATTTTTTGGCGTAGTTCCTCGTCCATGAATGGAGAAGGGGCTTCCTCAATCAGCTTCTGATGACGGCGTTGTAGAGAGCAATCCCGCTCCCCAAGATGAATTACATTTCCATACTGGTCAGCCAGGATCTGTATCTCAATATGTCGAGCCCCTTCCAATAGTTTTTCCAGATAGACATTGCCATCGCCAAAGGCCGATTCGGCTTCACGGCGCGCTGATTCGATCAGAGCAGGGAAGTCTGCGAGAGATGTAGCCTCACGCATCCCTTTTCCACCACCACCAGCAGAAGCTTTAATCAGAAGGGGGAAACCTATTTTGGGTGCAATATTTATTAATTCCGCATCACTCATCGAGGCGGTACCTTCCGTACCCGGTACTACCGGCACCCCGGCCGCGGCTACAGTATTACGGGCCGTCATCTTATCTCCCATAGAAGCAATCGAAGAGGGTTTTGGACCAATAAAGGTGATGCCCGCTTCAGCGCAACTTGCAGCAAAGGATTCCCGTTCCGCAAGGAAGCCATAACCGGGATGAATGGCGTCCGCACCGCATTTACGGGCGATATCAATGATCTTATCAGCCCGAAGATAGGAATCGCGGGAAGGTGCAGGGCCGAGCAAATAAGCCTCGTCTGCGTAACGGACATGAAGAGCGCTGCGGTCCGCTTCGGAATAAACAGCAACCGATTCGATACCCAGTTCGCGGCAAGTGCGCAGGATTCGTACGGCGATCTCACCACGATTAGCGACTAATATCTTCTTGAACATGGTTTTCTCCAATTACCGGGGGCATACTTATAACGGTATATTTCCGTGCTTTCTGGGCGCATTGGATTCGCGTTTATTTTGGAGCATCTCCAAGGCATTAATTAAACGCGGACGGGTCTCTTTCGGTTCGATGACATCATCGATAAAGCCTCGCTGCGCAGCCACATAAGGATTTGCGAATTTCTCGCGGTAGTCTTCGATAAGCTCTTTTTTCCGTTGAGCAGGATCTTTGGAAGAGCCGAGCTCTTTGCTGAAGATCTTGCCTACCGCACCGTCCGGGCCCATCACAGCGATCTCGGCACTCGGCCAGGCGAGGTTCAGGTCGCTGCGAAGATGTTTACTGCTCATTACAATATATGCCCCACCATAAGCTTTACGCGTTATGACGGTCAGCTTGGGTACCGTGGCCTCGCAATAAGCATAAAGCAATTTAGCGCCGTTCCGTATGACACCATGATGCTCCTGATCGGTTCCCGGCAAATAACCCGGGGTATCCACGAAGGTCACTACCGGAATATTGAAGGCATCACAAAAACGAATAAAGCGGCCAGCCTTCTCTGAAGATTTAATATCTAGTACACCCGCGAGGAAGTCAGGTTGGTTAGCAACTATACCGACAGTGTGCCCACCGAGCCGTGCAAACCCAATCAAAATATTGGGAGCGTATGCTTCCTGAATTTCAAAGAATTCGGCTTTATCCATAACCAGGCGAATGACTTCGTGCATGTCGTAGGGTTTACCGGGATCGTCCGGAATGATCGTATCCAAAGCATCTTCGGTACGCAGAGGATCATCACCACTATTAACAAAAGGAGCATCCTCCATATTGTTCTGGGGTAGATAGCCGAGCAACTTGCGGACG
>Ga0265340_10001303_pt1 | contig 14291 bp, 9 predicted proteins | sample 4CB225metaG_FD_202082 | JGI IMG/M metagenome (GOLD analysis project Ga0265340, IMG submission 202082) | Rhizosphere microbial communities from Carex aquatilis grown in University of Washington, Seatle, WA, United States - 4-CB2-25 metaG | ecosystem: Host-associated > Plants > Roots > Rhizosphere...
CCCGCGCTCCCGCGCGGCTATGATCCGCTGTCGCAAATCCTGACTCAAAGGACGCATGTTTTTCCTTTCATGACAGGAAAATAGCAGACTTTGCCAAATACGTCTATCTAAATCGAAAAAGCTCTAACGATAGCAACTGAGCTTTAATCTGCCAATCCTGCTTTGCTTTCGCCTTGGTTTTGAATAACCTTGCCGTTTGGTTTGAATTGAAAATTCGCGGCCATGAGCAAGGAATTCATCCGCATCGGCGGTGCGCGTGAGCATAATCTTAAAAACCTCACGCTGAACATCCCGCGCGACCGGCTGGTGGTCATCACCGGCCTGAGCGGCAGCGGCAAGTCGTCGCTCGCCTTCGACACGATTTACGCCGAGGGCCAGCGCAAATACGTCGAAAGCCTCTCCGCCTACGCCCGGCAGTTTCTGGACCAGATGCAAAAACCGGAGGTGGACTTCATCGAGGGCCTGTCGCCGGCCATCGCCATTGAACAGCGCAGTTCCGGCTCCAGCCCGCGCTCCATCATCGCCACCACCACCGAGATTTACGATTACCTCCGCCTGCTCTACGCGCACATCGGCAAACCGCACTGCCCGGACACCGGCGTGCCCATCGTCTCGCAATCCACCAGCGATATCGTGGACAAAATCCTCGCGCTGCCGCCCAAAACCAAGGTCATGCTCCTCGCGCCCGTCGTCCGCCGGCAAAAAGGCGAGTTCCGCGACGTCATCGAACGCCTCGCGCGCGAGGGCTTCGTCCGCGCCCGCGTGGACGGTGAGTTCGTCGAACTCGAAGCCAACACTCGCGTCAAGCTCGACAAAAAGAAATTCCACAGCATCGAGGCCGTGGTGGACCGGCTGGTGATTGACGGGAAAATCCGCGTGCGGCTGGGCGATTCGGTGGAGACGGCGCTGCGCTGGGGCGAAGGCGTGATGTTCACGCTGCACCAAAGTCCGGTCGAGAGCCGAGAGCCGAGGGTCGAAGGCGCAAAGGCGCGTCCCGCCCTCGACTCCACGGAGTGGACGGAGACCCTTCATTCCAACAAAATGTGTTCGCCCGCGACGGGCAAGAGTTTTGATCCGCCCACGCCGAAACATTTTTCGTTCAACGCGCCGGCGGGGGCCTGTCCGGTCTGCCACGGGCTCGGCCAGAAAATGGTTTTCGACGAGGGTCTGGTCGTGCCCGACCCGGAGCTGCCGCTCGACGGCGCCGTCCAGCCGTGGCGGCGGGCGGGCAAACGGATGAACATTTATTACAAGGCCATGCTGCGCTCGGTCGCGGCGCATTTCAACGTCAGCCTGGAAACGCCCTGGAAAAGCCTGCCGGACGATTTCAAAAAGGTGCTGCTGCATGGCTCGGGCGAGGCCGACGTTGATTTTAATTTCTGGCGCGGCGGCAGCCAGCACACCATCAGCCGCCCATTCGAGGGCGTGCTGCCGAATCTGGAACGGTTATACACCGAGAGCGAGAGCGAATTCGTCCGCAACCGCATCAAGCCTTACATGAGCCCGCAGTTTTGCGACACCTGCAAGGGCCAACGGCTCAAACCGGAAATCCTCGCCGTGACGCTTGCCAGTGCGGAATTCGGAGTGCAGAGTGCGGAGTCGGATGGAAGCGCGATAACTCCGCGTTCCGCACTCCGCACTCCGAAATTGAGAATTCCCGGCCTGTCCATCATGGACGTCTGCGCGCTGTCGGTGGAAAAGGCCGACGAATTTTTCGCCGGCCTCAAGCTCACGGAATTTGAGGAGAAAATCGCGCACGAGGTCGTCAAGGAAATCCGCGCGCGGCTGGGGTTCCTGAAGAACGTCGGCCTGGGCTATCTCACGCTCAACCGCGAGAGCGGCACGCTCTCCGGCGGCGAGGCGCAGCGCATCCGGCTCGCCACGCAAATCGGCGCGGGCCTCGTGGGCGTGCTGTATATTTTGGACGAGCCGAGCATCGGCCTGCACCAGCGCGACAACGACCGCCTGCTCGCCACGCTCAAGGGCCTGCGCGACCTCGGCAACACCGTGCTCGTGGTTGAGCACGACGCCGAAACGATCCGGCAGGCGGATTACATCGTTGACCTCGGCCCCGGCGCGGGCATTCACGGCGGCGGACTGGTGGCGGCGGGCACGTTACCGGAAATTTTGAAGAACCCGGATTCGCTCACGGCGAAATATCTCACCGGTGAACTGACGATTCCCATTCCGAAGAAGCGCCTGGCGCCGTCCAACGACCGCGGCTGGCTCGAAGTGCTCGGCGCGAAGGAAAACAACTTGCACAACATTGACGCGCGGATTCCCCTGGGCATGTTCACGTGCGTCACCGGCGTCAGCGGCTCGGGCAAGAGCACGCTGGTGGACGACATCCTGCGCCGGGCGCTGTTCCGCAAGTTTTACGGCTCCAAGGAAACACCCGGCGCGCACCGCGCCCTGAAGGGATTTGAAACGGTGGACAAGGTCATCGTGATTGACCAGTCGCCGATCGGCCGCACGCCGCGCTCGAACCCGGCGACCTACACCGGCATGTTCAATCACATCCGGGACCTGTTTGCCAAGCTGCCCGCCGCAAAGATCCGGGGTTATGCGCCGGGCCGGTTCAGCTTCAATGTCAAGGGCGGCCGCTGCGAAAAGTGCGAAGGCGACGGCCTGATTAAAATTGAAATGAATTTTCTGCCCCCGGTCTATGTCACGTGCGAGACGTGCGGCGGCAAGCGTTACAACCGCGAGACGCTCGAAATCACCTACAAGGGCAAGAACATCGCCGATGTGCTGGCGATGACGGTGGACGAGGCAGTGACGTTTTTCCGTGCGGTGCCCCAGATTTACGATCCGCTGCTGACGCTGGCCGAGGTCGGGCTGGGCTACATCGGGCTGGGACAGGCGGCGACGACGTTGAGCGGCGGCGAGGCGCAGCGCGTGAAGCTGGCCACCGAATTGAGCCGCAAGGCGACCGGGCGGACGTTCTACATCTTGGATGAACCGACTACCGGCCTGCATTTCCACGACGTGGCCAAGCTGCTCGAGGTCCTGTTCAAGCTGCGCAACGCCGGCAACACGCTCTTGGTGATCGAACACAACCTCGACGTCATCAAAACGGCGGATTGGATTATTGACCTTGGCCCGGAGGGCGGAGATGCTGGCGGTCGCATTGTGGCGCAGGGCCCGCCGGAAGCCGTGGCCCGTTGCGCCGAAAGTTTTACCGGGCAGTATTTAGCCCGCGTTTTGCAGCCGTCGTGAATCAACCCTTATGAAAATAGCGTTGTTTGGCCTGGCCGGAATCAAAACCGGCAAACACAACCTCAAAGACCCGCGCTTCGATGAAGCGGACAAACTGGTCGAGGCGGACAAGAAAACCCACGCGCAGGTGGATGTGGTGGGCGACGACCAGCTTCTGGATGCCGACGCCATTCTCGTGTCGGTGGAGGGCCGGGCGGACATGATTTTGAGGGACCTGGAATTTGTGGAAACGCGCCTCGGCCGCGACCCGCAACCGACCGAACGGGCGGCACTGGAAAAAATCAAGGCGCTCCTCGAACAGGAAAAATTTGTTTTCAATTCGGGATTGGAACCGGCGGACCTGCAAGCCGTCGCCGCGCACCAGTTTTTCACCGCCAAACCGATCGTGGTGGCCGAACCGCCGGATTCGGAAAATCCCGAAGCCCTGATGCTGCGCGCGTTTCGCGAAGCCGGCTACATCTGCTTTTTGACCGTCGGCGGCAAGGAAAACCGGGCCTGGCCCATTCGGAAGGGCATCACGGCCTGGGAAGCCGGCGGCACGATCCACACGGACATCCAGAAGGGTTTCATCCGCGCGGAGATCATCAGCTATGCGGATTTTATTGAGGCGGGTGGCGAAACCCAGGCCAAGCGCGCCAACAAAATGCGGCTGGAGACGAAGCAATACGTCATGCAGGACTACGACCTGACGAATTTCCGGTTCAACAAGTAGGGGCGGCCCCGGCTTCATTTCACCCTTTTGTCGCTGCGTCGCGTTGTTTAGATTCGGGTGCATGGCGTTTCGCTGCCGATGGCTTTTGATTTTGTTCGCGCTCATTTTGAGCGGCGGACCGCTTTCCGCCGCCAGCACGAAGGAACAACGCGCCTATGCCGCCGCCGCGGCCGCATTTCAGGATGAGATGTGGGACCGGGCAGAGACGGGGTTCGCGCAGTTCCGGCAGAAATATTCAAAATCGGCCGACGTGCCGGAAGCCGTGTTGTTGCAGGCGCAGGCGGAATTCAAACAGGGAAAGCTGGCGCAGGCCATCGCTCTGCTCGCCGATACCAACCATCTGGCCAAAGCCGGAACGCTGGCCGACCAGTACGTTTATTGGATTGGCGAAGCGCAATTTCAAAGCGTGGACCTGGCGGCGGCGGCGGAGACGTTCATATCGCTGACGCGCGATTTCCCCAGATCATCCCTGCGGCTCCAGGCGGTGGTGGAGGCGGCGGCGGCGCGCGCGGAGCTCGGCCGATGGCCGGAGGTGGGCGCGCTGTTGCAGGAAACCAATGGCGTGTTCCAGCGCACGGCGCAATTGGACCCCGCGAATGAACTGGTTACCCGCGGGCGTTTGCTGCTGGCACAGGCGGCATTCGCGCAGAATGATTTTGGCGGCGCGGCCTCGGTGCTGGCGTCCGTGAATCCACAGGCCCTCGAACCGGAATTGGGCTGGCAACTGGCGCATTTGGTTTATCAGGTCAAGCTGGCGATGGGCGACACCAATGCGGCTCTGGCGGCCACCACCAATCTGCTCCAGATTGCACGGCTGGGAAATGACGTGTCCTTGCGCGGGGAAAGCGTCGCGTTGCACGCGGGTCTGCTGGAACGACTGGGATTAAAAGCCGAAGCCTTGGATGCGTATCAGGAAAATCTGACGAACGCGCCGGTGGAACGGCAGTGGCAGGCGATCCTGAAAATCTCGGAACTGGCTGTCGCCCAAGACCGGTTTTCGGCGGCGGAGGACTCGCTCCGGGATTTTGTCGCACAGTTCACGAACTCACCGGCGACCGATATTGCGTTGCTGTCGCTCGGCGAATTGCATTTGAAGGATTACCTTGCGCAACTGGCGGCCACCAATCATCTGGCGGAGGCGACGAACCATTTGGGAGAGGCGCAGGCGTGTTTTGACCAGTTTCTGGCCGCATTTCCGGACAGCCCGCTCACGGGCAAGGCATATTTGGACCGCGGCTGGTGTAGTTGGTGTGAGTGGCTTGCGGAAAGCACAACCAACAGCCTGAACGATAGCTTGACCAATTTCAAAGCTGCCGCGCCCAGGCTGCCGCCGTCGGAAGACCTGGCCGTGGCGCGGTTCAAAATGGGTGACGCGTTGTTCGCGCAAGGGGATTTCACGAACGCTTTGGAAAATTACCGCGCCGTGGTTGATGATTTCACCGGTTTTCCGGCCGTCATGCAATCACTGGGCAACCGCGCGCTTTACCAGAGCCTGCGCGCGTGCATGGAATTGACGAACATCGCCGGGGCGGAAGATGCGATGGAGCGGATTTTGAAGCAGTATCCGGCCAGCGAGGAAGCCGGCAACAGCCTGCTGCTCATGGGGGAATATCTCACCGACCTGAGCCAGCCGACGAACGCGCTGGCCGTGTTTCAAAGATTTGAGGCCGTTGTTCCCCATTCACTGTTGCGACCGCAGGTGGAACTGGCGATCGCGCATGCCTGCGAAGAGGATCAAAACTGGCCGGCCGCCATCGAAAAATACGAAAAATGGCTGGCGGATTTCCCGACCAACGCGCTGCTGCGGCCACAGGCGGAGTACGCGCTGGCCAGTGCAAATTACCAGGCGGGAAATGAGACGAACGCATTCATCCTGTTCACCAATTTTGTCGCGCAATTCCCGACGAACGACCTCGCGCCGCTGGCGCAATATTGGGTGGCTGATCATTTTTTCCGCACGGGCGATTATTACCACGCGGAGTACAATTACAAGCTGCTGTTTCAGACCTGGCCGGCGTCCGATCTGGCGGACCGGGCCCGCATGATGGCCGGCCAGGCGGCCTTGGCCCGGCCGGATTACCCGGCCGCCATTAATGATTATTTCGCCAAACTGGAAGCGGACACCAATTGCCCCATGGCATTGAGGGTGCAGGCCACGTTCGCCCACGGCAATGCGCTCATGCAGATGGATTCCACGGACACGAACAATCCACTGGCCAATTTTTCAAAGGCGACCAATGAGTTTGCCCAGATCATCCAATTGTATCCGACCAATGAACTCGGCGCACGCGCGTGGATCAAAATCGGCGACTGCGGGTTGCAGCTCACCAATTACGACGCGGCGACGAACGCCTACGCGCAGGTTTTGAACACGAATGTGCAGGCGAACATTTCATTGCGCAGCCAGGCGCAAATCGGCATCGGGATCGTGCTGGGGAAAAAAGCGGACCTGGCGGCTGGTGACGACCAAAAAGCGCTGCGCCAGCTCGCCCTGGACAATTACCTCGACGTGTTCGACGCCATCAATCTGCACGACGGCGAGACCCCGGATTGGTTCTGGGTGAAAAACGCCGGCTTGCAGGCACTGCCGCTCATCGAAACGCCCGGCGCGGCCAATCCGAACAAGTTCATCAATCGAATGGAGCAATTGCTGCCGCAACTGAAAGATTTGCTGGAAAAAGCCCGCGCCACCCTGCCGCCGCCAAAAAGTTGAGGCGGTCATTTGACACGGGCGCGCGCCACGGTTAGTTTCAACCAGGAATTATAATGACGGAGATGCTTACAACTGAACCGGTTGTCAACGTTACTGAAAGTGCCGCGGCGGAAATCAAATCGCTGCTCGCCTTGCCGGAGAACGCGGGCAAGGCGCTGCGGATTTTTGTGGAGCAGGGAGGCTGCTCCGGAATGCAATACGGCATGGTCTTCGACGAAAAACGCGATGGCGACCTTGCCGCCGGACAACTCGGTGTGGAAGTTTTGGTTGATTCGATCAGCGCGCAGTATCTTCGCGGCACCGTGGTGGATTTCAGTGATGCCCTGACCGGTGGCGGTTTTAAAATTTCCAATCCGAACGCGAAGCAGAGCTGCGGCTGCGGAAAATCCTTTGAGACTTGAGCGGACTCGATCAACCCGCGCAAGCCTGACAACGCCGTCCCGTGTGATGCGGGACGGCTTTTTTGGGAGTACCCATCATTCGTTGCGCTGGTGCGCGCGAGAGGAGTCGAACCTCCACCCCTTGCGGGACCGGATCCTAAGTCCGGCGCGTCTGCCGTTCCGCCACGCGCGCACCCGCCCATAACCTGCGTCTTGCGCCCCAAAATCTCAAGCCCGGTCTTGACCCGCAGTTCCGCGCGAAATTTCCACCCGGCGCAGCGCGCGATTGCACGCGCCGCGCGATTTGGGTACGTTCACGGCATGTTGACCTGGATCCGTTTTGCGTTCGGCGTGTGTGTCGTGGCCGCCGGGGTTGCCCTGAATGGCTGCTCGTTGTCGGACCAGAGCCAGTTGGATGAGGAAAAGGAGCCGCATTTTGTGCTGGGCAAGGGGCGCGTGAACGCGATGGATTATCAGGGCGCCATTGAGGCGTTCGAACAATCGCTGGAGACCAACCCGCATTCGGCAGCGGCGCATTTTGAACTTGGCTGGCTTTATGATGAGAAGGTGCCCGACCCCGCCGCAGCCATTTATCATTACGGGCAGTATTTGAAGTTGTATCCGAACGCCGACAACGCCGAAGTCATCCGCCAGCGCATTTACCGTTGCAAACAGCAACTGGCGGCGGACGTGCTGCCGTTGCCGAGCGCGCCCGCTGCGCAACAACAATTGGAGAACCTGGCCGGGCAAAACCGGCAATTGCAGGACGAAGTGAACAAATGGCGCGCGTATTACGCGAGCCAGCTGGCGGCGGCCAAAACCAACACGCCGCCATCGGGCAACGCCACGGTTCAGCCGGCGCCGGTCCCAGCGGCGCAGGATGTTTCTGTTCCAACGGCGAGCGCCAACACCAGCACCAGCCGTTCCACCAGTCCGGCGGCAATGACTCGGCCGCGCACCCACACCGTCGTCGCGGGTGAAACGGCAGTGGGCATCGCGCGCAAATACGGCGTAAAGCTGAACGCCCTGGAGGCGGCGAATCCGGACATGAATCCCACCCGGATCCGGGCCGGCCAGGTTTTGAACATTCCGTCGACCTGAGGGGGTTGCATGATACCACGCATCACATTCTTTGTTGTTGCGGCGTTTTGGGTCACCATGAACGTGTTGCTGTGGCGCGCGGAGTATGGTTCGCACGGCGGAGAAATTTCCGTGCCGGTGGATTTGGTCTGGCGCAAAATTTTGACCGCGCCGGATGTTTCCTCCTTGACCATTTATCAGGACGGGCGCCGTGCCGGTTTCTGCCAGATTTCCACGAGCGTCGAACAGGCCATGGCGGCGCTGGACGAAAACGCCGTGCCGCCGGAAGGGCTGGTGGCGCCGAACGGCTATCAAATCCACCTCGACGGCAACCTGACTTTTGGCGCCGTCACCAACCGGGCGCGGTTTGACGGGCGCCTTCTATTTTCTTCCGTCCGCGACTGGCGGGAGTTGAATTTGAAAGTGTCCACGCGGGAGGCAACGGTGGAGATTCATTCCGTCGCGGCGGAACGAACGGTGCGCTGCAAGTTCACCAGCGAAGGCGCGAACTTTGAGCGCGTCCTGGGTTTTGCCGATTTGCAGGATCCCGATGCGCTGTTGCGTGCGCTGGGCGGCGGGTTGGCGGACGAAATGGGTTTGCCCGTTGCCATTCCATCAGCGCCTGCCGCGGTTGCCGGCACCGTCAAATGGGAGGCGCACCGTGCCCGCCTGATCATCGGCCATGAGCCGGTGACCGCGTATCGCGTGGAAACGCGTGTGCTTGATCATCCGGTTGTCCTTTACATCAGTTCGCTGGGCGAAATTTTGCGGATGGAACTGCCTGGCGGCTTGACGGCCGCGCCCGACGAATGGAACAAGCCGTGATTGAACTCGTCCATCTCGTCAAAAAGTTTGGCGATCTCATCGCGGTCAACGACGTGACGCTGACCATTCCGCGCGGGGAATTTTTTGCGGTGCTGGGACCGAATGCCGCCGGGAAAACGACCACGCTGAAGATCCTCGCCGGCCTGATGAAGCCGACTTCCGGGAACGCGCGGGTGTGTGGTTTCGACGTGCAAACGCAACCGCTTGAGGCGCGGCGGCGGGTCGCTTACGTTCCCGATTTTCCGTTTCTTTACGAAAAGCTGACGGCGCGGGAATTTTTCCGTTTCATCGGCCAGTTGTTTCAAATGGACGACGCGCGCATTGCCGCCGGCGCGGAGGAATTGATTGCGCGTTTTCATCTGGGCGAGTTTGCCGATCTCCCGCTGGAGAGTCTCTCGCACGGCACACGCCAGCGCGTGGCCATCGTGTCTGCACTCTTGCACAACCCCGATGTGTTTGTGATTGATGAACCGATGGTCGGTCTGGACCCGCAGCACGCGCGCGTGGTGAAGGATGTTTTCAAGGAACGCTCGCGCGCGGGCATGACCGTGCTGATGTCCACGCACGAGCTGAGCGTGGCCGAGGAGATGGCTGACCGCATTGGCATCATCCACGGCGGGAAATTGATTGCCGTCGGTACGCGCGACGAGCTTCGCAAACAAAGCGGCGCGTCCGGCCCCCTCGAAGACGTTTTTCTTGCACTGACGTCGGGCGGGAAATGAAATTGCCATCTCGTGCTGGGAGGGAAGCCATGTCGGCATCCCAAAATTCATTTTTAAATTCAATTCGGGACAATGACACACCGTCCCTCCCGGTCTTGACTTTTCATTGTGCCATCGCGCCCTTTTTTGATTTGACGAATCCCGGCGTTGTGCCATTTTGCCACTCTGAAATATTGATTTTTTTCAATGGCGACGCCGAAATCCAGTTTTCTCGACAAAGTGCTTGGCCGCATTGGGCGGCTGGACACGGAAGGCTTGCAAACTGTCGTCCAGCGGCTCGCGCGCGAACGCAGCTTTCTCGAAACGCTGTTCAACACCATTGAGGATGGCGTGCTGGTCGCAGACGAGCAGGGGCGCATCCTCTATTTCAATCAGGCGGTAACGCGGCTCATCGGCTTGCAACCTGGCGTCGAGGGCCAGCTCGTCGCGGACATTTTGCCGGAATTGGATTGGGAGAAAATTTCCAAGGCCGACCACGCGGGCGGCGAACGCATCGTGCGCCACGAATTTGAAGTGCATTATCCCCGCCCGCGCTTTCTCCGGCTCTACGCCGCGCCGCTGGACGGCCAGGCCGCCGGCAGTTCCGGTGTCGCGCTGATTTTGCACGACGCGACTGAAGCGCGGCAAAAGACCCTTGAAGCCATTGAAAGCGAGCGCGTCCAGGCGCTCACGTTGCTTGCCGCCAGTGTCGCCCACGAAATTGGCAACCCGCTCAACGCGCTGCACATCCATTTGCAACTCATGGAACGCGAGTTAAAAAAGCTCAAGGGCGACGAATGGCCGGTGGCCGGTGGCCGGAAAATTGCATCACACGCCGCGCATCCGCCTTCGCAGCGCTCCGGCGCGACAAGTCCCGCAGCCCGCCAGGAGGTTTCCCGCAAGCTGGAGCAATACCTCGGCGTGGCCAAGGGTGAAATCGCCCGGCTGGATTACATCATCACGCAATTTCTCGGCGCGATCCGGCCGGCGGCGTTGCAGTTGAAGTTCGCGCCGCTGAATGACGTGGTCGAAAAGACCCTGGACCTGCTGCGGCCGGAAATTGAAAATCGCGGCATCACGGTGAAAACGAAACTGGCGCGGCAGTTGACGGCGACACCGATTGACGCGACGCAGATGCAACAAGTCCTGGTGAACCTCGTCAAAAATGCGATGCACGCGATGTCCCGGGACGGCACCCTCACGCTGCAAACCGGCGAAGGCGGCGACGGCGTCTGGGTGAGCGTGACCGACACGGGCGGCGGCATCCCGCCGGAACAAATCAACCGCATCTTCGAGCCGTTTTTCACGACCAAGAAAAGGGGCACCGGCCTCGGATTGATGATCGTGCAACGCATCGTGCGCGGGCATGGCGGCAGAATCGAACTGGAAAGCCACGTCGGGCGCGGCACGACTTTCAGAATCTGGCTGCCGTTGCACGAGCGCCGGCCGCGTTTGCTGGAACAAAAAACCGGGGAAGAGTCCGCGAATGACGCACATTAACATCGGGAAAAATGAATTTGTGAAACGCCGCACCCTTCGCGGACAAGCCTATGGCTGAAAAAGCGACCTTGCTGATTGTGGACGACGAAAAGCCGACGCGCGACGGGCTGCGCGCCGCGCTCGAGGAGCGTTACGACGTTTATGTGGCCGAGGACGCGAAGGCGGCGATGGATTTGCTGGAACGGGAAAACTTCGACGTGCTGCTGACGGATTTCCGGCTGCCCAATGAGGACGGCATGAAACTCATTGCGCGCGCCAAATCGCTGTCCAAGCCGCCGGTTTGCATTTTGATGACGGCTTACGGTTCGGAGGAACTGGCCGTGGACGCGATGAAGCGCGGCGCGGACGATTACATTGCCAAAGGCCGGCTGCAAATTGACGAACTGGAAATGCGCATCGCGCGTGCGCTGCGCCAGCAAAATCTCGAATCCGAAAACGTGTCATTGCGCCAGCAACTCGATTCCAAATTTGGCCTCGAAAACATTGTCGGCCAATCACCGGCGATCCGGGAGATTTTTGAGATTGTCCGGCAGGTTGCCCCGACGCGGGCCACGGTGTTGCTCGCGGGCGAAAGCGGCACGGGCAAGGAACTCATTGCGAAGGCAATCCACCAGTTGAGCCCGCGCGCCCGACAGCCGTTTGTGACCGTGCATTGCGCGGCGCTGGCGCCAACGTTGCTGGAGAGCGAGTTGTTCGGCCATGAAAAGGGGTCGTTCACCGGCGCGCACGAGCGGCGGATTGGCCGGTTTGAGCAGGCGCAGGGCGGGACGCTGTTTCTGGACGAAATCGGGGAGATTGACGCGACGATCCAGGTGAAACTGCTGCGGTTTCTTGGCGAACGCACCTTTGAGCGCGTCGGTTCCAACAAGACGCTCACCGCCGACGCCCGGCTTGTGGCGGCGACGAACAAAAACCTGGAGGAACTCGTCAAGGCCGGAACCTTCCGTGAGGACTTGTTTTTCCGGCTGCGCGTGGTGGAAATTCATCTGCCGTCGTTGCGCGAGCGCGCGGGCGACATTCCGTTGCTGGCGCAGGTTTTTTTGCGCGAATATGCGCACGAAAACGGCAAGCCGGTGAACGATTTCACGGCGGACGCGCTCGAAGCGCTGATGAATTATTCGTGGCCGGGCAACGTGCGCGAATTGCGCACGGCCATCGAGCACGCGGTGGTGCTTTGCCGCGGTGAAAAAATCGGCGCGCGGGATCTGCCGCCCTCCGTGCGCGGCGGTGGCGGCCGGGGCGAGACGCCGTTATTGCAACGCAATGCCCTGACGGTGAAAGAGGCGGAAAAACAATTGATTATTCGCGGCTTGAAAGAAACCGGCGGCAACCGCACATTGGCCGCGAAGAAAATCGGCATGAGCCGGCGGACGTTCCATCGTAAATTGCACGCGTATCATCTGGAAGGATTTTGAGCTATGTATATCGGCGAATGGGTCCAGAACCTGATTCACAAGCTGGAGGTTGGGGCGGGGCGGCGCGTGTTGTGGGGCGCCGTGCTGACCCTGGTGGTGGCGGGGCTGGCGGTTTTGTATGATTTGCGCGCGTATCGAAATTTTTCCACGCCGGAGGCGATGGACACGGCGCAACTGGCGCGTAACATTGCCGACGGCAAGGGCTACACGACATTGTTTATCCGCCCCCTGAGTCTTTATCTGGTGCAAAAAAACAACGAGACCAGGCAGGTGGTCGCGCCGTTGCCCGCGGGCGCGGATTTTGCGCAAGTCCAGGCCCTGCACCCGGATCTGGCCAATTCCCCCGTATATCCGGTGGTGCTGGCCGGGCTGATGAAAGTGCTCAATTTTCACTACGACGTGGACTCAAAAAAAATCTTCTGGTCCGAAGGTGGCCGTTTCCTGCGTTATCAACCCGATTTTCTGATCGCGGTGTTCAACGAAATTCTTTTGCTGGTGGTAATGGCACAGACTTTTTTTCTGGCCCGGAAATTGTTCGACCCGGCGGCGGCCTGGTTGTCGGCGCTGCTGGTGCTGGGCTGCGCCCTGCTCTGGCGGTTCGGCGTGTCGGGCCTGTCCACGCTGTTGCTGATGGTCATTTTTCTGGGGTTGACGTGGTGTGTGTTGAAAATTGAAGAACTGGCGCGCGAAACGCAACCGCGCCCGGAGTGGTTGTTCGCTTGGGCGGCGGCGGCGGGCTTGCTGGCGGGCATGGGCGCGTTGACGCGGTATGCGTTTGGGTGGGCGATCATTCCGCTCGTGGTGTGTTTGGCGTTGTTCAGCAGTCAACGGCGGCGGTGGCAGGTGGGGGCGGCATTGGGCGCGTTTGTGTTGGTGCTGACGCCGTGGGTGATTCGAAACTGGATGGTGAGCGGCACGCCGTTCGGCACGGCAGGTTACGCAATCGCCGAAGGGGCCACTTTCCCGGGAACGGTTCTGGAACGGTCCGCGCACCCTGATTTGACCTACGTGTTTTTGCTGAAGCCAATCATCCACAAGTTTCTCGGGAATCTGCGCGGCATTTTTGAAAACGACCTGTTGAAACTTGGCGGAGGCTGGGCCGGCATGTTCTTCCTGACGGGTTTGCTGCTGGGATTTCGCGGCACGGCGGCGCGCCGCATGCGTTATTTTTTGCTGATGTGCCTGGGAACGTTCATCGTCTTTCAAGCCCTGGGGCAGACAAATCTTTCCAACGAATCACCGGAGGTGAATTCCGAAAATCTGATCGTGCTGGCTGTGCCGTTGGTGTTCATTTACGGCGGGGTTTTCTTCCTGACCCTTTTAAGGCAAATGAAATTGCCGGTGGCGCAATTGCACTACGCCGTCATCGCGCTCTTTGTGGTGGTGTCATGCCTGCCGATGATTTTTACCTTGTGCGGGCCGAAGGCACGGCCGGTGGCCTACCCGCCGTATTACCCGCCGGACATCCAGAAAACCGCCGGTTGGATGAATGAAAAAGAATTGATGATGAGCGATGTCCCGTGGGCGGTCGCCTGGTATGGCCACCATCAATGCGTCTGGCTGACGCTCAACACGCAGGATGAATTCTTCGCCATCGGCGACGACTACCAGAAGCCCGTTCTGGGGCTGTATCTCACCCCGGAAACGATGGATGCCAAATTGCTCTCCGACTGCGTGCGCGGCGGTGATAACAGCTGGGAAAACTTCCTGCTCAAGACCCTGGCGCAAAATCAAATTTCGACGAAA
>Ga0265340_10001304_pt1 | contig 14279 bp, 12 predicted proteins | sample 4CB225metaG_FD_202082 | JGI IMG/M metagenome (GOLD analysis project Ga0265340, IMG submission 202082) | Rhizosphere microbial communities from Carex aquatilis grown in University of Washington, Seatle, WA, United States - 4-CB2-25 metaG | ecosystem: Host-associated > Plants > Roots >...
ATCCCATCCCGAGCCGGACACCGAGGTGATTCTGGCGGCGGAAGAGCTCACCAAGCATTTTCCGGTTCGGCGCTCCTTCCGGGAGGTCATCTCCGGCAGCCGGAACCGGCGCGTCGTGCACGCCGTCGACGAGATCGACCTCGTGCTTCGCCGCGGCCGGGTCACCGCACTGGTCGGTGAGTCCGGGTCGGGCAAGTCCACGGTCGCCCGGCTACTGGCCACCCTGTACCCCCGCACCTCGGGACAGATCCTGCTGCACGGCGAGCCGGTCTCGCTGCGCGGCGGCCGGGCCTTCCGCCGGTACGCCCAGCAGGTTCAGATGATCTTCCAGGATCCGTTCGCCTCGCTGAACCCGGTGCACACCGTCCGCTACCACCTGACCCGGTCGCTGAAGATCCACCACCGGGCGGGCCAGGGCAACGCCGAACTGCAGCAGGCGCTGAAAGACCTGCTGGTCCGGGTGAACCTGACGCCGCCGGAACGCTATCTGGAGAAGTTCCCGCACGAACTGTCCGGCGGCCAGCGGCAGCGGGTCTCGATCGCCCGGGCCCTCGGCGCGGACCCGCAGGTGCTGCTGGCCGACGAACCGGTGTCGATGCTCGACGTGTCGATCCGGCTCGGCGTCCTGAACCTGCTGCGGGATCTGAAGGAACGGCTGAACCTGGCCATCCTCTACATCACTCACGACATCGCCTCGGCCCGGTACTTCGCCGACACCACCCTGGTGATGTACGCGGGCCGGCTGGTCGAGGGCGGCGACAGCGAGACCGTCACCCAGCACCCGGCCCATCCCTACACCCAGCTTCTGGTCGAGTCCGCCCCGGACGCCGACCGGATCACCGACACCGGCACCGGCGCCGGCACCGACGCGCTGGCCGCGGACAGCGCCAAAGGTGAGCCGCCGAGCCTGATCGATCCGCCGTCCGGCTGCCGGTTCCATCCGCGCTGCCCGCACGTGATGGACCGCTGCCAGGTCGACCTGCCGCCCCGGATCTCGCTGCCCGATCCGGTGACCAAAACCGATCAAGGCCATTGGGCGGCGTGCTGGCTGTACGACGCCGACACCGTCCAGGCCAACGCGCTCGCCACGGAGGCGGCCCGATGAAATACCTACTGCAGCGCGTCGCGTTCTACATCTTCACCGCCTGGGCCGCGATCACGATCAATTTCTTCATCCCGCGGATGATTCCCGGCGACCCGGTGGAAAGCCTGATCTCCCGCAACAAGGGCCAGCTGAGCACCAAGGCGATCGACTCGCTGTACGTGCTGTTCGGTCTGAACAAACACGAGAGCCTCTTCCACCAGTACGTGCACTACTGGGTCCAGTTGTTCCACGGTGACCTCGGGGTCTCGTTCACCTTCTTCCCGACCTCGACCGCGGAGGTGCTGAAGCAGGCCCTGCCCTGGACGCTGGCCCTGGTCGGCATCACCACCCTGATCAGCTTCGTGGTCGGGACCGGGCTCGGGGTGCTGGCCGGCTGGTACCGCGGATCCTGGATCGACGGGCTGCTGCCGGTCACCACCTTCCTCTCCTCGATTCCCTACTTCTGGCTCGGGCTGGTCGCGATCGCGCTGCTCACCGGCGTGAACAGCTTCTTCCCGGCGTCCGGCGGCTACGACCCGGGGGTGGTGCCCAGTTTCACCACCGGCTTCATCGGTAGTGCGATCCAGCACAGCCTGCTCCCGGCGGCGACGATCTTCATCTCGTCCATGAGCGGCTGGATCCTGGGTATGCGGAACATGATGGTCACGGTCACCTCCGAGGACTACATCACCGTCGCGCACGCCAAGGGCCTGTCCGAACGCCGGGTGATGCTCGGCTACGCGGCCCGGAACGCACTGCTGCCCAACGTTTCCGGCTTCGCCCTGTCGCTGGGCTTCATCGTCAGCGGCACCCTGCTGGTCGAGATCGTGTTCTCGTACCCCGGCATCGGGTACCTGCTCTTCCAGGCGGTCGGCTCGAAGGACTACCCGGTGCTGCAGGGCATCTTCCTGATCATCACGATGTCCGTGCTGGCCGCGAACTTCCTGGCCGACATCGCGTACCTGCTGCTCGATCCGCGTACCCGCCGGGAGGGCTGAACCGTGACCATACCGACCTCCGATCTCACCGCCGTCGCCCCGGAAGGGGCGGTCGCCGGGTCCAGTTCCGGCCCCAAGCGCCGGAAGTTCCGGTTCGTGGCCAATACCAAGGCGATCGTGGGCCTGGTCACGATCGGTTTCTTCATCGTGATCGCGATCATCGGGCCGTGGATCGCCCCCTACAATCCCGACGCCCGCAGCAACGCGCTGGTGCAGGGGCCGTCTGGGGCACACTGGTTCGGCACCACCCACCTCGGCCAGGACATCCTCAGCCAGCTCCTGATCGGCACCCGGGGGGTGATGTTCGTCGGGTTCCTGGCCGGCGCGGTGGCGATGGTGCTGTCCATCCTGCTCGGGATCACCGCCGGCTATCTCGGCGGCGTCATCGACGAGTGCCTGTCCGCGCTGACCAACGTCTTCCTGGTGATCCCGGCCCTGCCGCTGATCATCATCATCTCGGCCACCGTGAAGAGCGCCGGCGACCTGACCGTCGCGCTGGTGATCGGCTGCACCTCGTGGGCCTGGGGCGCCCGGATCCTGCGGGCCCAGACCCTGTCGCTACGCAACCGGGACTACGTGCAGGCGTCCCGGGCCACCGGTGAAAGTACCTGGCGAATAATTATTTTCGAGATCATGCCGAACCTGGTCGCGATCATCGCCTCGAGCTTCGTCAGCACCGTGATCTTCGCGGTGATGTCCGAGATCACGCTGGCCTTCATCGGCGTCTCCAACGTCTCCACCTGGAACTGGGGCACGATTCTGTTCTGGGCCCAGAGCGAGCAGGCCCTGGCCCAGGGCGCTTGGTGGTGGTTCGTGCCCGCCGGTCTGGCGATCGCGATCCTCGGCACGGCGCTGGCCCTGCTCAACTTCGGCATCGACGAATTCGTCAGTCCCCGGCTGCGCAGCAGCGGAGCGACCAAGGTCCGGACCGCGGACGGCGCCAAGGTCCGGATGAAGGTCGGCTTCACCCCGGTCCTGATGTCACGGCACAAGCCGGCGGAAGTTGCCGAATTCACCCCGGTTGTTACCGTTCCCGCCGCGCCGAAGGGGGCCGGTCAGTGAGCCAGCCTGTGCTCGAGATCAAGAACCTGTGCGTCGACTACGGGGTGGGCGAGGACGCCGTCCATGCCGTTCGTGACGTCAACCTCACCCTGCACCGCGGTGAGGTGCTGGGCCTGGCCGGCGAGAGCGGCAGCGGCAAGTCGACGCTGGCCTACGGCGTCACCCGGTTGCTGGCCCCGCCCGGGGTGATCAGCCGCGGTGAGGTGATCTACCACGGCCGGGACACCGAGCCGATCGACGTCATGCAGTTGTCGGCGGTCCAGTTGCGGGCCTTCCGCTGGGCTCAGACCTCGATCGTCTTTCAAGGAGCCATGAACTCGCTCAACCCGGTCTTCCGGGTCTCCGAGCAGTTGCTGGACGCGATCGAGGCCCACGAGCCGAAACTGTCCAAGGCGGCCCGGCTGGCCCGGGGGCGCGACCTGCTGCAGCTTGTCGGCATCGCCGCCGACCGGATGGACAGCTACCCCCACCAGCTTTCCGGCGGGATGCGGCAGCGGGTCATGATCGCGATGGCCCTGGTGCTGGAACCGCAGATCGTGATCATGGACGAGCCGACCACGGCCCTCGACGTCGTGATGCAGCGCCAGATTCTGGGCGAGCTGATTCAGTTGCGCGAGCGGCTGGGCTTCTCGGTGCTGTTCATCACCCACGACCTGTCGCTGCTGGTCGAGTTCTCGGACCGGATCGCGATCATGTACGGCGGCCGGATCGTGGAGGAGGCGCCGGCGGCCACGCTGTACCGGGATTCGCTGCATCCTTACAGTGAGGGACTGCTCAAGTCCTTCCCGGCCCTGCGCGGGCCCCGCCGCGAGCTCACCGGCATCCCCGGCTCACCCCCGGATCTGCGGGCGATGCCGACCGGGTGCTCGTTCCACCCGCGCTGCCCCCGCGCCATCGCACCTTGTTCGGTGGACATCCCCGTCCTCGGCACCCCGGCCGGAACCACCGCAGATCGGGCCGTGGCCTGCTGGCTGCATCCCGTCGAGGCTCCCGCCGACGCGCTCAGCGCGGAACCCGTCGGCTGACCGCGCAGCATCTCTCATCGAAAGCGGCACCCCTCGTCATAAATTCGAGGAGAGACTCACCTGAGGAGAAAGATGGACACCAGTACCACTCCGGGCCTTGTCACCAGCCCGGACCGCAGCACCGCGACGCAGTACGGCCCGCAGATCCGGCTCGATCTTCCGGCGGACTTCCGCTGGGGGGTCGCGACCGCCGCCTATCAGATCGAGGGCGCGGTGGCCGAGGACGGCCGGACCCCGTCGATCTGGGACACCTACAGCCGGACCCCAGGTGCGATCGACAACGGTGACAACGGTGACAACGCCTGTGATCACTACCATCGGATGCCTCAGGACGTCGGGCTGATCCGGGACCTCGGCCTGAACACCTACCGGTTCTCGGTGGCCTGGCCCCGGATCCAGCCCGGCGGCAGCGGCCCGGTCAACCAGGCCGGGCTGGACTTCTACTCCCGGCTGGTCGACGAGCTGCTGGCCAACGGCATCGACCCGTGGGTGACGCTCTACCACTGGGACCTGCCCCAGGAGCTTGAGGACGCCGGCGGCTGGCCGGTCCGGGACACCGCCTACCGGTTCGCCGACTACGCGATGCTGGTGTTCGACCATCTCCAGGATCGGGTGAAGACCTGGACGACGCTGAACGAGCCCTGGTGCTCGGCCATGCTCGGGTACGCCTACGCCAAGCAGGCCCCGGGCCGGGAGAACTTCAGCGACGGCATCCACGCCGTGCACCACCTGCTGCTCGGTCACGGCCTGGCCACGCAGCGGATCCGGGCCGCGGCGACCACCCCGATCGAGCTCGGGATCACCCTCAACCTCGGCACCGCCGACCCGGCGACCGACACCGACGCGGACCGCGACGCCGCCCGTCAGGCCGACGGCCTGGGCACCCGGATCTACCTGGATGCCCTGGTCAAGGGCCACTACCCGGAAGACGTGGTGGCCGACCTGGCCGCCCGCGGGGTCGAGCTGCCGATGCAGGACGGCGACCTGGAGATCATCAGCCAGCCGCTGGACGTGCTCGGCGTCAACTACTACTCGGGCTGGCTGTTCTCCGCCGTGGACGAGGACGGCAACAGCGTGGACCAGGACGGCGCCCCGGTCAGCCGGCAGGTGCCGCGCGGCCGGCCGGTGACGGCGATGGGCTGGGAGATCGTGCCGGAATGCTTCACCGAACTGCTGGTGCGGCTCAGCCGGGACTACCCGGGCCTGCCGATCGTGATCACGGAGAACGGCGCCGCCTTCGCCGATGTCGTGGAACCCGACGGCAGCATCCGGGACGAGGGCCGGACGGCCTACCTGGCCTCGCACATCTGCGCCGTTCAGGACGCGCGTGACCTGGGTGCGGACGTTCGCGGCTACCTGGCCTGGTCGCTGCTGGACAACTTCGAATGGTCCTACGGTTACGACAAGCGGTTCGGGATCATCCGGGTGGATTACGACACCCAGGAACGGACCCCGAAGCAGAGTGCGCTCTGGTTCCGGGACACCGTCCGGCGGGCTCGTCAGGGCTGAGCTCGACGCGGGCCCGGTGATCGCGCCGGGCCCGCGGGCTCATTCGGAGCCGAGGTGAGCGATAGGTCACACGAGATTCGGGTCTAGGGCGGGCCGGGCGGGCCGTTACTACAGGTGGCAGCGAAGACCTTCGCCGTCACCGATCGATCCGAAGGACGTGTATGAACCCGACTGACACGATTTCCACCCTGCGCTCCACCTTCACCGAGTATCGCCTGGTCCGCCAGCGGAACCGGCAGGTCGAGCAGGAACTGGCCAGCTACAGCACCCCGGCCGAGCGTCTGGAACTGGACGCCATCCTCAGCCGTCACACGGCCGAGGAGATCGAGGAGCTCGAGGGAATGCTGAACCGCCAGGCGCTCAACCGCACCGCCGCGACCTCCCGGTCGCACCTCTGATCGACCAGCTCTAGCTCCTGTCCATACAACGGCGACACGATGACGTGTCGCCGTCCTTGGTTTGCCCGCCGGCCCAGTTGGTGGAGCCGATGGAGCAGGTGGAGGTGGTGGCTACATGTTGATCATGTGGCCGGCCAGGCCGTGGATGGCCTCCTGGAGGGCCTCGCTCAAGGTGGGGTGGGCGTGCACGTTGCGGGCCAGTTCGGTGGTGGTGAGATCCCACTGCTGGGCCAGGGTGAGCTCGGGCAGCAACTCGGTGACCTCGGGGCCGATCAGGTGGGCCCCGAGCAGTTCGCCGTGCTTTCCGTCGCTGATCAGTTTGACGAAACCGACCGGATCGGCCAGGCCCTGGGCCTTGCCGTTGGCGGTGAACGGGAATTTCGCCACCTTGACGTCGAAACCCTTCTCCCGGGCCTGGGCCTCGGTCCAGCCGAAGCTGGCGACCTGTGGCTGGCAGAAGGTGGCCCTCGGCATCATGACGTAATCCAGGGCCATCGTCTCGGCCCCGGCCAGGGTCTCGGCGGCGATCACACCCATCGCCTCGGCCACGTGGGCCAGCATGAGCTTGGCGGTCACATCGCCGATCGCGTAGATGTTCGGGACATTGGTGTGCATGAACTCGTCGATCGCGATGGCGCCGCGCTCGGTCACGGCCACGCCGGTGTTCTCCAGCCCGTAGCCGGTGATCCGCGGGGTGAAACCGATCGCCTGCATGACCTTGTCGGCCTCGAGGACGCGCCGGGCGCCGTCCGTGGTCACGGTGACCCGGACCGGACCCACGCCGTCCTGGATCGAATCCACCCGGGTGGAGGTGAGGATCTGGATGCCCGCTCGCTTGAACCGGCGGGTCAGCTCGGTCGAGACCTCGACGTCCTCCAGCGGGAGGATCCGGTCGAGGTATTCGACCAGGGTCACCTGGACGCCGTAATTGCTCATCACATAAGCGAATTCGACACCGATTGCGCCGCCCCCGGCGATGATGATGCTGCGCGGCAGTTCGGAGCTGAGAATCTGCTCCTCGTAGGTGACCACCCGTTCGCTCAGGCTGGTGCCGGGCAGCAGCCGGGTCGAGGCCCCGGTCGCGATGATGCAGTCGGTAAAGGTCACGGTGTCGCGGGCGCCGTTGTCGAAGGTCACCTCGAGGGTGTGGGCGTCGGTGAACGATCCCCAGCCGCTGATTTCGTCGATCTTGTTCTTCTTCATCAGGAAGTGCACCCCCTTGACCCGGCCGTCGGCCACCGTCCGGCTCCGGGAGTAGGCGGCGCCGTAGTCGACCCGGACCGGGCCGTCGAACTCGAGGCCGAAGGTCTTCGCCTGAGTGGTGACCAGGTGGGCCAGTTCGGCATTGCGCAACAAGGCTTTGGACGGGATGCAGCCCACGTTGAGGCAGACCCCACCCCAGTACTTGTGCTCGATGACGGCGACCTTCTTGCCGAGCTGGGCGGCGCGGATGGCGGCGACGTACCCGCCGGGGCCGGCTCCGAGGACGATGACGTCGTAGTGACCAGACATGGGTCTACGCTAGTCACCCCTTTTGCCGGTGCTGCCAGCGCCCAACCGGCTGGCGTGGGCCAAGTCCGGTTCGTCGACAGAAACCCTTGTCATTCTTCATGGTCAAAGGTGAGGATTGCTGCTTATCGGATTAATCGGACGAGGTGTTGGCGGGGGCTGTCGGCGCCTCAACGTGTGGGGAGGCTCGTGTGAGAATAAACCGAACCCTGACCGGATCGTCATTAGCGGCGATGGCGCTGACCGCTACCGCGGTTCTCGCGTCCCCGATTTCGCCGGCGCTGTCCGCACCGGCCTCGGCCTCGGCCGGTACCGTCGCCGCCCCGGCGAGTACCTCGGTCGTCCAGTCGGCCGCCATCTCGGCCACGGCCAAGGCGCAGAACCGCCAGGCCGCGAAACTCGCGGCCAAGCTCGGCTCCCGGTCGGCGGGCATCTACGTCAATTCCCAGGGCCAGGTGACGGTGGCGGTCACCACGGCCTCGGCCGCGAAAGCGGTCAGGGCCGCCGGCGGGGTGGCCCAGATCGTCACCCACAGCGCCGCGAACCTGAACCGGGCCACCGCCGCCCTGAATGCCTCGGCCCGGATCCCGGGGACCGCCTGGGCCGTCGATCCGGCGGCCAACAAGGTCGTGGTCTCGATCGACAGCACGGTGACCGGCGCCAAATTGGCCAAAGTTCAGGCTGCCGTGGCCAAACTGGGCTCATCGGCCACCCTGGAGAAGCCCGGCGGCAACTTCAGCGCGAAGATCAATGGTGGGACGGCGATCTACGGTGGCCAGTACCGCTGTTCGCTCGGTTTCAACGTGATCAGTGGATCGACCTACTACTTCCTCACCGCCGGGCACTGCGGGGCCGTCGCCAGCACCTGGTACGCGAACTCCGCCCACACCACCCTGCTCGGCACCAACTCCGGATACACCTTCCCGGGGCATGACTACGCGCTTGTGAAGTACACCGGAACCACCACTCACGAAGGCACGGTCAATCTCTACAACGGCAGTTCCCAGGACATCACCAGTGCCGCCACCCCGACGGTCGGCCAGACCGTCTACCGCAGTGGTAGCACCTCCGGCGTGCACAGCGGCCGGGTGACGGCGCTGAACGCCACCGTCACCTACTCGGAGGGAACCGTCACCGGCATGATCCAGACCAATGTCTGTGCCGAGGCCGGGGACAGCGGTGGTCCGCTCTACGCGGGCACGGTGGCCTACGGGCTGACCTCCGGTGGCAACGGCAACTGCACCTCCGGTGGGACGACCTTCTTCCAGCCGGTGACGGCGGCGCTGAGCCATTACGGGGTGAGCGTCTTCTGATCGAGCGTCTCGTGATCCAGCCGTCCTGAGCCCCAGCTTTTCGTGATCATGCAGCTTTCCGTGATCATGCAAGGTTGCCACCGTGCAACTTTGCATGATCACGGATTGTTTTGTGGGTAACTGTGAATCGACCTATGATTTACGGCGCGTAGTGGTCAGTGGCGGCAAGGGCGGATGGGATGGGCTCGCGACCGTCCGTCTGAGGCTCTGTCACAGTTGATTGAGAGGGCATCGTGGCGGCGGCGATCCGATACACGGCCATGTCATGGCGGGACGAGACGGCGTGGGTGGTGCGGGTGGCCCAGCTCGACCGGTCCACCCGGGTCACCCGGTTGTCCGACCTGGAGGCCGTCACCCGCCGGTTCATCGGCTCGCTCACCGCTGACGACCCGGACCAGATCCGGCTGAGCATCGAACTGCGGGTACCCGACGGGGTGAACGCGGCCCTGGAAGCGGCGACCGCGGTCCGGACCGAGGTCGGCCCGGGATCGGTGGCCGGGCCGGTCCCGGTGCCGATGCTGGCGCTGCACCGCGCCCTGGCCCGGCGGCTGATCGAGCACGGCTACGCCCTGCGCGAGGTGGCGGTCCTGCTCGGCGTGTCCTACCCCCGGGCCCGGCAGTTGGCCGCCGAACCGCCGGAGCCGGTGTTCAGCGGGGCCGGCTCAACCTCGACCACGGTCACCGGCGCGGTGCCCGGCGCCCGCACCGAAGCCGAGCCTCCCTTCGGGGCCCAGTTCGGGGCCCAGTTCGGGGCGGAGATCAGGCCGCACACCGGTTACCAGCACGAGGCCCTGTTCTACCGGGACGACGCGCAGTTCCTGGCCGGTACGGTCGGGTTCGTCCAGGAGGCGGTGAGGCTGCGCCAGCCGGTCATGGTGGCGCTGCCGAAGCCGCGACTGGAGTTACTGCGCACGGCGCTGGGCCCCGGCGGCGACGGCAACGACGGCGAGGTGTTCTTCGTCGACATGGCCGAACTCGGCGGTAACCCGGCCCGGATCCTGCCCGGGTGGCTCAGCTTCGTCGAGGAGTACAGCGGGCCGGGCCGGCCGGTGCGGGGGATCGGCGAACCGCAATGGCCCGGGCGCCGTCCGCAGGCAGCCGTCGAGTGCCAGTTCCACGAGGGTCTGCTCAACCTGGCCATCGACCCGGACCTCCCGTTGTGGCTGCGCTGCCTGTACGACGTCGGGGCCCTGGCCGGGCCGCTGATCGAGGCGGCCCGGTGCAGTCATCCCGTGCTGGTCGAGGACGGGGAATACCGGGGCAGCACCCGGTACGGCGGCCTGCATCACGTCAACTCCATGTTCCGCTCCGAACTACCGCCGCCACCGGCGGACAGCGCCCGGCTGGCCTTCGGCGGCTCCGACCTGAGCACGCTGCGGGCGCGGGTGACCGGAATCGGGCAGGCCACCGGCCTCGATCGGGATCGAACCCAGGCTCTGACCCTGGCAGTGGCCGAGATCGCGGCCAACTGTGTGCGCCACGGCGGTGGCCAGGGGCAGTTGCTGACCTGGGTCCAGCCCGGCGCCCTGGTCTGCGAGGTCACCGATCCGGGGCGGCTGGGCAGCCCACTGGCCGGCCGCCGGCGGCCACCCCCGGAGGAGGTGCGCGGGCGCGGTCTGTGGCTGGCCAACCAGTTCAGCGATCTGGTCCAGATCCGCTCCACCGCCCGCGGCACCACCGCCCGGATCTTCACCTGGCTCTAGCGCGATTGCGCCCTACCCTGGGTTCATGCGCAGTGGCGACGAACCGGGGCATGCTCGCAGCCCGCTCCGGCTGCGACTGGGGCTGGCCGGGTTCGGTGTGGTCACGGCGGTGATCGCGGCCGTCGCGGTGCGCACGGTCGCCCCGGTGCCGGTCGTGGTCGCGTTCGCGGTGGTCGCCGTGATTGCCGCGGTCGACCTGGTCGTCGTCGTCCGGCAGGTGCGTCTCGGGGCGCATTACCAGCCCGGGCCGGAGATCCCGCCGTACCGGCCGCTCGAGCCCGAGCCGAAACCGCCCCGGCCGGGTAGTTCGCTCAGCGAGCGCACCCGAATCCGCCGCTACCTGGCGATCATGTCGACCTGCCTGCTGCTGATCGTGCTGGCCTGGTTCTGGGTCCGGCTCTACTCGACCCCGGCCGCGGTGGCGATGAGCATGGTGGCGGCCGTACTGCCGCCAATCGCGGTGATCGTGGCCAATTTCGGGGTTCGGCTGCCGGAAGAGCCGGGCCCCGCGTCGCGGGCTAATATGGACCATCCGGACGCACCATCCTGAGAGTTCAGGCTGACGACGCCGGGCCGATTCGGGGTGATCACGCGTCCTCGCGTACGGTAGGGGGCCAGCGAACGGAAAGGAATCGGGTCTTGTCGGAATCGGAACGCTCCGCGGAGGAGAACAAGACCGAACTGATCCCGAACTCGGAGACCAGAGAGGACGTCGCCCCGACCGGGCGTCCGGTGCCGACCTCAGGCCCGCCGGTCATGCCCATGACTCCAATGCCGGCCGCCGGTCCGCTGACCCCACCCGCAGCGTCCGCGCCCGCCGGGCCCACGGCCCCACCCGCAGCGTCGGCGTCGGTGCCCCCCGCGCCCGCGCCCCCAGCGGCCGCATCCGCGCCCGCAGCGCCCGCGCCCGCCGCGAGGCCGGCCGGGTCGGTTGATCTGCCGACCGGGCCGATGTCGGCCACCGATCTGCCGAGGCCTTATCCGCGGCCGAACCCGATCGATGTCCCGACCGGGCCGATGTCCGTCGCCGACCTGGCCGACGCGCCCTGGTACGAGCGGTCGACCGAGGTTCAGTCGGTGGTGCCCCGGACTCCGTTCGTCCCACCGGAACTGCTGGCCCGGCGCCAGGCGGCTCCGCATTCGGCGTCCTTCGCGCTCCCGCAACTGCAGCAGGCCCCGGCGGCGGCCAACGGTACCCGCAGGCCCCCCAGCGGCCAGGTGCCACCGAACGGCACGGCCCACGTCGCCCCGGCGCCGGGCGGCCCGGCCCCGGCGAACCCGGCCCCGGCCGGTCCGGGTGGTGGCCCCGGTCGCCGTCCGGCGATGATCCTCGGCGCCGTCGCGATTGCCGCAATTCTTGTTATTGCCGTGGTACTCGTGAAAATCCATAATGAAAGCGGCTCTTCCGGTAAGGCGGCGCCCCCGAAGGCCACCCCTTCCGTCGTGGCCACGGTCTCGACCGTCAAACCCAACCTGACCGGGATCGACTTCGCTCATGGGACGTCGTTCCGGCTCCGGAACGGTGTCTGGGTCAGCTCCTGGTACACGACGACGGCCTTCGGGAACCTGAAGGACGGCATCGGACTCCAGATGGACCTGGGCAGCGCCCAGGCCGTGACCTCGGTCAGCTTCCAGGCCGACAGCGGACCGCTGACCGTGGACCTGCGGGCGGCCGATCAGCCAGAGTCGAAGCTGAGTGATTACAGTAAGGCCAGTGACTCGGTAACCGCCGAGGTCGGGGGCAAAACCACCCTCGACGCCAGTGCGAGCGCCGGTAAGCACCGGTACTGGATGATCTGGGTCTCCCAGTTGGGCACCAACCACAAGGCCGAGATCCGCGACAGCGTCTCGGTCAAGGTCAAATCCTGATCTGTGGCGGCCCGATCCATGGCGGCCCGATCACATCTCGGCGAGCAGTTCGGACAGGGTCTCGGCCCGGGTGATGGCCCGGGCGGCGCTGGCCGGGTCGGGGCCATGGACCAGTCGATCGGTGATCTCGGCGATCTGCGGCTGATCTCCGAACCGGTCCCGCAGCAGGGCCGCGATCATCTGCGCGCTGAGTTCGAGCCCCTGCTCGAGCCCCCGGTTGAGCAATTCCCGGCCGACCTCGGTCTCGCTGTAGAAGTCGGCGATGCTTTCGACGCTCATCCCACTTTCCCTCCTGATCACATCGATAGTAGGTCCGTCCAGCCGGATTGTCGCCAGTACGGCGGCGGCCTCCAGCAACTGGCTCTGCTGGGGTCCGGGCTGGGATTGGATCAGGTTCACGGCGCTGGCCAGGGAACGAGCCCGGGTCGCCTGATCGCCCCGGGCCAGGACGGCCAGCGGGGCCAGCCCCGGAACGGTAAGAAAGAGTTCGGGATCACATTCCCGAAGGTAGATCGTGCGCAGCCCGAGCTGGAATCCGTTCTCCGGGTCGTCGGCGGACCGCACCCGGCCCTCACCGAGCACGATCGCGTACTGGCTGACTTGTAGATTCGGGTGATATCGCATGATTTGGGCCCGGTATCCGATCATCCGCACGGCCATGTCGGGCGCCGGGCTCCGGATGTACTCGACGTGTATCAACTGCCGGGGATTGACCCGCACGAGCAGATCGGCATACAGGGTGGCCGCGGAAAAACTGCCGGACAGAATCTGGGTCGGTCCTTCGAGGTCGACCTGGAGCCACTCGCAGAAGGCGGTGAGATCGCCCTCGGCGACCCGGCGCATGGCCCGGTCGAAGACCGGGCCCGGGCGGGTCGAATCGCCGGCGCTCATAGTGCCATTCTGCGCGCGGGTACCGGCAATGCGCCGCCGAATGGGTTCTTACCCCTTGAGCACCCGTGAGACGAAGCCGTGCAGTCGCTCTCGCAGCCGTTCGCTGCGCTCGGCCGGCGGTAGTGTTTCTGGCTGTGTCAGAGGAAGTTTCACCAGCCCGCGAGCATAGATGGAACACTGCAGATCGGCGCAGGCGTAGGTGCCGACGGTGTTCCCCTGGCGGCCCGCGGCGCCCGCGACGGCTGCGGCGAAGAGCAGAATGTCGCTTCCGGACCGGGCGGAATGGCACAGGGCGCAAAGCCCGGAACCTCTTCGCGGGCCGGTCGAATCGGCTGCCCGCAAGAGGATCCCGACCGGCCGGTCGTCGTGCGGGGCCACAATATAGGCCCGGGAGGGGATCTTCGGGTCGGGCCAGCCCAGGAAATCCAGGTCGTCCCAGTTGAGATCGGCGAAATCGGTTGGCAGGGTAGCGTTCTTGGCCACCGAGCGCGAACAGTTGATGAAGGAAGCCCGAATTTCGGCCTGCTGGAGCGGGTGCATCGTCTTGCCTCCGGTTCGCCGACCGAAGCTTGTTCTACCGAAAAGCATCGGCCTACTGAAAAGTAACCGAAAGCTATCGGAACCCGGCCCCGGGCAACACCGATTTTTTCGCCGGTCACAGTCGCGAGCGCAGATCCACCAGGACGTCGGTGGCCAGTGGCCAGGCGGCCACGGCGCCGTCGATGGAGATCGTGATGTCGCCCCGGTCGCTGCGCTGCCAGCTCATCTCGTGGCAGCGCAGCAGATCGGACCGGGACTCGAGCCATTGGCGCAGGTCATCCCGGTCGAAGATGCCGCGGCAGCGGTCGGTGAGCCAGCATTCGACCAGATCGCGATGTATCGTCAGTTCCAGGACGTCGAGGCGGCCCAGGGCGTCTC
>Ga0265340_10001308_pt1 | contig 14259 bp, 14 predicted proteins | sample 4CB225metaG_FD_202082 | JGI IMG/M metagenome (GOLD analysis project Ga0265340, IMG submission 202082) | Rhizosphere microbial communities from Carex aquatilis grown in University of Washington, Seatle, WA, United States - 4-CB2-25 metaG | ecosystem: Host-associated > Plants > Roots >...
GTTGCCACCGCGCCTGCGAATGATCGAGCGTCCGCAATGCTTGACAGAACGTCGGGAGTTTCTACGGTTCTTGATCAGGCGTCTTGATTTCATGCTTGAACGTCCGGGTGAATCCGAATGGCAGCCGACGCCTTGTCCGACGTGTTGAGAACGGTGCGTCTGACCGGCGCCACGTTCTTTGACGTCGTCGCCTGTGCTCCCTGGGTCGCGGAATCGCCACCGCAGGACAAGATCCTGCCGATGATCCTGCCGGGTGCGGGACATTTGATCGCGTACCATGTGGTGACCGAGGGACGTTGCTTCGCCAACATCATCGGCGAGGAGCCGATCCCCGTTGAAGCCGGCGAAGTCATCGTCTTCACCAGAGGCGATCCGCACGTCCTGTCGAGCAGTCCCGGCATGCGCGCCGATCCCGCCGCGCCTCACCCGATCGAAGCTGTTGCTCTCAGCCAATTGCCGTTCGTGGTCAATTTCGAAGCCGACGGGCCGCCGAGCGCCAAGTTCGTTTGCGGCTACCTTGCGTGCGATGCGTGGCCGTTCAATCCGCTGCTCGATAACCTGCCGCCGATCATCAAGGCCGGGGACAAGCAGGGTGAAGATGCCGGCTGGCTTGGTCAGTTTATCCGCGTCGCGAGCACCGAGTCGGCGGAAAAGCGCGCCGGGAGCGAAAGCGTTTTGGCCAAACTGAGCGAGCTGATGTTCATCGAGGTGATTCGTCGACATCTGGAGACGCTGCCGCCGGAGCAGGCGGGATGGCTGGCGGGTCTGCGCGACCCGTTCGTCGGCAAGGCCCTGTCGCTGATGCACGCACAGCCCGCGCGCAACTGGACGATCGAGGACTTGGCCAGGGACGTCGGATTGTCGCGCTCGGTCCTGGCCGAGCGTTTTGCCGATCTCGTCGGCATGCCGCCGATGCTTTATCTCGGCAATTGGCGAATGCAGATCGCGTGCGGGCTTCTCAGCAATCGCGGAGCCAACATCGCAACCGTCGCCGCCGAAATCGGCTATGGTTCCGAGGCGGCCTTCAGCCGCGCATTCAAGAAGATCGTGGGAATGCCGCCCTCGGATTGGCGTCGCCGTGCCTGACCAACCGCCGCAGCGCGGGTCGGTGCGCTCGATCGCCCGATCGGAGTGCCGGTGGACGCCGTAGGGTTGCACCTGTTCCTCCGTTTGCCTTTGATCACGAAAGCCGAGTCCGAGCCGACCACAACTGCCAGGAGCCGGGACCAAAGACTTTGACCTGCGCTTGATCTACCCTTGTGATTGTCTTGATTGTTCCTTGAGCCGTCCGGGTTGCGGAGACCCCCCTTGTACTTTGCCTTCGAGAATCATGTGCTTGACGTCGATCGGCGCGAGCTGCGCCGCGGGTCCGCATTGATCGCGGTCGAACCACAGGTGTTCGATCTCCTGGTCTATCTGCTCCAAAATCGCGACCGGGTGGTGAGCAAGGACGATCTGATTGCAGGCGTCTGGGGCGGTCGGATCGTCTCGGAATCGACGCTCGACAGCCGAATCAACGCCGTGCGCAAGGCGGTCGGCGATAGCGGCCAGCGGCAAAAATTCGTCCGCACGGTGGCGCGCAAGGGCATACGCTTTGTTGGCGAAGTCCGCGAGATCGCGACGTCCGAGGCCAATTTGGCGGCCAAGTCGGATCACCTCGCCAACCCGCAGCACGAAATCCGCTTCTGTACCGCTTCCGATGGCGTTCAAATCGCCTACGCGCTCGCCGGCCACGGGCCGCCACTTGTCAAAGCCGGCAATTGGCTCAATCACCTCGAATATGACTGGCAGAGTCCGATCTGGAGTCATCTTTTGCATGCTCTTGCCGCCGAACACTTGCTGATCCGGTACGATGCGCGCGGCAACGGATTATCCGATTGGGAGGTCGACGAAGTCTCCTTTGACGCCTTCCTGCGCGACCTTGAGAGCGTGGTTGAGGCGGTTCGCGTTGAGCGATTTGCGCTGCTCGGAATTTCGCAGGGTTGCGCCCTTTCCATCGCCTATGCGGCACGCCATCCCGAGCGCGTCTCTCACCTCATCCTCTACGGGGGGTTTGCGCGAGGACGGCGCAAAAGGGGCTCGCAGCAGGAGATCGACGGCTCGGAAGCGATCCTGACGCTGATGCGCCAGGGTTGGGGTCAGGAGAATCCGGCATTTCGGCAGATGTTCACGTCGCTTTTCTTACCCGACGGCAGCGCCGAGCAGATGCAATGGTTCAACGACCTTCAGCGCATGACCACGTCGCCGGAAAATGCGGTGCGTCTTCGCTATGCTGTCGACGAGTTCGATGTCACCGACCTGCTGCAGCACGTCAAAGTTCCGACCCTCGTGCTCCATTGCCGTAACGATTCGGTGCACCCGTTTGAGGAAGGGCGCCGGGTCGCCGCTGGGATTCCCGGCGCGCGCTTCGTCGCGTTGGAAGGCCGCAATCATCTGATCCTCGAAAGCGACACCGCCGCTTGGGATCGTTTCCTCGAGGAAGTCAAAAGCTTTTTGCGGACTTGATTATTCCCGGTCACAGCGCGGGCCGATGAGGCGGAGCACGCCAGATTCCGGAAGGCGCCGTGGCCGGGCTTGAAGGGCGCAATGGCTCGCAAGCTTCCGGACGCTTCCGCTTTGCGCACCTGAGCCCCGCGACTTCGATCGCAGCGCCCCCGAGCTAGCCGGCCCTCGTGCGGGAGCCGGACAGCGGCGCTTGTGCCCTGCCGGAGCAAATCAAGGCTGCCTCAAGGGTAAATCAAGTCGGCATCAAAGCGTTGCGCCCGGGGCCCCGATATCAAGCCGGAGATACCTGGACCGTTTATCATGGATGTGACAATGAGCGTCTCAGCCCGTGCGAGAGTGCCCGCCGCCGGCGTCGGATATTTGGGCCCAGCGCTGCGCTCGCCGATCTTGGCGTTGTCGCTCGCCGCCCTGTTCTGGGCCGGCAGCTTCGTCGTGGCACGCGCTCTGCGCAACGAGGTCAATCCCGCGGCGCTGACATTTTCACGGTGGCTCATTTCGCTCCTGGTGTTCGCCCCGTTTGTGTGGCGCGAGCTCATTCGCGATCTTCGGGTTGCACTGCGTGAGTGGCGCTTAATCCTGGGCCTTGGGGCGACCGGGATCGCACTGTTCCACCCGCTCGTCTACCTGGCTCTGCAGCATACCTCTGCGACGAACGCCTTGCTGACCTTTTCTCTCGCCCCTGTCGTCATACTCCTCGGATCCTGTCTCGCCGGCGGAGAGCGTCCCACCCTGCGCCAGTTTGGCGGTGTGCTGGTCTCGATGGGCGGTGCTGCCGTTCTGATCACGCGCGGTGATCCCGCGACCGTGACCTCGTCCGGGGTCAATAGCGGTGATCTGTGGATGCTGGCAGCCGTTGTCGTCTGGGCGTCCTACTCGCTGTTGCTTCGCCGTCGCCCGTCCGATCTCTCGCAGACGCTGACTTTGGTCTCCAGTATCGTCGTCGCACTACCGATGCTACTGCCGTTCATGCTGCTCGCGGCCTCGGGTCCCGCGCCCACCTTGTCGACATCGGTGCTCCTTGGTGTCGGCTACATTGCTGTCTTTGGGTCAGTGATCGGCTTTCTCCTCTGGTCACATGGCGTTGCAGAACTCGGGCCTGCGCGTGCCGGCCAGTTCGTCCACATGATGCCGGTCTTCGGTGCTGCGTTGTCCTTTGCGGTCTTGGGCGAGTCGCCGTCGATATCCCAGGTCGTCGGCGCATGCCTGGTTCTTTTGGGTATCCTGATGATCGAGAAAAAATTCGCAGCGCCGGCGTAGCCCTGCAGGATCGATCTTGGTACCAACAGCTGCCCTGCGAGCCGCAGACCGACCGAAACAAACGGGGTGGAACGAATGACACGAGTTCATCAGGCGATCATCGTCGCTTTCCTTGCCGTCGCCGTGGCGACGTTGGGCGCCACGATTGTGCCGGCCGCGGCGGAAACGGTCGACGTCTCCGACAGCCATGGCGGTTCGGTCGCCGAATATGATGCACGATGGGCAGGGCTCGCCGCGCGCGGCGTCAGCGTGCGGATCGTCGGTCCGTGCCAATCCGCCTGTACCGTGCTTCTTCGCCATATTCCGCGCGGCCGGATCTGCGTCACTGAGGCGGCCTCGTTCGGCTTCCACCTCGCCCACCTGTCGAGCGCGACCGCGATTTTGTGGAGTGGATATCAAGGCGATATCCGGGCCTGGATCAACCAGCACGGCGGCCTGAAGCAGGATTTCATCTGGCTCGGCGCGCCGGAGATCTTTCGTTTCTTTCACAAATGTCCGGCTTGAGCTTTCGCCGGCTCGGCTCGACCGTCAAAGTCTAAGACGGGGCACGACCGCGAGATCGAACGCGTGCATTGTCATTTAAACGCGACGCACGGGCGGAATAGCTCAGCCGCTTCTCGCCTTCGAGGATTTTGCCGTTCTGGTGTGCTTCGCATTGCCGTGGTCGTGATGCAGGACCAGCCCGTGGCGCTTCTTGGCATCCTTTGCGTTCGACGCCGCGCGTTGTGCCTCCGGCTTGATGCGGTGATCGGCGTATTCCTTGCCGTCGAGCGGAGCAACGTGCGGTGGATCGACATCGAGATAGGGCCTGGCGATTCCAAGCTCGGTGCCGTGCGTATCGATCCACTTCCATAATTGTTGGCTCGCGGCCAGCCGCTCTGAACGCGTCGCGCCCTTGACGCTGACGATATCGGCGGCAAGACCGTTGCCATAACCGCCACGGAAGCTTCCGCCATGATAGGAGCGGTCGGTCTGAGCCTTCAGCCCCGTTGCAATCGTCTGCCGGTAGTCGTCACGAAATGCGCTGGTGATGCCGGGCGCAAAGCCGGCTTCATCGAGCGCGCGAAGCGCATGGTACAGCGTCAGCTTGAAACCCGAGTTCATGCCGCCGATCACATAGTCCGCGAGCGACATCCCGGCCTTTTCTGCGGCCTTTGGATCCTTCCAGGCGAAATCCTCGTCCACCAGCTTGGTAAACGTCAGCGTGACGATCCGGTTTCGGCCCTTGCGCTTGACGATGGCCTTTCGCTGCTCCGACACCTTGAGGGAATCAATCTTCGGCGTTCGCTCGTACAGCGACCACAGATACCGGTCGATACAGATCTCCGCCACCAGGCACTCGTCGACCGCCTCGATCGCACTGATGTCGACCGCCGCCTGGGCGCGCGGCGCGCCCGACAACAGCAGAAGTCCCAAACCGCTCGATAGGCAATAGCAGAGTGCCCGTGCGAGTTTCATGTTCCCCTCGCTTTGCTGTTTCCCATTCCATATCAAATGGAAGCCCTCCGCAAGCGAAGGGCCTTAAGCGTCGACGATGACGCGCGGAAGTCCTGTTGCGCTCGGACGGTTGCAACGACGACGCCGGACACGCCACAGTTAGCTATGGTTCAATGCGGCCAAGCAAATCAGGCCGCGCCGAGGAACTGCTGCAGTTCCGGCGTCTTCGGCGCGGAAAACACCTGCTCGGGCGGGCCGATCTCATGCACCCTGCCCTGGTGCATGAACACCACCCGATCGCACACCTCGCGGGCGAAGCGCATTTCGTGGGTGACCATCATCAAAGTCATGCCCTCCGACGCCAGTTCGCCGACCACGGTCAGCACTTCGTTGACCAGTTCCGGGTCGAGCGCGGAGGTGATCTCGTCACACAGCAGCGCGATCGGTGCCATTGCCAGCGCACGCGCTATCGCAACCCGCTGCTGCTGTCCGCCGGACAACTGGTCCGGATAGGCGTCGAATTTCGCGGCGAGGCCGACCCGCTCGAGCATTTTCCGCGCGATCACCTCGGCTTCGCCCTTCGGCGTCTTTTTCACCACCATCGGCGACAGCATGACATTGCGCCCCGCGGTCAGATGCGGGAACAGATTGAATTGCTGAAAGATCATGCCGACCTTCATCCGCAGCGCACGCAGATGCAGATCGTCGGGCAACAGCTGCGCACCGGCGACCATGATCGATCCGCCGTCGATCATCTCCAGTCCGTTGACGCAGCGCAACAGCGTGCTCTTGCCCGATCCGCTTTTGCCGATCACGGCAATCACCTCGCCCGGCTCGATATCGAGATCGATGCCCTTGAGCACTTCGTTGGCACCGAAGCGCTTGCGGACATCAGTGATGGCGATGAGCGGCATTGAGCTTCCTTTCGAGCAGTTGACTGCTCTTCGACAGCGGCCAGCACAGAGCGAAATAGATCAGCGCCACGAAGCCGTAGACGGTGAACGGCTGAAAGGTCGCGTTGGTGATGATGGTCCCCGCTTTCGAGAGCTCGACAAAGCCGATGATCGAGGTGAGCGCCGTTCCCTTCACCACCTGCACCGAAAATCCGACCGTCGGTGCGATTGCGACCCGCAGCGCCTGCGGCAGGATCACGTAGCGCATCTGTTCGGTGTAGCGCATGGCGAGGCTCGCCGAGGCCTCCCACTGGCCTTTCGGCAGGGATTCCACGCAGCCGCGCCAGATTTCGGCGAGAAATGCGCTCGACCACAGCGTCAGCGCGATGCCGGCCGCAAGCCACGACGGCACATTGATGCCGAGCAGCGCCAGGCCGAAAAACGCCAGGAACAGCTGCATCAGCAGCGGCGTGCCCTGAAACAATTCGATATAACCGCCGCTCAACCCGCGCAGAAAGCCACTGCGCGAGGTCCGCATCATCAGCACCAGCATGCCGACCACGCCGCCGCCGATAAAGGCGGCGAGCGAGAGCAGAATGGTCCAGCGCGCGGCCAGCAGCAGGTTGCGCAAAATGTCCCAGGTGGTGAATGCGGTCATCGCGCCGCCCGCTTGGGAAATATCGCCCATCCGGTCGTGCGCAGCAGCTGCCGCAGCAACAGCACCAGAACGAGATAGATCCCGGTGACGACGAAATAGACCTCAAAGGCGCGGAAGTTGCGGCCCTGGATGAAATTGGCCGCGAACGTCAGGTCCTCGGCCGCAATCTGCGAACAAACCGCGGATCCCAGCATCACGATCACGATCTGCGAGGACAGCGCCGGCCAGATGCGTTGAAACGCCGGCTTCAGAATAACGTAGCGAAAGACCTCGACGCGCGTCATCGCCAGGCTGAGACCGGCTTCGATCTGGCCGCGCGGCGTCGCCTCGATCCCCGCGCGAATGATTTCCGTGCTGTAGGCGCCGAGATTGACGACCATCGCCAGGATCGCGGCCTGCATCTCGGAGAGACTGACGCCGATCGACGGCAGCCCAAAAAAGATAAAGAACAGCTGGATCAGAAACGGCGTGTTGCGGATCACTTCGACATAGGCCGAGACCGGGTATCGCAGCCAGACCGGACCTTGCGTGCGCACCCACGCGCACAGCGTCCCGAGCGCAACCCCGAATACTGCGCCAAAGCCGATCAGTTCGACGGTCACGCCGACGCCTTTGACCAGCACCGGCGTGTAGTCAAGGATCGAACTGAAATCGAAGGTGTAGGCCATGACGCGAAAGCCTCATCCTCGCGTCATTCCGGGGCACGGGCAAAAGCCCGCGAACCCGGAATCTCGAGCGAGGGGCGTATCTGCACCTGCAGAGTCCAAAGCCTCTCGAGATTCCGGATAGCCGACCGATCTCGGGTAAGCTCAAGATCGGTCGGCTTCCGGAATGACAAAGTATTCGTTTTCAACAGCCCGCTCCACACGCTCTAAAGCTCGGCCGGCAGCGGCGCGGCGAGCCATTTTTTGGAGATGCCGTCGAGCGAGCCGTCCTTCTTGGCGTCGGCAATGATCGCGTTCACCTTCGCCAGCAGCTTGGGCTCGTCCTTGTTGAGGCCGACAAAGCACGGCGAGTTCTTGATCAGGAATTTGACCTCGGGTTTCTTCGGCGGGTTCCTGGCCAGGATCGCGGCAGCAACCACGTTGCCGGTCGCGATCACCGGCACTTGGCCGGAGAGAAACGCCGAGATCGTTCCGTTGTTGTCCTCGTAGCGTTTGATCACAGTCGTGGTCGGGGCAATCTTGGTGAGTTCGAGATCTTCCACCGCGCCGCGCGTGACGCCGATGGTCATGCCGGCAAGATCGTCAGCGTTGGCGACCTTCACGTCCGCCGGGCCGAACACGCCATTGAAGAACGGCGCGTAGGCGTCGGAGAAGTCGATGACCTTTTCACGCTCCGCATTCTTGCCGAGGCTCGAGATCACCAGGTCGACCTTCTTGGTCTGCAGATAAGGTATCCGGTTGCCGGTCGTCACCGGCACGAGTTCGAGTTTGACGCCAAGCTTTTGCGCGATCAGGTCGGCCATGTCGATATCGTAGCCGGCAGGCTTCAAGTCGGGACCGACCGATCCGAACGGGGGAAAATCCTGCGGCACCGCGATCTTGATGGTCCCCGCCTTGACGATGTCGTCGAGCGCCTCCGCGCCCGCCAGCGCCGGCATCGACAGCAAGGCCGCTGCCGCGAATATCCAGGCGGCGATGGTTCTGCCGCGCATTGATCGAGAAAACATCCGACGCCTCCTGCAGGATCCATCGGCGGGACCATCGGTTCCGCCAAAAAGCCAAGCTTTATGCAGGGCTGGAGCAGTAAGCGTGCCAAGGCCTCAACGTCCGCGAAAACGGACGTGGCCATAATGCGTTATGTCGAACGCGGCGATCGACCGTCGCGACTCGTGCCTAGTTTTTAACCCGATCGCGCGCTTTCTAGTCTCGCGTTGAAACCGCGAAAACGTAGACCCGCTTTAGCCGTTTCCGGTCGCAATGGCCGCGATCTCGGCCGCATTGTCCGGGGCGGCATTGCCGCGCCAAACCACATGCAGGTCGGGGCGCAACAACAACAGGTCGTGACCGTAGACTTCGCGGGCGACCCGATCGGGAATGTCGAGCACGGTGACCGGTGCGCCATAAGAGCGGACGGCCTGTTCGAGGCCCGACGCATCGGCCTTGCTGCGGCCAAGCTTGAGGACCGCATAGCCGTCGGGAATACGATCGTGTATGGCACTGCCGTCGTCGAGCCAGACATGCGGCAGCCGCGCACCCGGCCAGGTGCTCGGCACGTAATCCCGGAACAGATGCTCCGGCCCGCCGGGAATGTCGCAGATGATCGGGGAATCCACGTAGCGATAGCCGAGCTCGGCCCCGATCATTTCGTTCGACTTGCGTTGCTCGATGTCGGCGACGTGGGCGAGCACATCGCGGGTCTGGCGCCCCTCCGCCGTGTCGTCGCGAATATTCGGCTTCCACAGCGAGCGCCATTTGCGCCGCCCGATGGTGGCATAGCGTGACGCGCCCACATTGCGATCGCCGATCTGGCGGCGCTCGAACTCGTAGGACGGCAGCAGCCGGGGGCCGCCCCATCCCTGCAGCGTCGCCGCCAGTTTCCACGACAGGTCGACCGCATCGCCGACCCCGGAATTCATACCGAGACCGCCGGTCGGAATCACCAGATGCACCGCATCGCCGGCAAGAAACACCCGACCGCGGCCATATCCGTCGGCCAGCAGCAGGTTCTGCCGCCATGGCGCGCACGACAGCATCTCGTATTTCACCGGAACGCCGATAGTGTGTTCAAACCGGGTTTTCATCTCCTCATCGCTGTCGGCGGCGGCGTGCAGGGTCCAGTGTTTGGTCGAGTCCTGCATGATCAGGAACGTCGCCTTGTCGTCGGCGATATGATAGTGCCGGCCGTGCCCGGGCCCATTGCCGATCGGCAGCTTGTCGAACAGTTCGTCGCAGCGATAGAGCGCTTGGCGCAGCTGCATCAGCTGGCCTTCGCCGCGCAGCTTGATCCCGAGTTCCTTGCGCACCGCGCTGGCGCCGCCGTCGCAGCCGACCAGATAGGCCGCCCGGATATCCTGCGTGCCGCCGTCGGACGTCTTGACCTTGGCGGTGACGCCTTGCGGATCCTGTTGCAGCGACACAAATTCGCATCCGAACCGGACGTCGACCCCGGGCGTCGCCTCGGCGATCGATTTCAGCAGCGGTTCGAGCGTGTACTGGGAAATCAGCTGATAGGCCTCGCGCGGCGTGGTCCCGTCATTGGTGGCGCGGATATCGGCGATGGCCTGCGCCACCGACGGATAGTGCAGCCGCAACAGCGGCGTCTCGTTCATCGCCAGCACGACATAGACGTCCATCGGTACGTCTGCCCGCAAGCCCGCGGCGCGCACCTTGTCTGCGATCCCCATGCGCCGGTAGATTTCCATCGTGCGCGCGTTGGCGCGTTCCATCTTGGGCAGAAAGGCCGGCTTGTCCTTCTGTTCGATGATCGTGCAGCGGATGCCGCGGCGGCCGAGATCAATCGCCAGCGTCAATCCGACCGGACCCGCGCCAACCACAAGAACCTGCGTCTCCAACATCCTTACTGCGTCCCTTTTTCGCTTTCCGACCACACCGCCCGAGACCGGGGGTCGGCCTTAGCGGCCTCCTCATAACGTATCGGCGCCAGTTGTTAAATTGCCAAACGGCGGAACGGACACGGGAAATCCAAAATCCGCCAGGCCGCAATGCTCGCAATAGTCGCCAGCGAGGGCCACCACGCGCTTTGATCCAGGGCGCGTCTCCGCTAGCATTCAGGCGCAATGGCGAACATGGACCGCGGATGATGGGATCTGCGCACATACCAACCGCAGCCGTCCTCTTCGGCTTGGTCGCGACGGCCGCGCTGGCGCCGTCCGGCGCCGTCGCCCGGGTCTCCTGCCAGGGCATCAATTGCTGCCGACGCCGCGCCCGGCGACGAGCTGTCGTTCGCCACGGCCGGTCGCGTTCCCCTCCCCCGATGGCGCGCTGACGGCTCTGGTGATCCCGGCCGACCCGAGCCTCTACGCCACGCCGGACATGGAAAGCCGGGTCGTCATCATCAAGGGTCAGGTCAAGGGCCGGGCCAAGGGCAACACCAGAGGCGGCCCCGAAATCCGCGGCGACGCGATCCGCGCCGCCAAGGACTATTCCTCGCCGCACGGCGCCAACGGCTATTATGTGGTCCACGCGCGATGGTCGCCGGATTCGCAATATTTCGTCTACAGCCTGTCCTCGTCCGGCGGCCATTCGCCCTGGCAATCGCCGATGGCGGTCTACGCCCGCGCCGCCAACGAATTCGCCAACTTCAGCGACCTGATCGGCGGCGAACCGACCCTGTCGCCGAACTTCACGATGACAGGCGCGCACCGCGTGGTTGCGACCACCTGGCGGGATCATGACATCGCGAAGCCGAAAACAGTGACCGTCGACCTCCAAGAGGCCTGGTCCAAACGGCCGGCGCCGTAACAGAGCATTCAATCGATCGCTGGATGCCGCAAGCCGGCCGGACTCTGCGCCGTCATTCCGGAAGCCGCGTCAGCGGCTATCCGGAGTCCATTTCCGCGCTCGCGAGCACGCAGAATGACCAAACAGATCTAAGCCACCTGCTGGATCGCATCCGCTGCGGTCACCGGCTGCACCTCGAAGCGGAAGCGGCGTCCGCGGCGGTCGCGGCTCCACCAGCAGTCGCTGTCGGCGTTGTAGCCATATTCGCTGTAGCATCGCGCCGCTTCAAACTCCGCCATCACCATCGCGTCCTCGCGCAGTTCGTAAAGCGGCTGCGTATCGGTCCGCGCAACAACGCGGCCGTCCTCGTCCAATTCGACCCGCATCAGATGGAACAGCATGGGATCACCCTCATAAAAGCCTGCCGAATTTGAGGGTGGGGATACGTCAAAAAGCATAACGGATGTGTGACGGGACGATTCAAGTTTTCGTGCAATATCAAACGATTTGCGGTAACTGCGGAGGGCGCCAGCAGAATGCCGGCGCCCACGCTGCCAGGGCAAAGGCGGCAATTTTCATCGAAATTGATGCACCGCGAAAGATTCCCCTTCGCCAAACGCCAATCGTCAGCGCATGGTATCGGGCTCACGTCTCGAAGACCGCCAAACCGATCGCAGGCCCCACAATCCGCATCACCGCATTACGCCTGGAGTGAACAAGCCATGGACGTCGTCGTCGTTGGCGATACGAAGGCCATCAGGTGCGAGCATTGTCAGGGAACGACCATCTGCAAGCACAGCGTTTGGGCCAGAGGCGACAACGGTGACCTCATCGTTCGCTGCAGCCTGTGCGGCGACGGTGTGCTTGAATTCAGCCGAATCTTCCGACGAAAATCCTATCCGCCGGTGTGCCGTGTCTGCGGCGGCAAGGGATACACCGTGCCGGCCTAGTCATTTCCCCTAGAGGACAATCCGATTCAGTTCCTCCGATCCGCCGTAACAACACCAAGCGGCGATCTCCGGCATCCTTTTTTCTCAGGCAGATCCACACCCGCAAGTATGCGCCTCGTTGTCGAAGCGCACTTGCCTGTTCCGATCGCGTTCGCTCGCAAAACCCGACGCGCTAGCTTCCCATCCGACTGCGAAGCCTGACCCCGGCCAGTGTTCGCTTGAAACACCGGTTCTTCAACTTCGCCATGAGGTGATGATGGCGATTGCCGGCATCGCTGATGCCGCAATGCGATGCGTGAAGACTGCGGGCCGCGAGATATCGCCCGATCCGACCCTTTTTCCCCTTGTGCATTGCGGTCTTGGAGCGATGCTCCGTCGCCCGCTGCGGCGACAGCACGGTAGCGCCGGTGCCGATCGACGGGTTGGCGACCGCCACTTCGATCGGCGCCACCGCGGCAACCTCGCTGCGATGCTCGTACTGGACCGGTTGCAGCCGGTCGGAGGCGGACGCCAGCCGATGATTGCGATGTTGCCAGCGCGCGGCGGCGATCCGGGTGTTTTGGTTCTGGTCGAACACCGCGCGGCAACCGACGCTCAACCGCGGCCGCTCCCGTTGCAGACAGCCGACGATGCGGCTGACGTTGGGAATTTCGCTCCAGCACAGTTTGAAAACATCGCCGGTGCAGGCCACCTGCTGTTCCTGGGTGCCGCGATATTCCGTGGATTGCTGCGCGCTGACGCTCGTGGATCCCGCCAATAAGAAAACCAGCACGGCGGCCCGCCCAAACCCGGCCCGCCCTGTGACGGCCGCCAGCATTCTCGACGCTGTCAACTCAGTCTCGTGCCTCATGGTAATCCCTCCGACGTCTTGCCCGTTGCTCGGGTTATCGACGTTAATACTTGTACGGAGATTCGTTTGTTTTGTCGGCGGCTGATGCGCGAAGTTTCCATAAATATTGTCGGTTATTATAAAAATATCGCGGCCTGCACCGCGCGCATGCAACTTTTCGTCGGCGCGACGCGACAAAACATCATCACCACAATTGCGGCGGGCGAGATGATCGAAACACGGCGGCACGAACGCCCAATGCAGCGCCATCGCGCCGGCAGAGCTCCGCGTCGCGCCGCGGCACGTCGGCGAGAACAGCGAAGTGTTCTGCGCGACGCGCGCGCGGTGCAGTCCTTCGGATTTGATGCAGGCTCACTCAATATACTGCGAATGGTCAGCGCGGCCGCGTCGCAATAGGCTGCCTGCGGAGGAAAGCCGGATGGATATGGCATCGCAACGCATCGAGACCTTTTGCCGGCGCTTCGGCCTGCAATTGCCGATCCTGCTCGCGCCGATGGCGGGGGCGAGCGCGCCTTCGCTGTCGATCGCCGTCGCCAATGCCGGCGGTCTCGGCTCCTGCGGCGCGCTGCTGATGGCGCCGGACGCCATCATCGCCTGGGCGCGAGACGTGCGGGCGCACAGCAACGGCGCTTTCAATCTCAACTTGTGGATCCCGGATCCGCCGCCGTTGCGCGATGCGGCGCACGAAGCACGCGTGCGCGACTTCCTGGCGTCCTGGGGACCGCCGGTGCCGGCGGCAGCCGGCGACGCCGCCCCGCCCGACTTTGCGGCGCAATGCGAAGCGCTGCTCAGCGCCGGCCCGGCGATCGTCTCCTCGGTCATGGGGCTCTACCCGCCGGCCTTCGTCGCCAAATTGAAAGCGCGCGGCATCGCCTGGTTCGCCAATATTTCGACGGTCGCGGAGGCTCGGGCGGCGGAGGCGGCCGGCGCCGACGTCATCGTGGCCCAGGGCATGGAAGCCGGCGGCCATCGTGGCTGCTTCGATGCGGCGCTGGCCGAGCGCCAGTTGGTCGGACTGTTCGCGCTGCTGCCGGCGGTGGTCGACGCGGTGCGCGTGCCGGTCGTCGGCACCGGCGGGATTGCCGACGGCCGCGGTGTCGCCGCCGCCCTGGCGCTCGGCGCCAGCGCCGCCCAGATCGGAACCGGTTTCCTGCGCTGCCCCGAGGCGAAAATTCATTCGGCCTGGGCCGACGCGCTCGGCCGGACCGCTCCGGAGGACACCCTCCTCAGCCGCGCCTTCAGCGGTCGCGCCGGCCGCAGTATCGCGACCGACTACGTCCGTGCCGCGCTCGCGCCCGACGCC
>Ga0265340_10001309_pt1 | contig 14258 bp, 9 predicted proteins | sample 4CB225metaG_FD_202082 | JGI IMG/M metagenome (GOLD analysis project Ga0265340, IMG submission 202082) | Rhizosphere microbial communities from Carex aquatilis grown in University of Washington, Seatle, WA, United States - 4-CB2-25 metaG | ecosystem: Host-associated > Plants > Roots > Rhizosphere...
TGCTATATTTCATAAATCTGAAATTTATTTTGGAGGAGGAACATGAAACACAATCTATATATTTTGTTTTCGCTGGTATTACTTGCCAGCGTTGGCCTCTCAGGTTGCTCTGCACCGACTGCCGCACCTGCTACTGCAGCCCCTGCTACTCAGGCACCTGCCACGGCAGTTCCTGCAACCACTGCGGCTCCTACCAAGGCTGCTGCTTCCACGCCGGCTGACACCATCATTATCGGCACCACAGATGCCATCGCCAGCTTTGACCCGGCGGATGCGTACGCAATCCGTGACTGGGAGATCATCAGGAACATTAATGAGGGCTTGCTCAAGTGGAAGCCAGGCACTGGCGACCAGCTTATACCCGCACTGGCCACTGCCATGCCTGTCGTATCTGCTGACGGCCTGACCTATACCCTCACCTTGCGCGACGGGATCAAGTTCGGTGATGGTACCGACCTGACCGCCCAGATGTATGCAGACAGCATGACCCGTCTGCTGACCATTGGCCCAAGCTGCCCGAACGGCGTGGCCAATGCACTCGCCACTCCTTATGTGGACAGTGTGACGGCTCCGGATGCAAAGACGATCGTCTTCAAACTGAAGCAGGCGGTGGCTTACTTCCCCCAGCTATTGGCCAGCACACCTTACACGCCGGCTGACCCCAAAAACTTCCCGGCTGACAAGTGCAATTTGTTCCCCACGGCGCCAGTCTATGGCACCGGCCCCTGGTATGTCTCGCAGTACACGGCTAAGGAACAGATCGTCTTTGAGCCAAACCCTTATTACAACGGTGCTTTCAAGCCGCAGGTCAAGAAGATCATTGTTCGCGATTTTGCTGACCCCCAGACCGAGGCTCTTGCCATCCAGAATGGTGAAATCGACATTGCCTGGCGCTACATCGGTTACGAGCTGTTCGGCAAGTTGAAGGGCGCTTCCGGAATTCAGGCTCAAACGATCAATGGTGGTGGTATTCGCTATCTGATCCTTAACCATACAATGAAACCCACCGATGACCCGAACGTGGACAAGGCGATTGCCGCCTCGATTGACCGCAATGAAATCGCCGATACCGTTTTCGGTGGTCAGGTCAACCCGCTCTATTCGATGGTTCCGCCTGGGTTCCTGGGCGCTTCCCAGTCCTTCGATACCATGTATACTGCGCCGAACGTCGACCAGGCGAAGAAATACCTCGAGGCATCCGGTTATAGTGCCAGCAAGCCGCTGCAACTTGAAATGTGGTACCCGCCTGAGCACTACGGTGCCGAGACAGCTGCCTGGATGCAGGTCATCAAGAAGCAGATCGAAGCTACAGGTGAAGTTCAGGTCACTCTGAAGTCTCAGGAGTGGAGCACCTATGTCTCTGCTCTCACCGGTGGTTCTTCCTATTCCGTAGGCGTCCTCGGTTGGTTCTTCGATTACCCGGATCCCTCAAACTATCTTGAGCCGTTCGTCTACAACGGAGGCGAAGGCACCAACGTATCTCCTGCCGTAAAGGGCACCAATTATGGCAAGCCGATCAACGATACCGCTACGAAACTGGTCACCCTGTTGAATCAAGCTGCCACCGAAACTGATATGACCAAGCGCGCCGATCTCTACAAACAGGCGCAGGATGTCTACTCAGACCTGGTGGTCACGATACCCTTGTTCTATAACCCGGAGTACATCGTTTACCGCGATTACATCCACGGCTCTACTCAGTATCCCACTCCAGAGACGTTGAATATCGCCGGTACGATCGAGTTCAACTACTCGCTGCTCACGAAGACTCCGTAAGACTATTCGATGGATCGGGAGCGGATGGGGATAAACCCGCTCCCGATCTAAATCACTGATTTGTGGTGAGGATTGTGTCTCCAATTGGATTAATTGCCATCATGATTGGCGCGCCGGCCCTGCTGTTGATGGGCTATGTTTTCGTGCGGGGCTCTACAGGGTTGCGCCGTTACATGCTAACGCGTATCGGTTTAACCGTGCCGATGATCTTTATCTTGGCTACGTTGGTTTTCTTTATCTTGCGCATTTTACCGGGCGACCCGGTGCGTTCCGCCCTGGGTCCCAAAGGGAGTCCGCAGGAAATCGCACAGATTCGCAAGGAACTCGGACTCGACGAGCCCATCGCTGTGCAATATGGCAAATTCCTTGTCGATATGGTTACTCTTCATTTTGGAAATTCGCTGATCGGCGGCCATCGCCCGATCGTTGACGAAATGAGCGAGCGTTTCCCTGCCACGTTGGAATTGGTGATCCCGTCCGCGGCGTTGGCGCTGCTGGTCGGGGTCTGGGGCGGCACATATGCGGCCGCCCATCGCAAACGTACCAGCGATTATCTTTGGCGCATTTATTCTGTGGTTATTTATTCATTGCCCATCTTCTGGTTTGGGCTCATCCTTCAACTCCTATTCGGGGTTCAACTCAAATGGCTCCCAATTTCCGGCAGGATCGATCCGGTCATGGGGTCAACCCTCCCGCATATCACGAACTTGTACTCTGTGGACGCCATCCTCAGCGGCAATTGGCCGGCCTTTTTCTCGGTCTTGCAGCACCTTGTGCTGCCCACGATCACGCTGGGCCTCATCCTTTCGGGAGTGTTTGTGCGCATGACCCGCATCAATGTGATCGAGACCTTGCAGGCCGATTACATCTCCGCCGCTCGTGCCCGCGGCATTCGCGAACGCGTATTGGTCTATGGACATGCACTGAAGAACGCCATGATTCCGGTGATCACCCTGATCGGCCTGCAGGTGGCTATCTTGCTGGCAGGCGCAGTCCTGACGGAAACTGTCTTCTCCTGGCCCGGTATGGGAAGTTACCTGGTGGAACGGATTTCTTCACGCGACTACACGGCTGTGCAAAGCGTGATTACGGTGTTTGCTATCATGGTGGCGTTGATCAGTCTGGCCGTGGATGTGATCTATTCTCTGGTCGATCCGCGTGTGAGGTATTAATCAGTGACTGCAATTCAAGAACAACCTCCGGAAATCTCTGCCGAAGCCGAGAGCTGGGAAGACGAACTTCAAAAAGTAGGTTTAGTGCGGCGCATCTTTCAGGCGCGCCGCTGGTACGGTGCTGACTGGTGGTTCGTCATGATTTCGACCCTGATGGTCGTGGGGTTCGTGGTGATTGCACTTTTCCCCAATTGGTTTGCACCTTATGCACCTGACGCATTGGTCGGGCCGAGATTCCTGGCGCCTAACGAGCACCCAGATCTGCCGATTATCATCGTGCCAAAAGATTCACCGTTCAACACTCTAAAGGATCTGGCAGTGCCCGAGGGTCAGCCACGCCCACAAGTGGCTGTCGTGCAGGGCGTGCCGACCGGCAGCGCATTAAATGAACAAGCTCAGGTTATTGATGAGCAGGTCAAAAATGAACCCGGCGGCCTCCGCCTGCGGCCGCAGATCGACCGCTATGCCAGCGACGAAGAGGCGCTTCAGGCAATCCTGGACGGGAAAGACGAGGCGGCTGTCATCCAGTCAACTGAATGGAAAACAATTTCGACCCATTTCCCAACCCTGCGCGAGGCACAAAGTATCACCGGTGGGACCGCCAACGCCGGAGGTTTTATTCTGGGGACAAATGATATTGGCCAGGATGTCTTAAGCCGCCTGTTATGGGGCACGCGCATAGCCATACTGATTGGGTTTAGTTCCTCCATCGTGGCGCTGTTGCTGGGTGTCCCCCTGGGCTTGTTCGCGGGTTTTGTCGGCGGCGCATTTGATCGTCTGGTAAGCCTGGTGATGGACAGCCTCTACGCTTTTCCCGGCCTCATCCTGGCGATCGCTATTACCGCCGTGCTGGGTCCCAGCATTTTCAATGTGATCGTAGCCATCGCCGTCCTGTATATCCCTACCTATTACCGAATTGTGCGTGGGCAGACTCTGTCTGTGAAAGAGGAAGTGTATGTAGAGGCTGCGCGGAGCATTGGGGCACGCAGGATGGAAATCCTTCAAAAATATATCTTCCCCAACGTCATCCCTTCGGTAGCGATTATTTTCTCGGTCAACATAGCCGACGCGATACTGACCGGAGCCGGCCTCTCCTTCCTTGGTTTGGGACTGCCCCCCACGATCGCCGATTGGGGTATCGACCTGGCACGCGGCCAGCGTTTTATCCAGACTGCCTGGTGGATGATTACATTCCCTGGTCTGGCTATCCTGCTGGTCGTCCTGGCTTTCTCCATGATGGGTGAAGGCCTGACCGAGATATTTAATCCCAAGTTGAGGGAACGCTAATGCCTGACGATATCCTTTATTCGATTCGGAATTTAACGGTGGAGTACCAGACCCGCGCCGGCGTTGTCAAGGCTGTTGACGATATTTCGCTTGACATCCGCCGCGGTGAAATACTCGGGCTGGTGGGAGAATCGGGCTGCGGTAAATCAACACTTGGCAAAGCTTTAATGCGCTTGCATACCGGCCCGGCCCGCAATTCAGGCGGCCAACTGCTCTTCGATGGACGCGACCTGATGAAATTGTCGGAAGAAGAAATGCCGGACATACGGGGCGCGGAAATCGGTATGGTCTTTCAGGACCCGATGACCTCGCTCAACCCGGTCCAACGCATCATTGACCATTTGACGGAAACTATCCACACCCATGAACCGGGCACCTCGGATGCCGCCGCGCGCACGCGGGCCGAGGAACTTGTCGAGAAGCTGGGTATCCGGCATGAACGCCTGGACGAGTATCCGCACCAGATGTCGGGCGGGATGCGCCAGCGCGTAATGATCTCCCTCGCGCTGGCTTTGCGTGCCAAACTGGTCATCGCCGACGAACCTACCACGTCGCTCGACGTAATTGTGGAAGCCAAGTTTCTCGATCTACTGAAGGAACTTCAAAAGGAATTTGGCCTGACTATTTTGTTGATCACACATAACATCGGCGTAGTGGCCGAGGTGGCAGACCGGGTGGCGGTTATGTATGCCGCCAAGATGGTGGAAGTGGGCGACGTCCGTGACGTCTTTGCCAATCCCAAACATCCCTATACCCAGGGGTTGTTGAAGTCCGTCCCCAATATTCAACTCGATGGCAGCGAATTGTATAAGATGGAAGGGGCCCCTCCTAATCTCCTGCATCCTCCCAAGGGTTGTCGGTTCAATCCGCGCTGCCCTCAGGTGATGGATATATGTCGCATCCAGGAACCGGCCTTTGAGGCGGTCGAGAGGGACCAGCTTGCCTTATGCTGGCTTTACCAGAATGCTCCTGCTAGTGCGGAGGTGCACAATGGCTGAACAGCAGTCACTTAAAACCAGCGCTGCCCCGCATGACACCGACACAAGCGAGTACCTGGTGCAGGTGGAAAACCTGCAAAAGTACTTCCCCGTGCAAAGCGGTTTCCTGGCCGGTTTACTGAACCATGGTGAAATCCCTGCAGTGAAGGCAGTGGATGGCATTTCCTTCGGCATCCGTAAGGGCGAAGTCTTCGGCCTGGCCGGTGAAAGCGGTTCCGGAAAATCCACCGTTGGACGGCTTATATTGCATCTGCTGGAACCCACCGCAGGGCGTGTGATCTTTGATGGTATTGACCTGGGCACTTTGCAGCCTGAAGAGATGCGGAAAATGCGCGCTCGCATGCAGATCATCTTTCAGGATCCTATGGCGGCGCTGAACCCGCGCATGACCATCGGTGAAGCCATCGATAATCCTGTGCGCATACACCTGTCGGGCGATTCCGCAAAACGTCGGCATGTCGTGAATGAGATCCTGCAGAAAGTCGGGCTTGCTCCCGCAGAGCAGTTCTATGACAAATATCCGCATCAGATCAGTGGCGGGCAGCGCCAGCGGGTCGTCATCGCGCGCGCTCTGGTAACCGTACCGGAGCTGGTAGTGGCCGATGAACCGATCGCCATGGCCGACGTGAGCGTGCGCGCTCTGCTGCTTGAGCTAATGATGCGCCTAAAGGAAGAACTCAACCTCACCTATCTCTTCATCACACACGACCTTGCCACGGCGAAATACGTCTGCGACCGGATCGCCGTGATGTACCTGGGCAAGTTATGTGAGGTGGGTCCCCTGTCTGATGTCTACGAAGATTCCGGTCACCCCTATACGCGTGCACTTTTGGAAGCCGTACCGGTCCCCGACCCGCGTCATCGCCGCAAAGAGTCTATGCCCGCCGGTGAGATCCCCAGCGCCATAAACCCGCCTTCAGGTTGCCGGTTCCACCCACGCTGCCCGATGGCGCAGGCGAATTGCTCGGTCGACGAACCAGAGCTGCGCGAGCTCCGTCCGGGACATTTCATCGCATGCCATTATGCCGAAAAACTCCTGAAATAAGCGATAGGAATAATTTCAATAAAAAACGAGCACAGGGCGTAACCCTGTGCTCGTTTTTTATTGAGAATTTCATGCGTATCCGGGTCGTACTTAAATAATTCTCACAAACGTTCGGTGCTCAATTTCTGATTTTACGCACGCGGCACTTCCACATGAATATCGATCCTTTTCAGCAGCGGTCCTGCTATCCGCTAAGATATCCGTCATTGGCAATTGGCCAGACAGGTGACCTCTTAAAATTCAGTATCAATTAAGATTCTTTGATTGGAAGAGTGGATTCCCCGCGCAGGAACAAGGGAATTCGTTCCAATTGTGCATCCACGGAGAGCCATTGTCCACCTTTATAAACCTGATCGGTCCAGGCATCTCGCCAGGTTGTACCAGCTGGCAAATATACATTTCTCATTCCGGTATCAGCTTCCAGAACCGGGGCTACCAGCAGGTCAGATCCAAACAAATATTCATCCTCAAGTTGATAACAACCGCGATCGGATGAAAAATCGATAAAAAGAGGCCGCATTGGTGGAACACCAGTTTTAGTTGCGATGGCCATTTGCTCCATGATATAGGGGCGAATTCGTTCGCGAAGCAGCATATATTTCTTGATGATCTGGTACGCGGGTTCACCAAATGACCAAACCTCGTTCGCCGCGCCATTAAAATCATCTGTGTTCGGCAAGCGGTGGCCGTGCAAACGGAAAATTGGGCAAAAAGTACCAAACTGGAACCAGCGGATTATTAACTCCTGGAAAGATGGCAATGTCGGATCTCCTCCGCGGAAACCGCCAATATCGGCAGTCCACCAGGGAATCCCGCTGATACCCATATTCAGACCTGCCTTAACCTGGGCGCGCAGTGAAGAAAAAGTCGACATGATATCTCCGGACCAGACTGCCGCACCAAAACGCTGGCTGCCGGCCCATGCAGAACGGCATAAAAACAAAGGCGCCTCTTCTCCTTCTGATAGCATTCCTTCGTAAAAAGCCCGCACGTGATCCAGTGGATAACAATTGGCTACTGCTTCCCCATCTCCAGCGTAAAAACGCAGATTTTCGGGCATGAAAGGAAGCATTTCTGGTTCGCAGGCATCCAGCCAGAATAGCTTTATTCCATATTGGTAATATCCCTCTTTGGCTTTTTCCCAAATAAATTTTCTTGCATCAGGATGCGTGGAGTCGTAGTAATGAAGATATATCCCATCTTCAGAATGATTATCCACAAAATACATCTGGGCAGCTGATCCCAATTTATTGCGGATAATAAACTTATTCCTCCACATCTCCGGGAAATTCCTCGATAAACGGCTGACCGTGGGCCAGAATGACACCATCACTCTAACACCCAGTTCTTCCAATCTTTTTACCATTGCCGCCGGGTCTGGCCAATATTGCGGGTCAAACCTCCATTCTCCCTGTCGAGTCCAATGAAAAAAGTCTATTACAATCACAGATAAGGGTAAATTACGTTTATGATATTCCCTGGCGACCGATTCCAATTCTTCTTGGCTCGCGTAGCGTAATTTGCTTTGCCAAAATCCAGATGCCCAATCGGGAAACGTGGGTGCATGTCCGGTGACATCCGCATAATTGGATAGGATCTCTGCAGGATCGCTACCTGTGGTTATCCAATAATCGATTTGAGGTGTGGCTTCGGCGACCCACCGAGTTGCACTGGCGCCAAGCTCTACCCGTCCAATAGCCGGGTTATTCCAAAGGAATCCGTAACCTCTACTGGAAAGCAAAAAGGGAATACTGACTTCTGTATTGCGGTGAATGAGCTCGATCACGCAGCCCTTTTGATCCAATCGACCATGCTGATGCTGTCCCAATCCATAGATATGTTCATCATCATAGGCCTCAAAGCAACAATCGATATGGAATAAGTCCCCTTTGAGGTTCTTATAGGCTCTGGCAGGGATCGAAATCGGATGAATTGGTTTTTCTTTTAATAATTCCTTTCCGTCATTAACATTAATAAAAGCTATTTCACCCTTTAAACTAATATTTGCTTTTATCTCCCCGTTCTGAATACTTGCTCCATTTATATTAATTTCTATATCGGGTTGATAATCGCCCTGATAAATCAGGGCACTTATCCAATCCCGTTTGATTTCACTGGACGATGTACAGCGAACGCGTAAACCATTATGCCCCCAGGGCTCAATTTCCAAAACTTCATTATCCAGAGAACATAATAGGCTGTTGGATTTTTTTATGAATTCACCCATGAAATATTCTGCTCCATCCAAAAAAATAACTATGACAATCCATATGGAATCCAGACCCGCATTCCACCAATTATCCGGTTGGCCCATGCGTAGTAGGGTATGGCAACCAGGCGGATTGGGTGGTGAATCGCCTGAACGGGTAATGCGGCAGGCTGGTAAAGATGTCCGCGCCACGATCCAGAATCAATTAATTGACCGCTCGCTTCAACAACCATTACTCCTTCCAACAAGTCACCTTCCCATCGGGTCGATAGAGGTCCATCTTTGTCAATCTCAACATCGAGTAAACGCCCCTTTATTTCTTGGTCCTTATCCTCCAGGCAATAAATAATCGGACCGCGTTGGATGGCGAAACAACCGCGTGTAGCATCAATTCGTGGATTAGAGCCTACAAGCACCGCCTCCAACCTGAGGTCGAGTTCAACGACATCTCCCACCTGCCAGGTACGATCTAGAACAAGGTATCCTTTCTCAAGCCGTACCTCCCTTAGTACCTTTCCATTGATGGAAAGTACTGGATCGTGACTCCATTCAGGTATCCGAATGGATAATATCCACGGCGATTTTCCGGATTCCGTAATCCGCAGTTTGATATTCCCCTGCCAGGGATATTCGGTCATCATATTTACTTCGATGTGCTGCTCAGAGGCCAGATCGCATCGAATATCGGCAGGTGCAAAATGATGGATTTGAATGCCCTTAAGATCACTTGTGGCAAAATAATGAGGCAGGGAGGCAAAGAGCCGCATCACATTAGGCGGGCAGCAGGCACAATCGTGCCATTCAGGCCGTTGATCGGGAACATAAATCTCATTGGAGGGCAAATCCGATGAAAACCGCAGATATTTGGCTTCCCGCAGCAGCAAAGGGTTAATATAAAAATAATGCCTACCATCCAGAGCAGGGCTGGCCAGGATATTATTATAAAGTGCCCGTTCCATCTGATCCGCATAGCATCCATCACCGGTCGCTAGCAGCATTCTCCAATTCCACATCAGGCTGGCTATTGCTGCACATGTTTCACAATAACACTGATCGGCAGGCAGTTCATAAGGATCGCCAAAAGCTTCTCCATCAAAACGTGATCCCAATCCTCCTGTGATATATAGTTTTGTTTCAATGATATTTTTCGAGAGCCGCCGCATCGCATCGATCAAGGCCTGCTCCCCGGTTTCCATGTATAAATCTGTAATCCCCGATGCCAGGTACAACTGGCGTACCGCATGGCCGGCAGCCTCCACAACCTTACGCACATCTACGTGATCTTGGTGATATTCCGGGCCGTAAGAACGATGTCCCTTCATCGTATTCTTGCCGCGTTGGTCAATAAAGAATTTTGCCAGATCTAGGTATTGAGTATTACCCGTTACCCGGTACAGCTCAACCAGCGCCATTTCAACCTCTGGATGACCGCAGGCTCCATGTCTTTTATCTGGCCCAAAAACTGAACCAATATTGTCAGCAAAACGACAGGCAATATCTAATAAACGATGATCACCTATTGCGCGTTGAAAAGCTACCGCCGCCTGAAACAAATGTCCGGCGCAGTAAAGCTCATGTCCATTATCGAGATCTGCCCAGGGTTCAGGAGATTCTCTTGTCTGAACATAGCTATTAATATACCCATTGGGAAGCTGGGCAGCAGCTATCAGTTCAATGGCTTGATCTGCCTTGGAAGACAATTCTTTGTCTGGCTCCCTGCCCAATTCCCAGGCCACGGCCTCCAACCATTTATAAATATCCGAATCTATAAAGACATACCCACGATAATTTCCTTTGATTAAACCGGCAGCAATACGCAAATTGTCAAAGTTGCCCGCCTTTGTAAGCATTTCAAAACCAAAATGCAGGCTGACTTTTCTATTGATGGATTGTTTTTTGGTCCAGAAACCCTCTTTCAAAGATACATTTTTAAATTCAAGGGTTTTCCAATGTGAGAACGGACTTTGCGATGTATCCAATGGACCAAATTCAGGATTCACAACATGAGTAGGCATAAACGATTCCTAATATCAGTAAACAACATGATAACTGTTGTCCTTATTGCGACTTTGACGATCTGCGTAAGAGTATGTTTGTCTCCCAAAAAGGTAAACATCCGAAGTTAGAAATATTAAGCGATTTGCCAGCCAGAATTATTCGATAATCAATTTGCCGACCGGGGCGTCTGGTGAGTTCTATATGTTAAATCCGGCCCCGTCTTGTTTAAATCACTCACATCATTCCTCTGGATTTTTTCCTCTCCACCTACGGATCAAGGGCTCTGGAGGATTTGTGTGACTAACATAGTGTTCAGGCGGTATCATCATCTGCTTGGCGCCACAGGATTCGCGGACGATCAATGTGCCCTGGATTCGAACGGGGTCTTGTATTTCAATTTGGTTTTCAAGACGGTCTACTATCAACTCAGCTGCCAGCTTTCCCATCTCAAAGCTTGGAGGGCTGACAGTCGTAATCGTGGGTTTGGAAAAACTGGAAATATCACGGTCATCATACCCAACCACGGCAATGTCTTTCGGCACGTTTAAACCCGCATCTTGTATTGCATAGATGGCCCCTAACGCCATCAAATCATTGGCGGCAAAGATTGCTGTTGGTCTTTCTTGCATGGCGATGTATTTCTTAATAGCAGGATAGCTGCTCTGGACTTCCCAGGTACCTTCCTCAACCAGGGCGGGATCAAAGGGTATCCCATATCGGGCTAAAATATCCTTATAACCCGCCAGGCGGTCGATCGATGAGTTCCAGTTATGTGGCCCATTTATTAAAGCAATCCGGCGATGTCCCAGCTTGGCTAGATGTTCAACTGCCAGGCCGGCGCCATAACGATCATCCAAAACAACCGAGTTAGCGTAAGACCCATTAAAGAGCCGGTAAACAAAAACATAAGGCTTGTCTGCCAGATCAAGAGTTTTATTAGATTCATCTCTCCATGGTTCCACAAAAATGATCCCATCAATGGATCGGCTGATAAGCTGGTGAACTGCTTCGCTCTCCAATTCTGGATCCCAATCCGTGCTGATAATGATACTGAAATAATTGTGCTGCCGGAGATATTCCTGAATACCGCGGATCAGGACAGGTGTAAATGGGCTGGCAATATTATAAACAACGAGACCTATCGTGAAAGTTCTGTCTGTCTTGAGCCCACGCGCAGTGATATTAGGATGATAACCCAGTTGGTTCGCCAGGGTTAAGATACGCTGCTTGGTAACTTCATTGACTCGATGATCACTATCCGTTAATGCTCTGGAAACGGTTGAAACGGAATAACCCGCAGCTTTGGCTAATTCATGTAGAGTGACTGGCATGCTATTATTTCCAATTTCAAAAATGGTTCAAAACTTTTCATCGCAGGTAAATTTCCGCTAATAAGCTATTCAAACAAGTATAATATTCATTGGAGCCGTTCTTTGAAGTGCGGTCAGATTGTGTGGCAAACACCGATTGTGCTTCTGAGACGGCTCCTTTTTTTTTCAAGGGCGTCTTCTTGGTCAACCGAAAGATCTGGATCCGTATCTTCCTAGCCTATTCTGATGTAATCAAAACCCACACCATATCAAAACTATACAAGTAGTGATCTGGCCAATCGGTCTCCGATTCTCGTTGCCATTTAGCTAAACAACTAAATTCTAGATCGAAATTATGATGCCAGGGTTTTGATCAGGCTTGACATTGGATATTCCCTGCTTTCCTTCTACCTGATCCTGGTCGGGATAAGGAAAATCAAAGAGAATATTGGAGCAAAAGAACTTTTCGCCTTGAAAAGTGTAGCGGTCTATTTCTCCAGGCAGCTACGCTTGGGAGAGGTGGATGAGGTATTCTCATCCACCTCCCTTCAGCTATGCGCTAAAGATGGTTGGCGTGTTTCAGATTCAATTCGTAATGTGCGGTCAGATAGTGTGGCAAACACCGATTATGCTTCTGAGACGGCTACCTTCCAAATCGCGCTTCCTACTTCTTCTATTTTGGAAGGAGTGGATCTACCCCTGCCGCGGCCGTTTTCATAGCTGCATCGGGGGTTGCCTGCCCGCTTAAGGATTCCTGGATTGCCTCCTGAATAAAGGCTGAAACATCAGACCAGTTGGGCAGTGGTCCGCGCGGAAGAGCGGAATCCATCTGCTTCAAGAAAACCTGCATGGTAGGATCGCTAGCCGATTTTGCCGCAACATCGGCGATTACATCCTTGCGGCTGGGGATATATCCCATGCAGTCCGTCAACTTGGTACCGTATGCTTTGGCGGTCACGAACTGTAGGAAATCCCAGGCGCCATCTTGTTGCTTGCTGGCGTTAAAGACCACCCAGTTTTCACCACCCAGCGAAGACGCGGGTTTCACGGTGTAGGGTAACGTTGCAACTTCCCAGTTCAGATTCGGGGCATCTTTTTTGATGGTGGCTGCGTTCCAGGTACCACTGATCATCATGGCTGCCTTGCCGGTGGTAAATTGTGTATAGATTTCGGCAAAACCGTCATTAATTGCCGATTTAGGGGCGTAACCCTTTTTAACCAAATCGGTCCAGAACGCAAGAGCAGCAGTGGATGCAGGTGAGTCCAGATGGGCGATGTCGCCACCGTTTTGATAGACCCATGGCAGGAACAAGAATGTGCCGGTCTCATCTTTCTTGGCGAGTAAAGCGGTTCCATAAACGCCCTTGGCTGAATCAGTCATCTTTTGAGCCCAGGTTTCAAAATCATCCCACGTCTTGGGAGGATTGGCGGGATCCAGGCCGGCAGCCTTGGCCATATCGGTATTGATCCAAAGCACAACTGTGTTGCTGCCCAGCGGGATACCATAGTTCTTACCCTGCCATAGGGTGGAATTCCAGGGGCCGGAGAGGTATTGATCTGATTGACCCCAGGCTTTGACTTTGTCGGTAAGATCGGCCAACGCACCTGCTGCCGCATAGCGCGCATTATCAGGATTGTCGACGATCATCAAGTCAGGTGTGGCACCCGCCGCGATAGCCGTCGTGACTTGCTGGTTAAAGTCGGTGAAGGCCAGGTTACGGATCTTGAGGGCGTACTTGGACTGGGCGGCATTGTAATCGGCCGCGGCAGTATTAACGCATGCTGCAGCAGGGCCAGTGTCGCCATAATAGGTCCACATATCAACTTCAGTGGCAGCAGCAGACGCTGCAGTTGCCGGAGCCTGGGTAGCCGCCGGAGCCTGGGTAGCCGCTGGAGCCTGAGTGGCTGGTGCCTGGGTTGCAGGAGTTCCACAAGCAGTCAAGGCTAATGTGAATGCAACAGCCAGGACCAGCAATGTCTTCAGGTTGAATTTCATTTTCAATTCTCCTTCATTATGGTTTTCTCAGTACGGATTTATATGGTGAAAGGATAAGAAATGTAAAATTATTTGGATTCGACCACACCTCCTTTCGGTCAGATAATTTTCATTTCACAGACCCGACGGTTAGACCGCTGATGAATTGGCGCTGTAAAAACATGAATGCAATAATGGCTGGGATTGCCACCAGCGTAGAGAATGCCATCATGGAATCCCATTGCACTTTATACATACCGACGAATTGAAATATGCCAATTGAAACGGGTTGTAACTCCGTTTTTTGCAGGAAAGATAGAGCAAAAACAAATTCTCCCCACGCAGTCAGGAATGAGAAGACGCCGACCGCCACCATGCCGGCCCGAACCAACGGAAGGACGATATACCACAGTACCTGCACTCGTGTACCGCCATCGATCCAGGCAGCTTCTTCAATTTCCTTCGGGATTTGTGCGAAGGTCGGCCGT
>Ga0265340_10001310_pt1 | contig 14258 bp, 12 predicted proteins | sample 4CB225metaG_FD_202082 | JGI IMG/M metagenome (GOLD analysis project Ga0265340, IMG submission 202082) | Rhizosphere microbial communities from Carex aquatilis grown in University of Washington, Seatle, WA, United States - 4-CB2-25 metaG | ecosystem: Host-associated > Plants > Roots >...
GATGAGTCCGGGCGGTCCGCACAGGAATACATGTGTTTGCGATGTGAGTCCCGCGATGCTCTGAGCGACTGTTGTCGCGGTGAGTCGTCCATCGGTGCGAGAAAAGATCGGGTGGACGTGCAGGTTGGGCAACCGTGCGGCGGCAGCTTGGATCTCGGGGAGGTAGATGGCGTCGGCGGGGGAGGGCACGGTGTAGAACAGGTCGATGTGGGTGGGGTCGGCGGGGCTGAGAGTGGCCAGCCAGCTCAGAAATGGTGAGATGCCCACGCCGCCGGCGATCCAGATCTGTCGTGGTCCGCCGAGGGTGTGGTCGAATGCGCCGTAGGGACCGGTGACGGTGGCCGGCGCGCCGATTTGGAGGTCGGCGTGCAGCCGGGCGGTGTCGCGGCCGGCGACGCGGATGGTCAGTCGTAGCTGTCGGTCGGGGCTGGTGCCGGCGACGGAGAACGGGTGTTCCCGCCAGCCTTTGCCGCCGCGGATATGCAGGAACACGAACTGGCCGGGGGTGACGTCGAGGCCTGGTCCCCGAGGAGTCAGGCGGAGGTCGATGATGTCCCCGGTGGGTCGGGTGATGGCGGTGACGGTGTAGTCGGCGCGGGGCGCGCGGGCGCGCATGAACAACTCGTCGTAGGCGTACGCGAGGATGCCGCTGGCCGCGATGACGAAGTACGCGGCTTTCAGAACCCACGATCCGGCGATGATCTTGTCGAGGATCAGCCCGTGCAGCAGACCCATGGCCAGGAAGAGCCCGGTGAGCCGGTGCAGGAACAACCACCGTTCGTACGGCAGTCGGATGATCCGGCCGATCCGGGGCATCGAGATGACCACGAGCGCGATCAGTGCCAGTAGTGAGACCTGGCCGAGCAGGGCACCGTCGCGGATGGTGGTGGTGACCTGGTCGCGGGTGATCGCCGGGGCGCCTTTGCCGGTGATGAGCCAGTGGGGGAACAGCAGGATGAACGCGGCGTAGCCGGTGCGTTTGTGCCACTGGTAGATGGCGTCGATGCCGCCGAACCAGACTTCCAGAGAGCGGGGCCGGGCGGCGAGGACCATGGTGACGGCCATCAGATAGACGGAGCACACACCCGCAAGGTCGCCGGTCAAGTAGGGAAGGCTGATACCGGCCGGCCGGTACTGGATCCACAGCGCAAGAACGGCCAAGACACCCAGGCCGATGACGATCGGTCCGGTCCGGTGCTGCTTGAGCCGCCGGTCCATCGGCTGCCGCCAAATCCAGGCGACGTACACGGCGATGACGATCAGGACCGGCATCACACCTCCTCGGAACGTACGGACGGACGGATCGAGATCGGCACGCCCCGGGACCGGCGGCATGTCCGGATTCTTCCGCTCACATGGTTTGTGTCACGTACTAGAGTACTTGGTGGAACGAATCTCCTCAAGTACATATAGAAGGGGCGGCGTCTCTTAGCGGGTCGGCCCGTCTTGACCGTTGGCGGCGGCAACAGCACCATTCCGCCTGTGTTCGGTGAGGGTTTCCGACCTGCTTGAAAAGATACGTGGCACAAACTATATTGATACGCGACACCACCCAAGATTGAGGAGAAGCTTGATGGACATCAACGCCGCTGTGGTCCGTTCGTTCGACCGTCCGCCCCGGTGGGAGCCGTTCGACCTGCCCGCTGTTGCCGACGAGGACCAGGAGGTCGTTGACGTACTCGCCGTCGGTCTGCATCCGCGAGTGCGCAGCGGAGCCTCGGGCAGCCACTACACCAGCAACGGGAAGCTGCCGTTGGTGCCTGGCATCGACGGGGTCGGCCGGTGCGCGGACGGCCGGATCGTGTATTTCGTGGCCGATGACGACCTGGTCGGCCCGATGGCGACCCGGACGGTCATCGACAGCCGGCGCAGTGTGCCGCTGCCCGAGGGGGCCGATGTGGTGAAGATCGCCGCGGCGATGAACCCGGCCATGTCGGCCTGGGTCGCGCTGCGCCGCCGCGTCCCGATCGAAGCCGGCCAGTCGGTGCTGATCCTGGGCGCGACCGGAAACGCCGGACAGATGGCCATCCAGGTCGCCAAGCGGCTCGGCGCCGGGCGGGTCGTCGGCGCCGGTCGCGACCAGGGTCGCCTGGCCACGCTGGTCGGGATCGGCGCGGACGCCACCGTTGCGCTTACCGACGACGCCGACGCCACCGCAGCCGCACTGGCCAAAGAGGCCAGCGAGGTCGACCTCGTCATCGACTACCTGTGGGGTGAACCCGCCAGCGCGGCGATCATGGCTTTGCTGCGTGGCCGCTCCGACCGCAGCCGCGCTCTGAATTGGATCCAGATCGGCTCGATGGCCGGCCCGACCATCGAACTGCCGTCGGTGGCGCTGCGCTCGGCCAACTTCCGGCTCCAAGGCAACGGCCAGGGCGCCGTCTCCACCCGCGCCTACCTGGCCGAACTGCCGTCACTGATCGCCGAGATCGATAACGGGGGCATCGCCGTCACCGCCCGGCCGGTGCCGTTCGCAGACGTCGAAACTGCCTGGAGCGCACCGGAGGTTCCCGGCGTGCGTACCGTCCTGGTGGCCTGACCATGGACCGCACAGACGTGATCATCTGCGGATCGGGCCCGGCCGGCCTGACCTTGGCCATCGATCTCGCCCGTCGCGACGTCGACTTCCTGCTCATCGACAAGGCCGCCCATCCGTTCATCGGTTCGCGCGGCAAAGGCATCCAACCGCGCAGCCAAGAGGTCTTCGAGGACCTCGGCGTGCTCGACCGGATCGTCGCCGCCGGCGGCGAGTTCCCGCTGCAGCGCACCTACACCGACGCCGGGCCGGTCGACAAAGCCGTGGTGGACCTGCCTGGCCCTACACCCGCCGAGCCCTACCAGATCCCGCTTATGGTTCCCCAGTTCCTGACCGAGCGGGTACTGCGCGACCGGCTCGCCGAACTGGGACACGCACCGATCTACGCCCACGAACTCGTCGGCATCGAGCAGGACGCCGACAGCGTCACCGCCCGGATCGAGACCCCATCCGGGCACCGCATCGTGCAGGCCCGCTACCTCGTCGGCGCCGACGGCGGATCGAGCTTCGTACGCCGCGCCATGGGCATCGACTTCCCGGGTAAAACCCTCGGAGTCCGGGCGATAGCGGCCGACGTGCTCGTCGACGGCATCACAGCGGACTTCTGGCACACCTGGGCACCCGGCACGCCGGCGCAGGTGTCACTGTGCCCGCTGTACGGCACCGACATGTTCTCTCTGCAGGGCCCGATCCCGTTCGACGTCGACGTCGACCTCAGCTCCGAGGGCCTCACCACACTCCTGCGGTCACGCACCGGCCGCGACGACCTGACGATCCGCGCGGTGTCCTGGGCATCCGCGTTCGAGATGAACGCCCGCCTGGCCGATACCTACCGCCATGACCGGGTCTTCCTGGCCGGAGACGCGGCCCATTGCCACCCGCCGATGGGCGGGCAAGGACTCAACACCAGCATTCAGGACGCCTACAACCTGGCCTGGAAACTCGCCGCGGTGCTCGCCGGCGCGGACGAGTCGCTGCTGACGAGCTACGAGAAGGAACGCCGGCCGATCGCCGAGGCCGTCCTCGGCCTCTCCGAACGGCTGCTCGAGGCGGCCAAGCACCGCGACACCCACCGCGGGCGCGAGGTCAGCCAGCTCGATCTGGGCTACCCGGACTCGACGCTGACGCTGTCCAACCCGGACCGTGACAAGGGTGTCCTGTCCGGCGACCGGGCACCCGACGCCCCGCTCACCGGCGCCGGCGGGGTGCCGACCCGGCTGTTCACCCTGACGCAAGGCCCGCACTGGACCCTGCTCGGCTACGACGTCTCCGCCGCCGCGGTACCGGCGGCCCGCGCCGGTCTGCACATCCACACCATCGGCGACCACGGGGACCTGCGCGACACGGGCGGCCACTTCCAGGACGCCTACACGCTGCCGTCCGCGCACTGGGCCCTGATCCGCCCGGACGGCTACCTCGCCGCTATCGGCCCCGACACCTTTGATTCCTATCTGGACACCGTCGGCATCCTGCCCACCAGAACGGAGCACTGACATGACCATCGATCGGCCACGCAGCCGGCGCGAACATCGCCAGACCCGCCGCGACGCCGAGCAGCGCCGCAACAGCGCCCAGCACGAGATCAAACAACTGCTGGGCGACGTACGCCACGACCTCCATACGGCGCGCCGATCGGCCGAAACCACGACCGTCGTCGGCCGCGCGAAACTCACCGGACTCGCCGCCCAGGCCCTGGCCGGACTCGCCGCCAGACTGCCCACCAGCCGGTAGCGGGCGACAGACCAGGGTAGCCAGAGTGGTCACTGGATCGGTGTCTGATCCTTGTCGGGCACCGACCAGTGCCACCAGTCCGTGAGCACGTAGGAGCAGCAGACGTAACGGCATTACTGTTTCAGTTTCAGTTTGTTACTGCGTGGCAGTGAGCTCACAACGAGGAGAGCTGATGAGACGACGTGCGGTTGTAGCGGTGGTGGCGGGTTCCGTCCTCGCGATCGGCCTGACCGGAACGACGGCGGTCCAGGCCTCACCCAGCTCGCACGGCCCGGCGCCGGTCAGCGCGAAGGTCTGGCTCACCACGGTCGACCGTAGCCAATTGCTGGCCGAGCAACCCAGGGTAACTTTCGCTCCGGCCACGTCCACGCAACCGACGATCACCATCGACCCGAGCCAGACCTATCAGAGTCTGGACGGGTTCGGCGCGGCGATCACCGACTCCTCGGCGTCGGTGCTGTACCGCCTGACCCCGGCCGCCCGGCTCACGGCGATGCGCTCACTGTTCACCCGCAGCAGCGGTATCGGGGTGAGCTTCCTGCGCCAGCCGATCGGATCCTCGGACTTCACTGCCGCCGCCGAGCACTACACCTACGACGACGTTGCGCCCGGCGCCACCGATTTCGCCCTCACGCACTTCTCGATCAAGCACGACAACGCTCAGGTGCTGCCGCTGCTGCGGCTGGCGAAGTCGCTCAATCCCCAGCTCACCGTGATGGCCACCCCGTGGAGCCCGCCGGCCTGGATGAAGACCGGTGACTCGCTGATCGGTGGAAAGCTGAAGGACGACCCCGCCGTCTACCGTGCCTACGCCCGTTACCTGGTGAAGTTCGTCCAGGCCTACGCGGCGGCTGGTGTCCGGGTGGACTACCTCTCAGTCCAGAACGAACCGCAGAACCGGACGCCGAACGCCTACCCCGGCACCGATATGCCGGTGCGTCAGGAGGAAAAGGTGATCGAGGCGCTCGGGCCGATGCTCCAGATCGCCAGCCCGCACACCAAGATCCTCGCGTACGACCACAACTGGACGACGCACCCGGGCGACGTCGCCGGCACCCCGCCCGGTGAGAGCCCGGAGACGGACTACCCGTACGAGATCCTTGACAGCCCGGCCGCGAAATGGGTCGCGGGCACCGCATATCACTGTTATTCCGGCGACCCGAGCGCCCAGAGCGCCCTGCACGCGGCCCACCCGGACAAGGGAATCTGGTTCACCGAGTGCTCCGGCTCGCACGGCGCCACCGACACCCCGGAACAGATCTTCCGCGGCACCCTGACCTGGCACGCCCGCAACATCGTCATCGGCACCACCCGCAACTGGGCGAAATCGGTGGTGAACTGGAACATCGCCCTGGACAGCAGCGGCGGCCCGCACAACGGTGGCTGCGACACCTGCACCGCGCTGATCACGGTCGGGACCGACGGGACGGTGTCGACCAACGCGGAGTACTACACGATCGGGCATCTCGCGAAATTCGTCGACCCGGGCGCGGTCCGGATCGGGAGCACTTCGTTCGGCACAACCGGCTGGAACGGGCAGATCATGGACGTCGCCTTCCGCAATCCGGACGGCTCGACGGCGCTGGTGGTGCACAACGAGAACGACAACCCGAGCACCTTCGCGGTCGCCGTGGGCGACCAGTCGTTCGAGTACACCCTGCCCGGTGGCGCCCTGGCCACCTTCACCTGGCCCAGCTCGCCGTCTCTGCGGCCCGACCTGCGGCCGGTGTCGCTGGCCGGGGCCACGGCCACCGCCGATCCGGCCGGTGAGGGCCCGGCTCTGGCTGTCGACGCCGATGCCTCGACGCGCTGGTCCAGCGGGCAGGCCCAGGCCCCCGGGCAGTACCTCCAAGTCGACCTCGGCCAGGCCAAGACCTTCCGCCGGGTCGCCATCGACAGCGGCGGCAACCTGGGCGACTACGCCCGCGGCTGGCAACTCTCGGTCAGCAACGACGGCGCCACCTGGCGGACGCTGGCCGCCGGGCCGGGGGTCGGTCAGCTCACCAATGTTGACGTCCCCCGCACCAGGGCCCGGTACCTGCGCGTCACCTCGACTGCGAGCAGCGGCAACTGGTGGAGCCTCGCGGACCTTCGTCTCTACCGCTGAACCGGTTGAACTTCGCCGCTTTCGCCAACTGAGGTCAGTCGAGGCTCGGCCGGGGACTGGACGGCCGACGCGAGCACGGCAAGCTTGTCGGCGGCCTCGGTGCCAGGGGCTCCATCAGGCCACGTATGGAGCGTCGCTCCAAACTTGTGCTAGCCTCATTGGAGTGGCAATCCAAAGCGCTCGGAGGAGCACAATGACTACACCGATCATCGCCGCCGCGTCCCGGGCATCGGCGTCCCGTCGTAATCCGGTGCGCTGGATCGTCTGCGCCGTCGTGCTCGGCGTGAACGTCATGGATGGGCTCGACGCGTCGATCGTCAACATCGCCGGCCCGTCCATCCACCTCGACCTCGGCGGCGGGGCCAACACGGTGCAATGGCTCAGCGCCGGGTACACCCTGGCCTTCGCCGTGCTGCTTATCGCGGGCGCCCGGCTGGGGGACATCCTCGGTCGCCGTCGGCTGTTCCTGGTGGGATCAGCCGGATTCACTGTCTTCTCGGCCGCGTGCGCGCTGGCGCCGAACACCGGAGTGCTGATCGCCTGCCGGGTGCTACAGGGCGCCTTCGGCGCGCTGATGATCCCGCAGGGTTTCGGTTTGATTCGAGAGGTTTTCGACGACGAGGAGTTCGGCAAGGCGATGGGCATGTTCGGGCCCGCGATGGGCCTGCCCTTGATCGCCGCACCGATCCTCGGCGGCGTGCTGGTCGACGCGAACCTGTGGGGCACCGGTTGGCGTCTGGTCTTCCTGATCAACGTGCCGATAGGTCTGGTGTCCTTCGTGCTCGCGCTGCGCACGCTGCCCCGCGGCGCCAGCCACTCGGGCCTGAAGCTCGACGTCGGCGGTGTCTGGCTGATCGGCCTGGCCCTGATCGCGATCATCTACCCGCTGATCCAGGGACAGCCCGACGGCTGGCCCGCCTGGACTTTCGTGCTGCTCGCCGCCGGGCTGGTGCTGCTGCTGGTCTTCCTGGTCTGGGAGAAGCGTCGTCAGTCCGACGCATTGATCGAACCGTCTCTGCTGACCAACCGCAACTATCTCAGCGGCATCGCCGTCGCACTGGCACTGTTCGGCGCCTTCGCCGGTGTGCTGCTCTGTGTCTCCCTTTACGGTCAGCTCGGTGAGGGCTGGTCGCCCATCCACGCGGGGCTCACGCTGACGCCGATGGTCGTCGGGATGGTCGCCGGAATGGTGGGCGGGATGTTCGCGGTCGCCCGGCTCGGGCGCCACGTGCTGCACCTCGGCCTGCTGATCATGGCCAGCGGTGCCGCGGTCCTTGCGCTCACGCTCACCGGTGCCGGATCGGGATCGTCGTGGGACCTGCTGCCCGGACTGTTCCTGGTCGGCACGGGTGCGGGAGCGAGCTTCGGTCTGCTGTTCCCCTTCATCCTCTCCAGCGTGACCAGGCGCGAAGTCGGTTCGGCCTCGGGAGCGCTGGAGGCGACGACCCAGTTGGCGACCTCGCTCGGGGTCGCGGTCCTCGGCACGATCTTCTTGTCCAGCTTCGCTCATCACCCGCCGACCTACGCACTGCAGATCACCGCCTGGGCGTGTATGGCTCCGCTGGCGATCGCGTTCGCGCTCGTGTTCCGCCTCCCGGTCCGCGCGCGGGAAGAAACCACCACCGATCACCGCTGATTGACGACCCCAACGGCCAGCGGGTCGTCTTACCAACCAGACGCCAACGACGCCGACGCCGGTGTCGGTCCGACCACTTGGTTGCGGCCGTTCTCCTTGGCGACCAGCATTCGGCGATCGGCCAGGGCCAGCAGCTCGATGCTGGTGGATACCTCAGTGCCGAGGGCGACGCCGAAACTCGCTGTCACGGCCAGTCCCGGTGACAGGGCCGCCCAGTTGTGCGACTGCACGCTCATCCGAGCACGCTCGGCCAAGGCCAGTACACCCGCAGCGGACGTGCCCAGAATCACCAGGGCGAACTCCTCGCCCCCGAAGCGCAACGCCGTGTCGCCGTCGCGGCAATCGGCGTGCAGCAGCTTGCCCAGCTCCCGCAGCACCGCATCGCCGACCAGATGCGAGTGGCCGTCATTGACGCTCTTGAAGTGATCGACGTCGAGCATCACCAGCGAGCAGGAGCTCAGATCGGAGGCCAGCAACTGGTCCAGCCGGCGGCGGTTGGGCAGGCCGGTCAGGGGATCCTCGAAGGCCTGGCGGCGCAGATCGTCGGAGTGGCGGCTGAGGTCTTCGTTCGAGCGCTGCAACGCGGAAGCCTGGGTCTGGAGCTTCGCCGCCCGAGCCTGGGCCTGGGCGGTCGCCAGCCTCACCGCGGCCACGCTCGCGGCGCGCTGGGCCTGCTCGGAGATCTGCTCGGTCACCAGGACGAACAGGCGCTTGTAGGAGTCCAGTGCGCCGCGCAGGTCACCCAATTCTTCGAGCACGCTGGCCAGCGCCCCGCAGGCGGTGACCTCGTACTGCCGGGTCGGCGCCTCGGCCACCCCCAGGGCCAGGAGTTCGGCTGCCTCCTGGTGACGCCCGAGCGCGGCGAGAATCGGCGCTCGGGCCTCGCGGTGGTGCGCGATCATGTTCCCGGTATCGAGCGTGGGGTCGGCCGGCCAGCTATCGAGCAGGTCCAGCCCCTCCTGGGGTCGGCCGACCTCCGACAGGAACTCGGCGAGGTTGGCCAGCGCGGTGTTTTCGTTCAGCCGGTTGCCTATCTCGCGGGACATCATCATGGCCGCCCTGGACAACGACACGCTCTGTTCGCCCAGCATCCGGGCTCGTTCAGGTTCACCTCTTTCGCTCGCTTCGCCGGACATCTCGCCGTAGACGTAGGCCACGGTGGCAATGGCGACACTCTCGGCCACCGGGTCACCCAGGAGACGCGCCGTCTCGCAATAACGTTCGCCGAACTCCTGGGCCGTGTCCCACTGCCGCAGCGCCGCGTAGATGTTGGTCATTGCCCGTAACGCCGCCACGGACGCGGCGAGATCATCGCTGGCATCGGCGCACTGGGTTGCCTTCAGGCCCTCCTCCAAGGCGGCCGCCATCTCGCCGACGTCCCGGAGAATCCGGGAGGCGACCTCGTGGGACTGAGCGGCCGCGGTCAGGTCGCCGACCTCCTCGCACAAGGCGATGGCCTCCAGAGCCCGCCTCATGGCGTCGGCCATCTCGTTGCGAAGGTGCAGAATCCGGGCCAGCAAGGCGAGGGCGCGCCCCCACATGACCTGGTCACCGACCGCCTCCGCCAGCATCTGCGCCTGCGTGGCCTCAGTCATCGCGGTGTCAAGATCCGACGCGAGCAGCGCTGCGTTCGCCGCCGTCAGAAGGGTGGCCGGGGATGGACGCCTCGACTCGGGCGGTGCGGCGGGCATGATCCTTGCGCCTCCGATCAGGGGTAAAGAACTTATCGGCGGTTCACTCGAAGAACTTAGGGGATAACCGCCCGAGTTTCACCGTTGGGAGGGCACAGGACTACCTCATAGCGGTTGGTGTTACTCAGGGTCGGGGACGGTCGAGACGGTCTCGAAGACCTTCACGCTCACGGCCGGGTTCGAGGACTGGCTGTCGTACGACGTACTGAACTTCCGGGACGCGCGGGCGGGCACTCGATGGGAGGACTGCTCGAAGCCGATCAGCACCCCAAGCTTGTCGTGGATCTCCACCACGGCAGTGGCCTGCGGCACGGCCCAACTGGAGCCGTTCTTGATCCGACCGGTCACCTTCACGTCGGTCCAGCCGGTGTGGTGCTGATAGGTGCGTTTGATCTGGGATACGGACAATTTCGCGGCCGACTTGGTCGGCATCAGGGACCACCGGGGCTCGACGACTATCCGGGTGGTCTTCTTCAGTACCGACTCCGGCACGCTGGCCATCGACGTCTTGTAAGGGACCCGATGCCCCGGGGCGATCGGGATCCAGAGCCGGTTGGACGTGCCGTTGTACCGGCGCAGCAACTTTCCGTGCGAACCGTAGAACGACACGTCCAGGTAGGACACCGCCAGCGTCTCTTTCGAGACGTTGACGACGTCACCGACCACCAGGCGGGTGCTGTCGACCCGGGCCGTCAGCACGCCGATCGTGACGCCGGCCGGGACGACCTGCACGCGCAAGGCATACCTCTTGCTCGCGCTGGAACCGCTGGTCGAGGCCACTCGGAGGTAATAGGTTCCTGGACCGAGGGTCCGGCCCACGCTCTCCGGGCCGAGCGAGCCGTGGTCGGACTTCGTGAGTGCCGGCCCGGCGGCGTCGTAGAGGCGAAGGTTGTAGTTCGCCGGTAGGTTCCCCAGCAGCGCGTACACGTAACCGGGAGAGGTGAGTTCGATCCGGTACCAGTTCTGCTGGGAGTTCCGGGCCAGGACGTCGTGTTGCCAGGAATTGCGCGGCACCACCGCGTGGGTCCGTGCGTCGGCCCGGCTGTGCGCCGGAGCAGTGGCGGTGCCGGCCACCGCGCTGATCCCGGCCGGCGCGGCGATGGCCGGCCCGGCGGTGCCGAGCCCGGCGGTGCTGACTGTGACTCCGATCAGACCGGCCGTCAACATCCACCTAGACAGCTTTCTGATCATGATTTCGCTACGCACCGGGCATACCCTTCAAAAGACACGAATGAACCACCTTGGTAGGCGATAGTAGCTGCCGTCGATCATGAACTTGGTGACGACGCCGTGCCAGCGGATTCACATCCGCTTGTGCCGGCCTCCGACAAGCCGGCGGAAAGCGTGCCTGGTTCCGCTTGATCGATGTCGCCCGACTTCTGATCTGCCGGTCAGGTGACAAGCGGGCTTGACAGGGCGGCTGTGGGTCTCGCACGCTGAGAGCATGACAAGCATGCTTGACAGGTGGCCGTCAGCGGGCAGCCGTGCGTAATGAGGTCCGAGCCCTGCGCGAGGCGAAAGGGCTCTCGCAGGGCGGTCTGGCCTCGGCGATGGGTGTGTCCCGGCAGACGGTCAACTCGATCGAGACCGGCCGCTACACGCCTTCACTGCTGCTGGCCATCGCGCTGGCCCAGTTCTTCGGTACCACCGTTGAGGAGACCTTCCATGTCCACGAAAGCAACGCAGATGAACCTCTTTGAGGGCAAGGGCAAACGGGGCACGCATGGCGCCGCAGCGACTTCATGCGCGGCCTGCTGGACCGCAGTGACGAGCGGCTGACCGGTATCGACCTGCGCGCCACCGCCGTCACTGGCCTCGTGCTGATCTGGGCCGATCTGACCGCCTTTGTGGTGCAGATCGCTCGCGGCGCCGATGCCGCTCCCTACGTCTGGCTCGGCGCGCTAGCCGGCGTGACCTACCTCGTCGCGCTGTTCGTGCTCGCGCGTCGAGGCTGACCGGCCCGGCGGCGCAGGCTCGGGTGCCGCAGGGCCGGGGGTTGGTAGGCCTGGTCGAGGACGCCGACGTCGGTGCCGGGCGGGACGATCTCGTCGATGCGGTCGAGGAGGTCGTCGGTGAGGGTGACGTCCAGGCCGGCGAGCAGGTCGTCGAGGTGGTCCATGGTGCGGGCGCCGAGAAGGGCGCTGGTGACGCCGGGATGGGTGATGGTGAAGGCCATGGCCAGGTGGGTCATCGGCAGTCCGGCCTCGGCGGCCAGGGGGACGAATTGTTCGACGACGTCGAGCCGGCGCTCGTCGTTGAGATGCTGGACCAGGCCGGCGCGGCGCAGGTCGTTGTGCTGGTTCTTGCGCACCCGTCCGGTGAGCAGGCCCTGGCCGAGCGGGCCCCAGACCAGGGTGCCCAGACCGAAGCGCTGGGTGACGGGCAGGATCTCACGCTCGATGCCACGGTTGAGGAGCGAGTAGACCGGCTGCTCGGTGTGGAACTGCGCGAGGCCACGCCGCTGCGCCACCCACTGGGCCTCGACGATGTCGGAGGCGGGGGTCCCCGACGCACCGATCGCGCGGACCTTGCCGCTGCGGATCAGATCGGTCAGCGCGGAGAGGGCCTCCTCGATATCGGTGCCGGGGTCGGGGCGGTGGAGCTGGTAGAGGTCGATGTAGTCGGTCTGCAAGCGGCGCAGCGAGTTCTCCACGGCGGTGACGATCCAGCGCCGGGAGGCGCCCTGGTGGTTGGGGTTGTGCCCGGCCGGGCGGCCGAACTTGGTGGCGAGTACAACGTCGTCCCGGCGCCCGTTGAGGGCCTTGCCGACGACGTCCTCGGAGTCGCCGTAAGCGTCGGCGGTGTCGATGAAGTTGATGCCGGCGTCCAGCGCCTTGTGGATGACGCGGGCCGAGTCCTCGGGGGCGTTGCCCATGGAGGTGGCGAACATCAGAGTGCCCAGGGCGTAGGGGCTGACTTGGATGCCGGTTCGGCCGAGGGTGCGGTATTGCATGACTCTTCTCCCTGTGGTGGTCGGCGCCGGGGTGATGCCGTACGCTGCGTTAACCGGAAACTCTTTCCAGAAGTATATGGAAAAGTTTTCCACTTAAGCAAGCGGAGGTGATGTGTTGTCTCAGAACGGGACCCGGACCGGAGTCTCCTCGCCCGGCTCCGCGGAACCGGGCGGCGGCAAAGCGGGCGAAGGCGAATCGGCGCCGCGCCCGCGCCGCTCCGACGCCCGACGCAACGTCGAGGCGCTGATTGGGGCCGCGGGGACCGTCTTCGCCACCTCCGGCGTGGACGCGCCCGCGAAGGAGATCACCGACCTGGCCGGAGTGGGAGTCGGCACGCTCTACCGGCACTTCCCACAACGCGCTGACCTGGTCAAGGCCGTGGTCGAAAGCGGGATCGACGCTCTCGCCGACGCGGGCCCGGACCTCAGCGCCAGGCGCGAGCCGGCGGAAGCACTGATCGAGTGGATTCACCGGTTCACCGAACTGCTCGCGACCAAACGCGGGCTCGCCTCGGCGCTGCACTCCGGCGATCCGGCATTCTCGGGGCTGCCCGACTACTTCCTGGGGCGACTCGGCCCCGCCCTCGTGGCGCTGCTCGACGCGGCGGTGGCCGCCGGCACGGTTCGCGACGACCTCGGCCCCGAGGATCTCCTGCAGGCAATCACCCAGTTGTCCCAGCCCGTGCCCGGGCGAGGGCCCGAACACAACCAGCTCATCGTCAAGGTCTTTGTCGACGGCCTACGTGGCGGAGCTACGCGGCAGCCTCCCGCACGCTGACTTCGGAGAAAGAGCACCAGCGCAAACCGATCCTCGTCCGCCGCTTCGTCGCCAGGCGGGCTCGGGCAAGGTCTGGCCGGTCGCCGGTCGCCGGTCGCCGGTCGCCGGTCGCCGGGCTCAGGCCGTTCGGGCGGCCGGGACGCCGGCGGGCTCACAGGCGATCGGGGTCAGGTCGTCAAGGGCGATCCCCAGCGGGTTGACGCCGACGGCTGGACGCTGCGCAGTGCCGATGGCAGTCGCGGCGTTCATGTCGAGCACACCGTGGCCATCACCCATGACGGCCCGCAGGTCCTGACCAGCGCCCGGCCCGGATGACCGGCCCGAGCTCGCCCTGGGCGAACATGTTCGTTATCCTGGTGGCATGTCTCCTTCCAAGCCCTCACCCGTCAGCCGACGCGAGCGGCCGGCCAAACCGGCGCTGACCCGGGAGGGCATCGTCGCGACGGCCCTGGAGGTCATGCGGGCCGAAGGACTGGAGCGGGTGACGATGCGGCGGTTGGCCCAGGAGCTCGATACCGGTGCGGCCTCGTTCTACGTGTACGTGCGCAACACCGCCGACCTGCACGCCTACATGCTGGACGACCTGCTCAGCGGCCTCGACCTGAGGCCGGTCCGGGCCAAGGGTGACTGGCGCGAACGGCTGGTCGCACTGCTGTGGTCCTACACGGTCATGCTGATCGAGAATCCCGGGCTGGCCCAGTCGGCTCTGCTGACCCGCCCGACCGGCCCCGGCTACCTGCGGCTGGTCGACGGGCTGCTGGCCCTGCTGGACCACGAGGTTCCACCCGACCGGGCCGCCTGGGCGGTAGACCTCCTCCTGCATTTT
>Ga0265340_10001311_pt1 | contig 14247 bp, 13 predicted proteins | sample 4CB225metaG_FD_202082 | JGI IMG/M metagenome (GOLD analysis project Ga0265340, IMG submission 202082) | Rhizosphere microbial communities from Carex aquatilis grown in University of Washington, Seatle, WA, United States - 4-CB2-25 metaG | ecosystem: Host-associated > Plants > Roots >...
GCGCCAAAGCCAGCACCGTGAGCGCGGTCACGGCGCCGAAGCGGCGTACGCAAAACGCGATGAGGGCGCGCATCGGCTTCAGTCGGCCTCAGTGACGGGATTCAGCTCGCGCGCGAGCAGCAGGGCTGCTGCCGAGGTGACCAGCGGGTCGCCGGCGGCAATTCCCTGCGCCACGAAGTAACCGGTGCCGATGGGTCGGTCGGTGGCCACTTCCCGGCGAACGTAAACCCCGCGCTTCTGCTCAACGTAGCACCAGAACTTCGAGCCACTGATGACCAGCGACTGGGCCGGCACGATCACGCCGTGCTGCGCCGCACCCGTTCCAGGCACCCACACGAGCAGTCGTTCGCCCTCGCCGATTTCCCCGCCCGAAAGCTGTGCAAAGAAACTGCGTCCCGGCAGGGACGCATCGGCCGGCGCACTCCAGATGGACTGCGTGCTCCATCCCGCCGGTGCCTGCGCGGCCCCGGCAGCGGCGCCGTCAAGACGTTGGGCACGCAGACGGGTCGGTGTCGCCCCCTGGATCGCGCCGAACGGGAATGACACGCGCAGCAGTTTGACCTTGCCGCTCGCCAGATCCTCCAATGCTCCCTCGGTGATTCCGCCGGCGGCTCCGGCGCCGATGACGGAGGAAAGCCGGCGCTGCGCGAGTGCGACCGCGGCGTTGTCGGTGGCGACCTGGCGCGCGGCCGTTTCCACCGAATCGGCGGACATGGCCCCCGGCGTGCCCGCCAGCCGCTGCGCCCGTGCGGCCGCCGCGCGGCTCTGTTCCTGCGCCGCCTTGACGGTCGTCAACTCGGCAACCGCCGTGGCGATGGTGTCGTGCGGGATGACGACGCCGTACCCCGCCGTTTCGGCTGCATAGTCCACGGCCCTGGCCGGTGTCGTGGTCACTCCGACCTTTTGGGCCTGCTCTGCCGTCAGCGTGACCCCTTCCCCAGCCTCCGACGGACCCTCCTCCTTCGTACTGTCTTCCTTGGCCGCGGGCTGCGAGGCCGCCGCACCCGATGCATCAGCAGAAGAGTGTGTCCGTTCACAGCCCATGATGCTGAGCATCACCAGCCCGACGACGACGATCAGCGCACGCCGGGCAACAGGGCGCCGTTGTCTAGGAATGAGAATTATCAATGACGTCATTGCTGAAGCTCCCAGCCCCCACCCAGTGCCTTGCACAGCGCGACCAGCGCCTGCAGACGCGCAAGTTTGTATTGGCTGAATTGGTCGCGCGATACGTACAAGCTGCGCTGTGCTTCGAGCACCGCCAGAAAATCGCCGGCGCCTTGGGCGTAGCGCAGCTGCGCGCCATCGAAGGCCTGTTGGTTTTGCGCCAGGCTTTCCTGCTCGAACTCACGCGCGGCATCCAGATTGCGGATGGCCGCCAGCGCGTTCTCGACGTCACCCAGCGCATCGAGAATTGCTTTGCGGTAGTCGGCCAGCAGTTCCTCGTCCCTGGCACGCGACTCATCGCGTGCCGCACGCAGGCGGCCGCCATCAAAAATGCTCTGGGTCAGCCCTGCACCCAGGTTCAGGCCCGGGCCGGTGCCGGTGAGCACAATGACGGCCGCGTTCACGGCGGGGTTTTGGAGGCCGCCCGCGGCGGTCAGCGTCAAACTCGGCAGCAGCGCGGCCCGAGCAGCGACCAGACTTGCATCCGCCGCCCGCAAATTGGCCTCGGCCCTGTACACATCGGGACGTCGGGTCAACAGCTGCACCGGCAGGCCCGCCGCGACCTGCGGCTCGGCCAGCGACTCCAACCCCGAACCCGTGACCTGGAACCCTTCCGGTTGCCGCCCGACCAATAGCGCCAATGCCGTCAGTGCCTCCGTCTCGCGCTGCCTCAAATCGGGCAAGGCCAGTTGCGCGGACGCCAGCAGGGCGCGCTGCGTCGCCAGTGTCACGGGATCCGCGGCGCCGGCATTGAAGCGAGCCTGCACAGCCTCGAAGGTCCCACGCGCTGCATCCAGATTCGACTGTGCAACTTTTATGCGCTCGCGAATCGACAGCACTTCGAAATAGCTGTCGGCCACACCGGCCAGGGTCGTCAACGCCACTGTGTCCTGATCGGCGCGGGCTGCGACCTGCAGAAAGCGCGCCGCGTTGGCCGTCGCGCGATTCTTTCCCCAGAAGTCGACTTCGTAGCTCGCCGAGAGCAGTGCCGACCAGTCCAGTTCGTGCGCGCTGCCGCCGCTCGAGTGACCCGCGAGAAAACTGCCGTTGCCGACAGCGTCGAGGCTGGGAAGGATCGTCGCCCCGGCCTGCCGTGCCCGCGCGTCCGCCTGCACCAGTCGGGCCCGGGCCGCGGTCAGATCCAGGTTGGTATTGGCGGCCTGAGTGATGAGTGCGTCGAGCTCGGCGCTCGCAAAGCCGCGGTACCAATCCTTGCCGGGCCAAACCGCCGCTGCGGCGGGTGCTGCGTTCTGGAATGCCGCCGGCAGTTCAGCGGACTTGGGGCTCGGTGCCTGCAGAGCACAGCCGGCGACGGCAAGCAGTACCACGACGCACCCTGCGGCTATGCGGTCGCGAACCCGAAACATACCGCCCTCAAGCAGACCCGTGCGGCTGCACCTCAGTGACTGATCGCAAAGAACCAAGCCCCGACTACCGGTCCGCGCGGCGGAAAGCGAAATCCCCCCGGTGCGCTGCTTTGGGCCGGCGGCGCACCGGCAGCAGCCGGCGGTGCCGGTCCGTACTCCGGAGTAAAGCCGTAGGCACGGTGTTTGGCCGGATCGACCGCAATGGTCTTGACACCCATCATCGTATGGACTGTCGCCACAACCGTGTATTTGTCCGGTGTATCTTCGTGGACGACGGTTACGGTGCCATCCCGTCCGGCCGGAATGTAGATCAGCTTTTCGGACTGATCCCAGCCCAGCGCATCAACACCGTCGCCATTGGCGACCGTTGCGACGACCCTGCCGGAAGAGGCGTCGACCACGACGGACTGTTTGCTGCAGCCGACGAATATCCGGTTGCTGGAGCGGTCCATGGCGATCCCGGTCGGACCTTCACAGGGTGCCAGCGGCCAGGACGCCGTCGCCTTCATCGTCGCCACGTCAATCACCTGCATGGTGCTCTTGCGCTCGTTGTTCACAAAGAGAGTGCCCTTGCCATTGCTGACCGCGCCCTCCGGCCCCGTATCTTCAAGCTCGGCCGTGCCGAGGATGGTACCGGTCTTGGCATCGATCTCCATGAGCGTTCCGGTCGGCGTGCTGTGATTGGTCAGGACGATACGGTCATTGAAATCGTCATACGTGATGCCGTCGAGACCGTTGATGCCCGCCGGAATCTTGCGGATTACCGCCAGGGACTTCAGATCAAACATGGTCACGGTTGAATCACCGCCATTGGTGATGAAGCCATTGCCTGACTTGCGGGACAACGCGATGCCGTGAGTGCGCGGCGTATCGGGGATGTCGCCCAGCACTTTTCCGGTGGCGCCATCCACGACCATGACGTGGGTACCACGCGATACAAACACTCGACCGCTGCCGGGTTCGGCAGTCAGATAATCGGTACCGCCATCGCCGCCGATGCTGAACTTATCGACCTTGAAAGACTGAGCAAACAGAACTGACGGAATCGCCAGCACAATGCCAATCAAGACGACACTCGAGGATTTCGTAACAGCGCGCATGTGAGCCTCAACAACAATTTGGTACGGCGGGTGTGAGCGACAATACTCATGTTCAGAATCAACTACCAGCATCTCAACAAGAGTTAGCCCGGCATTAGCTCCGTGGCGGTTTTCACGCAAATTCTTAAGTTGAATATTGCCGATGCGAAAGTCGTAACCCGTCTGTACGCCTGTGCTCGCGGCGCGGCGCATCCGCGCCCGGTCCCGACCGGCGAGCGTCACAGCTGAATTTCTGCCTGGAACAGGATCCCAAGTTCACGCGGATCGGGTGCCGCCGCGAGCGTGCAGTTGATCCGGCAACGCCGCTAATTGCCTGTTTTGTTTGCGCTATACTTAACTGTGCGTATTGGGAAGGGGGATAACATGCGTCGATCGGCATGGCTGGCAATTTCATTCACGCTCATCGGGACCGTATCCCTTGCACAGGAAGGCGCTCCCCCGGCGGGCCCTCCCCAGGGCGGCGACCCGGCTGCCCGAGCCGCAGCCCGGGACAAACGTTCCGCCGCTGAGGCCGCGGAATGGAACAAAAACCCGGCCCCCCAGGACCCGCGTGACTTCTCCGGCGTGTGGTGGACGCGCGGCTATGACCGGACCTTCCGCCCCCTGTCGGATCATCCGGTGTCGCCGGGTGAAGCGGCGAGCCTCCTGCCCCTGACGCCCCTTGAGGCGGCCAGCCGCCAGCATCACCTGGACATGGAAAAAGCCGGCACCCCCATCGCCGATGCGCCAACCCAATGCTTTCCGCACGGCGTGCCGCGACTCGTCGCCTCGCCCTACCCGGTCCAGTTCGTATATTCGCCGGGCCTGATCACGCTGCTGCATGAAGTCGCCCACAACGTGCGTTTCATCCACCTGGATGGGAAGCCTGCGCCGGCGGATACGCCGCGGACCTTCCTCGGGTACTCGGCGGGGCACTGGGAAGGCAATACCCTGGTCATCGTCACCGATCATTTCAATGACCGCACCCAGATCGACGAGGAGTCGCTGTCGCATGGCCTGCAGTTAAAGGTCACCGAGCGCATGACCAAGTTCACCAACAGATTTGGCGGGGTCGAGATTCGCGATCTCATCACGATCGAGGATCCGGAGCATTTCACCAAGCCGTGGACGGCCGAGCGCCTGTTCCCGTGGCGGGGCGACATCCACCTCGCCGAATACTCCTGCGAGGAAAACAATCGCAATGCGCCCATCAACGGCATTTCGGTGGCCAAATGAAGCCGCGAACCCAGATGTTGGAATGTCGGGCGCCGGCCATCGCCGCGGCCATCGCCGGCCTGTGTGTTGTCGTTGGCGCACCGGTCTTTGCGGCGACTGACCCGGGGGCGAATGCCGATGCGGCGCCCGTCTTTGAGCAGCCACTGCCGGGTACTCCCAATTTCACGGGCAAGTGGGTCAATACCAGGGCGGGCGGCCGTTTGCTGACCGCCACCGGCGGCGAACCTCCGCTGAACGACAAGGGCAAGGCCGAATACGCCCGGCGTCAGGCGGCCCTGAAAAGCGGCGATCACAAGATCGATCCGACCTCAACGTGCCTGATGCATGGCATTCCGCGTCTGCTGTATGCGCCGTATCCCTTCCTGATCCTGCAGACCACGCGCAACGTGAACTTCGTGCACGAGGTCAACCACACCTTTCGGAACATTTATTGGGGCCAGAACCCCTCGGCGGATGCCGATCCCACCTACCTCGGATCCTCGCTGGCGCACTTCGATGGCAAGACGCTGGTGATCGACAGTGTCGCGTTCAACGACCTGACCTGGCTGGATTACTCAGGCCTGCCGCACGGTGAGAAGCTGACGGTCCAGGAGCGCTACACGTTGAACGATCCGCAGACGATCAACGCGTCGGTCACGATCACGGATCCGGATTTCTACACGGCTCCCTGGACCACCCGCTTCACGCTCAAGCGCCAACCGGGAACGAGCCTGAAGGAAAACGTCTGCATGGACACCCACCAGATGTAGGGATCCAGGCCGGCATCCTGTACCGGGCGGTCAGCCGGGGCGGGCTCCACCGACGGGCTGGCCATTGATCGTGGCCTTCATCATGCTGCCGCCGTTGGTTCCGTCCTTGAGCGGATGGATGGTCATCTCGATCGCATCGCCCTCCTTGATGGAGGAGCGGCGCCACCCCTGGCGCGACAGACCATTCGGGCTGCCACCCTCGATGGACCATTCGGCGGCGACGCCGGTCTTGGCGTCCGGGACCATGATCTGCACCCAGATGTGCGGATTGGTCCATTGCACCTGCTTCACGGTGCCCACCAGTGTTTTCGTCTGTGTCGCATCGAACATGGCGAAGGAGTGATGCGCCGAAGCGGCTCCACCCCACACACCCAGTACCAGGACCAGACCCAAAGCTGTTCTGCCACTCATCGCAACTCCCCCCGTTCCAAACAAGGAAATACCAAAGTTAAATGTTCTGGAGCGGCCCGGTGCTGTCACCGAGACGCTCCGCCTGCATGGTCGTCGTCGTCATGACAGCGGTGGCAGTATTCGGCCAGGATTGCTGCGTCGCAGCAAAAGACAGTGTAGCCCACGCCCAGCCGGCCACCCCCAGGCCGCGCGCTGCACGAATCTGCGTCAGTTTCCCACTCCAGAACCTCAACTTGCACCTCATGGAATCGCTCCGGAAACGCCCGCCCCCGGGATCCCGTCGCCTCTTCGCGCCGGTCATTCGGCGCCGATTGTCCACCCCTTCGGGCAGCCGACGAAGGTTGAGATTACAACAGCTACGGGTGGGTAATTCCAGCAGTGCACTGCACTTCGCGGCGGTGGTGAGGCATGGCTACCATGCTGTTAAGTCAACAATGTTGTTTTGGCACGAATCCGTTGAAGGTCCGTTGACCGGCATTAATGACACTGTTCGGGATCCCGCCGCGCGTCTATGATCTGCGCCTTCGCATTTCCGTCAACTGAAAGCCCTAGGCCAAGGTGCAGCAAGTCAGTGCGCAACGTAATCAAAGCCTCCATGATGCTTTCCGGCCTCCTCGTCGCTGCAGCGTCGATCGGAGCTCCGCCGCCCAAGACGCTGAACGACAGCGGCGATCCCACCCTGGCGCTCACGCCGGGCCTGCGGGGGGCGGATAAGGCGCCACCGGGCGCGGCACCCGGAAATCCCGATCCGCACGATTTCAATGGCGTGTGGTGGATGTCGGGCTATCAGTACCTGATAGGGCCGGAGCCGGGCGTCGCACCGCCCCTAAAGCCTGAATACATGGCCATCCTCGAGCGGCGGATCCGCGCCAAGAATCGCGGCGTTCCCGAGGCTGACGCCTCGACCCAGTGCATGCCCCATGGCATGCCGCGGATCATGGAAAGTCCCTACCCCATCGAGATCGTTCAGACGGCGGAGCGGGTGACCTTCCTGCACGAAGTGGCCCATAACCTGCGGCGCATCTGGCTGAACCGTGATCATCCCAAGAAACTGACCCCCACCTTCCTGGGCGACTCCGTCGGCCATTGGGAGGGGGATACCATGGTCGTTGACACCATCGGCGTAAACGACCGGACCTTCATCGATGACGAGGGCAGCAGCCATTCCACCCAGGAGCATGTCATCGAGCGTTATCGGAAAATCGACAATGGCTCAACCCTTGAACTCATGGTGACGGTGGAGGATCCGGTGACCCTGGAGCATCCCTACACCTATCGTCGCGTGTTCCGCTGGCGGCCCGATGTGCGCCCGCAGGAATACGTGTGCGAGGAAAACAACCGCAACGCGCCGGTGAACGGCGTCACGGTGGCCAAATGAGGGCCTTGCGCGTACTGCTGGCGACCGCAGCCTGCGGCCTGATCAGTCTGAATGCCCAGGCCGCACCGCCCGATCTGAGCGGCGTGTGGTTCATCTCCACCCATGTCGGTGCCCTGAAGACGCTGGACGGTCACGCACCGCCGCTGACCCCCGAGGCCAGGAAGATCTACGAGGCCCATCGCGCCCTGGCGGCGAGGGGCGATTACTCGTATGACGGGGTCACCGAGTGTCTGCCTCCGGGACTGCCGCGGCTGATGCTGATGCAGGAGCCCTTTGAGATCCTGCAAAAGCCCAAGGTGATCTACTTCGTGCACCAGCTGAACCGGCTGCCCCGCCGCGCCTACCTGGACGAGGCGCTGCCCACGGATGTGGACCCGCATTACCTGGGCTACTCGGTGGCGAAGTGGGACGGGGATACCCTGGTTATCGACACCAACGGTTTTGAGGACGGCACCTTGCTCGACAATGCGGGACTACCCCACTCTGATGCCTTGCATCTGACCGAGCGTTACCAGTTGAGCCAGGATGGCAAGCATATGCACCTGGGCCTCACCATCGATGATCCCAAGACCTTCACGCAGACCTGGTCGGCGCAGGCCGATTACGTGAAGCGGGCGGGCTATGAGTTTCCCGAAGACGTCTGCGCCGCCACGCCTCCTGCCAAGCGACCCCGCAGCTAGGCGCCGGCGCGCACCGTGTGCTCGAAGCTCTCAGCATAGCTGCGCCCCACGGCCAGACAGAAACACGGCACGCCGGGTGCCTCGGACCGCCACAGCACGACATTGATGTGGCCCACATCGGTGACCGCCACATCCTCCGGCGTCAACGCGTTGGGCCGCAGGTCCACGGGCAGCGCGCGCGCCAGTACCTCGCGCACGCCGTCGCCTGAGGCCGCGAAGACCACGTAGGCGTCGGACTGGTCACACACGGCCGCGCAGCCCCTGACGGCAGCTTGGAGCATCGCGGGCCACTCGGCCGGCGCGTCGTAGCGGATGAGCAGCCAGCGCTGCACGCCGACGCCGAGTGACTCGATGCCCTCGCCTGCGACCCGATGCGGCCCATCACGCAATGCCACCCCGAGGCTGATCGGCGCATGCTCCAGCAACTGCGCGGCGCGACCCCGCGCCGCCTGCAGGCTGATCAGGCGGGTACCGGTCAGGCGGGTGAGCTGGAATTGGGGCTCAGCCATGCAAGCGCCTGCCTTCCGGGTCCACAAACACCGGACTGCGGATCTGCGCCTCGAAATCCCCGCCCCGTACCGGGTCCCACACGCGGATGCGCTCGCCATGGCGCTGCGGCCCATGCTTGAGCAGTCCCAGTCCAATCCACCGCCCAAGCGTGGGTGAAAAGGCCACGGAGGTGAGGTAGCCCTCATCGTTTGCGGGTGAAATCGCGGCGCCGGGGCTGAACAGGTGCGCACCGGCGCGCAGCCGCTCGCTGCCGTCAACCGCAATGAAGCCGGTCAATGCGGGCCTCGCGGGGTCCATCAGGGCGGGACGCCGCGCCATCACCGCCCCGATGAAGTCCTTGCGACTCGACATCATCTTACCGAGGCCCAAATCGCGCGCCGTGGTGCGGCCATTGAGTTCATTGCCGGCAACATGACCCTTCTCGATCCGCAGTACCGACAAGGCCTCGATGCCGTAGGGAATCAAGTCGAACTCCTCGCCCGCGGCGGCAATGGCGCGCAGGACCTGCGGCCCATGGCTTGCCGGCACCGCCAGTTCATACGCCAGTTCACCGGAAAAGGAGATCCTGAACAGTCGTGCGGCACAGCCGCCCAGAATGGTCAGCGTGGCCGCCGCCAGAAACGGCAGCGCCGCATTGCTCACGTCAAAGGATGCATCCACGAGTTTGCGCAGCACCTCACGGGCGCGCGGCCCGGCAATCGCAAACTGCGCCCACTGTTCGGATACGGAAGCCAGCTGCACGTCGAGATCAGGCCAGAGCACCTGGTGACAGAACTGCAGGTGCTGCATGACTCTGCCGGCGTTCGCGGTGGTCGTGGTCATGAAGTACTGCTGGTCGGCAAGCCTTGCGACCGTACCGTCATCCATGACAAAGCCGTCTTCCCGCAGCATCAGGCCATAGCGCGCCTTGCCCACCGGCAGAGTGGACAAGACATTGACGTAGACGCGATCGAGGAAGGCCGCGGCATCCTCGCCCTGCACGTCGATCTTGCCGAGCGTCGAGACATCGCACAGGCCGACGCCGGCGCGCACGGCGCTGACCTCGCGGGACACGCTGCTCAACCAGTCGGTGTCGCCGGGCCGCACAAACCATTGCGCGCGCAGCCACTCGCCGGTTTCGATGAATGCCGCGCCCTGCTGCGTCGCCCACTCATGGCCACTGGTGAGTCGCGTCGGCCGAAACTCGCGGCCGCGATGCGGCCCCCCCAGCACGCCGATCGCCACGGGCATTACGGGTGGGCGGGATATCGGAACCCCCAGGGTCGGCAGGGGTCTGCCGGTCAGTTCGGCAAACAGCGCCTGGCCGATGATGCCGCTGGTCTTGCCCTGATCGGTGGCCATGCCGTGGGTGGTGTAACGCTTGAGGTGCTCGAGGTACCGCAGTCCCTCATCGTGTGCCAGCTCGATGTCGGCGTCGGTCACATCGTTCTGCAGGTCCACAAACACCTTGCCGCGCGTCCGGCGCGAACGCCACAGCGGCGCAAGTCCGGTCGCTTCGTCGGCCACGGGCGGAACGGCCCAGGCCGATCGCCCGAAGCCGCTGGCATGGGCGGCCTCGACGCCGGCCACGGCGCCCTGATACAGGCAGGTACGCAGATCGAACGCGCCGGTGACCGCGCCGGCGACGGTGAGACCGGCGGGAAGGCGGTCCGGCACAAAGGCTGAGATCCCGGGGTCCCAGCGCGGTCGCTCTCCCAGATGCGAGGTCAGACCGAGGGCCGGGTTCCAGCCCCCTGAGACGGCGAGCACATCGGCCCGGATGCGCAGCGCCGTGTCGCCGCACACCACACGCACGGCCCGCAGCCGCCGGCCGCCCACCGTCCCGGAAACCTGCGCATTCAGCAATACCCGCAACCCCAGTCCTGCGGCGGCGGTCAACAGGGAGTCCGCCACCTTGGGTCGCGCATCGATCACTGCCGTCACGCGCGCCCCCGCTGCGGCCAGATCAAAGGCCGTCTGCCACCCCTCGTCAGTGGTCGTGAAGAGACAGGTCCGATCCCCCGGCACCACACCGAAGCGATTGAGGTAGGTGCGCACCGCGGAGGCGAGCATGACACCCGGTCGGTCATTGCCGCCGAATGCAATGGGGCGCTCCACGGCGCCCGTGGCGATCACCGCCTGGCGCGCGACGATCTTCCACAAGCGCTGCCGCGGCGTACCCGGCCCCGGTTCGGGTCGATGATCGGCAACACTTTCCACTGCCGTGTAGGACCTGCCGTCGTAGGCCGCGATCACCGCCGTGCGGGGCAGAATGGTGACGTTGGCAAACCCGCGCAGTGCCTGCACGCACGCCCTGACCCACTCGCCTGCCGGCCGACCCTCGATCTGCAGCCGTTCGCTGTTGAGCCGCCCGCCCAGGACGAAATCCTGTTCGCACAGCAGCACCTGCGCGCCGGTGGGGGCGGCGGCGCGCGCCGCCATCAGGCCGGCCGCTCCCGAACCCACCACCAGCACATCGCAGAAGGCATGCGACTCACCATAGGTGTCCGGGTCCGAAAGACCGCTGGCGCGACCCAGGCCCGCCGCGCGGCGAATCAGCGGCTCGTACACCCGCTCCCAGAATGAAGCCGGCCACATGAAGGTCTTGTAGTAGAAACCGGCCCGCAGCACCGGTGCCACCAGCGCCGCTGCGGACATGAAATCCAGGCGCAGCGAGGGAAACCGGTTCTGGCTGGCCGCCAGCAGGCCATCGAACAGCTCGACCGTCGTGGCCCGTGTGTTGGGCTCCCGGCGCGCCCCGGCACGCAGCTCCACCAGCGCATTGGGCTCCTCGGGCCCGGCCGTAGCGATGCCGCGCGGGCGGTGGTACTTGAACGAGCGTCCGACCAGGCTCACCCCGTTGGCCAGCAGCGCCGAGGCCAGGGTATCGCCCACAAAACCGCCATAGTGTCGGCCGTCAAACCAGAACGAAATCGGCCGGTCGCGATCGATCAGACCGCCATGCTCGAGCCGCGCGCTCTGGCCGCGCATCACGAGGCCGCCAGCTGCACGTCTAGCACCGCGTGGCTGCGGGTATCGCGAGTCAGGCGCAACCAGCTGCGACAGCCGGCCGCGTGATACCAGTACTCGACGCTGATGCCGGCGGGGTTGGCGCGCAGGTGCACGTAGTCGTGGAACTGCCTCAGTGCATCCGGCGCCGCCGGATCCGGGCGCGGCCCGACCGCGGCCCCGCGGGTGACAAATTCCTGGGCATCCCGTTCACCACAGTAGGGGCATGTCAGACGCATGGAATCAATGCAGGTTAGGCTGCGCGCCCAGACCGTTCTCGTCGATGACAGATCCGCTGGCAAAGCGGTCCAGTCGCAAGGCGGCGGCGTCCGGGTGCGGCGTGTCCCGGGCCAGCAGGTGCGCAAAGCACATTCCGGAGGCGGGGGTTGCCTTGAAACCGCCGTAACACCAGCCGCCGTTGAAATACAGGCCGGGCAGCGCGGTGCGGTCGATGAACGGGGAGCCGTCCATGCTCATGTCGACATTGCCGGCCCAGGCGCGCAACACCCGCAGTCGCCCGAGCATCGGCATCAACGCCATGCCGGCTTCGCACACCTCCTGGATCACCGGCAGATTGCCGCGCTGTGCGTAGGAGTTGTAGGCATCGATGTCACCACCGAACACCAGGCCGCCTTTGTCCGACTGGCTGACATAGAAATGCCCCGCCCCGAAGGTAATGACCCCGGGGATCAGGGGCTTCACGCCCTCGGTCACCATGGCCTGCAGGATGCAGGTCTCGATCGGCAGCGTCAGTCCTGCCATGGCCGCCAGGCGCGAGGAGTTGCCGGCAACCGCGAGGCCGACCTTGCGGGCGCCGATGAAGCCGCGTGAGGTCTCAACGCCGCGCACCACGCCGCCCTCGATGCGGATCCCGAGCACCTCGCAGTTCTGCACGATGTCCACACCGCGTTGCGAGGCGCCGCGCGCATATCCCCACACCACCGCGTCGTGTCGCGCCGTGCCCCCGCGCTGCTGCAGCAGGCCGCCGCGAATCGGGAATCGGGCGTTGTCGAAATCCAGGAAAGGCGTCAGGTCCCGAACCTGCCCCTCGTCCAGCAACTGCGCGTCGATGCCATGGATGCGCATGGCGTTGCCGCGCCGCGCATAGGCATCACGCTGCGCATCGGAGTGGTACAGGTTCAATACGCCGCGCTGGCTGACCATGACGTTGTAGTTGAGGTCCTGCTCCAGGCCCTCCCACAACCTCATCGACAGTTCATAGAAGGCGGTGTTGCCGGGCTCACCGTAGTTGGAACGGATGATGGTGGTATTGCGACCGGCATTGCCGGAGCCAATCCAGCTGCGTTCGAGCACCGCAATGCGGCGAACGCCAAACTCCTTTGCCAGATAGTAGGCGGTCGCCAGACCGTGACCGCCGCCGCCGACGATGACCACATCGTATTCGGGCTTAGGCTCTGCGTCACGCCACACCGGCTCCCAGCTGCGGCGCCGCGACCACGCCTGCGCAGCCAGCGTTAGGAAGGAATAGCCCACCGTATTTCAGCAATCAAGCGTCGTGGCGCGTTCCCAGTCGGTGAGGTGGCGCGAATAGTCGTTCCAGCTGTCGGTCTTGAGCTTCACGTAGGCCCTCGTAAATTCCTCACCCAGCGACTCGCGAAACAGCGTCGACTTTTCAAACGCACGCAGCGCATCGAGCAGGTTCAGCGGCAGCTTCCGGGCCGACTGTACCGTATGTCCGTGAGTGTACATATTGATGTCCAGCGGCTTGCCGGGATCGCGCTGTGCCGCGATGCCATCGAGTCCCGCCGCGAGGATCCCGGCCTGCAGCAGATAGGGATTGGCGGCACCATCGGGCAGACGCAGCTCGAAGCGACCATCCTCGGGTATCCGGATCATGTGGGTGCGGTTGTTGCCGGCATACGTGATCGCATTGGGTGACCAGGTCGAGCCGGACGTGGTCACCGGTGCGTTGATGCGCTTGTAGGAGTTGACGGTGGGGTTGGTGAGCGCGCACAGCGCATCGGCATGCTCCATGACCCCTGCCAGGAACTGATAGCCGAGCTTGGAGACCCCGAGCGGGCCGGATGCTTCACTGAACAGGTTTTTCTCGTTCTGCCAGACCGAGACATGGGTGTGGCAGCCATTGCCGGTCAGTGCCGCAAAGGGCTTGGGCATGAAGGTCGCACGCATGCCATGCTTTTCGGCGATCGAGCGGGCCATGTATTTGAAGAAAGCGTGCCGATCCGCGGTCACCAGCGCGCTGTCGAATTCCCAGTTCATCTCGAACTGCCCGTTCGCGTCCTCATGATCATTCTGATACGGCTTCCAGCCCAACGCCAGCATGGCATCGCAGATCTCGGCGATGACATCGAAGCGGCGCATCAGCGCGACCTGGTCATAGCACGGCTTGCTCTGGTGGTCGGCCTGATCGGATATCGCGGCACCGTCGGGGCTTATGAGAAAGAACTCACACTCGACGCCGGTTTTCATCTCCACACCCAATTTGCCGGCCTTGGCGATCATCTGCCGCAGGAGATTGCGGGGCGCGTGCGCGACCTCCTTGCCATCCATCCAGGGATTGCCGGCCAACCAACCCACCTCGGGCTTCCAGGGCAGCTGGATCAGGCTGTCCGGGTCTGGAATCACGAATACATCCGCATTGGCCGGCGTCATGTCCAGCCAGGTCGCAAAGCCTGCAAAGGCAGCGCCGTTTCGGGACAT
>Ga0265340_10001315_pt1 | contig 14237 bp, 12 predicted proteins | sample 4CB225metaG_FD_202082 | JGI IMG/M metagenome (GOLD analysis project Ga0265340, IMG submission 202082) | Rhizosphere microbial communities from Carex aquatilis grown in University of Washington, Seatle, WA, United States - 4-CB2-25 metaG | ecosystem: Host-associated > Plants > Roots >...
TATGCGGGGTCAGCACGACGTTCGGAAACGCAGTCAGCGCGTCCGGTGCGTGCGGCTCTTTCTCATAGACGTCGAGACCGGCGCCGGCGATGGTCTCGTCCGCCAGCGCCGCCACCAGCGCCTTCTCGTCGATCACCGAGCCGCGCGAGATGTTGACGACATAGCCCTCCCTGCCGAGATTGCGCAAGATATTGGCATCGACGGCGTGATGGGTGTCCGCGCCGGCGCGAACCGCGATCATCAGCACGCTGCTCCATTCCGCCAGCGCCGCGAGGCTCGGCAGATATTGATAGGGCACGTCATGCCGGCTGCGGCTGAAATAGGCCACTTCGGTCTCGAATGCCGCGACGCGCGCCCCAATCTTGCGGCCGATCTCGCCCATGCCGTAGATGCCGACGCGGCGGCCGGGATTGCCCGGCTGCGGCCGCATCAGCGGCGAGGGCTTTGCGTCGGACCAGTTTCCGCTGCGGACGTAATTGTCCGCCGGCAATAGCCGCCGCGTCACCGCCAGCATCAAGGTCACCGCCAGGTCGGCAACAGCCGCCGCATTGGCCGCCGGACTGTGGCCGACCGCAATCCTGCGCTGCGCGGCGGCGGCGAGGTCGACGCCGTCATAGCCGGTGCCGTAACAGACGATGGCAGCGAGTTTCGGCATCGTATCCATGATGGCCCCGCCAAGCGGCGTGCCGCCGGCCGTGATTACGGCGCGGACGTCGGCGAGTTGATCGGCCGTGAAAACCTCTCCCGGCGGCTTTCCGCCGCCATCCATCAGATCAAAGCGCTCGCCGATGCGCAGCATCATCGCCTTGGGAAAGCGCGAATAGATCAAGACTTTGTTGGGCATCGGCCGGTTCCCTAACCTCAAAGACAAAGGGCGGAACAGGTTTCCCCGTCCCGCCCTCGTGTTCACTATCTCATGCCGTGAGCCTTAGCCGAGCAGCGTACCCGGCTCGACCTTGACGCCAGGACCCATGGTGGAGGAAACCGCCACGCGCTGGATGTAGGTGCCCTTGGCGCCGGCGGGTTTCGCCTTGGCGACCGCATCCGCGAGCGCTTTGACGTTCTGCACCAGCTTTTCTTCCGAGAATGACGCCTTGCCGACGCCGGCCTGCACAATGCCGGCCTTCTCGACACGGAACTCGACCGAGCCGCCCTTGGCGCCCTTCACGGCCGACGTGACGTCCATGGTCACGGTGCCGATCTTCGGGTTCGGCATCATGCCGCGCGGGCCGAGCACCTTACCCAACCGGCCGACCAGCGGCATCATGTCGGGGGTGGCGATGCAGCGGTCGAAATCGATCTGACCGCCCTGCACCCTCTCGACCAGGTCTTCGGCGCCGACGACGTCAGCGCCCGCAGCCTTGGCCTCATCAGCCTTGGCGCCGCGCGCGAACACGCCGACGCGCAACATGCGGCCGGTGCCGTTCGGCAGGGTGACCACGCCGCGGACCATCTGGTCGGCGTGGCGCGGATCGACGCCGAGATTGATCGCGATCTCGATGGTCTCGTCGAACTTCGACGTGGCGCGCTCCTTGACCATCTTGACGGCCTCCGCGAGCGGATAAAGCTTCTCGCGATCGACCCCTTCGCGGGCCTTCTTCAAACGTTTTCCGATTGCCATGACCCGTTACCCCGCAACTTCAAGACCCATCGAACGGGCGGAGCCCTCGACCATCTTCATGGCCGACTCGATGGTGTCGCAATTGAGATCCTTCATCTTCTTCTCGGCGATCTCGCGCACCTGCGCTTTGGTCACCGCGCCTGCCTTGTCACGGCCCGGGGCTTTCGATCCGGACTGGATTTTGGCGGCCTGCTTGAGGAAGAAGGACATCGGCGGGGTCTTCATCTCGAAGGTGAACGAACGATCGGCGTAGATCGTGATCACCACCGGAATCGGGGTGTTCTTCTCTTCCTTCTGCGTCTGCGCGTTGAACGCCTTGCAGAATTCCATGATGTTGAGGCCGCGCTGACCGAGCGCGGGTCCGATCGGGGGCGAAGGGTTCGCCGCACCGGCCGGCACCTGCAATTTCAGGTATCCGGTCACTTTCTTTGCCATATGTCACTCCTGTTGTGCCCGCCGAGGCCGGCTGTTTCAGGTTTCGTGGTTGGGATCAGAACGGTTGGCGACCGCCCCTCACCTCCCACGACCTCTTTCGGAAGCGTCGCCGCCTCCGCTTTCGATCAGACCTTCTCGACCTGACCGAATTCCAGCTCGACCGGCGTGGCGCGTCCGAAGATCGACACCGCAACCTTCACGCGCGAGCGCGCCTCGTCGATTTCCTCGACCACGCCCGAGAACGACGCGAACGGGCCGTCGGCCACGCGCACATTCTCGCCGATCTCGAACGAAACCGACGCCTTCGGGCGTTCCACGCCTTCCTGCACCTGGTGCAGGATCCGCATGGCCTCGGCCTCCGAGATCGGCATCGGCTTGTTTTCGGCGCCGAGGAACCCCGTCACCTTCGGGGTATTCTTGATGAGATGAAAGGCTTCGTCGGTCAGCTTCATCTTGACCAGCACATAGCCCGGGAAGAACTTGCGCTCGGCGTCGACCTTACGGCCACGGCGCACCTCGGTGACCTTTTCGGTCGGCACCAGCACCTGCTCGAACAATTCTTCGAGTCCGCGCTGCTTGGCCTGCTCGCGGATCGATTCGGAAACCTTCTTTTCGAAGTTCGAATAAGCGTGGACGATGTACCAGCGCTTGTCCGTCGTCTGGGTTGCGGTGGCTGTCATCAGTGAATGCCGAGCAAAAAGGTGACGAGGTAACGGATGATCTGATCCGCGGCGAAAAAGAAGATCGAAGCCAGCGCCACCATCACGAACACCATGATGGTGGTGATCGTCGTCTCGCGGCGGGTCGGCCAGGTGACCTTGGCGGTCTCCGAGCGCACTTCCTGCAGGAATTTGAACGGGCTGAAGGCCATCCTTGATGTGATCCGCGTTGGTCTACGACGTTGTTAAGCGATCAGGTATTTTCAGGAATCCGAACAGCCCTTTTAGACCCAGCCCTCTCTTGAAGGATGAGCCGGCAAGCGGGCTCGATTGTTCGGGGGAATTCAAAGCCGCGCCGGATATCCGCGACTAGCGGGCCGACAGCAGGTGGCGGCTATGTACTGCGGCCGCGGCCAAAGGTCAAGGAGGCGCCGGAACCGGCCGGTCAAAATCAAGGGCTTAGCCTGGCAGGGGCGGCAGGGCTCGAACCTGCGACAACCGGTTTTGGAGACCGGTGCTCTACCAACTGAGCTACACCCCTGTAAGGACCGTGCGTCGCCGCCGATCCGCGCCGTTTCAAGCATAGGGAATGCCCCGATTGCAAGGGCGAAGCGCGGTCAACACCCTGTTCAACCCCGCCGTTCTGCGCCAGACTTCAGCCAAGCCAAGCAAGAGCAAAGGGAGAGACCGATGACCGCGCAAACCGCCGCCAGGCAACCTGCCACCCCGCAGACGCCCCCGCTCCCGCAGGCAAAGCCGGAATCGCTCGGGCTTTCGCCGGTGCGGCTGCAGCGGATGTCGGACGCCTTCAAGCGCGAGATCGACAAGGGAACCCTGCCCGGCGCGACCGTGATGGTGGCGCGGCGCGGCCAGATCGGCTGGTTCGAGGCGCTGGGCAAGCAGAACCCGGCGGCCTCGGCGCCGATGGCGCAGAACTCGATCTTTCGCATCTTCTCGATGACAAAACCGATCGTCTCGGTCGGCATCATGATGCTGATCGAGGATGGCCATTTGCTGCTCAGCGACGCGATCGCCAAATTCATCCCGGAATTCGCCAGCCAGAAGGTCGGAATCGAGCACGACGGCAAGCTCGATCTGGTGCCGCTCAAGCGGGCAATCACGGTCCAGGACCTGCTGCGGCATACTTCGGGCATCACCTACGACCATACCGGTAACAGCCTGGTGCAGCAGCTTTATCAGCAGTCGCGGCTGCGCAGCCGCAAGATCAGCAATGCCGAACACGCCGCACTGGTCGCAAGCCTGCCGCTGGTGTGCCAGCCCGGCGCCGAGTGGAACTACAGCCGCTCCACTGACATTCTCGGCCGCATCATCGAGGTCGTTTCCGGCAAGACGCTGAGCGCGTTCCTGACCGAGCGGATTCTGGCACCGCTGCAGATGGCCGAGACCGCATTCCATACGGCTGCGGAAAACGCCGGCCGGCTCGCCGAGCCGTTTGCGACCGACCCCTGGAACGGCGAGAAGGTTCAGCTCTTCAACATGCTGGAGAAGCCGGTGATGGAATCCGGCGGCGGCGGCCTGGTCTCGACCACCATGGACTACGCCCGCTTCTGCCAGATGCTGCTCAACGGCGGCGTGCTCGACGGCACCAGGCTGATCGGCCGCAAGACGCTGGAGCTGATGGCTTCCAACCATCTCGCCGCCGGCGTCAAGGTCTCTTCGCCGCTGATGCCGGCCGGTCACGGATTTGGTCTCGGCTTCGCCGTCCGTACCCACCAGGGCATGGCGCCGTTCCCGGGATCGCTCGGCCAGTTCTTCTGGAGCGGCATGGCCGGGACCTTCTTCTGGATCGACCCGGCGGAAGAGATGTTCGCGGTGTTCATGATGCAGGGCCCGGGCCAGCGCGAATACATCCGCACGCTGCTGCGCGACCTCGTCTACGCTGCGGTGGAGTGACGGGTTTGTCGTCATTCCGGGGCAGCCCGCAGGGCTGAACCCGGAATCCGGACGTTGCCGCTCCAGATTCCGGGTCCGCGCTATCGCGCGCCCCGGAATGACGGCGGACCATCTCAACTAATCGTCGCGCCGCCGTCGATCACCATGGTCTGGCCGGTCATGAAGTTGCCGGCCGCCGAACCCAGGAACACCGCAGCCCCCGCGATCTCGTCGGGAATGCCGATGCGCAGCAGCGGCGAGCGCGAGGTCGAGGCCTTCAGGTTTTCCGGATTGTCCCACAGCGCTTTCGCAAAATCGGTCTTGATCAGGCCCGGCGCGATGCAGTTGACGCGCACATTGTGCGGGCCGTATTCGCACGCCAGGTTGCGCGCGAGCTGCATGTCGGCGGCTTTCGAGATCGCGTAGGCGCCGAGGATGGTCGAGCCCTTGATGCCGCCGATCGAGGACACGATGATGACCGAGCCGTCCTTGCGCTCGATCATCTGCGGCACCACCATGCTGGTCAGCCAGTTGTTGGCGACGATGTTGTTGTCCAGGATCTTGCGAAACTGCTCGTCGGAGATGCCGGCGAGCGGGCCGTAATACGGGTTCGATGCGGCGTTGCAGACCAGCACGTCGATCTTGCCGAAGGCGCGGTTGGATTCGTTGACCAGGTTCTGCAGGTTTTCCTTGCTGGAAATGTTGGCCGCGATCGCCGCCGCCGTGCCCTTGCCGAACTTGTCGTTGATCTCCTTGCTTACCTGATCGCAGACGTCCTGCTTGCGCGAGGAGATCACCACCTTGGCGCCATGCTCGGCCATCCGTTCGGCGATGGCGCGGCCAATACCGCGGGTCGAGCCGGTGATGACGGCGACTTTTCCGGTCATATCGAACAAGGTCATGTTTCTCTCCCAGATATAATCTTGATTTTCGAGTTCGAGCTAAGCAGCGTTCCCGGCCTTCGACAATCACGCGTCACGCGAGCTTGGTCTCCGGCACGATCTCCGGCCCGGCCGGCTGATGCATCGCGGCATGCGAGGGGTCGGCGATCCACGGCTGCTGGTTCACCATCGGCAGCCGCCAGACGTTGCGGCCGTCGGCTGCGACATGATCGAGCCGGGTCACCGAACAATTGTCGATATCGAAGGCGAGGCCCTTGTCCGGCTGGCCGCCGAGCGCAAGCCCGACCGCCGCCTTGATGGTGCCGCCATGGGCGACGGCGATCACGTCCCTGCCGGCATGTTCGGCGCCGATCCGTTCGATCGCGCCGCGCACGCGGTTGTAGAGATCCATGAAACTTTCGCCGCCCGGCGCCGGCTGATCGATATCGGCGAACCAGTGGCTGCCGGCCGGCAGGCTGGCGAGGAACGCGGCGCGGTTCATGCCCTGCCATTGTCCGAGATGCTGTTCGGCCAATGCGGCTTCGTGCTGCATCGTGGCGGGCCTGGGAAAGCCGGCGGCCCAGATCGCGTCCGCGGTTTGATGCGTCCGCTTCAGATTGCTGGCGTACCAGACCGCGTCGCGCGGCAGGATCTTGCCGACCGCTGTGAACACCACGCGATCGCTGGTATCGCAGCCGAGGTCCTTCTGCCCGTAGATGCAGCCATTATCCTCGCGCACCGGCGCGTGTCGCACCCACCACCAGCGCGTCGTGACGGCCTTGCCTGGATTGGACATCGCGTACACCCTTCCCTACTGTCTGCCGTCGCTGTACGTCAGAGCCCACATCGTCTCAAGTGACATGAGCGCGACTTGGACGTTTAAAATCTTGTTTGAAATTCCGCGCCACGGCAAGCATGCGCCGGGTGCATCAGGACCAGGGAGAAACTCATGGGCCGCCTCGAAGGCAAATCGGTCGTCATCACCGGCGCGGGCAGCGGCATCGGCCGCGCGGCGTCGCTGCTGTTCACCAAAGAGGGCGCCAAACTGATCGCGGTCGACCGCAGCGACGGCGTCAAGGAGACGGTGGCGCTGGTCCGCAAGGCCGGCGGTACGGCCGAAGCTGTGATGGCCGACGCGGGCCTCGAAGCCGACGTCAAGTCCTTCATCGACAAGGCGGTGTCGGCCTATGGGAAGCTCGATGCGATCTGGGCCAATGCCGGCATCAGCGGCGGCCTGGTGCCGCTTGCCGAGCAGACCGTGGAACAATGGCAGGAAATCCTGCGCATCAACCTGATCGGCCCGTTCCTGGCGATCAAGCATTCGATACCGCACATGATCAAGCAGAAGTCGGGCGCGATCGTCTGCACCGCGTCGGTGGCGGGCCTGAAATCCGGCGCCAGCGGCCACCCCTATGCGGCGAGCAAGGCCGGCGTCATCAGCCTGGTGCAGACCACCGCCTATTCGCTGTCCGGCACGGGCGTGCGCATCAATGCGGTATGCCCCGGGCTGATCGAAACCGGCATGACCAAACCGATCTTCGACAACGCCAAGGAGCGCGGCACCGACGGCAAGATCGGCCAGCTCAATCCTTTGAAACGCGCGGGCCAGCCGCATGAGCTGGCGGCGATGGGATTGTTCCTCGCCAGCGACGAGGCCTCCTATGTCAACGGCCAGGCGATCCCGGTCGACGGCGGCCTCACGGCGTCGATGCCGTATGCGGGGAAACCGATATAACGTTTCGTCATTGCGAGGAGCGAAGCGACGAAGCAATCCAGCTTCGTACTTTGGATTGCTTCGCTTCGCTCGCAATGACGTCAACTGCGACATCGGGCTCGATTCGATTTTCAACGGCTGAGAAGACACGACTTCGCTTTCTCGCGGCGCGGCTGCGTCCGAGTTGTTCAAGCGAACCGCCCTCGAAGAAAAAAGAGGGCGCAGGGAATGCCGGGTGCACGCTGCACCCGCGATCTCGTGCGCAATGTGCACAAAAAAATGCGCACACGAGCATACAGGGCAGCGGAGGCAATCCGACATTCCCTGCGCAATGGCTTTACGGCTTACTTCGTGCTCTCCTTGGCGACCGGGCTTTCTTGCCACCATCGCTTGCGAATGAATCCGCAAACTTGACGCCAGCGTCGGGGCGTCGGGACCACACGACTTCACCGTACGCTTTTGCGCCGTTCGTCAAAAGCGCATCCGCGTCCACCGCATCCCGCCGCGCGTTTCGTGACGATCGCGAGCCGCCCCTCTTGTCGGGCGAGACGGGCCGATACAAATGTGATTTGCCGGACCGCGAAAGCGAAATATTTTTGATTCCGGGGCTTGACACGACTTCCGAAAATCGGAAGTGATTTGCCCGTTGGGTCGATTGGAAGCGGTGAACGCGCACCGCGAGGGGGTAATTGATGGGTATCACAGCGCTCCACCCATTCTTGCCGCGGCGGCCAATCTCAGCCCGACTTGTTGATCTTCTTCACTTTGGCCTCGACCGCCTCGATCGAGGCCGCCAGTTCCAGCACCGCCTTCGCCAGCAGGTCGGCGGCTTCCTTGGCGTCCTGCGACCGCTCGGCGCGAAGCGCATAGTTCTTTGCTGAGGAGAGTGACATCGGACGGCCTTTCCCACGGAAAAACCCGCCGGGTTGAGGCGGCGGGCTTCCTTACGCTTTACTTCTCGCAGGGTGCTTTGGAGCGTTCCGCGATTGCCCCACCATAGGGCGCGATGGTTAAGAAATCCTCGCGACGGAGATGGAACTCTGCCGGCGCGGCTTCCGAAACGGCTCAAGTCGTCATCGCCGGGCTTGATCAGGCTTGACCCGGCCATCCATCTTCTTCGCAAGACTCTTGCGAAGGTCGATGGATACGGGGGTCAAGCCCGCGTATGACGAGTTTTGGTGCGATGCGCCGCGCCTCATTGACAGCACCGGATACTGGATCGCCCGCTTTCGCGGGCGATGACACCGTTTGTAAGTTGGCTTGTCGTCAATTGCCTTGCTACTTCGCACCCGCCTTCTGCGCGTATTCCCACGCGGCCTTGGACAGCGGCACGGTGCGCGCCGCGGATTCCATCGCCTTGGCGTTGGCGGCGGTGCCATCGCGAATGCGGCCGGCGATACCCTGGGTGATGCCCGCGAGCCGGAACAAATTGTAGGAAAAATACCAGTTCAGGTCGGGCACGGTGCCGCCGGTGACGTTGCAATAGATCTGCGCCGCCTCCTCCATGCTCGGAATGTTCAACGCCTTGAGGTCGGCGTTGGCGAGGCCCGGCATGGTCCATTGCATCAACAGATAGGTGAAATCGGCCATGGGATCGCCGAGCGTCGACAGCTCCCAGTCCAGCACCGCCAGCACCCGCGGCTCAACGGGGTGGAAAATCATGTTGTCGAGGCGATAATCGCCGTGGACGATCGACACGCGCTCCTGCTGTGGCACGGTCTTGGGCAGCCATTCGGCGAGCTTCTCGAATTCCGGGATGTGCTGGGTCTCGGAGGCGCGGTACTGCTTGGTCCAGCGGTCGACCTGGCGCGCGAAATAATTGCCGGGCTTGCCGAAATCGCCGAGGCCGATCGCCGGCGGATCGTAGGTATGCAACTTCGCCAGTGTCTCGATCTTGCTGGTGAAGATCTTGCGGCGATCTTCCGGCGCCTGGCTCGGCAGCGTCGGATCCCAGAATACCCGGCCCTCTTCCATCGACATGATGTAGAAGGCCGAACCGATGACGCCGTCGTCGGTGCAGAGCGCATAGGCTTTCGCGACCGGAAAGCCCTGCTTGCCGAGTGCTGCGATGACGCGGAATTCGCGATCGACCGCGTGCGCCGACGGCAGCAATTTGCCGAACGGCCGGCGGCGCATCACATAGGATCGCCCCGGCGTATCGAGCCGGTAGGTCGGGTTGGACTGGCCGCCCTTGAACTGCTGGACGACGAGCGGCCCCTGGTAGCCCTCGACATGCTCGCGCATCCAGCCCTCGAGCCTGAGCTCATCGACCCGATGCCGCTCCTCGACGGGCTTGGTGCCCGAAAACTCCTCGTCGCTTCTGACGCCGTCGGCCACGATGACGCTCCCTTATTTCTTGGGGAGCGCCATGTTTCGCGGGCTCCCGTTAGTGCGTGCTGGGAGAGTTTGCATACTTCCGAAGTTCAAGTCTGGCAATGGCGCGGTTATGGACCTCGTCCGGACCATCGGCGAGCCGCATCGTTCGCATCGAGGCGTAGTCGCGGGCGAGACCCGCGTCGTCGGAGACGCCGGCGCCGCCGAAGGCCTGGATCGCGTTGTCGATGATCTTCAGCGCCATGTTGGGCGCCGCCACCTTGATCATGGCGATTTCGAGCTGCGCGGTCTTGTTGCCGACCTTGTCCATCATGTCGGCGGCCTTCAGGCACAGCAAGCGGTTCATCTCGATGTCGGTGCGGGCTTCGGCGATGCGCTGTTCCCAGATCGAATGCTCGATGATCTTCTTGCCGAACGCGGTGCGCGACGACAGCCGCCGTACCATCTTCTCCAGCGCCTCCTCGGCCTTGCCGATGGTGCGCATGCAGTGATGGATGCGGCCGGGACCGAGTCGGCCCTGCGCGATTTCAAAGCCCCTGCCCTCGCCGAGCAGGATGTTTTCGGCGGGAACGCGGACGTTCTCCAGCAGCACCTGGGCGTGGCCGTGCGGCGCATCGTCATAGCCGAACACCGGCAGCATCTTCTCGACCTTGATGCCGGGGGTGTCGAGCGGCACCAGGATCTGCGACTGCTGCTGGTGCTTGGGCTGGCTCGGATCGGTCTTGCCCATCAGGATCGCGACCTTGCAGCGGGGATCGCCGACGCCGGACGACCACCATTTGCGGCCGTTGATGACGTAATGATCGCCGTCGCGCTTGATGCTGGTTTCGATGTTGGTCGCATCCGACGACGCCACCGCGGGCTCGGTCATCAGGAACGCGGAGCGGATCTCGCCGTCCATCAGCGGCCGCAGCCATTTGCGCTTCTGCTCCTTGCTGGCATAGCGCATGAACACTTCCATGTTGCCGGTATCCGGCGCCGAGCAGTTGAACACTTCGGAGGCCCAGCTGATGTGGCCCATTTCCTCGGCGAGCAGCGCGTATTCGAGATTGGTCAATCCCGCGCCGCGGAATTCATCGTCTTCATGCGTGGACGGCGGCATGAACATGTTCCAGAGGCCCTCGGCCTTGGCCTTTTTCTTGAGGTCCTCGAGGATCGGGATCACCTTCCAGCGCGGACCTTCCTCGTCCTGCTTGCGATAGACCGGCACCGCCGGGCGAACGTGCTTGGTCATGAAGGCCTGCACCCGCTCGAGCCATTCCTTCTGCGTGTCCGACAAATTGAAGTCCATGGGATGCTCCTCACCTTTTTGAAATCGTTGGGCCGCACTGTCTGCCCGCCGCTCCGTCCCCGCAAGATCAATCTCGCGCCGATGCAGCAGGGGTTGGCAAACCCGTGGCGAGCCCGAAATACCGCTGCGCGAAATCCACGCAATTGACATTTCCGGCCCTTCAAACGATAGTTTCATACAAGTGTTTGAAATGCAACTCCTCCCACGCTGTCATTCCGGGGCAGCCCGCAGGGCTGAACCCGGAATCCAGAGATTGCAGGATCGCGATTCCCCGACGTGCAATTGCACGTCTGAGGTTCGCGCTTCGCACGCCCCGGAATGACGAGAAAGGCCAGAAGCCATGTCGTCCGATCAGACCCGCACCGCCATCCTCGCCGCAGCCGAACGGCTCTACGCCGATCGCGGCTTCGGCGACGTCACACTGCGCGACATCGTGGCGGCGGCCGACGTCAATCTGGCGGCGGTGAATTATCATTTCGGCTCCAAGGACGAACTGATCGCCGAACTGTTCGTCACCCGCTCGATCGCCACCAACCGCGAGCGGCTCAACGAATTGAAGGCCGCCGAGGATGCCGGCGGCGGCCGCGCTGATATCGACGCCATCCTGCGCGCGCTGGTCGGGCCGACGCTGCGCGGCTGCCTCGGGGCCGACCGCGAGCGCTCGACGGCGGCGCGCTTCATGATCCGCGCCTCGATCGAGTCAGTACCGCCGATCCGCCGCATCAAGAACCGCGAGGTCGACCATTTGCGGAAATTCGCGAGCGCGATGCGGCGCTCGCTGCCTGACCGCAGCGAGGTCGATCTCTATTGGGGCCTGCACTTTGCGCTCGCGATGGCGCACCACACCATCCGCGAAAGCGAACGGCTGATGCGGCTGTCGGACGGGAAATGCGACCTCAACGACGTCCAGGGGATCATCGAGCGCATCGTCGCGGTGTCGGTGCTGGCGCTGACGGGGAGCGAGGCGCAGAAGAAGCCGCCCGCGAAGCTGGTGGCGCGCGACGCGCGGGGCTAAATCTCCATTGCCTCGATGCCGAGGCGGCGGAACAGCACCGCGTCGTGGTCTTCGCCGGGATTGCCGGCAGTCAGCAGAGTGTCGCCGACGAAGATCGAATTGGCGCCGGCGAAGAAGCACAGGGCCTGCATCTCATCGGTCATGGCGCTGCGGCCCGCCGAGAGGCGGACAAAGGATTTCGGCATCAGGATGCGCGCCAGCGCGATGGTGCGGACGAAATCGATCGGCTCGATCGGATCGGCCTTCGCCAGCGGCGTGCCTGCGATCGGGATCAGCATGTTGATCGGCACGCTTTCCGGATGCTCCGGCAGATTGGCCAGCGTCACCAGCATATCGACGCGGTCGCCCGCCTCCTCACCCATGCCGACGATGCCGCCGCAGCACACCTTGATGCCGGACTCCCGCACATGGGCCAGCGTTTCCAGGCGGTCGGCAAAGCTGTGCGTGGAAATGATGTTGCCGTAATGGCGCTCGGAGGTGTCGATGTTGTGGTTGTAGTAATCCAGACCGGCCTCGCCGAGGCGCGCGGCCTGCGCGCCGTCGAGCATGCCGAGCGTCATGCAGGTCTCCATGCCGAGCGCCTTGACGCCTTCGACCATGGCGACCACGGCGTCCATGTCACGATGCTTCGGGCTGCGCCATGCCGCGCCCATGCAATAGCGGGTGGCGCCGGCGTCGCGGGCCTTGCGCGCTTCGGTCAGCACACGTTCCACCTCCATCAGCCGGGAAGCCTTGAGGCCGGACTCATGATGGCTGGACTGGCTGCAATAGCCGCAATCCTCGGGGCACCCGCCGGTCTTGATGCTGAGCAGCCGGCTGAGTTGGACCTTGTTGGGATCGAAAGTTCGGCGGTGGACGGTCTGCGCCTGGAACAGGAGATCGTTGAACGGGGAATTGTAGAGTGCGAGCGCCTCTGCTTTCGTCCAATTCTGGCGGATGTCGCCGTGGATCGGCGTCGCCGAATTCATCTCGCTGGAACGCGCTGCAATCGTCATATACCCTCCGTCGGAGCACCAGGCCGCAAGCCGGCCGAACAGCGCGACTTAGCCTGATCGCCCGCTGCCTCGCAATGCTGGGCGCCGTCGGAACCGGATTCTAACGAGCAAGTGATGGAGCCGCAGACATATCCCGGAGATCACACGAGCGACGCGAATGGACTCAGCGCGGACATGGGTGGAACAACGACTGATCCTCTCCCATACCCATATCGCAAGCAGCATGATCTGTTATGGTGCAGGCGGCATGGCCTTGGTCTGTGCGACGCTCGGATACCTTCCGGCGGCCTCCTGGTTTCTTTGGCGACTCGGGGATGGGTCTGACCGGGTCGCCCAAGCTGATATTCACCGCCGACGAGGTCATCGAATGAAGCCAGCTTCGAGCGAACGACGACCGATCCATCATTCGCCGATTTTCTGGATCGGCGTAGCCCTGTGCCTGGCGGCCATCGCAATCTACCTCTGGTCCGACGACCTCTCGTGGCGACCGGCACCGGTCGCAAAGTGAAGGATTGGGCCAGCCGCGCTAGATGATCCCCTGCTGTTTCAGCGCATCGAGCTTTGCATCGTCATAGCCGAGCTTCGAGGCCAGCACTTCCCTGGTGTCGGCGCCCAATAGCGGCGGCGCGCGATATTCCTTCACCGGCGTCCCGGAGAACGTCAGGGGATTGCGGATCAGCGACAGCGCGTGCTCGAAGGGATGATCGACCTTGATCTGCATGCCGCGCGAGCGCACATGCGGATCAGCGAACACCTGCTCGAAACTGTTGATCGGCCCGGACGGCACGCCGGCCTTTTCCAGCTCTTCCAGCCAATAAGCCACGGATTTTTTCAGGAACAGACCGGCGAAGATCGCCATGATCTCCTTGCCGTGGACGACGCGGTCGTTGTTCTTGACGAATCTTGGATCGCTCGCAAGCTCCGGCGCCCCGAGCACGCCGCAGGTGCGCGCGAACTGTCCGTCGTTGCCGACCACCAGCATCAACTCGCCATCGGTGCAGCGGAATACGCCCGCCGGCATGCCGCCATTGCCCCAGGTGCCGCGCCGCGGCGGCGTCTGGCCGTTGACGAGGTAGATCTGCGCCCAATGCGACAGCGAGGCGATCACGGTGTCGAACAGGCAGACGTCGACATGCTGGCCCTCCCCGCCATTGACCTTGCGGTGATAGAGGGCTGCGAGGATGCCTATCGAGCAGTTCATGCCGGTCATGTAGTCGACGATGGAGGGGCCGACCTTCATCGGTCCGGCGCCGGGCTCGCCGTCGATATGGCCGGTGACGCTCATCAAACCGCCCATCGCCTGCAGGATCGCGTCATACCCGGCGCGCGGCGCGTAGGGCCCGGTCTGGCCGAAACCGGTCACCGAGCAATAGATGATGCCAGGATTGATCGCCTTGAT
>Ga0265340_10001316_pt1 | contig 14222 bp, 10 predicted proteins | sample 4CB225metaG_FD_202082 | JGI IMG/M metagenome (GOLD analysis project Ga0265340, IMG submission 202082) | Rhizosphere microbial communities from Carex aquatilis grown in University of Washington, Seatle, WA, United States - 4-CB2-25 metaG | ecosystem: Host-associated > Plants > Roots >...
CCGACGCGCAAACGAAGTGCGCGCACGCCGTGCCGCCATCTACGCACTGCTGGCACAGAGCCGGCAATACGCCCTTACAGTCGGCAGCGGTAATGCAGCTGCTTGCTCCGCTGTCAGGCACGCATTCGCAGAGATCGTGATCGAAGTGGTTGCCGACCACGCAGAGCACATTCTGTACGCAGTCGCAGCGCCCAGACACCTCGGGGTCGCACCCTTGCCCGCACGTGAGCGATGACGCACAACCCATCGCCGGGTTGTGACAGGCTAGCCCAGCACTACCGTCCTTGTTTTGGCAGCTGTAGAGGTCGAACGAGGCTGGGCAGCAAGCGAGCGCAGGTCCCGCGTCTTTCCCAACCGACCCAACGCCGCTGCAGCCCACCGAAACGATCGCAATTACGAGACACCACAATGCCTTTGACATGACCAAGCCTCCCTAGTGACCTGATCTTGTTCTTTATCGACCGCGCGATCCAGCGCATATCTCGCGACACGCACACTCGAGGCATCCAAACCCCAACGTGCTCCAACTATCCTATTCTTCTCATAGCGGCGATATGACTAACGATTTGAGCCCGGTGTCACCGACATTGGCCTAGGGAGACACGGTAAAGCTATAGAAGTACGGTTCTATTACTCCACTGCTGCCGTTGGCACTGTAGGAGCCCGTAGACACTGCGTTCCCGTTCCAGAAATGCATCATCCCGCGCCAGATCGTGCCGTCAGTGCAACCCGACTCGTACTGCACCACGGTTACCCCTTTGAGCTCGAATTCGCCGTGGACCTTTAGTTTGAGCTGACAGCGGTTCCCAAGGTACTTCATTATGGTTCGAAGTATTGCAGCGCTCGTTGGTTTGCCGGCGGGAGGTTCAGCGCTGGCCACGATGTAAGTAATGCCGCCCTCTTGCGCCTTCCAGATTCGTTTGGTGGCATCGTCCTCGAGTGCGGCACCTTTCGGCATTGCGACCGTGAACCCTAACTTTGAATCATTGATGCTCGCCCAGCCGCTCGGCAACGTAAGATCCTCGGGGTGGGTCTGCACGATGGGCGCGGTGCCTTTGTCGCACGACCGCAGTTGGTTATTCACTTCCATGCAATTGGGGTCGGCTTGGTGGGCACAAAGCTGCTCATCGGGCGTCTTGAGTTGGCATTCCAACACTCGGGTGATCTCAGCCTCACATTGTTTCGCTTTCGCGTACCGACGGCAGTTCGTCGCGTAAAACTCCGCTACCTGCTTGGTGCAGCGATTCGCAGCGCGGGCAGAGATTTGAGCACATAAGTCAACGAGTGCGCGTTGCCCCTTTGGCTTATCAACGGGTTGATTTGCAGCAGGCTGCGGCTCGGGCTTGGATTCTGCCTCTACTGCCAACTCCCGCTTCGGTGCGGGAGTTGCATTGGGTTCGCCCGGCTCCTGCGCAGGCAGTGGTTGGGACTCAGCGGGTTCGGGTTTCGGCTGGCTTGGCGGTGGTACGTTGCCGCAGCTTGAAACAGCGGCACCCGTTAGCAGAGCCAATGATCCTAGCGTTCTGTTCCACATAGCTTCCTCCCATCATAACTCGAGACCTATCTTTTGCCAACAAAAGCTAGCCTGTTTTCGACCTCGGCGTCCAGTTGCACTGGCGACGCCGCTGCTATCGATGCTGTGGCACTAGCCGTAGCGGTAGCCCACTAACACCTCAATTGTGGGGGATTAATTCTTGCTTGCCACATCGCCACGGAATCGCTTGGTGTGCAGGAGGTTCAGAGCAAGAACTCATTCAAAGTCAGCGCGGCAACGCCCGGTGGTTTCTGCGCGATGGCTCGTCGATATCCATGCCCCAAGGGGTTCGGTCCGAGGCAACTTGGTCTCGGCGATGAAAAATGCGAGGTCTATTCGACCCCGTACGTGGCGGTTGCTACTGCGAGCACGTCCTTTTCGAGCGCGCTCCGGTCGTTGTTACCTTCCGCAGAGACTTCGGTTTCATAGGCAGGGTTAATCTGCAGAACACCCATGCGCGAATTGATGAGCGACGTTATGCGCGATTTTGCGTTGGTCGCCATCTGTTCAGCTCGATTGCGCGCGTCGCGCGACGCATCGGCCACCATCTGCACCTTGAGCTCAGCGAGCTTCGTGTAAATGTAAAGCGGTGCTTCGGAGTGGATGAAGACACCGCGATCAATGAGTTCCGTTGCTTCGCGCGACACACGCTCGACCTTTTCGATGTCCCCCGATGAAACTTCAATTGCCTGCACGGTGACGTACGCCGTGATGGTTTCTGGCATCTCCCGTCCTTCCTTGTCGCGGGCATGGATTTCGAGAATGGTCGTAGCCGAGACCTTGATCTGCTTTTCGTCGATGCCATGTCCCTTCACGAAAGCAACGACAGTGGGTACATCCGCAGATAGCTTCTTGTACGCTTGAGCCATGTCAGTCGCTTGCGACTTGACCTGGGCACGCCAGACCACGAAATCCGAGCGGATTCGCTTGCTAGCAGAACCGGTGACCACAATCCGCTTTTCTCCATGTTTGATGCGGAACATCTCGACACCAGCGCGAGCCACGATCGACGAAGAGACAATCGTCGACACGCCAATGACCGTTGCGAGTACGAGCGGTGCTGTCAACCAGTTCAATCTGCGAGGCCAATCGTTTGGGGCAACCATATCGGGTAGCTTACGCTAACACCCAACACTCAGGCGTTGCCACTTAATTGGCCGAACACATCAGGGCAAGTGCATCTAGTTTTGCTTTCTGCTGCGGCCCCAGACGTCGCGAGCGCTATCAGTTTATCAGATCTCCCCATATTATCGCGGTGGCTTGGGGCGTAGTGGGCAACCAGCAAATTCTGTGACATACGATGACCGTTGCGCCAAAATGGGAGAGCTGCGATGGGGGCACGAGGTTCAATCGTCAGGATTTCAGTGAGTGGGCTCATGGCATTGGCGGCAACCTCTTGCGGCGGCCGCACTTCAATCGATTTGCCCAGTGATGACTCACTACTGCATTCTTTTGGTCTTGGCGGCACTGCTACGACACCACCGTCACACAACGGGTTGAGCGGTGGGTTCCAGACGGCAGGCATCGGCGGACAGACCCTGGCCGGCTCCGGCGGGCAGCGCGCAACTGGCGGACGCTCGAATAGCGGTGGCTCATCAAACCAGGCCAGCTCGAGCACGGGCGGGTTCGCGCCTGTCGGCGGCGCGGTTTACGGCGGCAGCAGTGCGCGCGTTGGCGGTAACACGAGCAGCGGTGGTCATTCGACCTCGGGCGGGGGTGTGAATACGGGAGGCAGCATGCTCACCGGCGGTGTCGCATCTACCGGGGGTGCGCGCGATTGCGGCACACTGATCGATGACATGGAGGACAAGAGTGGCTTCATTTGCAACGGAAATGGACGGCAGGGCGCGTGGTACTCCTTTGGCACCAACAGCGGTACTCAATGGCCAGAGCCAACGGCTCCTGGCACGCCGATTGAAACGTCCGCGATCCCCTACGGGCGTGGAGATAGTCTAGTCGGTATGCACACGTATGGCACCATGTCTCCATATGCGGGCATCGGGTTCGACCTCAACTACGATGGCGAAACGTACGGGTGGTACGACGCCAGCAATTACGACGGCATCAGCTTCTGGGCGCGAGGAGCTGCCTTGAACATGAGGGTTCGGCTCAGCACGATTGAGACTACTTCAACGCAGTATGGGGGCACGTGCACGCTCGAAGATCCGCCTCAGGCACAGGGGTGCCAGGCTCACTCCCGCGACCTCATCTTGGGCAGCGAGTGGGAGCACTACTGGGTCCCGTTTGCATCACTGCCCGCGACCAGTCAACCACCTGACTATCAGAACATCGCGTTCCGTCGCGATCAGCTCACGAACATTCAGTTTTACACGAGTGGCGTGTTCGACTTCTGGGTGGATGACGTGTCGTTCTTTAACGGGCGCTCCGGTTGTTGCACGCCAATGCCTGCAGGCTGTGATGAGAACCTGAAGGGAATGAATGCTCAACTGAAAGCGCTCATGAGCACCGGCACCGGCGAACCTGCCCGCTGCGAAGATGTCTGTTCTATTCAGCGCCTTGACCCCATGTACGTCACTGGCTCGCACGATGTCAATGGTATCAACAGCCTTGAGGGACTGCAGTGCGCAATCGGTCTCAAGATCATTCACCTACCAAATAATCTTGTCACCGACCTCCAACCTTTGAGCAATGAAGTACTGGTCACTGACCTGAACTTGAAAGGCAATCAAATTCGAGACATCGAGGCGCTCGGGGCCATGGCTGGTATGACAACGCTCGACCTTTCGAGCAACCAGGTCAGCGACATTTCAGCACTTGATGTCATGGCCCAACTCGTAACGGTGAATCTTGCTAACAATCTCATTGAGAACATTGCGGCGCTCGGCTCCGCCACTGGCGTCACTAGCCTCAACCTGAACACGAACCGCGTCGCGGACATCGCTCCGCTCAAGTCACTCACCGGCTTGAGAACACTCGACCTCGGCTCCAACCAAGTAACGGATCTGAACGAGCTCGGTTCCATGACTCAGCTGACCCAGCTGGATCTTTCCAACAATGGGATGACCAGCATCGCCATACTCCCGCCCATTGCTTCGCTAACCTCTATTAATCTCAGCTCCAACGCGATTGTCGCCGTGGATGTACTCTCGTCTCTAACCTCGCTGACTACGCTCAACCTGGGCTTCAATGGAATAGCTTCAATTGATGCACTTTCTACGCTAAAGATGCTCAACTACATCGATCTGAGCGCCAACGCAGTTCAGGCCATTGATGCTCTGAGCAATCTGTCTGGGCTTTACGTTCTCAACCTCGACGACAATGCCGTGAGTGACCTGTGGCCCCTGGTGAGGACTCGCTTGTCTAATCTGAGCGTGGCACATAACCTAATCTCAGACCTGAAGCCCGTTGGTGAATTGACCGACCTTGAACTGCTCAATGCGTCTTATAACATGATCTCAGATGCCAGCAGTCTTGCGACGTGCAAGGGGCTGGGCGTGCTGAACCTATCACACAACCAAATCACCGACTTAACGTTCCTGACCCATATGTCCGGGTCCGGGGTTGTCGAGTTAGACATGTCCGCGAACCGCATCTCCAAACTGGACGAGCTACTCAACTGTGACTGGATAACCAGCAGAGTGCCGTCGCAGTATTACGGCTACCAACCGTTCAACTTCGACTTTTCAGCCAACCCGATTGACTGCACCGAGCAAGCTGCGAACATCCAAGCATTGCGCAATTACACGATCAATCTTAAGGTAGATTGCCCATAACGTCTTCTTCGTCATCAGCTAAGGAAGGTCGAGAAGCGCTGTCTATTGCGCGAGCGGAGTTCGAGGCCGCGCAGCTCCGAGCAGGGTTCGGGGCCGTCCCGGCCAGGTATCGTGGAAGTGCGACACGATACGACGTTTCCGTCCACACTCACCGTATCTCCCACCCGGGCTCTGCGGCCATTGGCTTTTTGCCCCCATTGATTGCGAGCAGTACCCGTTGGCATGCCGTGGACATATACTAGCGCATGTTCGCAATTTCTTTTGAGCGTTCGCTTCTTGTGTCATCACTAATAGCCGCATCGGCGTCGACCGGAACATTCTTCGGTTGCAGCAGCAAGAGCGGAGTTGAAGGAAACAATAGCACTGCGGGCGGTTCAACTTCGTACACTGTCAATAACCAAGGTGGTTCCTACTCTTATGTTGCCGGTCAAGGCGGCAGCGGCGCCACTACGGAGACCGGAGGTGACGCGTCCGCGGGGGTCACAATCACACCGTGGCCACCGTCTGCTGACTACACTAACGTGACCAACGTAACTCTTGGCGCTTACGCGCTTGGGCCGAACATCTCGGATGGGACAGTTCCAGCCAATACCGGGACTACCTGCCAGGGAATGCTATTCGGCGTGGTACGCGATTTCAAAATGGGCAACCTGACCGGCGGACATCCTGACTTCCAGACCGCTCCCAGTCAGGACGTCAAAGGCATCGTGGCGAGCACTCTAGGTACGGATGGCAAACCGGTTTACGCCAACCCGGATCAGCCGCCCGTAGGCACATCCGGACAGGCGAATTTCGATCAGTGGTATCGCGACACGCCCGACGTCAACATGACCTACATTGTGGCATTGAAGCTCGTTACCAGTAACGGGATTTCCACGTTTTCTGCTTCAATCAACAATGACGGCGGGCTGCCGGATTCTTCGTACTTCCCACTGGACAATGCCGGATTCGGCAATCAAGGCGAGTCGCACAACTTCAGCTTCACGACGGAGATACATACGTCATTCGTGTATAGCCCGGGCGATACGTTCAAGTTCGTGGGTGATGACGACGTGTGGGTCTTCATCAACAATCAATTGGCCATCGATCTCGGTGGGCGCCACGCGCAGGAATCAGCCAACGCTCCTCTCGATACGCTCGGATTGACCGCCGGAGCCACCTACCCGCTTGACGTATTCAATGCGGAACGCCACACCTCGCAGTCGAACTTCCGCATCGACACAACGCTTGCGTTGGCCAATTGCGGCCAAGTCGATGGGATCATCATCAATTAGCGGAGTGCCTCTCTCTCGTTGCTCTGCTCGTCGATTCACTGCGCGCTGCGCGCGCTGCTCGCTTACGCGAACACGGTCTACCTACGTGGAAAAGTACATCTGCCTGTACTTTTCCACTTCGGTTCACCCCTGATTCCGCTCTCGCGGATTCACTAGAGTGGCTTTCAGTTTACTGTTCCATTGCCGTGAAAGCCGCTCTAGTCGTACATTTCGTCGAAGTGCTCTTGTGCCGCCACCGTTGCGTGGCGCATCATGTCCTCAGCCTTGGCTGCGTCGCGATTCGCGAGATGGTCTAACAGTTGCTCCGTGTTCAGCGCCCTGGCTGCCTTTTCGCACGCTTCCCAGCTCAGAATACTGCGGACGACCCGATCGAGACCCTGCGCGGTGTTGTCATAGGCGCGGGCCTGCATGTCGTGTCCCTTCCAGCGCGCATACCCGGCGGCCTGAATGAGTCCGGCAATTGCGATGTTCATACCGTTGACCCGGACTCCGTGATCGATATCGTATTTGCCCGGACCGCCCAAGATGATGCCGTCATTGTACCCCTGACTGTTCAGATGCATGTGTATCATGGCCTTGTCGTCGAGCTCTTCGACCGTGTCGTACACGTGATCCAGACCAATCATTTCGGAGTGGCCAAACTCCTTGTTCACGCCCTTCTTGCTGCGCGGGATACCGTACTCCTCTTCCAGCTTGCGCCAGAACAGCAGCGCGCTGGCCACGGTGGGTATGAGCATGGCAGGATGCCCTTCGTTGGGTTTCGGCTCAAAGCCGATGTGAAGTTCGCCGCCCCTCCGCTGCTCGTATGTGCAGAGTCCGGTGATGCTTTCTTTCAAATGAGCATACATCTGGCGGACGCCGACCGATGCAATGTCATATCCGTAGGACCCGTTCCAGAGCACCAATGCCGGTGCTACTTGCGGGTACCAGACAGGCTTGGTCCTTTCATAAGCCAGATCGACTGTCCTTCTTCCGAAGTCATTGGCGAGATTGCGTTCATTCGTATCGAGCGAGCAGACACCGCCATAGGCCCAGCGGCTGTGGGCACCGGGGGTGATCATGGCCAGATACACCCCAGCTTCGCCCATGGCGTCCACTACCTCGGTAACGTTTGTCTCGTTGACTTCGCTGTCATAATGAAGCTCAAAGCCAAGTACCAAATTGTCGGGCAACCGTGGGGCGATCGACTTCTTGATCAATCTGACGACTCCGGCAGTGCTCAGCTTGTCTGCGGCCCAGTCTGGTCTCTGATCGGCGGGTACGAAACCGCCCTTGCCGGCGGAGAACGTCCACCTGCAGATGCTATGCAGCGATTTGGTCACGGTGACCTCCTGTCTGTTCAATTATCTTGATCGATTGTTCCTTCGATGCCGGGGTACGACATCGCGACCAGGGTACCCAACCGAGGGTGGCCTATTCCTTAACAATCGCCCAAAAGAGTAGCACAATATTACCAATTCAATTGGAGTGCCGCGCGAAGCATCGCCCCAAAACAAAGGAAGTTTCATGGCAGAGCCAATTCAGGCGCTAGGGGTGCATTACTTTGGACATGAAGGATATCCGATCGCAGTACGAGTAGTTCACGAAGAACTGAGGCCCCATCACGAACACGATCTGACCGAGGTATTGCATTGCCACGATTTTGCCGAGCTAGTGGTGGTGGCCAAAGGCTGCGGAGTACAGCACATCGAGGGGACCGATTATCCGGTATCAGCCGGTGATGTCTTCTTGTTGCAAGGGCACCAGCGACACGCCTTTTCCAAACGAAACAACTTGGTCTTGTTCAATCTCATGTACGACGCGCAGCGGCTCAGTCTGCCCAAGGATGAGCTGCGCCGAATACCGGAATACAATGCTTTGTTCGTGTTGGAGCCGTCGTACCGGCATCGTCACAATTTCACCAGTCGCTTGCATCTGGAACGGACCTCGCTAGCTCACGCCGAATCAATGTTGCACGCCATGGTCCATGAGTCCACGAATCAATCAATCGGCTACGAGGCTTCACTCTTCAGCCATCTCTTGGAGCTGATGATATTCCTGTCGCGTGAGTACTCGAAAATCGAGACCACCAATGGCAAAGCATTGCTACGTGTGGGGGAGGTGATTGGTCTTTTGGAACGCACCTATACGCGGCGCTGGCGCCTCGTCGATCTGGCGGCGGCGGCCCATATGTCCGAGAGCAGTCTGCTGGCCACCTTCAAAGAGGCCACGGGGCAGTCGCCGATCGACTACCTGATTCATCTGCGCATCGAGCGCGCCGCCGAGCTACTCTGTCACGACGCCCATTCGATTGCCGAAATTGCCTTCTCGGTTGGGTTTGAGGACAGCAACTACTTCTCGCGCCAGTTTCGCAAGACAATGAAGGTGTCACCCCGCGAATACAGGCATCGCTATGGTGCCTAGACAAATATCCATTTGCCGCATCGTCACCGAATCATTTCGTGTGCAGGGTGTTCCTGCCGCGCTGACCCGTTCTGAGTCTGCGAGTCCCACGCCAGCGAGTGCGCAGACTTAGGCCGCCCTGAAACTCCTCATAATTTGTCTTGCCGGCACTTTTGGCCCAAAGACGCGTCTGGGAAGGCCAACGACGCGTTTCGGTGACCCAAAGACGCGTTCCGCAGACCCAACGACGCGTGATTTGGGGCTTACGACGCGTTTGGCGACCCATCGACGCCACAGCGGTGGGGCCTAAACCCGTGCACCTGGGCAGTTTAGCCGTGTCGGTCGTGCCCAAGCCTGCACAGCTGTGGGCAGCTTGGCCGTGTCGGTCGTGACCAAGTGACACGCCTTGCAAGTTGTAGATGATGAAAGGATCGAATGTAGTCACAGTGACACCAATTGGCGCGCGCGTCACCTGAACGCTTGACGCCTACATCGGCTGACTACGCGAACTGCTCGAAGCCATCACATACACATACGGCGCCCCCCGATGCGCCGGTCGTCTTTCTCAAAATACTCGCGCATTCCTGCGAATCCTCCCTAGTCTCGGGGGCTCGCTACGTTTGGTCCTTCGACGACGCAGCGGAGTGGTGGGCCTCCGATGACGCTTAGGAATGGTCGAAGGACCACCATTCCCCAGCGGCATCGGAGGCCCACCATTGCTCGGCGTCATCTGAAATGGCTTCTAGTCAATGAGACTGCCAGGCATTCTGTGCACTCCGCACTCATGTCGAATGGTGAAGGTGCTGCGACACTGAAGTGGGAGAACGGCTCCAGGGCAGTCATAGAACAGTGGAACAGTTCGTTACGTATCCGTTAACTAGGCTATAATCGTTAGTAGATTTCGATCAATACTTGGCATCCAACAATGGCTCAGACCAACTCCGTGCTGTCGTCCGATTATCCGCGCGTGGCGGGGCGGTACGTGTTGTTCGAACCCTTTGCCCGCGGGGGCATGGCTTCGGTACATCTGGGTCGTCTGCTTGGTCCTGCAGGGTTCTCTCGCACGGTGGCCATTAAGAGGATGCACGAGGAGTTTGCGCAGAATCCCGAATTCGTCGCCATGTTCCTCGACGAAGCAAGATTGGTGGCCCGCATCAATCACCCCAATGTCGTGCCGACGCTCGACGTAGTTGCCCTAAAGACGGAGCTCCTGCTGGTGATGGAGTACATCTGCGGTGAGTCGTTGATGGGCCTCATCACCAAGTGCCGCGAGGCCGCACGTCCGCCTCCGATTCCGGTCGCTGTCGATTGCGCAATTGGGATGCTGAATGGTTTGCATGCGGCGCACGAAGCCAAGCGCGCCGACGGACGATTCCTTAGTCTCGTGCATCGGGACGTTACTCCACACAACGTGTTGATCGGGCTCGACGGGGTTGCGCGCATGGTGGACTTTGGCATTGCCAAAGCCACCGGGACTGCTCACCGAACGCGAGTCGGTGAGGTCAAGGGTAAGCTGAGCTACCTAGCGCCCGAACAATTGCAGGGCACGTAGGTGTCGCGTGCGTCGGACATCTATTCTGCTTCGCTCGTGTTGTGGGAGGCACTCACTTGCGAAAGACTTTTCCAAGGTGACAACGAAGGCGCGATTATCCACAGAATTCTCGATCACAAGGTGAAGCCACCGAGTCTGCTTCGACCCGAAATACCACGTGCTCTAGACAATGTTGTGCTGCGGGGGCTCAATGCTGATCCGAGCAAGCGCTGGGAGACCGCCAAGCAAATGGCCGAGGCGCTAGAAAATGCGATCAGTCCGGTTGCAAGGAGTACGGTTGCCGCTTGGGTGCTGGAGACGGCGCGAAGCACACTCATCGAACGGCAAGAGAATCTCGTTTACGTGGAAAGCTATTCGCTCCCGGGTGTCTTCCCTTCGACCCCGCCACCAATCGTGAACCAATTGTTTCGAGTGGGCCGTGCGCCAGCGCCCGAAACTTCAGGCGCGTTCGGTCTCAATGACCTCGTGTCAGGAGAGAAACTCGTGCAACCCGTGCACAAGCGCCGGCGAACATGGTGGCTTGTTGGGGGGATCGCGGGGGCTCTTTTGACAGCTCTTTTAGCCTTGGTTGCCTTGCGTGGTCCGCGGCGGTCGCAAGCCGAGCCGGTAGCGAGCGCTACCACTACGGCCACGGTGTTGGTTGCTCAGGGAATTGGGACGCTGCCACAAGCACCAGTATTATCAGTTCAGCCAGAAAGCGCCCCGAGCCAAACCGCGGACCTTGCCAAGACAGCGACTGAATCGGCATCTGCTCCCGCGAAACCCCAGCACAAACACTCGAATCCTGCCACACAGGCTCGAGGCGGCGTGCGTCTAGCCGACCCACTCTACCGGCGCGACTAGTTATTGACAGGAATGCGATTCGCCCATGGCTATCCGATCGAAATTCGCACGCAATCGAGTAATGGCAGTCACGGTGGTCGCGGGATTGGTCTGTCTCGGCGTTACACGGACGGCGGCAGCACAGTCACAACCCGGGCCAGCCGAGACTTTGTTTCAAAGCGGCCTCGAGAAAATGCGCAAGGGCGACTATGCCTCGGCCTGTCCCGATTTGGCGGCCAGCTACGAAATCGAACCTCTGCCGGGTGCACTGTTTACGTTGGCGGAATGCGAGATCAGTTGGGGCAAGGTAGCAACGGCGCTCAAGCACTATCAACTGTTCGTTGGTACGCTATCGTCACAGTCGCCAGCGCGCCGCCAAAAGTTCGAGGAACGTCGACACCTTGCACTCGAGCAAATGGCGACGTTGGCGCCTTCAATCCCGCTGATCTCGATCAGCGTTATGGCAGGAGCCCCGCCGGACCTCGTGGTCAAACGAGATGACTCCATCGTCTCAGAGTCGTCCTACGGAGTAGAGACGCCTGTCGACCCTGGTGAATTGACCATTACTGCCGAGAGGAGTGGCAAGACATTGTGGCAGCGTCGCGTTCGCGTCGCCACCCATGACCGAGCGAATATCGTGGTACCGTGGCCGCTTCAACCAACGCTTAGTGCTGCGGCGACTTCTAGTGCCGGGGCGGCGTCGCACGCCATCACCGCAGGGGGCAATAGCGAGACAGCAGGCCACGTCCCTGATGAAAACCGGTCGGCGGCGGGCGGTAATTCTCTTACCACGTGGAAGTATATTGCGGCTGGCGTTGGCGCTGCTGGCTTTACCGTGTCGATAGTGGCTGGCGCGATCGCCCTAAGCAAGAAGGGAGGCGTCAACGATGAGTGTTCCGACTACCGCTGCAGTCAGAATGGCCTTGCGCACGCCAATTCCGCCAAGCAAGCGGCGCGCATTAGCACCGGTGGCTTTATCGTTGGCCTGATCGGCGCGGCGGGGTTCACTGGGTTGTCGGTGTTCGGCAACCCGAGACACGAGCAGGCGCAATTTGGCAGTTTTCGCGTGACCGTTGACAATACGACGAACGCGGGAGAACTCCGTCTGGAGGGCTCATTCTGATTAACACTTGGCGCGCATGCAGGCGTCGGCACCATGGGGCTGCGTGAAGGAGAGGTACTCTTGGGACAAAGCTGCGACAGAAAACCAACTAGGGCACAGCGCATTGGAAGACGCGTGCGGTGTGCGAGCCAGACTTGGCTGGTGATCTCGGCGGCGTCGCTCGACTTAGGGTGTGAGTCGTTGCTCGGCCTCAACCACGACTACGCCATTCGGTCCGACAGTACTGGTGGCATGAGCGGTAACGTGAGCTTTGGTGGAACCACCTCTATCGCAATGGGTGGCGCCACTTCCAGTGTAGCTAGCGTCGGCGGCTCTACTTCCAGCGCCGTTACTACCGGTGGTTCTGGTACCCGGAGTTCCACTTCCAGCGTAGTGAGTGCAGGCGGCGTTTCAGCAGGCGGAACGGCAGCCACAGGCGCGACCGGCGGCGTTGCCGCGGGCGGTTCTACCACAAGCAGAAGCGGCGGCGCTGGCACCGGCGGCGCGGGCACCAGCGGCGCTGGCACCAGCGGTTCTAGCTCAAGTGCAGTCCATACCGGCGGCGTTGCGGCAGGTGGAATGGCATCCACTGGAATTTCGACTGGCGGCGTTGCCACGGGCGGCTTTACCTCGAGCAGAGTCAATAGCGGCGGTATGGGCACCGGAGGCACCTCCACCACGCGAGCTAGCACCGGCGGCGTTGGTACCGGCGGCGTGACTGCTAGTGCAACCAGTGCCGGTGGTAGTTCTAGCCCTGGTGGAGCTGCAAGCGGCGGCGGTTCGAATTGCACTGCGTGCAGTCATGCAATCACGCTTCAGTCAGAGGCGGCCACTGCGCAACACGGTAGCAGTAGCTCGACCGGTGTTACTTATACCGCGCACGAGGATCGTTGCCCGAGTAACCAGGTGCTCATTGGATACGCAGCCACTTTGCGCGATGACGTGTACCTATCCAACAACACCCCAGTCGTACAACTGGCGAGCCTGGTAGCGATTTGCGGCACGATCAACGTCGGGGCTACTAGTGAAGTCACGGTGACACCAGCTTCAAACCTCGACCCTCGGGGAACGGACGGCACGGCCGGGATCTCATCGCAGATCTGCCCAACGAATCAGGTGGTGGTTGGGTTCGCCGGGCAATCTGGCGTCATCATCGATCAGATCGGCTTTGTCTGTGCCAGCCTGTCAAGTGCTGCGTCAGCCTGCTGTTGCAGCGCGTTGACAATCGGACCAACTTACGCGTTTACCCCCGTTGGTGGCACGGGCGGGTCCGCATACTCAGAGTCGTGCCCCCTCGGGCAAGTGGCGCTCGGGCAGAATCTTTACACAGCAACGACGACGAAGCACGCTGGAGAGGAGTGGGTCTCGCTCTTTGGTCTACTTTGCGCAACGCCCATGCCGGTTGCCGCGTGCGAAAGTTGAGAATTCGCCGCTCTGATGGAGCAGCTTTACTGGGTCAAGGGTAAAGCTACGCATCTTGCGGAGCAACAGGTGGCTTCACAAGCAATCACGCCCTGGGCGTACGCTCCGCTCGCCGCGAACACGGCGCGACACTGGGCAATCCCCGCTTGAACACCAGCGGGCGTGAGGGCACTAGACGCATCGGTGGTGCAATGATCGAGTTCTTCATCTGCGGATTGGCACAATGGGTCGTAATAGCAATTGCGTGATAGCGCACAGCAATTCGCAGCTTGATAGTCGTCACAATTATCACCTGCATTGAACAACACACACGTGCCGCTACCAGTCCCATCCGAGTCATACGCCCTGCCAGGATTACCTTCGGGCGAGCTATAGCTGCACTCCTCCTGGGCCGAGCCGA
>Ga0265340_10001317_pt1 | contig 14219 bp, 12 predicted proteins | sample 4CB225metaG_FD_202082 | JGI IMG/M metagenome (GOLD analysis project Ga0265340, IMG submission 202082) | Rhizosphere microbial communities from Carex aquatilis grown in University of Washington, Seatle, WA, United States - 4-CB2-25 metaG | ecosystem: Host-associated > Plants > Roots >...
CTGATTTTGTTGTTTTGTATACACGATGAAAAGTAATATCCCGCTGAAAATAAGAAGCATGACAAGAAGTGTTATGGTGGTTTTTGACATGTGCATATTGTAATATGTTTATTTTCTCTTGTCGAGTTGAATGAAACAGTATTCGTTACTGCAAAAATGTATACACAGAAGTCTTAGTCTCCGGATTGAACCGATATTTCGCGTAAGAAGACATTATAGTCGTCCGAATTAACCAAACCGTCATCATTAAGGTCCGTTGCGGTCTTCAATTGAGAAGTGCAGCTTGTCGGAGTAATCATTGGTACAGAAGAAGGCGCTGTGGTTGGTTGGCTGAGTGAAGGTAGAATAGAAGGTGCAATACTTAATGCAGCTGGTGACGATACAGGAGTAGAAGATATCGGTGCTGTTGTGGGAGATACTAATGGGGCTGCTGAAGGGCCAAAATCATTATAGCATCCTCCGAACATTATAAGGTTATAATCAAGAATATTGAGTTTATTATCGTTATTGACGTCTCCTGCGATGAGAGCAATTTGTGGCATTTGATTGATTTTATTTGCCGCTAAGTTTTGGATTGTCGGTATGCGGCGGACAAGATGGTAATCAGATCCTACATACACAGTATAATTCCCAGGGGTGATTATCTTATTTAGATAGACATTCCCGATGAAATTACCAGTGGTGTCATTATACGTGATTGTTCCTGATGCAGTACCAATAAAATTGTTATTTGTGTCAAAAAGTTCCGCAAAGGCATTTGGTGTTGGATGAAGGGGTGTCTGATTACTATATGAATATGCCGTCGGATTTACATTATCGCCGTTATGTCCTATGTCGTGCAGTAAGACATTCAATGAAAGATTCGTTCCTGCAGATGGCGAAGCGCTCGGCGAGGGCTGCGGCACTGCCGTTGGCATCGGAGTTGCTGTTGGAACAAGTGTTGGAGTAGGCGTTGGCGTCGGAGTAGGAGTAATTTCTTTATCGCCGAAATTTTCATTGGTAACTGCGTTACCGTTGGTCATGGTAAGAGACAAATTGTTGCCACTTGCAGGAAGGGTTTGCAACCAGCCTGATGGGAGAGTTTGTGAAAGAGTATAGGTGCCATTGCAAACATTTTGGAAAGAATATGTTCCATCACTGCTTGATGAAATACTTTGTATCAGTGTTGATGATCCGGACTGAGTGAGTTGGATAAGAACTCCTGGTATTCCAGGATCGGATGGATCAAAAATACCATTGCCTGTAAGATCACTGAATATGGTTCCTGAAATAGATCCACCTTCGATAATTTGTGATATTTGACTGTAAACAGTATTCAGCTGATCTGTTGTCGGACTGAAATAATACTGTCCGCCAGTGCTTTGTGCAAGCTTGGTAAGAAATGCTGAATCAACATCTTGTCCCAACCCGATTGTGTAAAAAATAGTGCCATTTGTTTTGTATGCATTTGCCGCAGCGGTAAGAGCCGCTTGTTCTGCAGTAGTTGTGCCCACTTGTTTGCTCGATCCTTCAACAGTATTCGCTAAACCGTCTGTCAAAAGGATTATTGCGTTTTTCACACCTGCTCGTTTGTCCTTTGTTATTTCTTGTGTTGCTTGATCAATTCCGCATTGGACGCATGTATTGCCATTAGCTTTTAGAGCATTTACTTGACTTGTAACAGTTGAGAAAGAAGAAGTGAGGGGACTATTAAGTGCTGCTGTGGTTGCAAAATTTACCAGACCAATCCGATTGTTTGCCTGTCCTGAAACAAGAGTAATAAAATTATCTGCAGCTGTTATTGCATTAGATATCTTTGTCCCTGATGATCCTTGTTGATCACTCATGCTTCCTGAAGTATCCATAACAAGCATTGTATCGCCAGGAGATGTTCCGCAGCTTGTTTGTGGCTTATTAATTTGAATAGTAACTGGTGTGGTGTTTGCAATGACATTTTCATTATATGATGAGTTGTTGCTTATAGAGAGCGCTTGAGAGTCTGAGCCGAAGCTAATAGTAGCAGTAGATGAGCTGTCGTTATCTAATGCTTTTAGTGTAAGTGTTCCGACTTTGGTTTTTGCCGTAATTGCATTTGCAAGATTAGAGCCGATTGAGAGTGTTGCGGTTATACTTCCGTTTGATGAAATCGGTCCTTCTACAACTTGAGGGAAAACGCTTTGGTTGGGGATAAATCCGCCTGCAAGTTGGAATTTAGTTGGATCATAGGTCATGTCCAATTTTACCAGTGAAACACTATTCGCTCCTGGATCGACATACACATCCAAACTAAACGTACTACCTGCAGGTATTTGTACCGTAGAATTTGTTGAAGAAACACTTGATTGATAGGAAAGATCAACTGTTTTTTCAGCATTACTTTTTGTTGAAACCTCTTTTTGTGAGTAAAACAAAGTAACTGGGAGAGCAATGAGCGCCAAAAGAATAAATCCACCCAAAAAAATCGTTCTTTTTCGTATCGTGTGCATAAAATTGTCCACAATTAGCATAATGAATAGCTGCTTTACGTGTCAAGGTATAAAAGATTGAGAGCTCTATGGTGCGAGTTCTTGAGAGATTGTTTGTTCTTCTTGAACAAATTGAGGAGCATTAAGCAGGAAATCAAGCCGTGGAGTAAGAGAGAATGAGGGATACAAGGCGTTTCCAGCACATAAGTTTCGATTATTCTGTAGTGTTCCTCCTGTTCCTTGTGCATTGATAACAACAGCGCCGCCAACATTAAGCCGCTGGTCGCAGGTCGCCGGCATGGTGGAGTCAGTGATGAAAGAATTACCTGCAACATACCAACCGTCAAGATTAGAGGCAGCAGAAGTGCGGTTGGAGCCGACGTTTGCAGTTACAGTAATGTTGGCTGCTGTTGAAAACGTTGCTGTTGATCCAGCCGGAATTTGGATATTGCCTGTAATGGTAAGATTGCCGTTGATCAGGAAAACATAATTTTCATTGGCAGGGAAGGTATACCCATTAAGAGTAACATCACCATTTGCGGTATAAATACCGTGGGCAAGATTGGCAGGGAGTGTACAGTTTGTGAGATTGCAGACGCTTGAAAGAGCGATTTCCGGAATCTCTGCTGTTTGTGCTTTTTGCGTAAGATAGGTATATGAAGTTGTTATCTTACTTGATGAAGTATAGACTTCAGGATAGGTAGCTCCTCCTACAATTTGATTGGTTGTTGATGCTTGTCCGTCTCCAAAATCGGAATCGGTACCTCCAGTAAAGGCAAGACCTGGACCTGTGCAAGAAGCATTGGTGATAAGTGCATAGTGTGCAAGAGGAATTTGATCATTGACACCACCGTCGTTTCTCATATCTCCGCAGATGGATTCTATCCACGGAACATTATCGATAATGCCAAAGTCGAGATTGACGATATTGCCGTTGTTGCAGGTTGCACCGGGAGCACCATTCACATTACAGGTATAGCCAACATTGACAGCAAAAGCAGCCGGTGGTCCAACAATTGGTGAAGTCATATACCAGATGGGTTTAGGTGTTGGCAACGCATAAGAAATAGTGAAGGGGCCAGTGATCAGTTGGTTGACGGCATAGATGCCATTGGCCGTAGTGAATGGATTTGTGGGAGTAGGTTGAAAGTTGCTAATAGCGAGTGTTGTAGCCTGATATCCAAGGTGTGAAATTTGTGCCGTATAATTTACTTCTCCTGCTTCTTCAATACCATCAATATTGGGATCGATAAAGACATTGCCCGAAACTGAAAAGAGTTTGGTGACACCGAAGTTAATCCCTACTGTGTCAGCGGTAGGTCCCACAGTGACATTTTGTGTAGTGACTGTGGTATTGGTCCAGCCGTTGGGAATGGTAAGCGTAACTGCGTGAGGGTTGGTGTTGCTTCTTATATGTGCTGCATAGGGAATGGTATACGCGCCTGCACCATTTGTATTAACTGTATATCCATTTGATGTAATGGCTACTCCTCCTACTCCGGCATTGCCGTTGTATGGATCAGTGACAGTTCCGGAGATGGAAAATACCCTGGCAACTTGGAAATTGACCCCGGCTCTGTCTGGCCCAACAGCAAACGTAATTGCGGCTGGTCCGGGTGCGAGGATGTAATTAGCTGGCAGTGCCAAGGTACAGGTTACGTTTCCTCGTCTGAAATGATCGGCATAGGGGAAGGTGAAATTGCCTCCTGTTAGAGTTGCCGTTTCACCACCAGGCCCCGTGTCAGCACAGGTTACAGGAATTGCTGGAACTCCATTACCATCAACATCAACGATACTTCCAGTGATCGAGAAGACTCGGGCAACTGTAAAATTGACTCCTGTTCTATCAGGGCCCACAGTTACCGCAATTGATGTAGGACCAATGGCAATGTAGTTTGCCGGAAGTGCGATAGAACAGTTATAGTTTCCTCTTCTAATATGATCGGCATAGGGAAAGGTGAACGCCCCTCCTGATTGTGTAAATCCGGCACAGGTCACCGGAATGGCGGGTGTTCCATTTCCGTCCACATCAGTTATATTTCCAGAGATGGAGAATACTCGGGCTACCTGAAAATTTACACCTGTCTTATCCGGCCCCACCGTCACACCAATGGACGTCGGGCCTATCGGTATATAGTTTGCAGGTAACGCAAGTGAACAGTTATAATTGCCTCTTCTGATATGATCACCGTAAGGAAAAGTAAAGTTGCCACCAGAGGCAGTAAATCCAGCACAGGTTACAGGAATTGCAGGGGTTCCATTGCCATCCACATCAACTACGCTCCCTGAGATAGAGAAGACTCTGGCAACTTGGAAATTCACTCCTGCCTTGTTTGGTCCTACTGTTACGCCTTGAGATGTAGCACCGATGGGAATGTAATTGGCAGGAAGTGCTTCTGAAACAGTATATCCTCCTGCTTTTATTTTACATCCGTAGCCAAATGTCCATCCTCCTCCTGATGAACCGCATCCGGCACCATTTACTGGGATACTCGGCGTCCCATTCCCATCCACATCAGTAATATTTCCCGAAATAGTAAAATATTCAGTACATTTAGGACCACCGCCGAGACACTCATATTGAGGTAAATTACAGCTGTTGAATGTACAGGCTCTATTTGCACAGGCTGCTGCGACACAGTTGGTGCCAAAACCCGGAGCAGTTGTATATGTGCAATTTTCATCGGCGTTATTTGTATTACATGTCGTATTTGCACCGACTCTACCATCCGCATTACATGTAGTATATTTATTGCCTGCACTGCACCAGGGGATACAGACCTGATTCCGACATACTCCCGGTCCTGAACAGTTGTTGACAGTTAGAGTTCTGGTACCAGCATAAGAAGGATTGCATGCTCCGCCTCCAGAATAAGCATAATCATAACACTGCTGAACCTCATTGCCGTTATAACAGGTATTATTGGGTGGACCTCCTGTACACTGCTCCCCTGTGTTACAGTTAGGGTAAGGAACACAACAATATCCTGTGCCAGGATTAGGCCCTCCTTGATTACAAGAGGTGGTAGGTTGACCACCCACTAATTGATATCCTCCAGGACAACCGGCCATACAGGTTCCACCTACTTGATAACAAAACTGTGCGTAGGCTTCGTTGGGGCTTTGTAAAGCAAATAAGCTTGCGACTCCTAGAGCTACTAATGAAATAAAAAGTCTTATTATTGTACTCATTATAATAGATTTTTTAACTAGCATATTATTATTCAAAAGAAAAAACCGTGATTTTGTTACTATGTCCAGAATTGTATGTTGTATACTGAAGCGGTACTGGTAGTTTCCCTTGCTGGGTCTGAGCAAGAATATTTTTCTGAGCTACTTTTTCCCCTGGTGATACTGCCGTTAGGCTATGCGAATCATCCCAAATCAGTTGTCCTTTTTCTCCCGGCAATATCTGATAGATGAGATATCGTGTTACTGTCTGCCCGGGTTTTATATCCGTTGCGTAAAGTGATTGTTTTCCTGATATTGTAACTTCTTTTTGAGATAAAGCAGAAATAATCCTTGAGTCATTTAAATAACCAAACATATCTGCCGGCAAAAAGAGCTTTCCCGCTGTTCCATTTTGAAAGTAAAACATTCCAGGGATAAGCGTAGTGTTATTGGTATTATTGGTAACGGATACATCAAATTCAATATATTGAAATCCTTTAAGAGGTTTATCACCGGAAATATCAGTAGGAGCTTCTGTTACTTTTTCCACATGTACAGTAAAGCCAGAAGCGGCTCCTGTGCCATTGATAACTTGTTGTCCTGTTGGGACAGGAACAATAGCATTGCTTATGATTTCTGGTGGTGTTGGTTGTATGACGCTTGGATTTATATTGTTGCTGTTATTATTATTTCCTCCCAACGATAATATTGAAAGAGGGAATTGCAATGTATTTTTAAAATAAGAACGGTGATAAAGGAAAACAAATCCCAATTCTCCCAAAATCAGAATAAAAAGAAAGATGGCTATGATGCTGAATAGCGTATTACTATTTTTTTGCTGATTTTTATTTTTTTCAGAAGATAGCGGCGGAATAGAGTTGTTTGTAGAAGAAATAGATTGTTTTGCAGGCGTTTGCGCGTTAGGTGCTGTAGTGTTTTGTGTTTGATTCATATTTATTTGTTGGTCGTTCATACTATTTGATTAGCATCCTGTACTTCTTTACTCAGTTTCATTTATTAACAGGAGTAAAGACAACTGCATAAGGAGCTCCAAGTACTGAAGGATTTGCAGTCCATGATATACACTGCAGGTTTCGTTTTGCATTGCTATTAAATTCAGAGATACCATCTGCCTGCATAACACTGTTGATTGTATTGGTATCTGATTCCGGCATTGAAGAGCCTTTCGTCTGTGAACCCACCCAGATATACACAAGTGAGCCGTCTGCAAGTAAATTTATTGTCTGAGTACCTGATGATGAAAATTCTCCATGGACAGTATTTCCGCTCATATAATATGTTTCAGTAATGCCGTTAGCTTCCTGTGCAATACATTTTTGTGCCCTTCCTGTATAGAAAATACTCTTTAGATTTTTAGAACTGGAGGGTGCTGTTGGTAGTGATCTCGTTGAGGGAGTGGTTGTCGTATTGGGTTTTTTATAAAATAGATAGCTGCTTATTCCTACAATAATGAGGATTAATAAAATAAATATAAAAAGTAGGGTGCGCTGCTTTGTCATAAATAGACTCCTTATATTTATGTTTGCATAATGGCATAGAAAATGCAATTACTGTCCTGGTTGTGTGGAGAGTTCTCGTATGAAAAGATTATAATCGTCTTGATTTACCGATCCATCATCATTGAGATCACTTGCAACTTGTTGTGCTGGAGTACATGAAACAGCGGCAGTCAAATCGCTATAACATCCAATAAGAATATTATAATCCAAAATGTTTAGTGCATTATTACTGTCAATATCTCCTGCGACAAGTGCAACAGGAGCGATAGTGTTATCCGTTCCCGCAGTAATTGTTTGTACACCGGTGATTTGTTTTTTCAGATGATATGGTGCTTGTACTTTTATAATATATTGTCCTGAAGGGAATCCTGCAGAGATGGGGACATCTCCTGTATATGCTCCGACAGTCGAATCAAAGGTAAGCTGTCCTGTTCCGCTCGCAATTAAATAATTTGTTGTTGTATAGACAGTGATAGATGCGCCTATTGTTTTGTGTCCTGGTTCTTTATTGCTTAACGAGCTTGCAGTGGGATTGGTATTATCTCCACGGTTTCCGATGCCATCAAGATAGACTGTCATATTCATTGATGTATTTAAGGGTTTCGGCGTGGGCGTGGGCGTCGGTGTCGGTGTCGGTGTTGGCGTGGGAGTTGGAGTTGGTGTCGCTGTTGGTTTTAGCGTGGGAGTTGGTGCTTGAGTTGGAGGTGCGACGATATTGCCAAAATCTTTATCAGTGACAGCATTGCCGGTAGTTATATTAATAGTATAGGAATTAGGATTGACCGGTACGGTTTCTTTCCATCCAGATTGGGTCACTTCACTAAGTGTATATGTGCCATTGCATAAATTGGGAATCATAAATGATCCAGTACTGTCAGTTGTGTATGTTTGAGGTGTTGTGGAGCCTTGTCTGGTAAGATCGAGTGTCCATCCGGAAAGTTTTTGTTCTCCTGTATCAAATTTCCCATTACCATTTGCATCGTTGAATACATTTCCGCTGACAGAACCTTGTGCAATAATTTGTGAAATTTGGTTGTAAATATCATTGAGATTGTCAGTTGTCGGCGGGAAGTAGTATTGTCCACCTGTTGAAGTCGCAAGTTGCTGGAGGAAGGTTGTATTTACATCGCTGCCAAGCCCTATGACAAAAATAATCGTATCGTTGGCTGTATGGGCATTTGCTGCTGCAGTAAGTGCTGCTTGTTCTGCTGTTGCTTCACTGACTTGTTTGCTACTCCCTTCTATATAATTTGCAATTCCGTCTGTCAAAAGGACAATAACATTTTTGATACCAGTTCGTTTACCTGAGGTAATTGCTTGGCTTGCTTGATCAATCGCACATTGGATACACGTATCGCCTGAGGCTTTGAGGGTATTAATTTGACTGGTAACGCTTGAAAAAGTACTTGTGAGGGGACTATTGGTTGTTGCAGTAGTTGAGAAGGAAGTGAGTCCTACTTCGTTTTGTGGATTTTCTGCTGTCAAATTAACGAAATTGTCAGCAGCAGTTATGGCATTAGACATTTTTGTCCCTGAGGAGCCATCTTGTTCACCCATACTCCCTGAATGGTCCATAATAAGCATAGTGTTGCTGTTTGCTTTGCTGCATACCGCAGGTGTTGGCGCTACTTGAGTAGTCTGTGCATTGCCGTTGAGGGTTTGCTGATTTTTTACATTGGAAATAATAATCGGCGTCACAATCAATAAATACGCAATCCCAACAAGGGTTAATGACATAACTTTCTTTTTGTCACGAAATCGTTTCATAATTTTTAATCACCATTTTGAACTGAAAGTTCTCTCAGGAAAAGATTGTAGTCTGTACTATTTATAATACCATCATCATTTAAATCAACATCCTGTGCTGGTTGGTGTATTTGACATGCGGAAGAATTATATGTGGAGCTTGAATTACTCAGTGGCACGGGATTGATCTCTCCGTAGCCGCAATCGAGCAGTGCATTGTAATCAAGAATATTAAGAACGTTATCATTATTAGTGTCGCCATTGACTAATTGTACTGACGTAACTTTTGTTGTTTGATTTGCAGCAATTTGTACAATTCCGGAAACTAATTTCCGTAAATATCGATCGGTTTGGACTTTAACATAATAATTTCCTGATTGAACAGTCGCAGGTAATCCAATTGTTCCTAAGAAAGTTCCGGGAATGCTGGAATATGTGACAGTTCCAGCAGCACTTGCGACGAGATTGTTATTTGTATCAAAGACTTGGACTGCAAGATTTCTTTGTGGATGCAAAGGATTTTTGTTACTCAAACTATTGCCGGTGGGATTTGGATTATCTCCCGCAGAGCCTACACCATCAAGCAACACAGTAAAGCTCAATGCGGTGCCGCTTGCTGTTGGTGCTGGAGAAAGACTAGGAGAGGCTGTCCCGCTGATGGAAATAACTGCAGGGATTGTCGTTGAAATAACGTTTTCACTTGCTTGGTCGTTACTACTTGAAGAAAGTGCTTGACTAAGCGTGCCAAATGAAATTGTTGTTGTCCCGCCGTTTGTTCCACCAACTGCTTTAAAGTGCAATGTGCCGATTTTTGTGCTTTGGGTGATAACATTGGTAGGATTTGAACCGATAGAGACTGCTTGAGCAATTGAGCCGGAGTTCAAAAGAGGACCTTCAATATTGGCAAAAATTTTGTTGTTCAGATCGACAGGGTCAGACGTGACAAGCTGTACTTTGGCTGGGTCATAGTTAATTTGATAGCGGACAAAAGTGACAAGATTGTTTCCTGGATTAACGTATAAGTCGAGATCAATAGTATCACCAACGTTTGCTTGGATTGGACTAGCTGTTGTTGATGTAGGCATAAATGAAAGTGACGTTGATGCAGAGGCGTGTGTTTGTGTTGCTGTTTCTGTTTTTTGCTGTTGTGAAACGACTGAAACAGTTATTGGGATACTGACAAAAAGTGCAATAAGTACAACACCAACAATAACTTGTCTTTTACTAAAGTTCTTCATATAAAGAAAATAACGAGCACATTTATCGTATATAAGAACAGCTTGAGTGTCAAGAAGCGCTTAAAGTATAGATTAAATCTTGAATCTTGTTCTTTTTAAAATGACGTGCTACACTTTTGGCATGATTCTTTCAGATCAGGATATTAGAAAAGCTCTTGCCAGCAAACGAATCGTCATCAAACCGACCCCCGATTTAGATCATCAGCTTGGTTCTTGTTCTATAGATTTGTGTTTGGGGAATACTTTTAGAGTTTTTGACTACAGTAAATATCCTTATATTGATCCCGCAAAGAAAGATTACAGTAATGAAATTACCAAAGTAATAAAAGTTCCAAAAGACGGCAGTTTTATTATGCAGCCGGGAGATTTTGTTTTAGCGGTCACAATCGAGCATGTGAAAATTCCTGCGGATCTTATGGGAAGACTTGAAGGAAGATCTTCTCTGGGGAGATTGGGTTTGGTCGTTCATTCAACGGCATCTGTTTTTGATCCAGGATGGGATGGCAAGCCAGTCTTAGAATTAGGCAATTTGGGAAGAATGGCGATCAAGTTGACTGTAGGAATGCGGATTTGCGCAATGACCTTTGAAGAGTTATCATCTCCTGCAAATATTCCTTATACCAGCAAGAAATTTGCCAAATACAAATTTCAACAAGCACCAGAAGAATCAAGAATACATGAAGACAAGTAAGGTATTAGGTGTTAGGTACTAGGTTATAGATATTAAATATGAGAGATTTTCTAGTACCTGTTACCTAGCACCTAGTACCTAAATTATGAAGTACCACATTTCCTTTGATATTGATTTTAAGAGAAATACCGGAAAAGGGTTGTATATTGCAATTGAAGGAATCGATGGCAGTGGGAAGACTACCCAAGTTAAGAGATTAGCTGATTACTTTACAAAAAAAGGGAAACAGGTTGTTGTCACAAGAGAACCTCGATATAACGGTGACGGAGTGATAAGCAAGTTAATCAGAGAAATTCTTCAGGGGAAGACGAAAATCCCTCCAGTAGCATTTCAATATCTGTTTAGCGCAGATCGTGAAATGCACCATGAAGAACTTATTTTGCCTTCTCTTCGTCAGGGAAAAGTAGTTATTTCGGATCGTTGTTTTTGGTCGGCAATTCCTTATGGCATTATGGATCGGGGAGGAGCATTTAAAAAAAATAGTTTAGAATATCTGCTCGTCAGTCAAAGTATTCTTTCTCTGTATCATCAATTTACCGTGCCTGATAAAACGTTTTATCTTGATGTTCCTTTGACTGTTGCAATGGAGCGGCTTCATAATACCCATACTATTGGTTCTATCTATGAAGATGAAAAAAAATTAAAAAAAACAATTGAAGGCTATCAATGGCTCTTGCAGGAATTCCCAAAAGAATTTACAATCATTGATGCAAACAGGTCTGTTGATAGCGTTGCAAAAGAGATTCTTTCCCAGATTAAAGAATAAAGATTAATGATTAAAGATCGTTATTCTTTATTCATTAATCATTAATCTATTTATGACATTAGGTCCAAAAGCATTATTACAATTAGTTAAAAAAATAAAACTCGTTGAGAATTTGAGTGAGCGGGAGTTAACCAATCCTGAAGGGGCGGGTTTTGATTTGCGGCTTGGAGAAGTTTATAAAATTTCTGGAGAAGCATTTCTTGGAGTCACTGAAAGGCATACGGCTGAAGTTTCCGTTGTCAAAAAATATGACGAAAAAAAAGTTTCAAAAGTTGTCATCAAACCTGGTGAATTTTATTTAATAAAAACAATCGAGGATGTTAACATGCCGGATAATTTGACGGCAAGTATCACTCCTCGTTCAACAACGTATCGATCAGGCCTTATGATCCGCACAGGCAACGTTCCTCCAGGATACTGCGGAGGATTGACGTTTGGTTTGAAAAATGAAGGTCCTGTTGCCGTCACTATTGAAATGGGTGCACGGATTGTCCATATCCAATTCCACGAAGTTGCAGGCGGTGGCAACAGGTACCGAGGGCAGTGGCAGGGTGGAAGAGTCACGACTACAAAAAAAGAGAAGCAGGTATGAAAATTTTTATTTCTGCTAGCATAACGTTTGTCAAAGAAATTCTTGAAACAAAGAAGAAACTTGAAGCGTTAGGGCATGAAGCTTTGATTCCTCTAGAAACGGAAGATTTAGCAAAAGCTCCAGATACCATTGAATCATTTAAAGTAGATTTAAAAAACGCTCAACAGACAAATATTCTCCACAAAAATTTTCAAGAAGTTGCCAGCGCAAATACATTGCTGACCCTAAATTTAGATAAGCGAGGCATAAAAGGATATATTGGCCCCTCGGCTCTTATGGAAATGGGATTGGCATTTTATTTGGGACACAAACTTTTCCTTTGGCAAGATGTCCCACATTGGGATGAAGTTGCGTGGGGATACGAAATCCGTCTTATGCAGCCGACAATCATCAAAGGCGATTTGTCAAAAATAGAATAGGCATTCTTTTCCCACTTGCAACATCTCTACAAAAAGTTATATAAAAGAGCTTATGAAATCTTCATTAAAACATCCAGAATATCAATATCTTGATCTCGCTAAAGAAATTCTCAAAGATGGTATAAAGCAAACTGATAGAGGGACTGGTGTTTCAGATTATAGTTTGTTTGGTCGCCAAAGCAGATATGATCTCTCTAAAGGATTTCCGCTTCTGACCACAAAAAAAGTGTATTGGAAAGGTGTTATAGAAGAATTGTATTGGTTTTTTTCAGGCCAAACCAACATCAAATATCTTGTCGATAACAATGTCCATATATGGGATGATTATCCTTACAAAATTTATAAAGAAAAAAATTCTAAGTCACAAATGACCAAAGAAGAATTTATTGGAAACATTCGGACCGATAATGCTTTTGCCAAAAAATGGGGAGAATTGCCGAGAATTTACGGTGAGATGTGGAGACGGTGGCCGACTCGCAAAAAGGGGAAAACGATTGACCAACTCCAATGGGTTGTAGATGAATTAAAGGCTGATCCAAATGCGCATAATGCGATTGTTAATTCGTGGAATCCAGAATATCTTTATACAATGGCTGATAAAGAAGATGCATCTCGCTTTCCAATTTGTCACAATATGTATCAGATCAGCAATCGCGCAGGCAAACTTTCTTTGATTTTATATCAAAGAAGTTGCGATCTTTTTTTGGGCGTGCCCTTTAACATTGCAAGCTATTCACTGCTTGCACTTGTTTTGGCAAAAGTGTTGGATCTGGAGCCGGGAGAATTTATTCACGATTACGGAGATGTGCATATTTATGAAAATCATGTCGAGCAGTTTAAAGAACAATTAAAAAGAAAGCCTCGGCCATTTCCTACAGTGAAGTTGGTTGGTAAGATAAAAAAACTTTCTGATTTTACACCGGATAAAGTAGTTCTAGAAAATTATGATCCGCATCCTCCTATCAAGGCAGAATTAACTGTCGCTGGTGGGTACTACGAAAAGAAGAAAAAGAAATAATCATGTATAACCACGCACCGAAAGATTATCAGTGTCCCTTGTGTTTAATAGCGAAAGGGGGAGGGAATGGAATTACCAATCAACACGATATAGTTTATAAAGATAATCTTATCACTGCGTTTGTTTCGGCGAAATGGTGGGGGAAGAATCATGCACAAATTATTATTGTTCCCAACAAGCATTTCGAAAACATTTACGATTTGCCGTCCAATTATTCGCATGCAATTCAAGATGCAGTAAAAGAGATTTCTATTGCTCTGAAAAAAGTTTACAAATGTGACGGTGTCTCAATGCTACAACATAATGAACCGGCAGGAAGTCAGGAAGTTTTTCACTATCATTTTCAGGTATATCCGAGATATACTGATGATGGATTTTATGATAATCTTAAAAATCCGCGTTGGGTGGATCAAACGGAACGTTTGCCTTATGCTGAAAAGTTGAGAAAATATTTTGAAAGGAAATGAATTATATGAAAGCGAAAAAATATTCTTTTAAAGAAGCAAAGAAAATAGATCTTGGAACAAAGCTTATTTATAAATATCCAACCCCGACAAAGGAATTTGATATCGGTTATATGATCGTAAAGGGAAGACATCCTGAAGATTCTCACA
>Ga0265340_10001322_pt1 | contig 14208 bp, 11 predicted proteins | sample 4CB225metaG_FD_202082 | JGI IMG/M metagenome (GOLD analysis project Ga0265340, IMG submission 202082) | Rhizosphere microbial communities from Carex aquatilis grown in University of Washington, Seatle, WA, United States - 4-CB2-25 metaG | ecosystem: Host-associated > Plants > Roots >...
GCCAACTCCCGAGCTTACGGACGAAACTGGCGTCCGCGTCGAATCAGGCAGACATTTGGGTTGGCAGTCCGCCGAAGCCCATCCTCGTATTTCACGAGAATGGGCGCACGGTCACGTGCGCGGGTTGGGGAAGCAATACACCTACCAAGAAAGGTCCCGCGACATCACTTGAATTGCGGCGCACGGCGCGGCCCAGGAGATCCCAGAGGGGGGTAGGCATGATCGAACGATGAGTGAACGATGAGTGAACTCATTCCGGAGCCGGATTGGACCTACAGGGGCAAGTAAGGGGTGCAACTTCTCTGGATTTGCCTAGACGCTACCTGCAAAACAACGAAACAACGTTCCTCCGGGGCCCCGAACGCCGACGGAACAACGCAAGACACAGCCGGCAGACAAGAGCGGCGCGGCTAGATGCGGTAAGTGCTTACTTAGGTCCTAGACAAGGCGCGTGCGTAGCAGGCGGCTACGTCATAGGTTCCCCCGTCGAGTTCCAAGTGATCGTACAGAGTTGCGAGGGCGATGCCGAGAGTCAGGAAGTCCGCCTGCAGCGTCGTTCGTGTTTCCAGACAGCGCAGAAACACTTCGTGAAAAGTGGCACGAAATTCGGTTAGGAGAAAGCGTGCTGCGAACTTTCGTTCGCCGCCAAACGCGCGTTCGAATGCATCTGCGGCGGGTGCGATACCGAGCGAGGTTAGTGCGGACATGAAATCTGCGCGTGAAGCCCCGCCATAGAACGCAGCGTAGAGGTCGCGCATTGCTGACCGGAAGCTCGGGGACCAAGTGCAGTAGAGCGGAGTGGCAATGAAGTTTAGGCGGTCGTCGTCGTTCTTGGGGCAGAAGTGGCACCTGCGCAAGTCAAGCAGAATCGGCCCTTCACGGTAGATCTGGTGGAAGAACAAGATCAAGGCTTGCTCACCCGTGCGATAATGCGAGTTGGGCTCGCTGCAAGGGGCGATTTCCGACAGAAACGCTCGTCGATCTCTGCGTCGGCGCGTAGAACCAGTTACAGCGAGGCCACAGTCAAGTGCCTGAATCGAGGCTGCGCGCTCTTGCACCAAGGCCCGAAACGTACTCTCGTCAAACCAATTTCGAATCAGAACGTACGCGGTACGTGAGATGTCTCGAGGCGAAACTAATTGGAAGAATGCCGGCGAAACATATCCTACGAGCGCCTGCCAACTGGTACCTTCTAGAAGTCTTCGCCAAAATGCCATGCAACCTTAGCGTAATACCGTTGATTGGTTTCAACGATAGGCGGTCAACTTTTTTCGGGAACGAATTCAGCGGGCACTTCAGAACCGTCGCCGAAGAAGTACTTCTCGCACTCGGTCATCCACAGACGTTGCCCGACCTCACTCGTTAGATCCAAACGATACTCGTTAATGAGCATCTTGGAATGTTCGAGCCACATGCGCCAAGCCATGGCTGACACATTCTCGAACAATCGATCACCCAGTGGCCCCCTGAACGGAGGCTTCTCAAGCCCCTCAGATTCGCGCTGCAGCTTCACACATTGAACAGTTCGCGCCATAGGTCGTGTTTATCCCTGCTGAGAGTGCGCCGGTCAACCGAGACTTTATCCCACTGCAGGATTTGTCCGGCAGTGCAATGCCAAGGCCGAATTTCCAACCCATTATTTTGGACCGGGCGTGGGTTTGGCGCCAGCGGTTGGCTTCTGCTTTGTCTTCTCTTCCTGCGCGCATTGTGACCTCCAGCAGTCAGCGTCGGTTGCAGAACAGTCTGGCGCGGTGTAGGGTTGCTCCACTGCCACGCTGATTGATCGCATGCCGCGCCAGAGCGTGCCCGTGATGACTGGTCGCTCCGCCGCGCGCGCCGCAAGGATTATCATGATGCCTTGCGCAACCGACCGTACGGGTTGCCCCAATATGTCCGTTACTACGTCACCATCCTTTGCTCCAATACCAAGGCCGCTAACCCCGTAGACCGAAACCCCCGCTGGTCGCTTGCCTTTGGCAGAGGTGGGCTTGCCCGAGGGCTGCGAACCCTGCTGCGCAAGACAAAGAACCTTCGTTGCAGAAACGTAGATCGATTGTTTTGGTTTTTCCGACACCTGGTGGGGCTTGATCCCGTGCGCGGTTTGCGACGCGGCCACGCCAGGTGACCCGACGATAGTCACTAAAAACGGGACCAATACCCATAGCAGAGAAGGAGCGACTCTCGCCAACGACCAACGAACCCTAGAAGTCATCTCAGACGACGCCGAGGAATGGTGCTCCTTCGATGACGCAGGAATACGTGGGCATTTTGAGGAAGACGACCGACGCATCGGGGGGCGCAGTAGGTTTATGCGATGGCTTCTAGGGCTTCTTCGCAGAATCGCCGAAGTACCTGAACAGCTCTGCGCCAGTCGAGAGGACGAATGTTGCATCCGAACCCAGCGATTTCTCGTACGTTTCGAGGTTTCTGACAAAGCCGTAGAATTCCGGGTCTTTACCGTACGCGTCGGCATAGATGGAGATGCTTTGTGCGTCACCTTCGCCACGCAGCTTCTGCGATTGTTGATAGGCCTCAGCTAACAGAATCGTCTTTTCTTTGTCTGTGTCTGCTCGGATCTTGGCGGCTTCCTCTTCACCTTCAGAGCGGTACTTCTTTGCAACGCGATCACGTTCCGCACGCATGCGCTGAAAGACGCTGTCTTGCACTTCGGGTGGCAAGTCAGCACGCCGGATGCGAATATCGATGACCAAAATGCCAAAGTCTTTGGTCTGCGTTCGCGTATTGAGTGTTACCTGATCCATCATCGGCGAGCGAGCGTTGCCGATGATGCTCGAGAAGTCGTGGGTGGCAAACTCGCGGCGCAATTCGCTGTTGACGATATCGTCGATACGGGATCGGGCTCGCGTTTCGTCCCCGAGCTTCATATAGAACAACAGTGGATCCTTGATCTTCCAGCGGGTGATGGGATCAGCCATCAGACGCTTCTTGTCCAAGGTCAGAAATTCCGCGGGTGGCGTGTCGCTCACCAAAATGCGGCTTTCCATTTTCTCCACTTGCTGAATCAGGGGCGTCTTGAATTGCAGGCCCGGCTTCATGATACTGCGCCGGAACTGTCCAATCTGTGTGACGATCGCTAACTCGGTCTCGTCCACCACGTAGAACGACTCCCAGCCAAGCCACAGGACAACGGCAAGAAACACGAACCATCGACCCATGCGGCTCATGGCTTACCTCCCGTACTGGGCGCAACGGCGGCTTGGGGGGTGCTCATTGGAAAAATGGGCATTGCGGCCTTGGAAAGTCGCTCATCCACCACCACTTTATGCGGTGTCTTAGCGAGAATGCGTTCCATCGATTCCAGGTACAGCCGCTTGCGTGTCACTCGTTCTGCTTTCCTGTACTCCGCGTACGTTGCATCGAACTTCTCGGAGTCGCCTTTGGCCTCGAGCACGCGCTGTTCTCGGTACCCTTCCGCTTCACGCACTACCTTGCTCACCTCGCCGCGCGCACGGGGAATAATGTCGGCCTTGTAGCCCATCGCTTGGTTGATGAGCTTCTCCTTTTCTTCCCGCGCACGAACGACCTCATGAAATGCATCACGCACCGCATCCGGGGCATCCACGGCTTGCAGCTTGACTTCTGTCACTCGAATTCCGCTGTCGTAGTCGTCCACCAGTCCCTGCAGCCATTCCCGTGTTTCTTCCTGAACCTTCTCGCGGCCAGTGGTGATCACGTCGTCGATACTCGTGCGTCCCACAACACCCCGCAATGCTACCTCGGCACTTGCACGTAAGGCCTCGTCGGGGTCGCGCAACCGGAACAAATATCGCGTCGGTTCAATCACCCGGTACTGGACGATCATATGCACTTCAACGATGTTTGCATCACCGGTGATCATTTGCGCCTCGTCGATGTGGGGCTCCTTGTCACGAAAGCCAACCTCGAGACGCCGGATTTGTTCAACATTGACGACGTCAACCTTTTGAACCAGCGGGATTCTGAAACGAAGACCTGGCCCCTTCTTGTCAGACTCGCGTCCAAACGTTCTAACTACGCCAATCTCGCCCGGCCCAACTTTGTAGACCCCGGAAATGGCAAGCACGATGAAAAGGACGATAACGAGACCGGAGCCGAATCGCCCAAACACGTTGCGCGACATCTCGCCCACCTTTGCAACCACGTCACCGATGTCGGGTCCCGGTTGTTCACCAAATTGACTGCGCATGTACTGCCTCTCAGAGCCTCAACTCCAGTTACAATTCAATTTCACTGACGAATTCGCCAATTGCCTACGTAGGTGCGACCCACTTCGTCGCAGGTTGGGTCAGTCACGATGAGTTCTGGTCGAGCATCTCGACAATAGACCACCGAATTCTGGCGAAAAGTTCGACCAAAATGGATTGCCTCTTCACGATCGATCCCGTGCACAATCCAAGCGGGCTCACGCCACGTCCCTTCGGGTTCGTCGTCAAGACCCACGCAGCTCTCGACGCGATAACATCCGAGCACCAACAGATCACGGAGCACCTGGTGACGCTGGTCGTTGATTTTGCGCGGAAGCAGCATTGAGCGCGGGTTGTACGCCGTGATGAGGCCGAACTGCGTTTGCAGCAATGGCGGCAGGGTTGCAGCGTCTTTGACGATCTCGCCGTCCAGAGAGACACGCAGCACACCAGCCTCCACGGGTAGCTCATAAACCGTAGAAATATAGGAACGGAGCAGATTCTGATCCACGGCGGGAGGCTAGCTTTCTCCGGGCAGGGGTCAACCCTTGAGTACGACCGTAGACGAGTGTCATTGGCGAAAACACCCGGGCCGACTGCTGGTTCCTCGTGCTGAGCACCTAAAAAACCGCACAACACGCCCGTCCCGTCGTTGGCACGCCGAACTTCACGGAGCAGCAAAGTGCTGACGGAAGTTCGGACGGATACGAATCCGTTCAGTATTCTTGGTCAACGACCAGCGTTCGCAACAGCTCGGCAACGGCGACTGAAAAGGCGGGAACGCCGTGCGCTCGGTGGGGAGGATCGCCGTCTGCAATCTGAGACACGAAACGCAGCGCTAGCGGTTCTTCGAGTGCCCCCTCAATCAATTGACGCAGCTCGTCGCGCAATACATCGTCGTCCGGCGCCAACCGTGTTGCTGCGCGAACGAAGAACCCCAGCAAATGAGTCCAGACGCTCCCTTGGTGTCTAGACCCTTCACGCTGCTCGAGTCCTCCCTCATGATAGCCCTGGTAGTCCGACTCTTGGGGCGAGAGCGAGCGAATGCCGCGGGGAGTCAACAGCTCGTGCCGGACGCGCGTTACGATGGCCTCCGCTTGCCAGTGTTGAAACAAGTCGGGGTCGATGGCCAGGGCAATCAAAGCATTCGGGCGCACCGTAGCATCCGTCCACGCGCCTTGCATGTCGCGCTGTTCACTCAGGCAGTCAAACGGGTAGTCGATGTGGCTGCACCAGAAGCGCTTCTGGAATGATGCGCGAGCCAGCGCGCAAGCCTCTTGGGCCAGCTCTCGCCACTTGTGCTCGCCATACGACTCCGCAAGCGTGCTGAGGGTCTCGCACGCCTTGGTCCAGAGGGCCTGTTGCTCGATAGCAAGACCGCGACGTGGCGTCACGATCCATTGCTGGAATTGAGCATCCATCCAGGTCAAAGGACGGTCGTCGGCACCATTGGCCAGTAACCCTTCATTGGTACACCAGATCAACTTTCGATTTTTTCTCGACTTCAGTCGAACAAACGCGCGTTTCAGCTTCGGATAGAGGGCCGCGCGAACGAAATTGTCGTGAACACCCAATCGCGCAATGATCGCTCGCGCCGCATCGAAGAGCCAGAGGGTGGCATCGGGAGAGGGTTTGCCTAGTTTCGCTTCCGCTTCTGAAACCACGTCGGGCAACAACCCGCCCCGCATCGTCTTGAGCACGCATTCAAGGAGCTGTTGGGCAAATTCAATACGGCCGCGTACAAGACACAGCCCCTCTAGCGACATCAACATTTCGCGCAGATGAATCCCGTACCAGGGGTACCCTGCAATGATTGCTGTATGCGTGCCACCCTTGACACAGAATGCGTCTGCGGAGGCCCAGAGTACCTGAACCGCACGATTGCGCGATAGACCGACCGCCTGAGAAGACAGGTAATCGACGGTCTCATCAATGACGTCTTGGGCAGATTCTTGTGGCAACTCGCCAACCGACGTCACGAGATACTGAATGTGCCCAGGACGAAGCGTCAATTCAAAGGTCCCTGGCGTCCAGATGTCTTCTTGGAATTCCGCGGCTCTGTTTCTGTCTTCCAAATACTCGAACCGACGCCACCAATCAGGCGACCCCACAAACACGCCCGAGTGCCGAAATAAGATAGGCGGAAGGTCGAAGACAGGCTGAATCTCAACTTCCCGTTGTCGCATTACCACCCGCTGAACCATCGCACCGTGCTCGTGCATCAGGTCGTGTATGCGACGCAGGGGTAGCAGTGGTTTGACCGTGAGAGTGGCAGGTTCGCGGCCATGCCAAATGTAGGTCAAGACAGCGATGTTGCGGCCGCGAGCCAGGCACAAGCGCGTTTCGAACTCTTCCTCACCAATTCGATAGACCCAGCGAGGAATCGGGTCCATGGCGAACTGCCGGAGCAGTCGATAGCCGGGCGTGGGCGCAAGGTTTGGAAACTGGTGAGTCGAGAGGTGAAACTGACGGCCATTCGCTTGCAGTGTTAGCTCAGCATGACTGACGCTGACGAAACGCCGCAAGGGTGGCTGCAACGGCGCAACCAGAATGCCATGGTAACGCCGCGTGTGCATGAAAGGGACGGTGCTCATCGCATAGGCCCCATTGCCGTTGGTGTGAAGCCATTCAGTTGCGTCGAGCTCTCCGTACGTATCGATTAAGGGCCACGAGCTTGAAGGTCGAATCATTCCGCCCGTGTCCATGCCAACGGAACCGACGCCAATCTCGGTCATAGGCTCTCCTCTGTGCACGCCGGCAACATTCTGATTCCCTTTCATCATGGTCCGGGTCGCTTTGGGGTTCCGTCAATGATGTTCGGCACCGCCTCTCGCTTTTCCTTCACTTCCACCACAGCCGTCCCCCGGTGCAGTGTGAGCGACAAAGCATCTCCCGACTCGATTTCGGCAGCTGAACAAACAGCTCGACCGTTCGGCCCACGCGCAATCGAATAACCCCGCGCAAGAATTGCGACAGGAGACAGGCCCTGCAGACGTGTCGTGCGGTCAGCGAGTCCGAGCGTCAGAGCTGCCAAGCGCTGCCGGATACAGGACCGTAACCGCTGATCGTGCGGGGTGAACGCTTGGCGGGCCCGGGACAGGACAGCCAACGGGTGCCTCGCTTGCAGTCGTCTTTCGAACCCGTCGATTACCGCACTCGACTTTCGGACTCTGGCTCGAACGCAGCTCGCAGCCCTCAGCACGAGATCATCGAGGGACTGTTGTTTCTGCAGAAACGCAAAGCGTGGATCCGAGACCCGCGCTCGAATCGACTCAAGGGTGGCATGGTCGTCAGCCAAGCGGCGACCCATGCAACGCTGCAGCGCACGAACATGATGCCAAAGTCGCTCTTGACGTTGTGTCGAGTCAACCACTGTCAATTCAGCAGCTTGCGAAGGCGTTGCCGCGCGAACATCTGCAACCCAGTCCGAAAGAGTGGTGTCTACATCGTGCCCGACGGCACTTACGACCGGCACGCGCACGGCCGCAAGGCGCCGAACGACTCGCTCGTCATTGAACGCCATGAGATCATCGTTGGACCCGCCACCTCGACCAATGATGAGGACGTCCAATAGTGGATGTCGCTCAATTCGATCAATGGCTGCTATCAGGCTTTCAGCCGCATCCTGACCTTGAACCAGCGACGGAGAGAGGACGATGTGCGCACCGCCACGACGAAATGCGACGGCAACGATGTCTTGGAAGGCGGCACCAACGGCACTAGTAACAACACCGATGACCCTCGGTTCGAGGGGCACCGCGCGCTTGTGCGATTCATCGAAGAGCCCTTCTGCGCTCAGTTTCCGCTTGAGCTCTTCGAGTGCCCATAGGTGCGCACCGCGCCCAGCTGCACGCACCTGCTCCACCGTGAATTGGAGGCGCCCCCGCGGTACCCAGACCGTGGCTCGGCCGCGAGCCTGCACGCGAGTGCCATCAAGCAACATGCGTCTGAACTTCAACGCGGCTGACCGATACATGACACAGTCGAGTAGTGCAGGTTCGCGTTCATCCTTGAGTGAGAAATAGGCATGTCCACTTGGCGCGAGCTTCATGCCCGCAACCTCGCCCTCAACCCATTCGCTCCGTGACGCGTCCTCAACAGCATGGCGCAAACGCTGATTGAATTCAGCGACGCTGATGATCGGATCAGTGTCAGTCATAGCGAGTTGCATTCAGCGGCTTCGTAACGCGCAAGACGTGAGAATAGGCGCTGCGAGTCGCGTTCCGCAAGCACACTCTTGCACAAGTACGTCACGCGAGACCAGAGGCGCGATGGCCGCGCAACGGCCGGGGCCAAGCGGCCCATCCCTTGAGTGGAATCACGCCGCTAGAGACGCTTGAGCTCGTCTATGAATTCCCAATCCGCAATCAATTGCTTCTTTAGCAGTACACTCAGAAGAGCAACGAACAAACCCTCCCACCGGTCGTGTTCACCGAGAACTTCACTGGCGTTCTGACCGTGCAACTTGGCACGAAGCGCTTGAACGATGTCTCGGGCAGTGAGTGTCATTTCTGCTTCGGTTTGCCCCACCGGACCGGACCCTTGCTGAGAACGCAGAGGAAGCGTCACTTGGGTACCATCGAGAAGCGTCAAGGTGACCCGGCGGTGAGCTGTACCTCGTTTCGGCGTTGGCATGCTGTGTTCACGCACGGGCACGTGAGCGCTGCTTTCTGACACCGGTCCCGCACTTGGGGGCGGAAGTGTCACCGGATCCTCGTAGTCTGCATCCGCAGGCACGCTGACCTCTAGCACGTCATCACTCACCGTCTCAGCTGCAATTACCGCTGACGGGTCCGGTATATTCGTCACATCAGCGACCGCCGCTTCGGCCGCCGGAGCACGATTGGAGCGCGAACCCATGAGTTCGTTGGGGGGCCGAGCAGAGTTTTGCGGAGGCCTATGCACAGCGATTTCTGGCGGCGGCAGCGAGGTCGGTTCGATCAGGTCACCGTTGTGATAATACGCGCGAATTGCTCCTCGAATGTCTGATGGTGGCGCGATCATGCACCGGACAGGCAACCCCGAATAGTGCTGCACTGCTTGCATGGCTACATCATCACTGGGATCTTCCATGGCAATGTAGAGCGTGTTGCCGAGACCACGCACACGACGGACGAAAATCGGTACCAGTCCAAACTGCTCCGCAATTTCTTTCGGAACCAAGTCGAGGAGCGGACGTGAAAAGTCGATGTGGTAAAGTGAGACCCAAGGAACGCTCAGTTGTTGGCTGAGAATTTGGGTAACCTGCACCTCGGTCACGAAGCCGGCCTCTGCGAGTAGCGTCCCCAATCGACGCCCATCACTCTTCTGCCTCTCGAGCACTTCGGCGAGTTGTTCCGAGGTGATTGCGTTTGCTTCAACAAGCAGCTCACCAAGACGAATGCGCACAGAATCCATTGCGATTACCTTACACCGAGTTCGCTTCCCGTTGGATGATTTCAAGCTGCGAACGGTCAAGCTGCGAGCAGCTCAGCAATTGGCTATTTCTCGAATCAACGCTGATTGCGGCCGGTCGGCAAGGGAACGACAACTCGCCCACATGAGTCACCCAAGACTTCTCTTTTCAGCGAGCCAGGGCGTGCGCAATACTGGGGAGCCACTAGCTTACCCCACCTGTACCCCCTAATGATTTGAGGATTCGGCCTTGTCCACGCTATGAGCAACCAGCCTACACGACCTTGCCCGCAGTGCGGCACCACGAGTCCAGCGGGTCATCAGTATTGCCCCTCGTGTGGTTTTCCGATCGGCACAATGGGCGTGCAGGGTGACGATCGATTCATCGGTCAAACACTACCCGGTGGGTACCACATACTCGATCTGATTAGTGTCGGCGGAATGGGGCGCATCTACCGAGCGGAACAGAGTGTGCTCGGCAGAACGGTCGCGGTGAAGATCATACATCCGCATTTGCTTTCGGACGAAAACGCCGCGTTGCGCTTCTTGACGGAAGCGCGCGCCGCCAGTCAACTCAATCATCCCAATTCGATCGCAGTCTACGACTTTGGTACCAAGGACGGTCAGCCTTACCTGGTGATGGAGTATCTCCGCGGTAAGGATCTGGCGCGCATCATCTACGATGAAGGGCCACTACCGCCTGCTCGCATCGTCAACGTACTGACACAGGTCTTAGCGGCACTTGCCGAGGCCCATGAACTTGGGATCATTCACCGCGACCTAAAGCCTGAAAACATTGTTCTGGAACCGCTACGTCGCGGGGGCGATTTCGTCAAAGTTCTAGACTTTGGGCTCGCCAAACTTCGTGCTGACACGATGGGGCCAACGAATGTCACGAGTCCCGGCATCGTCTGTGGCACTCCCGATTACATGGCTCCCGAACAGGGGCGGGGTGATCCTATCGACGGCCGGAGTGATTTGTACGCCGTAGGCGTGGTTCTGTTCCAACTACTCACCGGTCGTCTCCCCTTCGAAGCTGACAGTCCGACACGGGTGGTCATGATGCACTTGACGGTGCCAGTGCCGGACCCCCGCGAGGTGGCGCCGAATCGGAACATTCCCCCAAGCCTCGTCGAGGTAGTCTACAAGGCACTCAGCAAAGATGTCGCCACTCGCTATCAGGACGCCGTCGAGTTTGCCGACGCGCTGCGTGAGGCGCAGTCTCTCATCGATAGCTATCCGCCTTCTGGGCGACGCTCAATGCCGCCTGGGCCTTCTTCACCCCCAATGGTTAGCATTGCGTGCAAGCGCTGCGGCCTGGTGGTACCAGCAGGTCGATTCTGTCTGGAGTGTGGAACGCGCCTGACCACCGAGAGTCTTCCTCCGGTGCGCTCGAGCCAAGTGCAAGTTCCGCTCGTGTTGCTCGAGCGTGAGTCGTCTTGGGAATGGTTGGTTCAGCAGCAGGAATTCGCCAGCCACACCCTTTCAGCCGCTCGCATCGTCGGAGAGACGGGCGTCGGCAAGACGCGGCTGCTTCATGACTATCTGCGGCAGGCAGAAGCAGCCGGTGCACTGGTGGTCATTACCGGCTCAGACCCCTATCACGCGGAGGTTCCCTGCTACGCGCTTCGCGACGCCATCGAACAACTCGCGGTGGTCGATGTCGATTCGCTACAGCGAAATCAGCTACAAGACGCGCCAAGCGACGTACGCAACGGTCTTCTCGAGCTATTCGACCGAGACACTCCCGCGAGTCGAGTGGAGCGATCAGCAAAGGAACGGCGCCTCGCTCGCAAGCAGGCATTGGTGTGGGCCCTACAAACCGCTTTTGACCAGTTCAAACCCGAGGTAATCATCTTTGCGATTGACGATCTGAGTCGCGTTGATGCACCGAGTCGTGAAGCAATTGCTGACCTGGTGAGCGACTCGGTCGAATTGCCAGTACTCGTACTCGCAACCCATGCGCCGAAACACGAATCTCGTTGGCTGGTGCAATACCCGGAGCGTTCGCTGGTGGGTCTTTCCACCGAGGTTGCGGGACGCTTGTTGAAGTCCGCAAGAGCGGAGTATCCCATTGAATTGTTGAGTGCCCCTACTGTTCTTCCAATGGTTGTGGACCAGCTTCTTCGTTTCACCCAGGAAGGAGGGACGAACCCGCCGCCGAAACTGGCTGACATCGTGGCGCAGCGGATTGCCATGTTGGCTCCGAATGCACGCCACACGCTCCAGGCGCTAGCTGTGCTAGGCGACCGCGTGTCACCCGTACTTTTATCGGAATTTCTGCCAAAGTCGGATGACCTCAGTGATGCGTTGGCTATCCTTGAATCACGCGGGATGCTCTGGTCTTCTGAAGACACACTCAGTATCGACCACCCGCTGCTGCGGGACGTGGTGCTCGCGGGAATACCCGCCGCAGCGCGGAGAGAATTGCACAGTCGTTCGCTTGCCATTTTGACTCGCGTTGGTGCGCCCCTCGAAGCAAGGGCGCAAACAGCCTACTACGCGGAAGATTCATTCGAAGCACTGCTATTACTCGAGCAGGTGGCCGAACGTGCCGCTCAGCGCAATGATACGGACAGTGAGGTTCTTGCCCTGCGCCGTGGACTCGAAATCGCAAGGCGGGAGATCGCGCGGGGTGAGCTGGACGATCCACTTCGTGCAGTGGTTATTTTCGGCAGGAAACTCGGCGCTGCCCTCACTCGCGCGGGCAATTACTCAGACGCCGAAGGCGTGTTGCGTGAAGCGCTCGATTGCGCCGGTCCCTCGAACACCGAAAGAGCTCGACTGCTCGGTGCGCTCGCTGTCGTTGCACGAGGGCGTGACCGTAACTCCGACGCGCGCACACAGTTGGACGCGGCCATCGAAGCGGCCAGACGTTCGGGCGATCGTGAACTAGAAGCGAGCTTTTCCAACACTCGACGGTCCTGGTTCCAGTAAATCGCTTGGCCGAACTAAGTCTACCGCGTAGGTTCCGATAGCATAATGCCAACCTTGCGGTTATTTTCGCCCGCCTACGCGGTTAAGGCAGGCTGATCAATTCTCGGTTGCTGCCGTTGTCCGCGATATGCGTCAAACACGGACGCATTGAAAGGCTCGCGCAGTGGATAGTGACTTGGCCGAGGCCGTATCTGCTCTTCGGGATAGTTTTAGTAGCCGTCGTATCAGCGTGTCTTTTGGACGCGCCGACGCCCAGTTGGTAGCCACACTCAAAACCAAATTCAGGCTACCTCGCCGATATCGCGACTTCTTGATTGAGGCCGACCCGGTGAAGGTCGAGACCCGCACACCATCGGAACGTGTGCGGCTGATTCCGGCGTGTGAGCTGCTTGAGGAGCAAAAAGGTTATGGCCTGCTCGAGAGTGGCGACGCGATACCAAAACCCAGTGCCAACGGTTGGCGCCCGAATTGGGTTGTGGTCGGCCATAGCACCCTGTTGGGCGACCCCTATTTCATGGACACGGCGCTTCCCGATGCCGAGGGTGATTGCCCCGTGTACACCGCCATGAGCGGCACCGAGCAATGGAAGCCGCGTCTCTGCGCCTCGAGTTTTGCACTATTCGTGCGCATCCTGGCCATTGGCATGGACCTGGCGGAAGGGTTCGCTGACGACAATATCGACGTGGATGACGAAAACGTATTTCGCGAAACGTTCGGACCACGGATTCGGCAATACGATCCCGCAGCGCTCAAGGCAGGTCACTGGACGTAATCAGCGACTCCTCCCCGCGGCATACCCACCACCTCAAGGTTCTGACGGTACCGCGCTGTCCGAGATGTCCTAACTCCTCAGAAAGCCCGCCCGTCAAGCTCGTTTACTACGCCCTGCGGGCGTTGCTCGCTCCGCGCTGACGCTGAGGAATGGTCGAAGGACCATGACGCAGCGGAATGGTCGAAGGACCATGCGATGAATGCTTAAACCCAGCTACTTGGTCACTGCCTGCAAGTAGCCACTATCAATGAGCCCATTCACGATGCGCGCGGTGTCGAGGTCGCTCTGACTGCTGCGTTCCAGAAGCACTTGCACGTTGGGGCAATTCAGTGCCAATTGCAGAACCTCGAGTCTGTGCGGGTCGAGTTCATGCAAGGGTGCCAGCAGAGGAGTCTTCAGGACCAACCGGGCATCGAGCGCAGGAAACTTCTCGCGCACGGTCGAGAACTCATCCTGCTGCCGAATGGCTTCCATGAGAACTTCTTGTACGCTCATGTCGAGCGGGTTGCCCATTCGACGCTTGTCAGGTGGCTCAAGCTCGAAGAAGCCCTGCTTCCATTCGAGCATGCGGTAAATTGCTTTGAAGGGTTTGAGTTCAGGCACGCTTTCGATGAAGGCAAAGTGGAGCAGTCCTTCATCTAAGTGGATTTTGCCCACACGCGATTCGCTGCGCACGACGAGCACACCACTTTTGCGACTCGTGCCAAAGAGCTGCAATAAGTCAGCGAGGGAGATCTCCTCGAGATTGCCGGTCATGCGCGGCGCCTCTTCTGGACCGGAGTTGGGCGAGCGCAACTTTGCCGTCACTCGGCGCTTGGCTACCGATTCCAGATTTTTGCGAGGATCGAGGTGTGGCGCAGACAGCCGAATCACTTTGAGTATGTTCGTACCGATGAGAATACGGTCGCCTTCATGCAGCAT
>Ga0265340_10001325_pt1 | contig 14185 bp, 11 predicted proteins | sample 4CB225metaG_FD_202082 | JGI IMG/M metagenome (GOLD analysis project Ga0265340, IMG submission 202082) | Rhizosphere microbial communities from Carex aquatilis grown in University of Washington, Seatle, WA, United States - 4-CB2-25 metaG | ecosystem: Host-associated > Plants > Roots >...
ATTGCGATGGCGCCAGGCGACGGCGACGAATCCGAAAAACTCCTGAAGAGCGCCGACATGGCGCTGTCCCGGGCCAAGAACGATTCGCGTGGCACGTTCAGCTTTTTCGAGGCCGGCATGGACGCGCGCGCCCAGAGCCGGCGCAAGATCGAACTCGATCTGCGCGACGCGATCCAGAACGACGTGCTGCGGCCGTATTATCAGCCGCTGATCTGTCTTTCGAGCGGGCGTATCACCGGCTTCGAGGCGCTGGTGCGCTGGCCGGATCCCGAACGCGGCATGATCTCGCCGGCCGAATTCATTCCCGTGGCCGAGGAGACCGGGCTGATCAACGGGCTCGGAGGGTTGATGCTGCGCCGCGCCTGCATGGATGCGGCGCTGTGGCCCGACGACGTCCGCGTCGCGGTCAACCTGTCGCCGCTGCAGTTCCGGACCGGCAATCTGTTGTCGATCGTGATGGATGCACTCAGGCAATCCGGTCTGCCGGCCAGGCGTCTCGAGCTGGAAATCACCGAGACCCTGCTGCTGGAAAAAAGCAGCCAGGTGCTCGCCACCCTGCACGCACTGCGCGCGCTCGGCGTGCACATTTCGATGGACGATTTCGGCACCGGCTATTCGAGCCTGAGTTACCTGCGAAGCTTCCCGTTCGACAAGATCAAGATCGACCAGTCATTTGTGCGCGACCTAGGCTCCAACCGCGACGCGCAGGCCATCGTGCGTTCGATCATCAGCCTCGGCAAAGGCCTCGGCGTCACCATCACCGCGGAGGGCGTCGAGACCGAAGCTGAGCTGAGCTGCCTGCGCGCGGAGGGCTGTCACGAGGGCCAGGGTTTCCTGTTCAGCCGTGCGCGGCCCAACGTCGAGATCATCAGGCTGTTGCAGGCGCAGTGCGGCGCGGATTCCGACGGGGCCCCTGAAATGGGCGGCGACGCCGCGCTGGTCGCCTGACATAGTCGAAAGCAGGGTGGCGGAAGCCTTGCCGCCTCGCCGGGCATGCCGGCTCCTGGCGCGTCGCGACCGTTGATGGACAGGGTCGAACCCGGATATCCCCGCATGAATGCCCATGCCTGTGTGTCTCCATTGCCTGCGCCGCGGTACGCGCGGTTCTCGCGCCGGCTTCGCGCCATGCTGCTCGACTGGATCATCGCCCTGATCGCGATATTCGGTGCGGTGCTGCTGGCAGCCACGATGAGCAACGACAATTTTTCCCGCGCGCTTGGCGTTGCGGTGGTGATTGCGCTCCTGCTCTATGAGCCCGTTCTGGTGTCGTACACTGGCGGCACGCTGGGACACTATTTCACCAATCTGCGTGTCGTGGACGCGCGCAATGACGGCAACATCAGCTTTCCAAAAGCCTGCGCCCGTGTTGCCATCAAGGGGCTGCTCGGGCTGTATTCGTTCGTCACTCTGGCCGCCACGCGCCGCAACCAGGCTGTGCACGACCTTTTGACGGGGTCGACCGTGCAAATCCGCGACCCGGCAAAGGCGTCGCCCGGTCAATACGTGACCGAACGCGCCGAGCCGCCCGCCGCGAACATGCCGTCGGGGTTGCGTCGCGTCGTGGTGATTTTCGTCTATCTGCTGCTGATGTTCGTCGTGGACGCCGTCATTACGGCCGGCTCACTGTCGCCAGCCTGTATCGACAGCAATTTTTGCTCGGCCGGCGAGCGCATCGTCAGCGTTGCGGCAGGCATCATGCTGCTGGTGCTGGCGGCGCTGACGATTGCGTTGGGCTGGCAGGGCAGGCTTTTTGGCGCGCGCAAAGCCCCCTAGCATGGCGCGGAGCGCGCTATCCGGTCGCTGGGAGGCTGCGCTTCGAAGGCGCTTCGGGCCAACGCCTACGCGGCGTCGCGCAGGCCGGCCAGAAAGGTGTCGACGCTGTCGGACAGTGCGGTGGCTTGCCGGCTGAGCTGGCCGGAGGCGACCATCACATTGTCGGCGAGAGTGCGCGACTGGTGGGCGGCCTGGCTGGCGCCGGCAACGTTTTGCGAGACCTCGCTTGTTCCCGCGGCCGCCTGCTGCACGCTGCGCGCAATCTCCCGGGTCGCCGAATCCTGCTCCTCGACGGCCGCAGCAATCGTGGTGGCGATGCTGCTGATCTCGCGAATGGTGTCGCTGATGCCGCTGATCGAGGTGACGCAGTTGCCGGTAGCGGCCTGGATCGCGGTGACCTGGCCGGCGATCTCCTCGGTCGCTTTCGCGGTCTGGCTGGCGAGTTCCTTGACCTCGGAGGCGACCACGGCAAAGCCGCGGCCGGCCTCGCCGGCCCGCGCCGCCTCGATGGTGGCGTTGAGCGCCAGCAGGTTGGTCTGGCTGGCGATGGCGCCGATCAGCCGCAGCACATCGCCGATCTTCTCGCCGGCGGCCGTGAGGCCCGCGACCATCTCGGTGGTTTGTCCGGCCTTGACCACGGCGTCATCGGCGACGCTGCTGGAATGGGTGACCTGGCGGCCGATCTCGGCCACGGAAGAGGCAAGCTCTTCGGTGGCGGCGGCAACGGTGTTGACGCTGGCCGAGGCCTCTTCGGAGGCGGCCGCTGCGGCTGCGGTTCGCTCCGAGGCGCCGTTGACGCTGGAGGTGATCTCGCCGGCCACCCGCTGCATGTCCTGCGTCGCTTTTGCCACCGCGCTGACCACGCTCTTGACGTCGGCCTCGAAACGGTCGGCCATCTGGCACTGCAGCGCCTTCTTTTCCTGTTCGGCGTGCCTTTTGGTGGCCTCCTGGGCGTCGCGCATCGCGCTGGCTTCGACCATGTTGCGGCGGAATACGTCGACCGCCGTTGCCATGGTGCCGAGTTCGTCCTTGCGGTCGCCGCCGGGGATGGTGACGCTGGTGTCGCCGCTCGAAAGGCGGTTCATCACCGTGGCGATCGCGAGCAGCGGCCGCGACATGCCGCGGCCGAGCAGGAACGCCAGCACCGCGGCGACGGCCAGAATGGCGAGGGTGACGAAGATCAACGTGAGCTGCGAACTGGCCGCCGCCGCCTCGTATTCGGTGGTGTCCTTGATGACCTCGAGCACCGCGACCGGCTGGCCGGCGTAATTCTTGACCTGCCCGACATAGAGTGCGGCCGGATGGCCGCCTAAGGAAGCCCCGCGGCGCAGTGTCGCGCCGTTGAACACGCTCTTCAATTCGTCCGGCGTGGCCACCACGGTATCACCGAAGGTAGAGGACATCCTGACGAAGCCCTTGCCGTCGAACACGTGCACGGCAAGATCGACGCCGATGCGCTGTTTGGCGCGGTCGACGAATTCCTTGCCCAGACCAATGCCGATATCGGCAACCGCGACGCTCTTGCCGTCGCGCAGGATCGGGGTGATGGCGAAAACCGCCAGCGCATTGTCGCGCCCCAGCTCCACGCCGACGATCGGCTTGCCGGTCTTGTTCGATTCGACGATCGTTGTCCGGCGGGCGGAGATGTCGTCGCCAAAGGCCTTGGGATCGTGGACGCGCAGGAACAGCGTCGCCGGCGGCAGCGTCAAGTTGACAAAGTTGAAACCTTGCGCCTTGAGCGCTACCTGGCCACCGCGGAGCAGCGCCAGCAGCCCGTCGCGATCGCCCTTGACGACGGCGTCGCCGACCGGCGTCAGATTAGCCATGACAGTGCTGACCGCGAGCGCGGCGCGCCCCTCGTAGTCGAGCGCGGCGATGACGCTGTCATATTGCAGCTTGAGCTGCTGGTCGAGCGCGAGCTTTGTCAATGTGCGTTGCTGAATGATCGAGAAGGTGCCGAGGATGCCGCAGGCCACCGCCACTGTCAGCGAAATGGCCAGGATCAGGCGGGCCGAGATCGATCGAAGCTTGAACATGGAACTACCGAAACTCCGCGGGGTGAGATTCGGAAACTCCCAGAAAGGGCTTAACAACTGAGGCCGAGCGCGGGCCCGTAGTAATACGGTCCGGCACGGAGATGAAGGAATCGGCCAACGCCTACGCGGCGTCGCGCAGGCCGGCCAGGAAGGTGTCGACGCTGTCGGACAGTGCGGTGGCTTGCCGGCTGAGCTGGCCGGAGGCGACCATCACATTGTCGGCGAGGGTGCGCGACTGGTGGGCGGCCTGGCTGGCGCCGGCAACGTTTTGCGAGACCTCGCTTGTTCCCGCGGCCGCCTACTGCACGCTGCGCGCGATCTCCCGGGTCGCCGAATCCTGCTCCTCGACGGCCGCCGCAATCGTGGTGGCGATGCCGCTGATCTCGCGGATGGTGTCGCTGATGCCGCCGATCGCGCTGACGCAATTGCCGGTAGCGGCCTGGATCGAAAAAGTGCCGAGGATTCCGTAGGCCACCGCCCCTGGCAGCGAAATGGCCAGGATCAGGCGGGCCGAGATCGATCGAAGCTTGAACATGAAACTACCGAAACTCCGCGAGGTGAGATTCGGAAACTCCCAGAAAGTACTTAAGGCGGGATTATGCACAGCCGTAGTATCACGGAAACCGCGACCCTCAGACGGGCTGGGCAGCTATTCCGGAACCACCGGCCAGAATCGCCTTGCCGACATCCTCGTAGTGGGTGTCGCGGGCCTGGATCTGCTGCGCGATGGCGTGCATGTCGCGGAACCGGCGCTCGAACTTGTTGGCGGCGAACACCGCGGTCGCGCCGGCCATATGATAGGCGGCATCGACCACCGCGGCCGACTGATGGATCGTCCAGGTCGCGGCCAGCCGAAGCGCGATCCGATGGTCGTCGCGGAGGGTCCCGGTGCGGGTCAGGTCGTGCCACACCTCCGCGGCGGTCGCGTAGAGATAGGCGTGGGCCGCGCGCAAATTGCCCTCGATGCGGCCGATCTGGCCTTGAACGGCGTTGTTTTCGCGCATCGCCGCCTGTCCCTGCGGCCGCTTGCCGCGTGAAAGCTCGATCGCCGCGTCAAGTGTGGCGCGTGCGACGCCGAGCGAGGTCGCCGCAAAGCCCATGCTGAACACCATGTTGGTGGTGAGCTTGTAGAGCGGTCCGGTCTCGCGCAATGCGGCCGGATCGTCGCGAAGCGCCGCATATCGCTCGGGAATGAACAGGTTTTCGACCGAATAGGAATCGGTGCCGGTGCCCTTGAGGCCGATCACATCCCAGACGTCGTACATGGTGGCGCTTGCCACCGGAAACAGGATGGTGCGGATCTCGGGCGAGCCGTCCGCCTTCTTGCGCGGCGTTCCGTCGGCCTCGACGACCCGGACATGGGCGCCGAGCCAGCTCGCCTGGCGCGAGCCGGACGCGAAATCCCAGCGCGCATTCGCCTGGTAGCCGCCCGGAACCACCTTCACCTCGTGGGCGATCGCGCCCCAGGCGAGGATTCCCGGCGGCGTGTTGAAAATCTCGCTGGCGATATCGGCGTCGAGATAGGCCGCCGTCATGGCGCAGACGCTGCACTGGCCGAGGCACCAGGCGGTCGAGGCGTCGGCCTTCGCCACCTCCTCCTGCATCTGCATGAACACGTCCAGCGGCGCCTCGGCGCCGCCGAGGCTTTGCGGCAGCAACGCCCGGTAAAGGCCGTTTTCGATCAGGCCGGAAACCACCGGTGCGGTGAGGCGGCGCGTGCGCTCGATCTCGTCGGCTTCCCGCGCGATCAGCGGCGCCAGCGCGCGAGCGCGCTCGATCAGTCCGAAACCGGGAAGCTTGTTCATGCGTTTCCTCGCCCCTTTTTGGGTTTTCTGGCGAGCCGCAATGGTGATCCATCCGCCCCGGCGGATCAAGATGGGGGAAGGGGGAGGATTACCCCTGCTTAAATCACTAGTGGTCATTCCAGGGGCGCGCCGCGCATCCCTGAATGACGACTTTATCTCAGCTATCGACCTTCAGCGCGGCGATAAAGGCTTCCTGCGGGATGTCGACCTTGCCGAACTGCCGCATCTTCTTCTTGCCTTCCTTCTGCTTCTCCAGAAGTTTTCGTTTGCGCGTGATGTCGCCGCCGTAGCATTTGGCGGTGACGTCCTTGCGCAGCGCGCGCACGGTTTCGCGGGCGATCACCTTGCCGCCGATCGCGGCCTGGATCGGGATCTGGAACATGTGCGGCGGGATCAGTTCCTTCATCTTCTCGACCATGGCGCGGCCGCGGCCTTCGGCGCGGGTCCTGTGCACCAGCATCGACAGCGCATCCACCGGCTCGTTATTGACCAGGATCTGCATCTTGACGAGGTCGGCGGGCTTGTAGTCGGTCAGGTGATAATCGAACGAGGCATAGCCCTTGGAGACCGATTTCAGGCGGTCGTAGAAATCGAATACCACTTCGTTGAGCGGCAATTCGTATTTCACCATGGCGCGATTGCCCACGTAAGTGAGCTCCTTCTGCGAACCGCGCCGATCCTGGCAGAGTTTCAACACGCTGCCGAGATATTCGTCGGGAGTCAGGATCGTGGCCTCGATCCAGGGTTCCTGGATTTCGGCGATCTTGACCACGTCGGGCATGTCGATCGGATTGTGGATCTCGATCATTTGCCCGTCGGTCAGGTGCATCTTGTAGATCACCGACGGCGCGGTCGCGATCAGATTGAGATCGAATTCGCGGCTCAGCCGTTCCTGGATGATTTCCAGATGCAATAGCCCGAGGAAGCCGCAGCGGAAACCGAAGCCAAGCGCGGCCGAGGTTTCCATCTCGAAGGAGAAACTGGCGTCATTCAGGCGCAACTTCCCCATCGCGGCGCGCAAAGTCTCAAAATCGTCGGCGTCGACCGGGAACAGGCCGCAGAACACCACCGGGATCGCCGGCTTGAAGCCCGGCAGCATCTCGGTCACCGGCTTGCGGTCGTCGGTGATGGTATCGCCGACGCGGGTGTCCGCGACCTCCTTGATGGCGGCAGTGATAAAACCGATCTCGCCGGGGCCGAGTTCATCGATCTGCGTCATCTTCGGGGTGAAGAAGCCGACGCGCTCGACGTCGTACGCCGCGTTGGTGCCCATCATCCGGATGCGGCTACCCTTCTTCATCACACCGTCGACGATCCGCACCAGCACCACGACGCCGAGATAGACGTCATACCAGCTATCGACCAGCAGCGCTTTCAGCGAGGCGTCGCGGTCGCCTTTCGGCGGCGGCAGCCGGTGCACGATGGCTTCCAGCACGTCGTCGATGCCGAGACCGGTCTTGGCCGAGATCATCACCGCATCCGAAGCATCGATGCCGATTACGTCCTCGATCTGCCGCTTGACCTGGTCGGGTTCCGCCGCGGGCAGGTCGATCTTGTTGAGGACGGGGACGATCTCGTGGCCGGCATCGAGTGCGTGATAGACGTTGGCGAGCGTTTGGGCTTCCACGCCCTGGCTGGCGTCGACCACCAGCAGCGAGCCCTCGCAGGCCGCGAGCGACCGGGACACCTCATAGGCGAAGTCGACGTGGCCGGGGGTGTCGATCAAATTGAGGATATAGGTCTTGCCGTCCTTGGCCGGGTAGGTGAGCCGCACCGTCTGGGCCTTGATGGTGATGCCGCGCTCGCGCTCGATATCCATGGAATCGAGCACCTGTTCCTTCATCTCGCGCGCCTGCAGGCCCCCGGTGGTCTGGATCAGCCGGTCGGCCAGCGTCGATTTGCCATGGTCGATATGCGCAACAATGGCGAAGTTGCGGATGTTGGAAATAGGGATGGATGTCATGGGCGCGGGATAGCATTGGCGCCCCCGTGCGGCAACCATAATGCGCTGTTTTTGCGGCACATCTTCACGCCAAGCTGATTCCACTCAGGCCCAAAACGCGCTACGCACAGGCCATGACAGTTACGTCATTTTTACCTGCCGCTTCGCGCGCGCGCCGCAGGCCCTCGGTGCGGCGGCTGGCGGCGTGGCTCGCGGCATGCGCCGGCGATCCCGCCGCCGGATGGCGGCTGGTGATCGGCTTCGCGATCGCCCATGGCGTGCTCTGGACCTTCATCCTGATCAACCTGAAGGCAGCCCAGGACGTCCATATGGACGTCGCGGAAGCTTTCGCCTGGGGTCAGAAATTCCAGTTCGGCTACGGCAAGCATCCGCCGCTGTCGGGCTGGGTGGCCGGTCTCTGGTTCAAGATGTTTCCGGTCACCGACTGGGCGACCTATGCGCTGGCGATGGCGACGCTCGGCTGCGGGCTGGTGATCTGCTGGCGGATCGCGCTGCGTGTCGTGGACCGGCGCCGCGCCTTCTTCGTCGTGGTGATGCTCGCGCTCTATCCGATCTTCAACTTCAAGGGTTTCAAATATAACCCCGATCTCCTGCAGCTGGTGACTCTGCCGCTGGTGGTGCTGGCCTATCTGAATGCGTTCGAAAAACGCAGCGTGAGATCGGGCCTGTGGCTCGGTCTCGCCGGTGCGTTGGCCTTAATGACAAAATACTGGGTGCTGACCATGATCGGCGCCATCGGCATCGCCGCGCTGGTTCATCCCGACCGGCTGAAATTTCTGGGCTCGCCGGCACCGTGGGTCGCGATCCTGACCCTCGTCGTCGTCATGATCCCGCATCTCATCTGGCTGAAGGAAGTCGACTTCGTGCCGCTGACCTATGCCGGCGATGTCTACGGCCTGTCGGACCGCGCCCAGAACGCGCAGCTTGTGCTCGGTTATGTCGGCCACAATCTGGCGCTGCTGCTGGCGCCCGTGGCGCTGGCGCTGCTGGCGCTGGCGTTGCTGCCGCCGTGGTGGAGGACGCCGCGGGCGCTGGTGGCGCGCCCGTGGTCGCGCGGGCCGAATCCGGGCGTGAACCGATCGCAGGCGCTCAATATCTGGATCATCCAGATCGTGGTCGCGATCGGGCCACCGCTCGGTGGCCTGATCTTCGAGGTCTATATGAAAACCGATTGGGGCATCTCGCTGTTCTTCCTGACGCCGTTGGCGCTGGTCGCGATACCCCAGTTCCGCCTGCAAAAACGGGCGCTGTTCAACATCAGCGCGATTTGGCTCGTCGTCACGCTCGCCACCCTGGCCGGTTCGCCCGCCATCGCCGTGCGCGAGATGGCGGAAAATCCCAATGGCGCCTCAGGCTACGGCGCTCGGTCGCAACTCGCCCGTGAATTGACGCAAGCCTGGCACGACCGTTTCCCCACCAGATGGGCCGTGGTCGCCGGCACCACGGAGATCGGCGAGCCCATGACGTTCTATAGCCCCGATCATCCGGCGCCGTTCACCCCGGGCGAGCTCTGGTCGTCGGGGTTGACCTCGCTGGAGGAGGCCAGGCGGCTCGGCTTTATCGGCATCTGCGACACCTCTGACGGGCGGCTGCCGGTCTGTACTGCGTGGATGGAAGCGAACGCCGCCAGCGCCGAGCGTCTTACCGTCACCACGCAGCGCTTCTTCCACGGCCGGCCCGGTCCGGCGATCACCTGGAACGTCTATATCGCGCCGCCGGCGAAGTGAGCTCCGCACCTCCCGCAAGAGCGGGCGAGGGAGCGGACTGTCGCTTCAGCGCAACCGGGCGCCCGATCCCAATCGGATCACGTGCCTTCTTCGTTGAATTTGCCGGCGACGAGTTCGGTGATGGCGTCGATCGCGGATTGTGCCTCGGGGCCGATCGCGGACACCACGATCGAAGTTCCCGGTCCCGCCGACAGCATCATCAGTCCCATGATCGATGTGCCGCCGACAGTCTCGCCGCCTTTGGTCACCCAGACCTCGGCGTTGAAGCGCTCGACCATCTGAACGAATTTCGCCGACGCGCGCGCGTGCAGGCCGCGCTTGTTGATGATGGGAAGTTCGCGGGATACCGCCCCCGCGGGGACACTCGGCCCGGCCTCGTTTGCAGGCAGCGGGGCGTCGTCGTCGCTCATTTTCCGGCGAGAACCCGGCTGGCGATGGTGACGTATTTGCGGCCGGCTTCCTGAGCCATTGCGATGGCATCGGGCAGGGAACGCTCTTCGCGAACTTTCGCAAGCTTGACCAGCATCGGTAGATTGATGCCTGCGAGCACTTCCACTTTCGGACGGCTCATGCAGGAGATCGCGAGATTCGATGGCGTGCCGCCGAACATGTCGGTGAGGATGGCCACGCCATCGCCCGAGTCGACGCGGTTGACCGCTTCGATGATGTCGCTTCGACACAGATCGGAGTCGTCCTCGGCTCCGATCGTGACCGCTTCGATTTGCTTTTGTGGACCCATTACATGTTCGAGCGCCGCCTTGAACTCGTCGGCAAGGCGCCCATGGGTCACAAGTACTAGACCAATCATTGGAAACTCCTCGCGGGTGCCTTTTGGTGCACCGCACGAACGCGCCACTTTGACCATCCAGAGCCCCTGCGCAAGAGGGGTTCTTCGCGATTCTCCCGGAAAATTAGCGGTCGAGAGGGAGCCTGCGCCGGTTATTCCGTGGCGATAGTGGGGGTTATATGGTTACCAATTCCCTTCGAACAATCGGCCGAAGGTTGTGAACAAGGTGAACTCGCGGTCATGGTCAGTGCGGCGATAACGAGCGGGAACGCCGCAAAACCCAATCCTACGGGAATTCGGGGTATTTTGGTACCCGAAATTTGGGTCTGAAGCGCCTCGGGCGGTGGCATCCGTTCCGCGTCGGGGGCGGCCAGGTCGACCACCAGGCCGACAATGGCATCCTCGACGAAGTCGCAACGACGTATCCCCAGCCCGCGAATCTCGATCAGCCCGGCCAGTTCGCGCGCCGGGCGCACCATCAGCTGTCCCCGGCTTGCCGTGAGATGGACGCGGTCGTCGCCGACCAGCACCGCCGGCGGGATCTGCCCGGCGCGCCCGGCCAGGATGAGGTCGAAGGCGAGGCGCGATTTGCCGGTCCCCGAAGCCCCGCGGATCAGCACCGCGCGATGTCCCACCTTTACCGCGGAAGCGTGCACGCTGGCGCCTCCCGTATCGGTCATGGCACCGGCAGCCTGACCACGAAGCGCGCGCCCGCGACCGTTGCTTCGCCCTCGGCGTTGACGGGGCCGGGCCGGTTCTCCGCCCAGATGCGTCCGCCATGCGCCTCGATGATCTGCTTCGAGATCGACAGCCCCAGTCCGGAATTCTGTCCAAAGCCCTGATGCGGCCGGTCGGTGTAGAAGCGCTCGAAGATCCGCTCCAGCGCGTCGTCGCGAATCCCCGGCCCGTCGTCATCGACCGTGATCTCGATTTCCGATCGCAGGCGGCGGCATACGATCCGCACCTTGCCGCCGGCTTCGGAAAACGACTGCGCATTGGAGAGCAGATTGGAGATCACCTGTCCGAGCCTTGAATCATGGCCCGGCACCGAGAAGGTGTCGTTGGGGCCTCTTCCCTCGAAGCGCACCTCGACGGCGATGTTGTTGCCGCGCCTGGTTTCGTTGGCGACCGTCGTCAGCGCGTTGAGCAGGCGGCGAAGATCGACCGACGTCATGTCCTGCCGCTGCAGTTCGGCATCGAGCCGGCTTGCATCGGAAATATCCGAGATCAGCCGGTCGAGCCGCTTGACGTCGTGCTCGATCACCGCGAGCAGCCGCGAGCGGCTGTTCTCGTTGCGTGCCAGCGGCAGGGTTTCGACCGCCGAGCGCAGCGAGGTCAGCGGGTTCTTCAGCTCATGGGCGACGTCGGCGGCGAACATCTCGATCGCCTCGATGCGGTTGTAGAGCGATTCCGTCATGTCGCGCAGCGCGCCGGACAGATGCCCGATCTCGTCGCGGCGGCGGGTGAAGTCGGGAATCTCGACCCGGGTGCGGGTGCGGCGGCGGACGCGTTCGGCGCTGTCGGCGAGCCGACGGACCGGACCCGCGATGGTGCTCGCCAGCAGCAGCGACAGCGCGATCATCACGACGGCCGCGACGGCGAAGATCTTCAGGATGGCAAGTCGCTCCGCGGTCACCATCTGGTCGATATCGCCGCCCTGCGTGGACAGCAGCAAGACGCCATTGACCGCACGGAAGTGCTGCACCGGCACCGCCACGGAGACGATGACTTCGCCGCGGTCGTTGATGCGAACCATGGAGCCCTTGACGCCGTCGAGTGCGCGGGAAACCTCGGCGTAACCCTTGCCGTTTTCCGGCCCGAGTTCGCGATAGAGCGGCAGATCGCCGCGATTGAGCCATGTGCGAATCGCGATCATCGCGCGTTCGGCCATCCCGGGCGTGCCGGTCGAGGGCGGGGCCAACTCGAAGCGCATGACGTCGCCGCGACCGTACAGGCTGCGGCTGTCGAGGATCAGAACGCCGTCGCGATCGTAGATGCGGGCGCGGGTTTTCGTTGGCGAGATCAATCCACGCAGCACCGGCGCGATGCGCTCGGGATTGATCGAAAAATCGAGACCGGACAAGGCATCGTCGGAAGGGCCGTAACTTTCGCCCGGTTTCAGCTCGATCAGCCGGTCCGGGTCGATGGTGAGCGCGTTGGTTTCGGTGGTGCCGGTCGCGGCGATGGCACGCGCGATGACTTCGCCCGTCGACAGCAGATTCTCGGCCCGCGCGTCGATCAGACCGGCGCGGAACTGCGAGAGGTACAAGATGCTCGCCACCAGCGCGACCAGCCCGGCGAGATTGAGCGAAACGATGCGGCGGGTGAGGCTGGAGAAGCTGAGCGCAAAGAAGAACTGGCCGGCGCGGCGCAGCCAGCCAAGCGGCCGCTGCCAGCCCCGCACCGGGGGCGGGTCCATGGCGACGCCGTCGAGCGCGAGGGACGCCGAGACGCCCTCCGCATTCAGACTTGGATCAGGCTGCGTTCGATCGAGCAATGGCCAAAACTGCCGGTTGTTTTCGATGGCGCCCTTGGAAGACGCCTCGCCCTATCCTACCCCAGACAGGCGACGGCGTCAGTTAACAATCAGCCCGTCAGCGCGTGGCGATCAGGTTTCCTTGAAGCGGTAGCCGACACCGTACAGGGTTTCGATCATCTCGAAATCATCGTCCACGACCTTGAACTTCTTGCGCAGCCGCTTGATGTGGCTGTCTATGGTGCGATCGTCGACATAGACTTGGTCGTCATAGGCCGCGTCCATCAGGGCGTTGCGGCTCTTCACCACGCCGGGCCGCGTCGCCAGCGCCTGCAGGATCAGGAACTCCGTTACCGTCAGCGTCACGGGCTCGTTCTTCCAGGTGCAGGTATGACGTTCGGGATCCATCCGCAGCAATCCGCGGTCCAGCGCCTTGGCGTCGGTTTCCTTCGGGACGGCGGTGGGATCCTTCGGCGCCGAACGGCGCAGCACGGCTTTCACCCGCTCGACCAGCAGGCGCTGTGAAAACGGTTTGCGGATGAAATCGTCGGCGCCCATTTTGAGGCCGAACAATTCGTCGATCTCCTCATCCTTGGAGGTGAGGAAAATCACCGGCAGATCGGATTTCTGCCGCAGCCGCCGCAACGTCTCCATGCCGTCCATGCGCGGCATCTTGATGTCGAGGATTGCCAGGTCGGGCGGTGAGGTGCGGAAGCCGTCGAGCGCTGAAGCACCATCCGTGTAGGTCATGATGCGATAGCCTTCGGCTTCGAGCGCGATCGAGACGGATGTGAGAATGTTGCGGTCGTCGTCGACCAAGGCGATTGTGGGCATGAGCCTGCTTTCAGGTACTGGTACGAGGTTACTGAAACGGCGAGCGATTCGGTGATGCGCCGTGTAAGTGTGCTTCGAACCTGGTCAACGAGCAATGCAAGCTAGGCTGAAGTGTGACCGAGTTCCGCAAAACATCCGAGCCGACCTCGGGGTTCCCGCCTATATAGCTACCGGTTCCGCCCAGAAAAGGCCCATATTGCAAACAGATGCCGAGATGACCAATGCAGCCCACCCCTGATTTCGACGCTTCCCGGCTGGCCCGGTCGCTGTTACGCCGCAGCCGACAGGGGGCTTTGGCCACCCTGATGGCCGGGAGCGGCGATCCCTATTGCTCGCTGGTCAATGTCGCAAGCCATGCCGATGGCTCGCCGATCCTGCTGATTTCGCGCCTCGCCGTGCACACCAAAAATATCCTCGGCGATGGCAGGGTCTCCCTGATGCTGGACGAGCGGGCCGAGGGCGACCCGCTGGAAGGCGCGCGGATCATGCTGTCGGGCCGGGCCGAGCAGGCCGAAGGCGCCGATCTGGAGACCGCGCGCAGGCGTTATCTCAGCGTCCATCCATCCGCGGAAGCCTTTGTAAACTTTATGGATTTTTCGTTCTTCCTGATGCGGCCGAGCGGCACCCATCTGGTGGCCGGGTTCGGGCGGATCGTCGATCTGAAACCCGATCGGTTCCTCACCGACATTTCCGATGCCGCCGCGCTGCTGGAAGCCGAGCAGGGCGCTATCGACCATATGAACGCTGATCATCGTGACGCGACTAACCTCTACGCGACGAGGCT
>Ga0265340_10001328_pt1 | contig 14166 bp, 14 predicted proteins | sample 4CB225metaG_FD_202082 | JGI IMG/M metagenome (GOLD analysis project Ga0265340, IMG submission 202082) | Rhizosphere microbial communities from Carex aquatilis grown in University of Washington, Seatle, WA, United States - 4-CB2-25 metaG | ecosystem: Host-associated > Plants > Roots >...
TTCACGCGTTCCCAAAGGTCATCAGGTACGTCGGCGTAGTCGGCTTGCATGGACAAGTAGACACCACGACCGCGTCTCGACCGCAAATTATCGACAAGTCATGACGGCTCGCTCTTAACCGCTAGCCGCGCTACAAGCACCGAGTAGCACCATGGGGACAAAGCCAGCGGCGGTCCCGCGTCCCGTGCCGACGATGCCCTGAAGGCCGACGCAGCCGCCGGTGATGGCGCAGGTGAACAGGGCCAGCGAGGCGCCGCTCGGGAAGACGACCAGGGGCCTCTTCGAGCGTGCTGCCAGCCCAAACCCCACGCGTCGGACTTGGTTAGGGTCCTACCAGCGCCTCGAACCCGGAGATGACGTCGAACAGCTCCTCGTCGATGCCACTTTGGCGCAAGCGATGGAAGGAACCGTTGAGGCTCTCTAGCAACTCGTCGATGTTCTTGTCGGCGCGCTCCATCGCTGCCAGGCGGCTCGCGTTCTCGCTGGCGAGGGATTCGGCGCAGGCCCGGAAAAGTGAGATGAAGAGGTAGCCGCGGATGAGCGAGCGCAAAGTGGTGCTGCCGCTTCCCATGACCTCGGGCAAGGTTCCTGTCGGCCAGCCGACCTTGGCCAAGCCTTCTTGCCACTGCACATCGAGTGGTAACAACCGTTGACTGACTGGCTCGTAGACTGCCCCAGACTGCGGGCGATTGTGAAAGATATAGAGTCGCGCGTAGTCGCCTTGGGCACGATGGGCTTCGCTCTCGATTTGAATCTGCCCTACCAACGGGGTGATGGCCTGAACAGAATTGGGCACGGGAAAGAGGCCCATGAGCGGCAGGCCCGCGTCCGCCAGACGCGCGTGAACGCGTTCACCAACGGCCCAGACTTGGGGTTTGCCGGGCAGAGCAGCGAGGGTCTTGACCGCAAAGTCGGCCACCACATCGTTGAACTGGCCCACCAGACCCTGGTCGGATCCGAACACAACCGCGCCAAGTGCACCGGACTCGGCTTGGTCGTCCCTCTCTGCGAGCCGGGATGCGGTCGCACCTTCCCGAAAGCACGCGCTCAATCCCAACTCCACGGTGCGATAGTAGTCGGCCAAGGCGCGTACCGATCTTTCGTATTGTCCGATGCTGGAGGCAGCCAAGGTCTTCATCGTTCGAACCACGGATTGGAGGTCACCAGCGCTCTTGAGCTTTCGGCGTAGGCTCGCGGTGGTGTCGCTCAAGACTTTTCCTTGGGCTCGGGCTTGGTTTGGAACGGTGCGAGAACCTGGCGGGCGATTGCAACAATCGCCGTGTGGTCCTCGTCGCTCAACTTCGTGGCGCTCTCGAATCGTGCACACACTTCGGGCGCAATGCCTGACGCCGTCGTTTGGATGGCGCGCTCGGCGTCGATCATCTTGTCCAGCGGAACGGGGTCGAAGAGCTCCGCAGTCAACGCCAGCAGAACGGCGATCTGAGCGGGTACCGACGCAGGGGAGCCCTCCGGCTGCTTGAGGCAGGCGCGGATACGCCGTCCATGCTCGATGATCTTGCGGGTGTTGTCATCCAGACGAGCGCCGAAACGGGCGAAGGTCTCTAGCTCCTCGAACTGGGCGTAGGCAAGCTTGAGGTCACCCGCGACCGCGCGGTACACCGCCCGTTGTGCCTTGCCGCCGACACGCGAAACGGATTTGCCAACGTCAACGGCAGGCAGAACGCCCAGCTCGAAAAGCGAGGGTGAAAGGTAGATCTGTCCGTCGGTGATGGAGATCAGGTTGGTCGGAATGTAGGCAGAGATGTTCTGCGCTTCGGTTTCGATAATGGGCAAGGCGGTGAGCGAGCCGCCGCCGAGCTCTGGGCGCAGGCGGGTGGCGCGTTCGAGCAGACGCGAGTGGATGTAGAAGATGTCGCCGGGAAAGGCTTCGCGGCCGGGTGGCCGGCGGAGAAGCAGGGAAAGCTCTCGATAGGCGCGGGCGTGTTGGGTAAGGTCGTCGTACACGATCAGGACGTCGCGCCCGGCGTGCATGAAATACTCCGCGATGCTGGTCGCGGCGTAGGGAGCGATGTAGGCGAGGCCAGGTGGGTCGTTGCCCTCGCTCACCACCACCACGGTGTGGTCGAGCGCGCTTTTCTCGCGCAAGACAGCCACGACCTTGGCCACGGCGGAAGCGCGCTGGCCAATGGCGCAATAGACACAAACGACATTCTGGTCGCGTTGGTTGAGGATGGTGTCGATCGCGATGGCCGTCTTGCCGGTCTGCCGGTCGCCTAGTATCAATTCGCGCTGGCCGCGTCCGATGGGAATGAGAGCATCGACGACCTTCAGGCCGGTCTGCAGCGGCACCGTGACGGGCGCGCGGTCCATGATGGGAGCGGCGGGACGCTCGATGGGCAGGCGTTCCTTGGAGGCGACGGGCCCGCCGCCGTCGAGTGCTCGACCGAGTGGGTCGATGACCCGCCCGAGCAATCCGTCGCCCACGGCGACGTCCATGACTCGTCCGGTACGTTCGACCTCATTGCCGGCCTGGAGATGCCAGTAGTCGCCAAGCAACACGACCCCGATCTCGTCCTGGTCCACGTTGAACGCAATGCCGTAGACGCCACCGGGAAACTTGACCAGCTCCTCGAAGCCCACGCCGGGAAGGCCGGAGACCTTGGCGATGCCGGTGGTGACGCTGGTGATCGTGCCAATCTCGCGCGGCCGCAATTGCGGCGTGAATGCTACTCGCGCCCCACGCATGCCGGCGAACACGCCATCGAAGACGCTTTGAATGCCCTCAGGTTCCATGTTCATGCGCTCTTCGCCATGGGCTTCGGTTCTTCAGGCTTGGCCCTCTCCTTCAGAAGGTCGCCGACGTCCCTTTCGAGCGACGCGAGGTAATCTGCGATGCTCCAAGCGACCTTTTGCCCGCTCGCGGTCAGCTCTATCCCACTGACCAAATCCGGAGCGGTCTCGAATCGAAGGCGGATTTCAGCCGAAAGGGTTTCGTTGAGCGCATTCTGGATCGTCGCTCGTTGCTCTGGAGGGAGGTCAAAGGCGCTGCGTACAAGGGCGGTGCCCGAGGCTGTCCCTAAAGCCTTGGCAAAGTCTGATTTCGCCTGGCCGTCCATAGCTCGCAAACGGCGTGTGAACACGTCGCCCAGGCGTTCTTCCAAGCTGGTGGTGGCTAGGTCGGTCAGCGCCTTCCGCGCGATGGCAAATACTTCCCCCTGGGTTCGGCGAATGATGGCTTGATTCAGGTTCTGGGCATCGCTTCTCAGCGCGTTCTGTCGCTTGGCCGTGAGCGCGTCGGCTGCCTTCCGCGCTTCGTCGAGCAATCGCTGACGCTCGGCTTTGGCTTCGTCCGTGGCCTTGCCGAGGAGTGCGGCACGCTGCTGGTCAAACTCTTCATTCTTGTGCTGAAACTCGTCGTGTTCCTTTTGGGCGTCGGCCTTCTTGGCATCCGCGTCCGCGATCTCCTTGGCGATCCGCTTTTCGCGCACGTCGATAGCGGCGAGGACGGGTTTGTAGAGAAATCGCTTCATCAACCACACGAGAATGACGAAGTTGAGCGCCTGCGCACCGACGGTGAACCAATCGATGAGCACTGGATCACTTTCCCGTGGCCTGGGCGATCACGTGGTTCCAGAACGGGTTGGCGAAAATGAGAATCATCGAGACCACGAAACAGTAGATAGCCGTGGACTCGATCATCGCCAGGCCGACGAACAAGGTGCGGGTGATGGTGTACTAGGCGTCGGGTTGTTGGGCCAGCGACGTCAGCGCTGTCGCGACCGCCCTTCCTTCCGCAAGCGCGGGCCCCATGGTGCCGAATCCGGTGGTCAGGCCAGCGATGATGATGGATGCCACCGCGATAATAGTCATGCTGTTCATAGGAACTCCTTTTAGTTAGTTCGCTGTTGCTTCAAGTCTTGACCGCTGGCTGGGGCTTACGTGTGCGGGTAGCAGCGGCGATGTAGACCGCGGCCAGGATGCTGAAGATGTACGCCTGGACCATTCCGGTCAGCAGGCCGAGCAGGGTCATGACGATCGGAAAAATGAAGGGCGTGATGGTGAGCAGAATCGCGATGATCATCGCCCCGCTCATCATGTTGCCAAACAGACGGACGGCCAGAGCCAGCGTACGCGAAAGCTCGCTGATGATGTTGAAGGGCAACATGATCACCGTCGGCTCAACGTAGGACTTGAGGTAGCCCCGCACGCCTTGGTCCGCGATACCGAAGAGGGGTACTGCGACGAACACGCAGAGCGCGAGTGCTACGGTGGTCGACAGCGAGCCCGTCGGCGGATCGTACCCGGGAAGGATCGTACATGCGCTGGCGGTGGCGAGAAAGAGAAAGAGCGTGCCCAGGAAGCCGAGATACTTTTCCGGATGGGGGAGGCCGACTTCTTCAATCTGTTTCTCCATCCCTGTGACGATGATTTCCAGAAAGTTCTGCCATCGGGAACGGTTCTGATCCGTGGAGAGCTTGCGCGTGATGAGCTTTGAGCCCACGGCGAGGAGGAGCATCAGTCCCCAGGTGAACGCAATGGTACCGTTGAGTTTCAGAAACCCGCGTTGCCAGAAGATCATCTGGTCGGGACTAAGGCGCATGGGTTGCCTCCTGTGCCGGACCGGTCTGGTCTTGTCCCGATGGTCGCGTCAGGCGGATGACTCCGGATCGGGCAGCGATGAACCCGAGGAGACACAACAGCAGTCGCCCCCAGTGGCGGCCCGAGAAGAGGTAGAACCCGGCCGCGACAATACTGAGCCGTAGCATGAGGCTACCGAAAATCCAAAGCGCCGGGCGTTTGGAGTAGAGGCTCTTGCGAACCGTCCACCAAAGGCCGCCGAAGAAAACCACGCCCAGCACTGCGCCCACCCCCCAAGCCAGGGCCATCATCAGCGATTCATTCATCGCCGTCGCCTTGCTCATCGCGCATCGCTTTGTCTTCCTTGGCGACCCAAAACCAGGCATTCAGGCAGCCGAGCGCGAGTCCGGCCACGAGCAGCGCCAGCGTCCAGGCATGTTTGCCCGAATGGTATTTGTCCAACCAAAGACCAAGCGCAGCGCCGAGAAGCGTAGGAACGACCACCGACCAGCCGATGATTCCCATCATGCCAAGGCCGAACCAGACGCCTTGACCGGAATTGCGACGCGCCTTGAGCTTTCGCGCAGCCTTCCCGCCGATCTGCTCGGCAAGGGTCGGCCCGCTACCCGCGGTCTTCCTGTTCGTGTCGTCACTCATGTTCAAAGGCCGCCAATCGACTCAGAAACCCGGTTTCCAACTTCGTCATGACCGAGCGCACGCTCTTCTCGCGCTCGTCCAGGGTCAGAAACTCCTTTTCGACCAAAGCATGCAATTGGCCGAGATCTGTTCCGCCCGACGCCCGACGCACGGACACCAGCACCTCTGCTCCGGCCTTGACCAGAATCCCTTCATCCACGGCGAGGTATGCCTCGCCCTCGGCCTCGGTTTGGTAAACCAGAATTCCTGGCGTGAGGGCCGCCACGCAGTCGAGTCGGTGCGGCAGTAGTCCGAAGGATCCCTCGCAGGTCTCCGCGACAATGCGCGAGACGCCCGTCTTCTCCGCAAAGACCTGGAATGGCAGGAGAACCTTGAGCTTCATGAGCGCATCAGGCATGGGCTACCTTCGTTTGCGGTTGCGGTTTCGCCTCGGGCTTCGCTTTTGCCTTCGCTTCGTCAATCGTCCCGATCATGTAGAGCGCGCTTTCCGCGGAGTCCTTGAGCTCATCGCGCAGGATTCGCTCGCAGCCGTCGAGCGCGTCCTTGAGGCTGACGAGCTTTCCTTTGAGTCCACTGAACTGCTCGGTCGTGAAGAAAGGCTGCGTGAGGAATCTCTCCAACCTGCGGGCGCGTGCGACCACCTTGCGGTCCTCAGGCGAAAGCTGCTCGAGGCCAAGCATGGCAATGATGTCCTTGAGATCCGCATATTGGGCAAGCGTCCGACGGATCTCTTGCGCCAGGTCGTAGTGACGTTTGCCAACGATGCCGGGTGTTGCCATCTTGGAGCTCGATTGCAGCGGGTCGATGGCCGGGAACAGCCCTTCGCTGGCCCGCTTGCGCGAAAGCACGATAGAGGCGGAAAGATGCGAGAACGTGTGCACTGCCGCCGGGTCGGTGAAGTCGTCCGCCGGCACATAGACCGCTTGGATGGAGGTGATGGCTCCCGTATCGGTGTTGGCAATGCGCTCTTCCAATCCCGAGAGCTCGGTGCCCATGGTGGGTTGATAGCCCAGGCGAGACGGCATCTGGCCCATCAAACCGGACACCTCCATGCCGGCCTGGATGAAACGAAAGATGTTGTCGATGAGTAGCAACACGTCCCGGTGCTCGTCGTCGCGGAAATACTCGGCCATCGTAAGCGCCGCGTGCCCCACGCGGAACCGGCTGCCTGGGGGCTCGTTCATCTGGCCGAACAACATGACCATGTTCGGCAGGACGCCTGCCTCCTTCATGTCGCGGTAAAGCTCCTCGCCCTCGCGGCAGCGCTCGCCAATTCCGCAGAAGATGCTGACGCCTTCGTGGTGCCCGATCATGTTGTGGATCATCTCGGTGAGTAGCACCGTCTTGCCCACGCCAGCCCCGCCGAACAGACCCGCCTTCCCGCCGCGCTCGAGGGGAACCAGCACGTCGATGACTTTGATGCCGGTCTCAAATACTTCAGACTTGGTGGAACGTCGTGAAAGCGGTGGCGGTGCCCGATGCACGGAGCGCCACTCGACGTCGGTCAGCGCCGCTCCACGGTCGATGGTGTTGCCAAACACGTCGAACATGCGGGAAAGAATCGCCTTACCCACTGGCGCCTTGAGCGGCCCGCCAGTGTCTTCGACTTGCATTCCGCGAGCTAGACCCTGCGTAGGTGTCAGCGCGATCCCGCGCACGTGATGCGCATCCTGCTGGGCCAACACCTCGACAACGATCTGCCTTTCTGCCCCCGCACGCAGTAGCGAATAGATGGACGGTACATGCTCATCGAAGCGTACGTCGACGACGCTGCCCCGCACGGCGACGACCACGCCGACGTTCGGAACCCGGGCCTTATCCGCCATGCGATGGCTCCTTGGCTCTGCCATAGCGCCGGATCAGGGCATTGGTAGAGCTATCGTACGTGAGCTCGTGCTCGGCCCCGGGCTCAAGCTCGGTGATGATGCGAGCGGCGAGCGCCTTTCCCAGCTCGACGCCCCACTGGTCAAAGGAGTCGATGCCCCAGATCGCGCCTTGAGTGAAAACGCTGTGTTCGTAAAGCGCGATAAGCTTCCCCAGGGCCTCTGGGGTCAGCTGTTCAAGCAGGATCGTGCTGGAGGGACGGTTGCCCTCAAAGGTTCGGTGCGGTGCCAGCCATGCCGGTGTGCCCTCCGCTTGGACCTCCTGCGAGGTCTTGCCAAACGCCAGTGCCTCTGCTTGGGCAAACATGTTGGCGAGGAGCAAGTCATGATGGCGGCCGAGCGGGTTTAGCGGCCGAAGAAATCCGATGAAGTCACAGGGGATGAGCTTGGTCCCTTGATGAATCAGTTGGTAGAAGGAATGCTGGCCGTTGGTACCCGGCTCGCCCCAGTAGATCGGACCGGTTTGGTAGTCGACCTCGGTCCCAGCAAGCGTTACGTGCTTGCCGTTGCTCTCCATCGTCAACTGCTGGAGGTACGCCGGGAAGCGCTTCAGGTACTGCTCATAGGGGAGTACAGCGATGGTCTGGGCATCGAAGAAGTTGTTGTACCAGAGGCCCAGAAGCCCCATGAGCACCGGCAAGTTGCGTTCGAACGGGGCCGTGCGGAAATGCTCGTCCATCTGGTGGAACCCGTGGAGCATGGCTCGGAAATGGTCGGGTCCAATGGCGATCATGGTCGAAAGGCCAATCGCCGAATCCATGGAGTAGCGGCCGCCGACCCAATCCCAAAACTCGAACATGTTCGCCTCGTCGATGCCGAACTTCGCTACCTCCACAGCGTTGGTCGAGATCGCGAGAAAATGTCTAGCTACGGCAGCTGGATGTTTCAAAGTCTTGAGCAGCCAATCGCGGGCCGTGTGCGCGTTGGTCATGGTCTCTAGGGTCGTAAAGGTCTTCGACGAGATGATGAACAGTGTCTCCTCAGCGTCGAGGTCGCGCGTAGCTTCGACGAAGTCGGTGCCGTCGATGTTGGACACGAAGTGGAAGGCAAGGTCACGTTGGCTGTAGTGCCGCAATGCCTCGTAGGCCATCACCGGCCCCAGGTCGGAACCACCGATGCCAATATTGACGACATTGCGGATCCTTTTGCCAGTGTGGCCCTTCCATTCGCCACTGCGCACCCGGTTAGAAAAACTGGCCATCCTGGCAAGCACCGCGCGAACCGGAGGCACGACGTCTTCGCCTTCCAGCATGACGGTCTGTTTCTCAGGGGCACGCAGCGCCACATGCAGGACGGCACGATTCTCCGTGACGTTGATCTTCTCACCGCGAAACATGGCATCGACTCGGGTCCGCAGACCAGACTCCTCCGCCAGTTGCAGAAGAAGCCTTAACGTCTCGTCGGTGATGCGATGTTTTGAGTAGTCAAAGTAGATCCCGACGGCCTCGGCGGTCATTCGCTCGCCGCGCTTTGCATCGTCCGCAAAGAGCTTCCGAAGATGCAACTCTCGAACCTTTGGGTAATGGGTTTCGAGGGCCTGCCATTCCGGAAGCTTCGTGAGTGGTGCGATGCCTGTTTCCATCCTCATCTCCCTTCCATCGCAGCGTCGTATTCACCACGGCGCGCCGCCTGGTTGCACCTGGCTCGATGGTACAGCGCGCTTTGCGCCGCGGCCACGTGGGCGACCTCTCCTCGCCAGATCTCCAACGCTGGCTGCTGGATGGCGCGGGCAAACGAAAATGCCAACGCCCAAGGAAGCTGCGACTTGAATCGAACATTCATGGCATTTAGACGGGCCGAGGCCAGCTCGGCGGATTGGCCGCCCGATAGGAACGCGATCCCTGGAATAGCAGGCGGAACAGCTCGCAAAAGACACCTCACCGTAACATCGGCGACCTCGTCCACCGGCTCTTGCGTGGGGCAGGCCAATCCCGGAACCACCATGTTGGGCTTCAGGAGCATTCCTTCTAGCATCACGCGCTGGCTGCCAAGGTGGTTGAAAAGCCTTCCCAAGACTTCTTCCGTGACCTCGCAACAACGCTCGAGGGTGTGCTCGCCATCCATGAGCACCTCCGGCTCGACGACGGGCACCAAACCGGCCTCCTGACACAGAGCCGCGTAGCGAGCCAGTGCCTGAGCGTTCGCCTCGATGCAGCCCCGACTAGGAATGCCATCGCCTACCGCAATCACCGCGCGCCACTTGGCAAAGCGGGCGCCCATCTTGGCATACTCAGCGAGACGCTCGCGCAGGCCATCCAAGCCCTCGGTCACCTTCTCTCCGAAGTGTCCTGCCATATCCTTTGCGCCCGTGTCGACCTTGATGCCCGGAATGATTCCCGCGTCGATGATGGCTCTAACAAAGGGAGTGCCATCGTTCGTGTGCTGGCGGATGGTCTCGTCGTAGAGGATCGCGCCGCTGATGCTGTCACAGAGGTCGGGAGTCGTGACGATGAGCTCTCGATACGCCCGTCGCGCATTCTCGGTCTGGGGGATGCCCAACGCTGCGAATCGTTTGTTGCAAGTTGGATTGCTCTCATCCATCGCCAGCAGACCCTTGTCGCCTGCGACGAGCTCTCTCGCCGTGAATATGAGCTCTTGCGCATTCATTGATGGTTACCCCACTTCCAGTTCCGAATTTCCGGAAGGTCTTCACCAAATTTCTCGATGTACTGTTTGTGCTCGACGAGCTTGTCCTTGAGTTGCTGCTTCAGATAGATGCCTTTGTCGCCGGTCTTGGGCAGCCGGTCGATGACATCCATCACCAGGTGGAAGCGGTCGAGATCGTTCAACACCGTCATGTCGAAGGGTGTGGTGATGGTTCCCTCTTCCTTGTACCCACGGGCGTGGATGTTCTCGTGGTTGGTACGTCGGTAGGTGAGCCGGTGAATCAGCCACGGGTAGGCATGGAAAGCAAAAATGACGGGCTTGTTCTTGGTGAAGATCTCGTCGAAGTCGACATCGCTAAGCCCATGGGGATGCTCGGATTGCGGCTGCAACTTCATTAGATCGACAACATTGACGACGCGGATCTTCAGATCGGGTAGATGCTCGCGCATGATGGAGACGGCGGCGAGCGTCTCCAGCGTCGGTACGTCGCCACAGCAGGCCATGACCACATCCGGGGCAATGCCTTGGTCGTTGCTTGCCCACTGCCAGATGCCAATGCCTTGGGTGCAGTGTTTGACGGCGGCATCCATGGTCAGCCACTGGGGCGCGGGGTGCTTGCCCGCGATCACCAGGTTGATGTAATGGCGGCTGCGCAGGCAGTGGTCCATCACCGACAGCAAGCAATTGGCATCCGGCGGAAGATAGACCCGAACGATCTCGGCCTTCTTGTTCACCACATGGTCGATGAAACCGGGATCCTGGTGGGTGAAGCCGTTATGGTCCTGCCGCCAGACATGGGACGCCAGCAGGTAGTTCAACGAGGCGATCTTCCGTCGCCATGGCAGGTGTGCCGTGACCTTGAGCCACTTGGCGTGCTGATTGAACATAGAATCGATGATATGGATGAATGCCTCGTAACAGTTGAACAGGCCGTGACGTCCGGTAAGTAAGTACCCTTCTAGCCAGCCCTCGCACTGATGTTCGCTGAGCATCGAATCCAGCACCTGTCCCGCGGGGGCAAGAAATTCGTCGTTTGGCACGGTGGCGGCGTTCCACTGGCGCTTTGTCACCTGGAAGAGCGCTTCCAGCCCATTCGAAAGCGTCTCGTCCGGACCGAAGACTCGGAAATTGCGCTGTTCTGAGTTCAGCTTCGTCACATCGCGGAGAAAGGGGCCGAGCACATGCACGTCGCCGATTCCGCGAACCCCCGGCGCGGGCACGGCTGCCGCGTAATCGCGAAAGTCTGGCATGCGCAGATCCCGCATTAGAACGCCGCCATTGGCGTGTGGGTTCGCTCCCATACGTCGTTCGCCCCTGGGAGCCAGATCGGCCAACTCCGGTTTCAGGCGTCCCCGCGCGTCGAAGAGCTCCTCTGGCCGGTAGCTCCGCAGCCAGTCTTCCAGGAGCTTGAGGTGCTCGGGATGGGTCGCTGGACCGGAAAGCGGCACCTGGTGCGCGCGGAATGTGCCTTCAACCTTCAGGCCATCGACCATTTTCGGTCCCGTCCAGCCCTTGGGTGACTTGAGGACGATCATCGGCCAGCGCGGCCGAGCGGAGTCGTTCTTGCTCCGCGCATTCCGTTGGATCTGGCGAATGCTCTCCATGGCCAGGTCCAAGTTGCTGGCCATGAGTTGATGCATCTTCTCCGGTTCATCACCTTCCACAAAATGGGGAATCCAGCCGCAACCTCGCAGGAATTGCTCCAATTCCTCATGCTCGATACGGGCGAGAACCGTCGGGTTGCTGATCTTGTAGCCATTGAGGTGCAAGATGGGCAGCACGGCTCCGTCGCTGATCGGGTTGAGGAACTTGTTGGATTGCCAAGCCGTGGCCAGAGGTCCCGTTTCAGCCTCGCCATCGCCGACGACACAGGCAACGGTGAGATTGGGATTGTCGAAGACGGCCCCGAAGGAATGGCTGAGCGAATAGCCCAGCTCACCACCTTCGTGGATCGATCCCGGACATTCCGGCGAGGCGTGGCTGGGAATGCCGCCGGGAAACGAAAACTGAAGAAACAATTTCCGTAGCCCGGCCTCATCCTGGCTGATATTCGGGTAGATCTCGCTGTAGGTACCTTCGAGATAGGTGTTGCCCACGACGGCCGGCCCGCCGTGCCCAGGACCGGAGACGTAGATCATGTCGAGGTCATATTTCTTGATGACCCTGTTTAGGTGCACGTAGATGAAGTTCTGGCCGGGAGTCGTGCCCCAGTGGCCCAGGAGCATGTGCTTCACGTCGGCCAGCGTCAGTGGTCGCTTCAAAAGCGGATTGTCATAGAGATAGATCTGGCCGACCGACAGGTAATTGGCGGCGCGCCAGTAAGCGTCCATCGCGTGGAGCAGTTCCGGGGAAAGGGTTTCGGTAATCATTGTTAGCTCACGGCTTCTTTCAATTAGCGAAATTGTGCCCGTGCCGCTGTTTCCTCGGTCCAGTATCCGCGGCGATCGTAGTGTCGATGCAGAGTGTCCTCATAGTCGCGAGTGAGCGCGGACTCCTCCGTGAATTCCGGGGATTGCTTGATGGAATCACGGGAAAGATGGATGAAGACTTTGGATTCACTCCAACTGACCCGCTCGATCCACGGCGGTGCAATGAGCACTCGCTTTCCTGGCCACCAGTTTCGCGTGTCGACGATGAGATAGCGAATCGCCCAGGTCTCGTCATCAATGACGAAATCCTCGACGTGTCCGATAGCGCCATCCGTGGCTTCGATATGATAACCCGTCACATCGGAAGTGCTGCGCAAGTGTGGATCCCAGCCCTTCTCGGCTTTGGCGCGGTTCCTCCAATCCTCGCGGTCGCGCGCAATGTAGGGATAGGAGCCCCACGTATACGGACCACCCCAATACATCGGCCAGCCATAATATCCATAGTACGATTCTTCGTATTGCCGAGAAACAGGCGCGTGACGATCCAAAGCCGGACTGCCTTCGATTTGCTTCTTAGTCAGATCGACAGCGATGTGGTGTCTTTCCGCGCTCACGGCGCCAAGAGCATAAGGGGAGAGCAGCACATGTCCTCCCGTAAGCCAGTTGCCTGCCTCAGCAACCAAGTAGCGGACAACCCAGTACTTGTCATCGAAGTAGAACTCTTCGACTCGTCCAATTTCACCTTCGAGGCTGTCCAATTTGTAACCAGCTAGTGTCTTGGCATTATGTAGCACAACAATATCCCTTACCCTTCTTGCCTGGTGTGTTGTACCGCTGTTACTTGGACCTCGGGATGGCGCGGATGCGCAACGTCCAGCGCGCTGAGCAGCACCCCGCCGATATCCATGAACAACGTCCTGATTGGCGCTGCATTTCTCATGCAGCCTCCTCGAAGGTCGGTTTTCCGAGCCGTCGAGTCGCTCCTCGAAGCAGAAGTATGGCGCTGGAGCGGGCGCCCAAACGATAGACGCGTGGATCTTCGAGAAGCGGTTCCTCGCCAGCGACAAATAGCTCGTTGGCCACCGTCTGTGCAGTGTCGACGGCAATGTGCCATGTGGCCATCGAACGCTTGGGTGGCAGAACGAAGTCGACACCGTCGTTGGCGGCATTGAACATCAGGCAAAGGGAACGCTGCTCGTCCTCTAGGATCAGACAGGCTAGCTGCCTCTCTTCTGGGGCTGTCCAATTCGGCTGCCCTCCCTGAGGGCCAAACCAACCTATATCCTCACCCGCATAGAATTGGTCTTTGCTCAGGACAGGGTGGGCTCGACGAAATGCGATCATGCCGCGAGCAAAGGCGAGGATTTCTCCATGTTGGTCTAGGGAAGCCCAATCGAACCAGCTCGTCGCGTTGTCTTGGCAATAGGCATTGTTGTTACCGCCCTGAGTGCGGCGAGCTTCGTCGCCGGCCAGTAGCATCGGAACTCCGCGCGAGATGAACAGGGTCAAGAGAAAATTCTTGATCTGGCGCTTGCGCAGGGCTTCGATGTCAGGGTTGGCGCTGGGGCCTTCCACCCCGCAGTTGTCACTGAAGTTGTAGTCCGTGCCATCACGGTTGTCTTCCCCGTTGCTCTCATTGTGTTTGCAGCGATAACTCACGAGATCGTTCAACGTGAAACCGTCGTGGCAGGTCACGAAATTGATGCTGCTTTCGGGGCTCTTGCCCGATTTGTTGTAGATGTCCGCGCTGCCGCAAATGCGACTGGCAAACAGACCTATCATCCCAGTGTCACCGCGCCAGAAGCGTCGGACATCATCTCGATACTGCCCGTTCCACTCCGCCCAACGGCGTTCTGAAAATCGGCCGACTTCGTACGCACCTGCGGCGTCCCACGCCTCTGCAATGAGTTTCACTTCTCCCAAGATTGGATCTTGCGCAATTCGTTCAAGCAAGGGGGCATTGGTGAGAAGTTTTCCGGTGCTATCCCGACTCAGAACCGACGCGAGGTCAAATCTGAAGCCATCAATGTGCATTTCAACCACCCAGTAGCGCAAGGAATTTAGGATGTGCTCGCGCACAACGGGATGGTTGGCGTTGATGGTATTGCCTG
>Ga0265340_10001330_pt1 | contig 14159 bp, 12 predicted proteins | sample 4CB225metaG_FD_202082 | JGI IMG/M metagenome (GOLD analysis project Ga0265340, IMG submission 202082) | Rhizosphere microbial communities from Carex aquatilis grown in University of Washington, Seatle, WA, United States - 4-CB2-25 metaG | ecosystem: Host-associated > Plants > Roots >...
CAGCATGTCCTTCGTGTAGATCTGGTCGTCCCGGTTGTGCTCGGAGATCTCATACTCGTTGCCGAGCGTGATCGCGTCGAACGGGCAGGCGAGCTCGCAGTAGCCGCAGAAGATGCAGCGGCTCATGTTGATCTCGTAGATGCGCGCGTAGCGCTCGCCGGCGGAGACGCGGTTGTCCGGCGTGTTCTCCGCGGGCACGACGCGGATGCAGTCGGCGGGGCACGCCGCCGCGCAGAGCGAGCAGCCGACGCACTTCTCCAGCCCGTTCTCGTGCAGGTGGAGCTTGTGGCGGCCGCGGAAGCGCGGGTAGACGGGGCGCTTGAACTCCGGGTACTGCTCCGTGAGCGGCTTCTTGAAGATCTGCTTGAAGGTGACGCCGAAGCCCTTGAGTGTGGTGACGGGTTGCATCAGGCCCACACGACCACGAGCGCGGTGATCACCGCGTTGACCGTCGCCACCGGCAGCAGCACCTTCCAGCCGAAGCGCATCAGCTGGTCGTAGCGCAGCCGCGGCAGCGTCGCGCGCAGCCAGATGAACGCGAACAGCACCCCGAGCAGCTTGAGCAGGAACCAGAGCGGGCCGAGGTTCCACGGGCCGTGCCAGCCGGAGAAGAAGAGCGTGACCATCAGCGCCGAGAGTGTGATCAGGTTGATGTACTCGGCCATCTGGAACAGGCCCCAGCGCATGCCCGAGTACTCGGTGTGGTAGCCGGCGACGAGCTCCTGCTCCGCCTCCGGCAGGTCGAACGGCGCCCGGCTCGTCTCGGCGATGCCGCCGAAGACGAAGACGAGCATGCCGACGAACTGCGGCGCGACGAACGGCAGGAACTCGGCCTGCCGGTGCACGATGTCCACGAGCGAGAGCGAGCGGCCGAGGATCACGACGCCGAGCACGGACAGCGCGAGCGAGACCTCGTACGAGACGAGCTGCGCGCACGTGCGCATGGAGCCGAGCAGCGAGTACTTCGACTCGGATGCCCAGCCGCCGACGATGAAGCCGTAGATGCCGATCGAGCCCAGCGCGAAGATCAGCAGCAGCGCGATCGACACGTTCGCGACCTCGCCGTTGACCTGCCAGTGGTAGATCCTCCAGCCCGACCCGAACGGGATCACCGAGAAGGCGGCGATCGCCGTGAACGCGGAGACGACCGGGGCGAGGATGTACGGGATGCCGATCGCGCTCGACGGCGCGAACGCCTCCTTGCGGATGAGCTTGATCATGTCCGCGAACGGCTGCAGGACGCCGAACTTGCCGGCGCGGTTCGGCCCGAAGCGCAGCTGCATGCGGCCGAGCAGCTTCCGCTCGAGCCACGTCATGTACGCGAAGAGGAGCAGCACGACGTTGACGACGATCACCGCCTTGATGATCGAGATCCACCAGGGCTCCGTCATCGCACCTCCACCGTCCCGAGGAGGCCGCCGGCGTGCTCTGCCGCGATGCGCGCGACGCCGGCGCGCAGGTTCTTGCTCACGCGCGCGCGAAGCTCGACGGAGGTTCCGTTCGAGCTGACGTGCACCTGCTGCCCGGTCGCGATCCCGCGCGCCCTCGCATCCGCGTCTGAGATCTCGACCTCGGCCTGCGGCCGCTGGAACTGGAGCTCGGGCACGCGCTCGACGGCCGGCCCGGAGAAGAGCGCGTTGTACGTGACGAGGTGGAGGCCGCCGCCCGCCGGCGCCTCCTTCGGCTCGGGCAGGGGAGCGGGCTCGACGTGCTCCGGCGCGCCGGCGTAGACACGCAGCGGCGCCTGCTCGCCGATCTCACCGAAGGAGAGGTTGCCGAAGCAGCACTCCGAGACCTCGGCGAAGACGCCCGACGCCGTCGGCGCAACGTCGACGCCGAAGCGGGCGGCGAGCCGGGAGATCCACTCCAGCTCGCCGAGGCCGGGCGGCGTCACCGCCTGGCGCAGCCGCTGCAGGCGACCCTCGAGGTTGACGTACGTGCCGTCGCGCTCGAGGTAGCTCGTGCCCGGCAGGACGAGGTCGGCCCAACCGGCCGCGAGCCCGTGGAACATCGAGGTGACGAGCACCGCGTCGGCGTGCTCGGCGAGCGCGCGCACGTTCGGGTTGCCGGCCGCCTCGTCGCCGGAGACGATCAGCAGGCCGATCGAGTCCACGTCGGGGGCCTCCTCGTCGGAGGCCGCCGCCCACGCGTCCGCGACCCCGCGGCCGTTCGGCGTCTCGGGCACGAAGAAGGCGCCGCAGCCCTCCTTGTCCGCGAGCCCGAGCCGCTCGGCGAGCGCGGCGACGCGCGCGCCGCCGCTGCCGGCTCCGCACCAGATCAGCACGGCGCGCTCGGCCGAGCGCACGGCGTCCTCGTCCAGCTCGTAGAGCACCCGCGCGCCGTTCCGCCGTGCCGCCTTGATCCAGAGCTCGACGATCGGCGCGCGCTCCTCGACCGGGACGTCGCCGAGCACGACGACGACCTGTGCGTCGCGGATCCCGGACAGCGGCAGCCGGTACGCGTCGAGCGCGTCCAGCACCGGCTCGGGAAGCATCGCCTGGTGCGAGTCGAGGCCCACGCGCAGCAGCTTCGCGAGCGCGTACGCCTGCTCCACCGTCTCCGACCCGGAGAGCGCCGCCACGATCCGACCCCTGGCGGCGCGGAGCAGCCGCTCCGCCTCGTCCAGCGCCTCGTCCCAGGAAACGGGCTCGAAGCCGCGGAGCCGCACGCGCCTGATCGGGTCGACGATGCGGTCGGCGGAGCGCAGGTGCGCGAACGCGAAGCGGCCCTTGTCGCAGATCCAGCCTTCGTCGATCTCGGGATGGTTGCGCGACAGGATCCGCTTGACCTTGCCCTCGCGCACGGTGACGTTCGTGTTGCAGCCGACCGGGCACATGCCGCAGACCGTCGGCGTGTTCACGATCTCCCACGGGCGCGCCTCGAAGCGGTACTGCGTCGGCAGCAGCGCGCCGACCGGGCAGAGCTCGGTGACGTTGCCGGTGAACGGGCCCGAGTACGGCTCGTCCTCGAAGGTCGTGATCACCGACAGCGCGCCGCGATTGGCCGCGACGAGCTGCCCGTCCTCGCTCACGGTCTCGCTGAAGCGCGTGCAGCGGTAGCAGAGGATGCAGCGCTCGCGGTCGAGCGCGATCGCCGGCGAGATCGGGATCGGCTTCTCGAACGTCGTCTTCTCGAAGTTCATGCGCGTGCTGCCGGGCCCGTAGCGGAAGGTGAGGTCCTGCAGCGGGCACTCGCCGCCCTTGTCGCAGACGGGGCAGTCGAGCGGGTGGTTGACGAGGATGAACTCGAGCGTCGCGTTCTGCCCGTCCGCCGCCTGCTGCGACGTGCGCGCGGTGCGGACGACCATCCCGTCCTGCGCGGTCAGCGTGCAGCCCGCCTGCAGCTTCGGCATCCCGTCGACCTCGACGAGGCACATGCGGCACGCGCCGACCGGCGGGCCGAGGCGCGGCTCGTAGCAGAAGACCGGGATCTCGATCCCCGCGGCGAGCGCCGTCTCGACGATGCCGGTGCCCTTCGGCACGTGCACTTCGCGCTCGTCGATCGTCACGCGGACGAGGTCGGCGCTCATGCCTGCCCTCCAACGACCGCAACCTGGTTTAAACCAGGTTGCGGTCTGTGCTGATCCACCGGTGCGAAGAGTCCGTTGAGGCTCGAGTCATGCCCGAAGGGGCAGCCCCCGTGCTCGAGGTGCGCGCGGAACTCCTCGCGGAACTTGGTGACGCAGCTCGCGACAGGCATCGCCGCCGAGTCGCCGAGCACGCAGAGGCACTTGCCGATGATCCGGTCGCAGACGTCGAGCAGCAGCTCGAGGTCCTGCTCCGACGCGGCGCCCGTCTCGACCGCCTGCAGCAGCTGCACGAGCCAGCGCGTCCCGATGCGGCACGGCGTGCACTTGCCGCACGACTCGTGCATGTAGAACTGCGCGACGCGGAGCGCGAACTGGACGATGCACGTCCGGTCGTCGATCACGGTGACGACGCCGGAGCCGATGAAGTAGCCCTTGCTGCCGAGCGAGTCCGCGTCGAGCTTCGTGTCGAGGTCGGCCGGCGTCATCACCGGGAACGACGAGCCGCCCATCATCACGGCCTTCAACGTGCGCCCGTCGGGCACGCCGCCCCCGACCTCCTCGATCAGGTACCGCGCGGTGATCCCGTGCGGCAGCTCGTACGCGCCGGGCCGCTTCACGTTGCCGGAGAGGCAGAAGACGCGCGTGCCGGTGGAGTCGGGCGGCTCGCCGATCTCGGCGTACGCGGCCGCTCCCACCTCGAGCACCTTCGGCACGGTCGTGATCGTCTCGACGTTGTTGATCAGCGTCGGCGAGGCATAGAGCCCGGAGATCGCCGGGAACGGCGGTTTCGAGCGCGGCTGGCCGCGCTTGCCCTCGAGTGACTCGAGCAGCCCCGTCTCCTCGCCGCAGATGTACGCGCCCGCGCCGCGGTGGATGACGATGTCGACGTCGCCGAGGATGCGCGCGTCGCGGGCCTGGTCGAGCGCGGCCTGCACGGTCTCGGCCTCCGCGAGGTACTCGCCGCGGATGTAGATGTAGACGTGCTTCGACTGGATCGCATGCGCTGCAATGAGGCAGCCCTCGATCAGCCGGTGCGGGACGCGCAGCATGATCTCGCGGTCCTTGAACGTCCCGGGCTCGGACTCGTCCGCGTTGACGGTGAGGTAGATCGGCTTCGCGATCTTGTCCGGCGACGGGATGAAGCTCGCCTTGCGGCCCATCGGGAAGAACGCGCCGCCGCGCCCGCGCAGGTTGGACTCGATCAGCTCCTGCGTCACCGCCTGCGGCGTCATCGCGCGGGCGCGCTCGAGCTGCAGATAGCCGCCGGCCGCGCGGTAGGCCGTCAGGTCGCGGAGCGGGCTCTCCTCCGCGCCGGCGAGGACGAGGATCTCAGCCACCGCGCAGCTCCTCGACGATCGCCGGCACGTCCGCGGGCGTGACCGACTGGCGGTAGCGATGGTCGACCGCGACGATCGTCGGCGTGCTGCAGCCGCCGAGGCATTCGACGGCGCGCAGCGTGATCTCGCCGTCGGGCGTCGTGCCGCCCGGGCCGACGCCGAGCTCCGTCTCGAACGCCTCGAGCACGGCCTGCGCGTTCACGAGCCCGCAGCAGACGTTCGTGCAGACCTCGACCATGTGCCTGCCCACGGGCTCGAGGTGGAACATGTCGTAGAAGCTCGCCACCGACATGCAGTAGGCGGGCGTGAGCTCGAGCGCGCCGGCGACCTCCTCGAGCGCCTCGCGCGACAGCCAGCCGTAGCGCTCCTGCGCGAGGCGCAACGCCGGCAGGACCGCCGAGCGCGCGCCCGCCGGGTAGAGCTTCTGCACCTGCTCGATCTCGTCGCGCAGCTCGCTCACCGGTCGGTGTCCCCCATCACGGCGTCGAGCGAGCCGACGATCGCGATCAGGTCGGCGATCAGCACGTCCTGCACGCAGGTCGCGGTCGCGCCGAGCGCGGCGAACGACGGTGCGCGGAAGTGCACGCGCCACGGCTTCGGGCCGCCGTCCGAGACGACGTAGACGCCCGACTCGCCGCGCGGCGACTCGATCGCGACGTAGACCTCGCCCTCCGGCACCCGGTAGCCCTCGGTGACGATCTTGAAATGGTGGATGAGCGACTCCATCGACGTGTGGAGCTCCTCGCGCGGCGGCAACACCACCTTCCGGTCGTCCGCGATCCACGGCTGCCCTTCCATGCGCTCGAGCTTGTCGAGGCACTGGCGGACGATCTTCGTCGACTCCGCCATCTCGTCCATGCGCACGCGGTAGCGGTCGTAGACGTCGCAGCCCGTGTACACCGGGACGCGGAAGTCGACCTGGTCGTAGGCGAGATATGGCGAGTCGCGGCGGAGATCCCAGTCGACGCCGGACCCGCGCAGGACGGGGCCGGACTGCCCGAGCGCGATCGCGTCCTCGGCGGAGAGGAGGCCGACGCCCTTCGTCCGCTTGAGCCAGATCTGGTTGCGGTCGAGCAGCGTGAGGTAGTCGTCGAGCGCGTGCGGCATCCAGTCGACGAACGCGTGGCACTCGGGGAAGAAGCCGGACGGGATGTCCTCGGCGAGCCCGCCCGCCTGGAAGTAGCGGGTGTGCATGCGCTGGCCGCAGACCTGCTCGACGAGGTCGAGGATCGTCTCGCGCTCGCGGAAGCAGTACCAGAACATCGAGATCGCACCCAGCTCGAGCGCCGCCGTGCCGAGGAAGACGAGGTGCGAGTGCAACCGGTTCAGCTCGCAGAGGAGCATCCGCATCCACGTCGCCTTCTCCGGCACCTCGAGCTCGAGCAGCTTCTCGATCGCGAGCACGAACACGAGCTCGTTGTTCTGGTAGCTGACGTAGTCGACGCGCGACGGGTACGTGATCGCCTTCCACCACGTCTTCTGCTCCATGTTCTTCTCGAAGCCCGTGTGCAGGTAGCCGATCACGGCCGAGATTCCGACGACTCGCTCGCCGTCGAGGTCGACGATCAGGCGGAGGACGCCGTGCGTCGACGGATGGTTCGGGCCGAAGTTGACCTGGAGGATGTCGTCCGTCTCGCGGAGCGCCGGCGGGACGTCGAGGATCGTCGGCACGCGTGCCGGGATGCGCGAGCCCTCGTAGGGCGGCTCGCCAACCAGCGGCCACGCGCGCGTTCTCTCGGGCGCGATGGTCATTCGGCGTCCGAGAAGCGGACCGGCTCGCCGCCGATCGGGTAGTCCTTGCGCAGCGGATGCCCGTCCCAGTCGTCCTCGAGCAGGATCCGCGTCAGGTTCGGGTGGCCCGTGAACTCGATCCCCATCAGGTCGAACTGCTCCCGCTCGTGCCAGTCGGCGGTCGGCCAGACCGAGACGACGCTCTGCACGGGGTCGCCGTCGTCGAGCCAGCACTGCAGGCGGACGCGCGGCGCGCCGTGCTGCAGCGCGAGCAGGTGGTAGCTGACCGAGAACCGCTTCGGCTTCGGCTGCGGCACCGCCTGGAAGCCCTGCGTCATCGGATGGTTGAGGTCGCGGCCGGCCGGGGTGCCGATGTAGCCCGAGACGGTATGCGCGTCCCAGCCGAGGTAGTCGGTCGCGACGAGGTCGGCGAGGAACCTGAAGCCGAGCTCGTCGCGGGCGTAGAGGCACGCGTCGAGGATCTGCTCACGCTCGACGACGACGGTCGTCTCGCCGTGCCCCTCCTTCAGCTCGACGAAGCCGGGGATCGCCTCGAAGCTCACGTCGCCACCTCCCGCCGCTCGTACGCCCCCGGCACGCCGGCCTGGTGCGCCTCGTGGAGGCGGATGATCCCTTCCATCAGCGCCTCCGGCCGCGGCGGGCAGAAGGGGATGTAGATGTCGACCGGGACGATCCGGTCGACGCCCTGGAGGATCGCGTAGTTGTTGAACATGCCGCCCGAGCTGGCGCACGCGCCCATGGCGATCACCCACTTCGGCTCCAGCATCTGGTCGTAGATCTGGCGCAGCGGCGCGGCCATCTTGTGCGAGACGCGGCCGGAGACGATCAGCAGGTCGGCCTGGCGCGGCGAGGAGCGGAACGCCTCCATGCCGAAGCGGGCGAGGTCGTAGCGCGCGCCGACGATCGACATCATCTCGATCGCGCAGCACGCGAGCCCGAACGTGTCCGGCCACATCGACTTCGTCTGCGCCCAGCGCACCGCCTTGTCGAGCGTCGTCAGGCCGAGCGCCTGCTCGAGCTCCTCGACGCCGAGCTCCTCCTCGAACCTGGACGGCCCCTTCGTCGGCCACAGGAGCCGCTCCGACTGGAGGCCGTAGTCGCGGAGGCGCTTCACCATTCGAGCGCGCCCTTGCGCCAGATGTATACGTAGGCGACGAGCAGGATCAGGATGAAGAAGGCGAACTCGACGAACCCGAACCAGCCGAGCGCGTGCAGCTGAACGGCGAGCGGGTAGAGAAACACGATCTCGATGTCGAAGACGATGAAGAGCATCGCAGTGAGGTAGAAGCTCACCGTGAAGCGCTGCGGCTTCATCTGCCCCTGCGAGACGCCCGACTCGAACGGGATCACGCGCGCCCGCGTCCTGCGCGCCGGCCGCTGCGCGAAGACAAAGGACATCGCCAGCATCGTGACGGGAATGGCGAGCGCCATCAGCCCGTAGATGAGGAACGGCAGCCAGTCACGCAGCATCCCGGGGGTTGACGTTATCAACCCGGCCCGTGCACGAGCGGGAGGAGATCCCGCGTAGCCAAGCGTGAGGCAGGTGTTACAAAGCCGGGAACAAGGACACGCCGATCGTCGTTGCTACGCTTGTACGGAATGGAGATCCAGGAGCGCACAGAGCAGGTCGTGTCGTTGACGCCGTCGGCGGCGGACAAGATCCGCACCCTGATGGCGGAGGAGACCGACGTCTCGGTGCTCCGCGTCGCCATCGAGGGCGGCGGCTGCTCCGGCTTCCAGTACGGCCTCGGCTTCGACCGCGGCGCCCAGGAGGGCGACCACGAGTTCGAGTGCGAGGGCGTGAAGGTCGTCGTCGACCCCTTCAGCGCGCCGTATCTCACGGGCGCCACGGTCGACTACCTCGAGACGATCCAGGAGTCGGGTTTCAAGATCGACAACCCGAACGCCGTCTCCTCGTGCGGCTGCGGCCACTCGTTCCAGGTGGCCGACGGCGAAGCGCCCGCCGAGGGCGCCGGCTGCGGCAGCGGCTGCAGTCACTGAAAAGTCCTGCGGACTTTTCAGTGAGGGCTCTCCCCTGAAGTTCGGCTCGGCCGTCGACTCGTGCACGGACGCGAGCGCGGTCGCGCCCGTGCCCAGGCGTTCGCATGGGGCGGCGAGGCTACGGCGGTTCAATCGTCAACTCGCCGCCGGCGGGGCGACGCGCTTACGACTGCGACCAGGTCGCGACCGCGACCTGGTCGCCGCCGTTTGACTTCGGCGCCGCTGCAACCAGGTTTCACTCCCTGCGGTAGGTGCGTGGGACGAGCCGCGGCTTCTACTCGTACTCGTCCCAGTCGAGCTGGGGCTCAGGCACGCCCACCGAGCGACCGTGTTCTTCCGCCTCCGCGCGCCCTGCCTTGTCGCCGCTCGGATAACGGAAGACGCGCCCGGCGTAGATGACGAACGTCTCGCCGCTTACGTTGAAGTGCGAGTACCAGCCGCCGTGCTCATCGAGGATGCCTGCGAGCGCATCCGCCAGCCGTCCCGCTTCCTCCTCGGGGAACTGGAACTCGACCGTCGTCCAGACAGACGGCTGGTCCGGCGTCGCGTTGCGAACCGGGTAGCGCTCGATCTTCGTCAGCGTCAGCGGCAGCCCCTCAAGGCGGGTACCGGGCCGCATGCTCTCCACGAGCACATATCCGAGAGCCATCAGGAGCCTCCTTAGGTCGTGGTCTGAGCGTATGCCGAAGGTCGCGGCGGCGTGCGATTTTCGGCGGGCCATCCCACGCACCTACGGCAGGGAGGTTTCAACCGTTAGCGCGGCTGCGCCCGCGCTAACCTCCGTCCTCTCGAGGCGGCGAGGGTACGGCGGTTCATCGGGCGGCGGCTGCTCTCGCCGGCGCTTGCTGCGGGTCGGGCGCTTACGACTGCGACCAGGTCGCGACTAGGTCGCGACCTGGTCGCTGCCGTTGACTTCGGTGCCGTTCGATCGCGGCGGAGACGCCCGAATCCGGAGCCTCCCTACGGGCGGCTGCGGCCTATTCCCGAGGCTGCGCGGTCGGCACGGCCACTAGCATTCTTCGGGATGAGCTCGAACGGAAACGAGCGCCCGCTGCGCGTCGCCGTGGTCGGATCGGGGCCGGCCGGCTTCTATGCGGCCGGTGCGCTGCTCGGGGCCGACGTGCCCGTCGAGGTCGACCTGATCGAGCGGCTGCCGACGCCCTGGGGCCTCGTCCGGCTCGGCGTCGCGCCCGACCATCCGAAGATCAAGTCCGTCTCGAAGGCCTACGAGAAGATCGCCGCGAAGCCGGGCTTCCGCTTCCTCGGCAACGTCGAGGTCGGCCGCGACCTCACGCACGCCGACCTCTGCCGCCTCTACGACGGGGTCGTCTACGCCGTCGGCGCGCAGACCGACCGGCGCATGGGCATCCCCGGCGAGGACCTGCCCGGCTCGTGGCCGGCCACCGAGTTCGTCGCCTGGTACAACGGCCACCCCGACTACCAGGACCTCGACTTCGACCTCTCGGTCGAGCGCGTCGTGGTCGTCGGCGCCGGCAACGTCGCGGTCGACGTCGCCCGGATGCTCGCGCTGACCCCCGAGGAGCTCGACGCCACCGACACGACCGACGCGGCCATCGCGGCGATCAACGCCTCCCCGGTCAAGGAGATCGTCATGGTCGCCCGGCGCGGCCCCGTGCAGGCGGCGTTCACGACGCCCGAGCTGATCGAGCTCGGCGAGCTCGCCGGCTGCGACATCGTCGTCGACCCCGCCGACCTCGAGCTCGACCCGGTCAGCGAGGCCGCGCTCGAGGGCGACACGAACGCGACCCGCAACCTCGAGGTCCTGCGCGAGTACGCAGCGAGGCCGCTGCACGGCCACCCGAAGCAGCTCCACCTCCGTTTCCTGCGCTCGCCGGTCGCGCTCACCGGCGACGACCGCGTCGAGGCGGTCGAGACCGTCCGCAACCGGCTAGAGCCGGACGACCGCGGCAGGCTCCGCGCCGTCCCGACCGAGGAGCACGAGACGATCCCCTGCGGGCTCGTCTTCCGGAGCGTCGGCTACCAGGGCGTCCCCGTACCGGACGTCCCCTTCGACGACTGGCGCGCCACGATCCGCAACGAGGTCGGCCGCGTCGTCGAGGAGAGCGGCGACCACGTCCCGGGCGTCTACTGCGCCGGCTGGATCAAGCGCGGCCCGAGCGGCGTCATCGGCACGAACAAGAAGGACGCGACCGAGACGGTCGAGCTGCTGCTCGAGGATCTCCGCGACGCGCCGCGCAAGGGCGGCACCGCCGCCGAGGTCGACGCCCTGCTCGCCGAGCGCGGCATCCGCTGCGTCCAGTACGCCGGCTGGTGCGCGATCGACGAGGCCGAGCGCGCCGCCGGCGAGAAGCTGGGTCGTCCGCGCGTGAAGCTCGTCACCTGGGAAGATCTGCTCGAGGCGGCAGAGACCGTCGCCGCAGAAACTGCCTAGCGAAACGAGGGGGCCCATGAGCGAGTTGTGGGGCAGCGAGACGACGAAGGCGATCGCCAACTTCCCCGTCTCCGGCGAGCCCATCCCGGCGCCGGTGGCCCGCTGGCTCGGCCGCATCAAGGGCGCCGCCGCGCGCGTGAACGCCGATCTCGGCCTGCTCGACCGGGACAAGGCCGACCGGATCGCCGCCGCCGCGGAGCGGATCGCCCGGGGCGAGCTCGACGACCAGTTCCCGATCGACGTCTTCCAGACCGGCTCCGGCACCTCCTCGAACATGAACGCGAACGAGGTGATCGCCACCCTCGCCGGCGAGGGCGTCCACCCGAACGACGACGTCAACATGGGCCAGTCCTCCAACGACGTCTTCCCGTCGGCGGTGCATCTCGCCGCGCTCGACGAGATCGCCAACGACCTCCTGCCCGCCCTCGACCAGCTCGGCGCCTCGCTCGAGGCGAAGGCCCGAGAGTTCGACGACGTCGTCAAGTCCGGCCGCACCCACTGGATGGACGCCGTCCCCGTCACCCTCGGCCAGGAGTTCTCCGGCTACGCCGCCCAGGTGCGCCAGGGCTCGGCCCGGCTGAAGGACGCCATGCCGCGGCTCGGTCAGATCCCGCTCGGCGGCACGGCCACCGGCACCGGCCTCAACACGCACCCCGAGTTCGCCGCCCGCGTGCGCGCGATCCTCGTTGCCGAGACCGGGCTCGTCATCTCGGCGCCCGCCGACCCGTTCGAGGCCCAGGCGGCCCGCGACGGCATCGTCGAGGCTTCCGGCGCCCTCAAGACGGTCGCCGTCTCGCTGACGAAGATCGCCAACGACATCCGCTACCTCGGCTCCGGCCCCCGCGCCGGCCTCGGCGAGATCGTCCTCCCGGAGCTCCAGAAGGGCAGCTCGATCATGCCCGGGAAGGTCAACCCGGTCATGCCCGAGGTCGTCACCCAGGTGGCCGCCCAGGTGATCGGGAACGACACCGCGATCGCGATCGGCGGCATGCAGGGCCACTTCGAGCTGAACGTGTTCGTGCCCCTGCTCGCCCGCAACATCCTCGACTCGGTGAAGCTGCTCGCGAGCTCCTGCCGGCTCTTCGCGGAGAAGTGCGTGGACGGGATCGAGGCCAACCGGGAGACCGCGGAGCACTACGCCGAGCTGACCCTGTCGGCCGCGACGGCGCTGAACCCGTACATCGGCTACGACCGGGCGGCCGAGATCGTCAAGGAAGCCGCGGCCTCCGGCCGCTCCCTCCGCGAGGTCGCCCGCGAAAAGGGCGTCGAGGAGTCCGTCCTCGACCAGGCGCTCGACTACCGCGCCATGGCCAAGCCGCACGGCTCGTAGGGCGAAATAGCCCAGTTGAGAGCTTGACGGTGACCCCGCACCGGGTCATGCTCAGTCCGCCGATCAGGGGGTCGACCGAGGGCTCGTCGCGATGGCGGTCGGGCCGGTCGGAGGTCGACTGGAACGTGAGGGGAGAGGAGAGAGCATTGAGCAGTAGTCGTGTCGGCAGGCCGACGGGGCGGCGTCATGACTCCAGGAACGCGATCTGGATCGCCCTGTCCGTAGCTGCCTTCGTCGCGCTCAGCGTCGTCTCGGCGGCGGGCGCGTCGAACAAACCGATCGTGGCGCCGAACGCCGGCCTGAAGTTCACGCCGGTGTTCCAGCCGATCGGGATCTCGAACAAGCCGACGACGCTCGTCGTCCAGCTGAGCGGGGATCCGATCACCGTCGCCGACGCCGATGCGGCGTCGCCGCTCTCACAGGGCCAGAAGGACTCGATCCGCAGCCAGCTCAGGAGCCAGCAGGCGCCCGTGGCCCAGCAGATCCAGTCGCTCGGCGGCCATGTGCTGGCGAGCTACCAGGCCGCGTACAACGGCTTCAAGGTTCAGATCGCCGCGAACCAGGCGGCGGCGCTGGCCGCGCTCCCGGGCGTCACCGGTGTCTACCAGCTGCCGACCTACAAGCCCGACAACATCCACGGCATCCCGCTCGTCGGCGGGCCGCAGGTGTGGGACGCCGTCGGCGGCAACTTCCACGGCGAGGGGATCAAGATCGCCGACATCGACACCGGCATCGACTACACGCATGCCGACTTCGGCGGTAGCGGCAACCCGGCCGACTACCAGACCGCGCTTCTCTCGGACACGCTGCCGGCGAACCCGCTGTGGTTCGGCCCCAGCGCCCCGAAGGTCAAGGGCGGCATCGACCTCGTCGGCGACGACTACAACGCCGACCCCACATCGGCCTCGTACCAGCCGGTCCCGCATCCCGATCCGAACCCGCTCGACTGCAACAGCCACGGGACGCACACGGCCGGCACGATGGCCGGTTTCGGCGTCCTCTCGAACGGCTCGACCTATCACGGGCCGTACAACGCCAACACCGTCTCGACGCACACGTGGAACGTCGGCCCCGGCATGGCGCCGCTGGCCAGCCTCTACTCCGTGCGGATCTTCGGCTGCAACGGCTCGACGAACGAGACGATCGACGCGATCGAGTGGGCCGTCGACAACAACATGGACGTGATCAACATGTCGCTCGGCTCGCCGTTCGGGGCCACCGACACCCCGGACGCCGTCGCCGCCTCGAACGCGGCGAAGGACGGCGTGATCGTGGTCGCGTCCTCCGGCAACGAGGGCCCGAACCCGTACGTGACCGGTGATCCGGCCTCGGGCAGCGGCGTCATCAGCGTCGCCGCGAGCGACCCGATTCAAGCGTTCGTCGGTGCGTCCAGCGGTGCGTCCGGCGGTGCGATGCTCACCATGTCGAGCGGCGGCACGGCGTTGCTTACGCACTCGAACAACGCGGACTACGCCGAAGGGCTCTCCGCGCCGATCTTCGTCGTCCATCCCGATCCCTCGAGCCCCAGCGACGGGGGCGCGGACACGGGCCCGATCGGTCTTGGCTGCGACCCGGTTGCCGACTACGTGGGCGCTGCCGGCAAGATCGTGATTGCGCTGCGCGGGGCGGCAGCGGACCCGAGCTGCGGCCGCGTCCAGCGGGCGATCTATGCGGAGAACGCGGGTGCCGTCGCCGCTGTCCTCGTGAACAACGCGCCCGGCTATCCGCCGCTCGAAGGGGACATCGCGAATCCGGTGACCGGCCATTCGGTCCAGATTCCGTTCTTCGGCGCCCTGG
>Ga0265340_10001331_pt1 | contig 14157 bp, 12 predicted proteins | sample 4CB225metaG_FD_202082 | JGI IMG/M metagenome (GOLD analysis project Ga0265340, IMG submission 202082) | Rhizosphere microbial communities from Carex aquatilis grown in University of Washington, Seatle, WA, United States - 4-CB2-25 metaG | ecosystem: Host-associated > Plants > Roots >...
GTCCGGCTGGCCCGGGGACTGCTGAAAGATCCGTACCTGGCTGAGGACGTCGTCCAGGACGTGCTGGCCCGCGCCATGCTCCAGTGGGCCCGGGTGAGCGCCGCCCACGACCTCGACGCCTACGTCCGGCGGATGGTGGTGAACGCGTGCACCTCGTGGTTCCGTCGCGCCGCCCGGCGGGAGCGGACCACCGATCAGCCGCTGATCCTCGATCAGCCGGTCGCGGACCGCACCGATCAGCTCGTGGAACGGGATCAGCTCCTGAATCTGCTCCGCAAGCTGCCGGCCAAGCAGCGGGCGGTGCTGGTGCTACGTCATTACGAAGGTCTGCCGGACGCCGAGATCGCCCGGATGCTCGGGTCCAGCGAGGTCACCGTGCGCAGTAACGCCCACCGGGGCCTGGCCCGGCTGCGTGAGCTGATCACCGAGGCGGAAGAGGGGCGACGTCCCAGCCGCTCAGATCGGGCAGTACCGGCGCCCCCGCCGTCCCGGTGATCGGAAGCACCGCGACCACCGCGTCCGGGCCGATCGGTCCATAGATGTGCGGGAACGGCGTCGCCGATCCGGCCACCTCGTCCCACCGGACGGCGGAACCGGCGTCGACCAGAGCCGGGACGTCGAGGACCAGCAGGCTGAGCGCGGCCGGGTCGGCATCGGCGTAGAAGCGCGCCAGCACCCCGGCCACCTGCGCCGCGGAACTGGCGTGAATGAATCCCTCGTCGCTCAGCGTCCGGTCCCGGCTGGAGACCTGGTAGCCACCGTCAGCGGCCCGGCCCTGGTCCCACTCGTCGGTGAAGGCGATGTGCAGGATGCGCATCAGCCGCAGCAGCCGCCACCGCAGCAGCCGCCACCCGCGCCCGACCCGCCGCCTCCGCCGGGAGCCGCGGCCGGGGCCGAGGACCCTCCGGTCATGGCTGCGGCCCGCGGCAGGCGGACGGTATCGGTGTGGCCACCTGGGCACGGAGCGGGGGCGTCGAGATCGGCCATCGACCGGGTGATCTCGAAGGTGTCACCGCAGGAACGGCAACGCAGATCGTAACGAGGCATGGCATCCATCATGCCGCACCGGACTACATCCGGTCCTGGCGGGGGATCGTGACCTCCTGAAGGATCAGCAGGATGGCGGCGGCGATCGGGATCGCGATCAGCGCTCCCAGGATGCCGAGCAGGGAGGCTCCGGCCAGCGCCGCGATCAGCGCCACCGCCCCTGGGACCGAGACTGTCCGGGCCATGATTCTCGGCGCGATCAGATAGTTCTCGACCTGCTGGTAGACCAGGTAGTAGACGGCGATCACGACCGCGATCTGCCAGGACTGGAACAGCCCCACCAGCACCACGATGATCGCCCCGAGAGTGGCCCCGACCAGGGGGATGATGCCGAGCACGGCGACCGCGATGGCGAGCACGTACGAGTAGGGCACGCCCAGCACGGTCAGCAGGACGAAGGTGCAGAACCCGTTGATCGCCGCGACCGCCACCTGCCCGGCCACGTAGCCGCCGATCCGGCGGATGATCTCGTCGCCGAGCGCCCGGACCCGTGGTCGCCGGGAGGCCGGCACCAGCCGGTAGCCGGCCTCGGCGATGGTGTGCAGCGAGGCGAGAAAGTACAGGGTGAGTACCAGCACGGTGAACGTGCTGACGAAACCCGAGATCACCGCCTTGCCGGCGCCGAGCACACCACCGAACAACTGCACCACGGTGTCGCCGTTCGAAACCTTGCTCCGCAGTTCCGCGCTGGCCTTCGCGATCACCCCGTAATGGGCATCCAGATCATGGATGAACCTGGTGTTCAGCAGGTTGTTGACCAGATCGGGAAGTTGCTGGGTGAGCTGGGTCCCCTGACTGACCACGGTCGGGACGACGGCGGCGATGAAACCGGCGAAGACGGCCAGCATGCCGAGGAAGACCAGGGCCACCGACGGTCCCCGGCTCAGGCCCCGGCGCTGCAGGGCTCGGACCAGCGGGTCGAGGCCGATCGCCAGGAAGGCAGCGACGCCGACCAGGGTCAGGACCCCGAAAAGGTCGGCCACGATTTTGAACAGGTTCCAGGCCAGCAGGAGGCCGAGCCCACCGACGAAGCCGAGGTACAGCGGGCCGCCGCGGTTCAGCGGGGGCCCGGGGACCCCGAACCGCTGTTCGGCCTCGGAGTCACCGGCTCCGGCCGGCTTCCGGGCGGTGGACTTGAAGATCCTCGGCGGTTCCGGGGCCGGGCTGTCGGCGCCGAGTTCGGTGTCTTCGGCGGCCGGTCGCGGCTTGGGTCGCGAGTTCCCCGGTGAGCTCGTGACCGCCCCGTCGGCTTCTGGTTCGGCCATCCGTGGCTCCATCCGGTGCGGCGAGAAGGAAAGCAAGTGGCGCCGTTCCCGTCAACCGGGAACGGCGCCATCTTTCTAGCTGATACCGGGGAACCTAGCTCTTCGAGCCGGCCGTGTGCCCGGAGGGCATCACGATCGCCCGGTCGCGCTCGTTGCCGGCCGGGGCGGCGGGGGCCGGCGGGGGTGGCTCGGTGGCGGTGTTGTCGTCCTGCGGGTTGCGGGCGGCGGCCGCGGCCAGCTTGTCCAGTCCGGGCACCGGCATCGTGCTGCCGAGCAGGGCCCGCAACTGGTCGAGGTGGCCGGTGATGCTGTCGCGCTGGCGGATCAGCTCGTCCACCTGGCGCTGGGCGGCCCGCCGGTTGCGGTCGGCCTCACCCTTGGCCTCGGAGAGCACCTTGTCGGCGTGGGCGCGGGCCTCGGCGATCACCTGGTCGGCATTCCGGCGGGCGTTGCCGACCAGCGACTTGGCGTGCTCGTCGGCGTCCCGGCGGACCGATTCGGCCTGGTCGACCGCCTTGGAGGCGCGCTGCTCAGCGGCCGAGGCGCGCTGCTCGGCCTCGGCCACGAGCTGGGTGGCCTGGGCCACGGCCTGCTCGTGACGCTCGGCGTCCAGGCGCTCGGCCTCCTCGCGGCGGGCGGCCAGTTTGACCTCGAGATCGGTGTTCAACTGCTCGGCCCGGGCCCGGGAGTCCTCGAGCAGGGCCGCGGCGGTGGAACGCATCTCCTCGGACTCGCGCTTGGCCGCCGTGCGGACCTCGTCGGACTCGCGCTTGACCGCGGCCCGCAGTTCGGTGACCTCGCGCTCGGCGGTGGCCCGGAACCGGGCCATTTCGCGATCGACGGTGGTTCGCTTCTCGCTGGTCTCGTGCTCGGTGACCGACTTGAGTTTGGCCGCCTCGCGCTCGGCGATGGCCAGCATCTCCTCGGCCTTGCGGGTGGCCGTGGCGACGATCTCCTCGGCCTCCGTGGTGGCGTTGCGGCGCAGATCAGAGGTTTCGCGCTGGGCCAGGGCGGTGGTCTCGGCCGCCTCGTTCTGGGCCGCCGCCCGGTGCTGGGCCGCCTCGACCCGGGCCTGGGCCACGGCCTCCTCGGCGTCCTTGCTGGCGGCCGCGATCACGTCGCTGGCCTGTTCCTCGGCCAGCCGCAGCAATTGCTCGATCCGCGAGCCGAGCCCGCTGTAGGAGGGACGCTCGACCTCGCGAAGCTGGCGGTGAGCCTCGGCGACCTCGCCGGACAACTTGAGCGCCCGGGTGTCGAGCTCCTCGACCCGGGCCCGCGCGTCGCGCAGGGACGACTCCAGCGCGCCGATTCGTTCCTCCACCTGCGCACGGTCGAACCCGCGCATGACGATCTGGAATCCCTGGGGGCTCTGTTCGCCGGCCACTAATCAGTCCTCCCTGACGGCCCGCGCCGGGCCTACACGTTCCTGAACCGCATGATCGCTTCGCGATGCCGCTCCCGGGTTACCGCGTCCCTAACTCCGAGACCTTCACCCGGTGCCAGGCACAGTACTCCCACCTTGCCCTGATGGAGGTTGCGATGGACGTCAAAGGCGGCCTGGTTGGCCCGTTCGAGGGAATAGCACCGGGACAGCGTCGGATGAATAAGACCTCGGGAGATGAGATCGTTGGCCGCCCAGGCTTCAGCGTAGTTTGCGAAATGAGATCCGACGATTCGTTTCAGGCTCATCCACAGGTAGCGATTGTCGAATTCGTGCATGTATCCGGAGGTTGACGCGCAGGTGACGATCGTGCCACCGCGTTTGGCGGCGTAGACGCTGGCGCCGAAGGTCTCGCGCCCGGGATGCTCGAAGACGATGTCGACGTCCCGGCCCCCGGTCAGTTCCCGGATTCGGGCCCCGAAACGCCGCCATTCCTTGGGGTCCTGGGTGTGTTCGTCCTTCCAGAACCGGTAGCCCTCGGCGCTGCGATCGATGATCAGTTCGGCGCCCATCCGGCGGCACAGTTCGGCCTTCGTCGGGCTGGAGACGACGCAGACCGGGGTCGCGCCGGCGGCCAGGGTGAGCTGGGTGGCGTAGGAACCCAGGCCGCCCGAGGCCCCCCAGATCAACACAGTGTCACCGAGCTTTAACGCAGCGCCATTCTTTGAGATTAATTGCCGATAGGCGGTGGAATTGACCAGTCCCGGGCAGGCGGCTTCTTCCCAGCTCAGGTGGGCCGCTTTCGGCATGAGCTGATTGGTCTTCACCAAAGCCAATTCGGCGAGGCCGCCAAAGTTTGTCTCAAAGCCCCAGATTCGCTGTTCCGGATCGAGCATGGTGTCGTTGTGACCCTCGGGCCGCTCGAGTTCCACCGATAGGCAATGGGCCACGACTTCGTCGCCCGGTTTCCAGGCGTGGACCCCGGCTCCGGTGCGCAGAACCACGCCGGACAGGTCCGATCCGACGACGTGATAAGGCAGATCATGGCGTTTGCCCAGGGGCGTGCTGCGGCCGTATCGCTGCAGGAAGCCGAAGGTGGACACCGGCTCGAAGATCGACGTCCAGACGGTGTTGTAGTTCACCGCACTGGCCATCACGGCCACGACGGCCTCGCCCGGGCCGAGTTCCGGAATCGGCACCTCGTCGAGGTGTAAGGACTTGCGTGGATCCTTTTCCGCCGTGGGCAATCCCTCGAACATCGTGGTTTCGTCGGCGTGAACGGTCAGGCCCCGGTAGAACTCGGGGAGGGGAATGGCGGCGTAGTCGTCGGCCGTCGCCGATCCGGAAAGGATCGCGTCGAGGAACTTCTGCACAGCGGCGCTCCAGGCGATTGCGCGGGCGGTCCGGATCGAACTCCTGCGGGAGACCGGAAAGAATGACGCTATCCAGGCCTCGGCGGGTCGGGTACCTCGGAACCGGTGACCTGAGTCACGCGCCTCTCGTCGTGATCATGCACGCCTCTCGTCGTGATCATGCACGGTTGCACGGTCGAGACCGTGCCATCGTGCAATCGTGCATGATCACGGGAGCGGGTTTGGCGGTCAGTGCGAGGTGGCTGGTTCGACGAGTTCCACCAGCACGCCGCCGGCGTCCTTGGGGTGCACGAAGTTGACCCGGCTGCCGGCAGTGCCCTTCTTCGCTTCGGGGTAGAGCATCCGCATGCCGCGCTGGCGCAGGGTGGCCGCCACTGCTTCGACGTCGTCGACGCGGTAGGCAACCTGCTGCAGGCCCGGGCCGGAGCGGTCGAGGAACTTGGCGATCGTCGACGTGGGGGTGAGCGGGGCGAGCAACTGCACGCAGCTACCGGAGTCGCCGACCGACATCATTGCTTCCCGGACGCCCTGCTCTTCATTGGCTTCCTCATGCGCCAATTGCATGCCGAAGACGTCGCGGTAAAAAGCAATCGCGACATCGAGGTCGGCCACGGCGATACCGACATGGTCGATCGCCGTAAACAGGGCATTAGGCAGCCCCAGGGGCCCATTGGAAGACTTGCTGGTCTGACTGGTCATGACTCAAGGTTAAGTGGAGGCCCACCGGCGACTCCGCGGGGGTATGTGATGCAGAACACATCGGCTGTCGCGGCCAGTTTTCCGCTGGGTGAAAGTCCGGCCGCGCCACCCCTTCGGGTGTGACGCCAAACACGCCGTAACCGTCCAGACCGGGACAGCGGCGGGTTACGTTGGCGGGACGTCACCAGCCAGCATTCCCAGTACCCACTCGTACCTCAGTACCCACTCGTAGACCGATCGCCCACGAGGAGGAACCATGAGTGAGGCCCCGGCCCCGGGCCCGTCCGCCGTCCACCCGGCCGCCGCCTCCGGCCCGTCGTCGGTGATCGTCGCCGGGGCGCGGACCCCGATCGGCAAACTGCTGGGCTCCCTGAAAGGCTTCACCGCCCCCGAACTCGGCGGTCTGGCGATCAAGGCGGCACTGGAGAAGGCGCAGGTATCTCCCCGGACGGTGGAGTACGTCATCCTCGGCCAGGTGCTCCAGGCCAGTTGCGGCCAGAACCCGGCCCGGCCGGCGGCGGTCGCGGGCGGCCTGCCGATGAGCGTCCCCGCGGTCACGGTGAACAAGGTCTGCCTCTCCGGGCTGAATGCGATCGCCCTGGCCGACCAGTTGATCCGGGCCGGCGAGTGCGAGGTGATCGTGGCCGGCGGAATGGAGTCGATGACCCGGGCCCCGCACCTGCTGGCCGGTTCCCGGGAGGGGTTCAAGTACGGCGACGTGACGATGAAGGACCACCTGGCCTACGACGGGCTCTGGGATCTGTACACCGACCAGGCGATGGGTGGCCTGACCGACGCCGTCAACCGGGAAGCCGGCCGGGGCGGCGGCGCCGGGATCGGGAACCTGGCCTTCACCCGCGAGCAGCAGGACGCCTTCGCCGCCCGCTCGCATCAGCTCGCCGCCCAGGCGCAGAAGAACGGTGTGTTCGACGACGAGATCGTGCCGGTGGCCCTCCCGCAGCGCAAGGGTGACCCGGTGGCCTTCGTCACCGACGAGGGGGTACGCGGCGACACCAGCACGGATCTGCTCGCCCGGCTACGTCCCGCGTTCACCCCGGACGGCACGATCACCGCCGGCTCGGCCTCACCGATCTCCGACGGCGCGGCCGCGGTCGTGGTGATGAGCAAGGCCCGGGCGCAGTCGCTGGGCCTGTCCTGGATCGCGGAGATCGTGGCCCACGGTCAGGTCGCCGGGCCGGACTCCGGCCTGCAGTCCCAGCCGGCCAATGCCATCCAGGCGGCCCTGGCCAAGTGCGGGCTGAGCGTGGCCGACCTCGACCTGGCCGAGATCAACGAGGCGTTCGCCGCGGTCGCGCTGGCCTCGATCGCGCAGTTGCGGATCGACCCGGCCAAGGTGAACGTCAACGGCGGCGCGATCGCCACCGGGCACCCGCTGGGGATGTCGGGGGCCCGCATCGTCCTGCACGTCGCCCTGGAGCTGCGTCGGCGCGGCGGTGGGATCGGCGCGGCTGCACTGTGCGGGGGCGGTGGCCAGGGTGACGCGCTGATTCTGCGGGCCGGTGGGCCCACCCTCTAGATTCGCCCTAGATTTCCTCCGTGCCCCCGACCGCCCGCGCCCTCGACCTCCCGGCTCTGGTCAAGCAGGCCCGGGCCGGCCGGCCGCGGTCGCTGGCCCGGCTGATCTCCCTGGTCGAGGACGCTCACCCGGCGCTGCGGGAGGTGATGGCCGCGCTCACCGCGACCGCTGCGCCGGCCGGGGGCGGGACCACCGTGATCGGGCTCACCGGCCCGCCCGGGGTCGGGAAGTCGACGACGACGTCCGCGCTGATCACCGCCTTCCGCGCCCGCGGCCAGACCGTCGGCGTGCTCGCGGTGGATCCCTCGTCCCCGTTCTCCGGGGGCGCGCTGCTCGGAGACCGGATCCGGATGCACGAGCACGCCCTGGACGAGGGTGTCTTCATCCGCTCGATGGCCACCCGGGGGCACCTCGGCGGTCTGACCCGGTCGACCCCGCAGGCCGTGCGGGTGCTGGCGGCCGCGGGCTACGACCTGGTGCTGATCGAAACCGTCGGGGTCGGGCAGAGCGAGATCCAGATCGCCGGCCTGGCCGACACCACCGTCGTTCTGCTGGCCCCCGGGATGGGCGACGGGATCCAGGCGGTCAAGGCCGGCATCCTGGAGGTCGGCGACGTGTTCGTGGTCAACAAGGCCGATCGGGACGGGGCGCAGGCCACGGCGCGCGATCTGCGGCACATGATCGGCCTGGCCCACCGGCTCGAGCCCGGCGGCTGGCGGCCCCCGGTGCTGCCGACGGTGGCCTCGACCGGTTCCGGGATCGCCGCCCTGGTCGAGGCCCTCGACCGCCACCGCACGTGGCTGACCGGGGACAGGCTGGCCGATCGGCGCGGTCGCCGGGCCGGCGCCGAGATCGAGGCCCTGGTGATGGCCGAACTGCGGGCCCGGGTCGGCCGGCTGCGGCCCGGCCCGCGGCTGGAGGACCTGGCCGCCGAGGTGGTCGGTGGTCGGATGGACCCCTACACCGCGGCCGACATACTGTTGCGGGCAGTGAGCGCTGCCGGCAACGAGGCCGGCGGTGAGTGCGTGAGCGTCCCGAACGACAACCGCGAGCAATAAGCAGAGAGCTAGGGTGAGCAGGTGCTGATCGCGTTCTCGGTAGCTCCCAGTGGCGTGGGCGACTCGGTGTCGGAGGCCGTCGCCGACGCGGTCACGGTGGTCCGCGAGTCCGGGCTGCCGAACCACACCGATGCCATGTTCACCACGATCGAGGGTGACTGGGACGAGTGCATGGACGTCGTCCGGGGCGCCTGCGCGGCCGCCGGCCGGCACGGTGACCGGGTCTCGCTCGTCCTCAAAGCCGATATCCGTCCCGGCCGCACCGGTGAGATCCAGGCCAAGGTCGACCGCCTCGAAGCGGCGATACAGCGAAACTCCCCCAAGGATTGATCCTCCCCAGCCTATGGATTCCGACCTCACTCAACCGATCCCCGCACCCGGCCGGCCGGTCTCGGGACGGCGCCGGCAATCGCCCGAACCCGCTTCCGGGCGTCGCCGCGGCGTCGCCCGCCCGGTTCGTGGCGGCCGCCTGGTCCCAGGGGGCAGCTTGGTCCCAGGGGGCAGGGTGGTGCCCACCGTGCTCGCCGCCGTGGTCACCGTCGTCGGTGCCCTGCTGGTCCTGACCGGGGGATTGAAAGCCACGGTGATGGCCCCGCCCGCGATCACCCGGGCCACCCTCAGCTCGCCCCGGACGGCGGTGGTCAGTACCGCCGTCGGGGTGCTGGGCCTGGAGGGGACCAGGCTCGAGGCCGACGTCACCTCACCCTCCTCCCGGACGCCGGTTTTCGTCGGCATCGGCCGGGCCCACGACGTCGACGCCTATCTCGCCCAGGTCGCCCGCCGGGAAGTGATCGGGGACGACGGGGGCCGGTTGCTGACCAGATCCCTCGGCACGCAGGCCGCGGCGCCCGATCCGGCCGGGGTCGACGTCTGGGTGGTGAGTGCTCGCGGTCAGGGCTCAGCCAGCCTGGCCTGGCCGGACGCGCCCGGCCAGTGGCGGATGGTGATCGCCACCAACGGCACCACGGCCGCCGCCGGCCGGGTGACCTTCACCTGGTCGGGGCGGCAGCAGCACAGCCGGGCCCCGGCCCTGATCTCGGTCGGCCTGGTGCTGTTCGTGGTCGGCCTGATCACGCTGGTGATGCTTCGCTCCCGCTCCGGGCTGGCTGGGGACGACGATGAAGAGTAGATCGTGGCTTCGGCTCGGGCCGGTGGCCGTGCTGGTGCTCGCCCCGGTTCTCTCCCTGACCGGCTGTGCGGCCGGGGCCGACAAGGTCAGCGACCCGAAACCGGACCTGTCCGCGCATCCGGTCGTGCAGGAGGGGCAGGCCCAGAGCGTCCTGGACGCGGTCGACGGCGCCCTGGTGCGCGGGGTCGACCCGAAGGACGCCCCGAACATGGTGGACGCGCGACTGGTGGGACCGTTCCAGACCCTGGAACTGGCCGCCGCCCGGGTCGCCGCCCAGCGCAAGAGCAAGCTCGCGCAGCAGTCCCAGATCCAGCGGCTGAGGTTGATCGTGCCGGTCAGCTCGGGCTGGCCGCGGTTCTTCATCGCGGTCGGCAGCAGCCGGGACACCTCGACCCCGGTGCTGCGGGTCCTCACCTCCGCCACCGCCCGGGCGCCGTACGGACTCTGGGCCCAGACCACGATGCTGCCGGGCGCGACCCTGCCGCCGACGGCTCCGGTCGCGACCGGATCGGCCGTGCTCGGTGCGGACGCCGCCGGCCTGGTCGCCTCGCCGAAGGAAGTCCTGAGCGGGTTCGCTGGTTATCTCAACAGCGGGGCCCGGACGACGGCGTCCAGGCCGTTCCGGCGCAGCGTCTACAGCGACCAGTTGATCCAGCGGCTGGCCTCGGACCGCAAGAGCCTGGGCCAGGCGGGGCTGGGCACGGTCAGCAGCCGGCACGTCGTCGGCCCGGCCGGGCCGCTGGCGGTCCGGACTGCGGACGGCGGCGCGCTGGTGATCGGTGAGCTGGAGCAGACCTATGTTATTAAGATCAAGAAAGGTAAGGGTCATGTGGAGGTCACGGACCAGGACCTCGCGGCCCTGGCCGGCGGCAAGAAACAGTTCAGCACGTCGTTCACCCGCACCGCCGTCGAGGTTGTGGTATTCAGCGTGCCGGCTCGCGGCCAGGGCTTGATCACGGTGATCGCCGCCCAGAAGGGTGACGTCAAGGCCGTGGCCAAGTAAGCCAGCCGCCGGGACCAGCAGCGTTATGTGGAGCAAGTGACACGAGGAGAAAGGACCCCTCGATGACCAACCAGCCCGGTGCCCGGCCTGCTCCGGCCGGCCGCCGCCCATCGCTCGACCTCCGTGGAGTGGTGGATCTGGGCGCGCTCGCGCGACCAGCGGCCACCGCGCCGTCCGCCGCCAACGGCCAGGCCGGAAACGGAGCGGGCGCCGCCGCCGCTGGCGCCGGCGCCTTCGTCCGCGAAGTGACCGACGCCAGCTTCGCGACCGACGTGATGGAGGTGTCGTCGACCGTTCCGGTGGTGCTCGACTTCTGGGCCACCTGGTGCGGTCCGTGCCGCCAGCTTTCGCCACTGCTGGAGTTGCTGACCGGCGAGTACGCCGGCCGGGTACTGCTGGCCAAGATCGATGTCGACGCCAATCCGCAGTTGGCGCAGGCCTTCCAGGTCCAGTCGGTCCCGAGCGTCTTCGCCGTGGTGAAAGGCCAGCCGATTCCGCTCTTCCAGGGTGCGCAACCGGAACCGCAGGTCCGGCAGATGTTCACCGAACTGCTGCGGGTGGCCGAGGCGAACGGGGTCGCCGGCCGGTTGCCGGCCGACCCGGCCGGGGTCGACCAGGAACCGGAAGCCGAGGTCGAGCCGCCGTTGCCCCCGTTGCATCAGGCCGCCTACGAGGCGATCGAACGAGATGACCTCGACGCCGCCGTGACCGCCTACGAGCAGGCGCTGCTGGAGAGCCCGGCCGACGACCTGGCCCGGGTCGGCCTGGCTCAGGTGCAGTTGATGCGCCGGACCCGGGACGTCGATCCGGCCGTGGCCCGGGCGGCCGCGGCGGCGGCCCCGGAGGACGTCGAGGCGCAGATCGTCGTCGCCGATCTGGACATCCTCGGTGGTCATGTCGAAGACGCCTTCACCCGGCTGATCGACACGGTGCGGCTGACCCGGGGTGAGGACCGGGAGCAGGCCCGCAAACATCTCGTCGAACTGTTCGACGTGATCGGGACCGCCGACCCGCGGGTGCCGAAGGCCCGGATCGCACTGGCCAATGCGCTGTTCTGAGCCGCCGATCAGGAGCTGAGAACCGCGACCGGCGGAGGGCCGGACCGTCCGTTCGTTTGAATCTGGTCCGGGGCCGGGTTTTCCCCTGCGCCTGTCGTTCCGCCGGGGTTAGATGGCAACTGTAGTTGCGACGTCAGGGTTCTTTCGGCGTCAGGCCTGACGGCCGGCTACTTCCGGTTCCATCTATCTCGTCGAGCGAGGGAACGCCGTGTCTCGCATCTTCATCCTGGGCGCCGGGGTGGTCGGTTCCACCACCGGCCGCGCCCTGGCTCAGGCCGGCCATCAGGTCAGCTTCGTGGAGGCCGATCCCGAACCGGCCGCGGCTCTGCTGGGCGAGGGGCTGGACGTCCGCTCGGGGATCGACCTCGATGCGGAACCGGAGTCTTTCGTCTTCCTCTGCCTGCCCACGTCGATCGATGCTGAGGGCACCGGATATCAGCTCTCCGCGGTCGAGGCCGGAGCCGAGCAGGTCGGCAAGGCCCTGGCCACGGCCCAGGCCCGGCACATCCTGGTGGTCCGGTCCACGGTCCCGCCCGGTACCACCGAATCCCTGATCCGGCCCCTGGTCGAGTTGTACTCGGGCAAACGGGAGGGAACCGGGTTCGCGCTCGCGGTCAGCCCGCCGTTCCTGCGCTCGGGCGAGGGCATGACGGTGATCGGGGCCCGGAACCGGTCGGTGACACGCCGGTTGTGCGACCTGCTCGGTCCGCTCGGTGGCCGGGTCCGGGTCTTCGACGACCCGGCCACCGCCGAACTGATCCACTGCGCTGACAGTCTCTTCAACGCGACGAAAATCAGCTTCTGGAACGAGATCTGGCAGGTTTGCGCGCTGCTGAACCTCGACCCCGACCAGGTGGCCGGCACCGTGGCCGAATCGGCGGCCGGCTCGATCGACCCGCTTTTCGGAATCCACGGTGGGGCCCCGTACGCCGGGGATCGGCTGCCCCGGGAAACTCGTGGATTCCTCGGTTTCGCCGCCGAACTGGGACTGCCGATGCCGCTGCTCTCGGCCGTCGTCGGGGTCAACACCGAGTTCGAATGGCGGTTGTCCAGCGAACTGGACCGGGTCAGCGGGTTCTCGGCCATTCCCCGCAGCCGGTCCGAGTTGCGCACCGTCAAGCCGGCCGAGGCGGCCGGCCCGGCCGAGGTGGCCGGCCCGCCGCCACCGCTGCCGGTGCGCCGTCGTCGTCCGCTGCTGCCCCGGATCCCACGCCAGCGGCTGAGATGACCGGCGTGGGATCGGTCTCGGCTACCAGATCCGGACCCGCTGATCCTCGGCCAGCCACAACGCGTCGTCCGTACTGACCGCGAAAGCCTGGTGGAACGAGTCGATGTTGCGGACCACCGCGTTGCAGCGGAACTCTTCCGGGGAGTGCGGGTCGAGCGCCAGCCGGCGGATCACCTCGGTGTCCCGGCCTTTGCCGCGCCAGCCCTGGGCCCAGGAGATGAAGAACCGCTGGCTGCCGGTCAGGCCGTCGAGCACCGGCGGCTCGGCCCCGTTCAGCGCGATCCGGTAGGCGGTGTAGGCGATCGACAGCCCGCCCAGGTCGCCGATGTTCTCCCCGACGGTGAGCGCCCCGTTGACGTGATGGCCCGGTGTCTGCTTCGGCTCCAGCACGTCGTACTGCTCGATCAGCGCGGTGGTGCGCTTCTCGAACTCGGCCCGGTCGGCGTCGCTCCACCAGTCCCGCAGGTTGCCGTCACCGTCGTACTTCGAGCCCTGATCGTCGAAGCCGTGCCCGATCTCGTGACCGATCACCGCGCCGATCGCCCCGTAGTTGGCGGCGTCGTCGGCGTCGGCGTAGAAGAACGGTGGCTGCAGGATCGCCGCCGGGAAGACGATCTCGTTCATCAGCGGGTTGTAATAGGCATTGACCGTCTGCGGGGTCATGAACCACTCGGACCGGTCGACCGGCGTGCCGAGCTTCCCGATCTCCCGGGCCAGCTCGAACTCCCCGGCCCGGCGGACGTTGCCGACCAGATCACCCGGCTCGATCGTGAGCGTGGAGTAGTCCCGCCAGCTTTCCGGATACCCGATCTTGGGAGTGAAACGGTCGAGCTTGTCCAGGGCCCGGACCCGGGTCTCCTCACTCATCCAGTCGAGCTTGGCGACGCTCTGCCGGTAGGCCTCGACCAGGTGATCGACCAGTTCGACCATCCGGGCCTTGGCCGACGCCGAGAAGTGTTCCTCGACGTACAGTTTGCCCAGCGCCTCACCCAGTGCGCCCTCGACGATCCCGACTCCGCGCTTCCAGCGCTCGCGCTGTACCGGGGTGCCGGTCAGGGTCCGGCCGTAGAAGGCGAAATTCTCCTCGGCCAGGGGCTCGCTCAGCAACGAGGCGGCCGAATGCACCACCCGCCAGCTCAGCCAGGTCTTCCAGTCGGCCAGCGGAACGTCGGTCAGGGCCTGCCCGAGCCCGGTGAAGTAACTGGGCTGGCGGACGATCACCAGGTCGAAAGCGCTGCGGGGGACGGCCAGGGCATCGATCCAGGCGTTCCAGTCGAACTGCGGGATGAGCTCGTCCAGGGCGCCCCGATCGAGCTTGGTGTACGTCTTGGTGGCGTCCCGGTTGCTGACCCGGTCCCAGTGCGAACCGGCGACCCGGG